>Ga0208196_1000101_pt1 | contig 121436 bp, 104 predicted proteins | sample AD_JPNNA7_MetaG_FD_184443 | JGI IMG/M metagenome (GOLD analysis project Ga0208196, IMG submission 184443) | Active sludge microbial communities of municipal wastewater-treating anaerobic digesters from Japan - AD_JPNNA7_MetaG (SPAdes) (version 2) | ecosystem: Engineered > Bioreactor >...
AGGCGGGAGGGGCGCTCTGGCTACCAGGCGCTCTTCTCGTCTTTCAGTGCAGCGCGGGCGACCACGCCAGCACCCACGAATTGGAGCATTTTAAGGTTCTCCCCCTTGACAACGGCATTCATCAGTAGGCGGTGTTTTTGTATGTGTTTTGCTAAATTTCTGTTCTCTGACTGTACAACAACGGAAATTGATTTTGGCGCAATCTGAACTTTGTGCCGTGATTATGGCCCGTGCGTGCGTCAAAATCTACATAAACGTAGCCTTGTTCGATACCTGACAATAAGCCATTGATATTGAAGCCTTGAAGTATCATAATGTTGGAATAGCGGAAGAATTCTTGCCCTTCTTCTCGTTTCGTTTCGGCTTGCACATAAAAACAGTTCAATAACTTTGTACCGGCTTTGTTACGCAAATCATCAAAGCCCCAATAGGGTTGTGGGTCTAATTCCCCCAATCCCACCCGTGCAGCTACAGATTCCAGCCATTCTTTATGTCTCGGATCAACTGTGCCTGCATCAAATGAGATGAGCACTTTGCTTTGAGAACGATCTACCACCACCACAAAGCCGCGATCACTTCTCTGATTTCCGCTAATTGTTTGTCGGAAACTCAATTCTTCTGTTCCATACTGACCACCAGCTTCTTGATGTTGCCAGCCATAGAGAGGTAGGAACACTCGTGGAACAAACCTCAAAGCGCGTGGCGAGGGTTCCATGTGAAAAAGTGTCATCAGCGAAGTGGTATTTGCCCTTTGGCATTTCAATTCCCATTCAGCAGCGTTAGGTATCGGCAAGTTGTTCTCTTCAATGCCAAGTAAATCTTCCAATGTATTCCCAACGCCACCCGAGTTTCCTGGCCTAGCATTGAGTATCCACCCCATATCGCGTATTTTCTTCAATTCTTCGATGAGAGAATCTTTCGTATAAACTTTCAAGGTATCACCTTTCCTTTGAGCAACAACATAGGGAACTTGCTCTTCACCTATCAAGTGTAATTGTTGATATTGTTGTACAGCAAATTTCTTACGCATAACTGGTTAATTCGGTGGACGCCAAAAATCCAACAAGTATTCAAAAGTTGTCCCCATTGTTATGTAATTTGACGGCCAACCAAAAATACCTATACGGTTTACAATATTGGTGCGGTCCCAAATAATGGTATTTCTCAGTTCATATCCTCGTTTGCGCAATTCTTCAATAAGCGCGACGTGAATTGTAATTCTTTGATTCTCCCACCACATATCAGGCACATTGATAACACAGTGTCCTTTGGGTTGCAAGAGTGGCAGTAAGCGTTCGTAAATATCCCCCATTGCTGTTGTGTATTCCTCAAGTGGCATTGTTCCTAAATCACGGGGGTCTTGTGAATACTGTTCTACCTTGCCAAACTGTTCATTCTTACGTTCATCACCTCGGCGTGACTTGTTTTTCCGCTTTCGGTTGAGCAGATTAGCGTATGGGGGTGAAGTCCAAATTAACTTGACGGTTTCAGGTTCTAAATAGTGGTCTATGTGTAAAGCATCATCTTGTATCGCTATTTGTTGCGCTTGGTTGAAAAAATTATTACTAGCCAGACGCTCTTGACATAGTTTTATATATGTTTCTTGTAAGTCAAAACCAACTGCATTGCGATTCAAATCTTGTGCGGCGACAAGAGTTGTGCCACTACCAACAAAAGGATCAACCACCAACTCCCCGGCGTGAGTGAATAGCTCGATTATCCTTCTCGCTAATGAGATAGGAAAAGTAGCCGGGTGCAAATTTTTGTCTCGGATATCGCGTCCTTCGTAGTTAAATTGCCAAACACCAAGTTGACTTCTTATCCACTCTTTAGCAGTCATGCAGTTCAAATGATTAGGAGGACAGTCGCAAGTTTTTGTATACCCGATATGAATTCTGGTTCGGTATAATTCACTTGCTTCGCTGATAGTACGCGGCAGGCTGCTTTCTATTACCTCAGTATTCATTAAATTCTCCGGTTCTGTAGGATTGTGTGAGGTAGTATATCACACCCTCCTTTTTTTAGCACCTTTCAATTTCACTGAGACGGTTTAAGCCGCCCAACGGACTGGGTAAGCCGCGCCGCCCGTCCTTCGCCGACCCAACCACCTTCGCTGAAAAGCGCGGCCGCAAGCGCAGCCCTTTTGACCGCCGCTGAGGGCGGCGTCGGCTTCACCCAATGTTAGGCGCAGTCCTCTATTCAGCGATTGTCACTTGCTGTCTTGTCCTTCAAATACAATGGTGGTACTGCCACCTTCTATTACAAAGCTGCAGCAGTTCAGGTCTTGGAGTGAGACAGACGAAGACCCAGCCGGTGTGGTGAACTGCCAAGTCTCCGAATCAGCACCTATAGCATAATCGTTCCGTGCCGAAACCCACCATTCATAAGTGGTATTGGCGCTTAACCAACCGATTGTGGTTTGCGTTTCGGCCACCCAGTCAGAGTTGTAGCCCCCCTGCCCCACTTCTCTCCAGCGCACCAAATACTCTACTGCACCGCCCACTGGTGACCATTGTAAAGTCACTGTCGTGGTTGGAACCGCACTCCCGTTGGGGGGTGCAACAAGCGTAGGCGCGGGCAAGATAGTGCCACCAGAACCCGTGGTGAATGACCACACGTCGGAGTAAGGCCCTGCGGTGTCGCCGCAGAGCAACCAGGCTCGCCAGTAGTAAGCTCTAGCCGGGTCGAGATTGCGGGAGAAGCGAAACTCACCTACTCCTGTTCCACTACCATGCCACAAAGACCAAACACCTTGTGTGAAATCAGGATCTTTAGCTACTTGTAAACGCAGTTGGGTTGCATTCGGATCGTTGCCGCTGTCCCACTGGAATAGCGGAATAAGAGTACTCAGGCTGCTCCCGTTGGCAGGGCTCATAAGGGTAGGAATTGTTGAACAAGCCCCATATCCCTTGAAAACAGCGGGGAGATATGAGGTGAAGGCTGGCGTAAACGTTATCTCGGAGGTATAGCCCAAAGTTGTCGCGTTCTGAAGGGCGGTGGGACTGGCTGGAGAGCCAGTAGACACTACATGCAGGTTTGTACCCCTCACTTCTGTCTCTTGAGCGGCTACAGTCAGCGCTACCACAAGGGCCAGACCAGCCGTGAGAGCGACCATAGTGAACACCTTGAGTTTCATCGTATTGCTCCTTCTTTCTGACGTGGTGCTATAGGTGAACTGCGCCCAACATATAATTATACGGAATTTCTTCCGCCTAAGCCCCTGCTATCGGTTTCCGTAAAAACACCCTCTCAAGCATCTTATACCGAATTTTTTCTGCATAAGACGCCTAAAACGGCGCTTTTGTCGAAATTTCTAAGTGGGGTAAAATGCCATAATATGAATCACGCAAACCACTATCAGTGTATGGCTTTTATTCTCACAAGTCAAATGCACCAACAAACTCGGCCACGCGCATCCTGATGGAGGGTGCGCGTGGTTTGTTTTCCCCAGGAGTTGCAAAAAATTTGGAGGGGGTGGGGGGATGAGAGGGCCAGCGCCTATAGGGGAACAGTGGCGCGCCGCGCTTCAAACGCAAGTTCGCCCCCTGGCAGGCATTGTGGGGCCGCCGGGAGGAATCTTAAAGGGTGCTATGATTAATGTAGGGCGGGGAGCACTCGAACACACGCCGGGGGAGTCCACGGACGTTGAACCCGGAAGCAGTCAAGCCGCACTCCACGATTGCGGCATTGGTTTAACGCTGAAAGGAGGCTAAACGATGAAAAACATAGCGAGGTTCTTAACGGGGGTGCTGTTGTTGATCACGCTGTACGCTCCCCATGCTGCAGGCGGTGAGCGGGCTTCTACCCCGGCCGCCCCCGCCGCCACGCTCACCTGGGAACCGCTCCTGTCCGACGTGCGTCCCCGCATAGAGCGTTCGCCCCACTACGCGACCGATCACACGCTCTACGTCACCACCGACCAGGACATGCGCCGTACCACCGACGACGGCGACACCTGGACGACGCTCTTTGTGACCACGCCGTACTCCGCATATCTCCACATCAGCTCGATGGCGTGGGATGCCGGCGTGACAACTTCGCCGACGTTGTTCGTCGTGCGGAATGGGGAGCCCGATCACGGCGAGGTCTTCCGCTCCACCGACGATGGCCTCACCTGGCAGAAGGTGCTCTCGCCGCCGGGCACACTGCTCTACGACATCGCTGCCGTGCGTGACGCCGACGATCATCTGGTGGTCTTCGCCGTTGGATCTTCACCCGAGGCGCCGGCGGTGTGGCGCTCTGCCGATGGCGGCGATACCTGGGAACTGGCGAATGACGGGTTGAGTGAGTGGCCGGACCTGTATCGCGTCTTCCCCTCGCCAAACTTCGCTGCCGATCACACCGTCTACATAACCGGCTATAGCCCCCCTCTGCGTTCCACCGACGGCGGCGATACCTGGGAACGGGTGGCAACCCTGTGGGTGGACATCGGGCGCGAAGTGGTTTTTTCCCCCCAGTATGCGACAGATGGCACGCTATGGATGAGCTACTTTTTCGTCGAAGGCAGCGGCGAAGAGGATATACCGCCGAATGGTATTGTGCGCTCCACCGACTACGGCAAGACGTGGGAGAAAGTGAATACCGGCCTGCCGGTTGAATATCCCGATGGCTCCATCCTGGGATTGGGCGTCTCGCCGGACTATCCTGCCGATCCCTCGCTGTATGCCATCGAACTGACGTTGCAATACGACGCCACACGCTGGAAACTCTATCGTTCCACGAACCGCGGCGACACCTGGCTGGCGCAGGGCCTTGCTCCCGCCATGGCGCCGCAAGGGATGGTCGTTGCCGGGCGCGATTTGTTCTTCGTGTCCACTGGCGATGGTCTGTATCGACTGCGCCACAACGCCTGGGAGTGGCTGGTGAACGGCGACGCCGAACTGAATGCGGGCTGGTCCTTCCCCAGCACCCCGGCCACGGCGGAGTATTCGACGGCACAGGCGCACGGCGGCGCGCGCTCCATCCGCCTGGGCCTTGTGGGGACGACCCCCCAGGTCTCGTACTCGTCCGCGCGCCAGCGGGTGACGCTGCCCGCCGGCGCCACCCCGGGGCAGTTGACGCTGTGGCTCTATCCCATTTCGACCGGGGGGCAACAAGCGGCCTTTTCCCCGGCGATGTCCGCCGGGCCGGCGGCGCCTTCGGCCGGCGATGCCCAGTTCGTCCTGATTATGGATGATCAGGGAAACATCCTCCAACGCTTGTTGTGGACGCTCGATAACAGCCAGACGTGGAAAGCGTACACCTTTGACCTGAGCGCCTACAGCGGCAGAAGCATCTGGGTGCACTGTGGCGTCTACAACGACGGTGCGGGCGGAACGACCGGCATGTATGTGGACGATGTTTCCCTGACGGCCACCGAACCGCTGCCCGCGTCCGCTGAACCTCCGGGCAACCCCGGCGTGGTGGCCGAGGATTTCCTTCTCACCGACGCCGCCAGCTATCAGAGTGTCCCAGCGGTGGCCTTCAACGCTGCAGACGACGAATTCCTGCTGGCCTACCGGGATTCGCGCCTTCACAGCCTGCCCGACATCTACGTACAACGGCTGCGCAGTGACGGCCGGTTGCTGGGCCATGCCGTGGCGGTGACGAGTGACGACGCTATACAGGATAATGCGCGCGTCGCCTATCTCCCGGCGGCGGATCGCTATCTGGTGATATGGGTGGACAGCCGCAACATCGTTGATACGCCGGACGTGTACGGCCAACTGGTGCGGAGCGACGGCACACTCGACGGTGGCAATTTCCCCATTGCCGTCTATACCGGTGGACAGGTCAGTGCGCGCGTGGCGGCGGGCGAGGACGCTTTCCTCGTGGTGTGGGGCCATGCCGACGGCGGCACTTCGCGCATCCAGGGACAGCGGGTGAGTGGAACCGGCGCGTTGCTCGGCGCGCGCTTCGACATCTCTGACGGAACGGCGTGGGCCGGACAGCCGGATGTGGCCTACCGCCCGGCGGCCCAGCGTTATCTTGTCGTCTGGGCCGACGTACGCGGCGTGGATCAGGACATCTACGCGCAGCAGATCCTGGCCGATGGAACGTTGGAGGGGGATAACATCGCCGTGACCAACGCGCCCAACGTGCAGGAATGGCCGGTCATCGCGGCGGGAGGCGTGGACGATGCGGTCCTCGTCGCCTGGGAAGATTCACGTCACCGTACCGACTACACGGTACAGCGTGACATCTACGGCCAGCGTTTCAAGCCGGGGAACACCTTCCTCGGCATCGATATTCCCATCAGCACGCAGGCGGAGTTTGAAGCCATGCCCACGATCGCTGTTTGGGAGACGGCAGGTGGAAGCGTATTTTTCGTCGTCTGGGAGACGGCGGTGGGGCGCGGTGATCTGCACGGACAGCGCATCGCGGCGAACGGCAGTCTGAGCGGCGCGCCGTTTGTCGTGAGCGACGACCCGTACACCCAGTCGCGTCCGGCCATGGCCGTGGGGCGCACGGCGCCTCAGCCGGTCGTGCTGGTGGTCTGGGAGGATTACCGGGTCGAACATCCCGGCATCTATGGGCAGCGCCTGGACGGCAACGCGCTGCATGTCGGGTTGCACATGGGCCTTACGCCGCTAGAGGGGCAACAGGTGCATCCTGTGATAGCCTACAGCGCCACAGCGGATCGCTACCTGGTGGTCTGGCATCACGTTGATGAGGCCGGCGCGCACCTCATGGCGTACAGCGTCAGCGGCGACGGTGCGCTGGCGTGGCGTCCGTTCACCATCACCACCGGGATTCAGACTCCCGATCTGGCGTTGGATGTAGCCTGGGACGCGCTCAACGACCGTTTCCTCGTCGTGTGGAGCGACATACGCCCGGCCACGGTGGATAATTTCGACATCTTCGGGCAGATCGTCACGCTCGATGGCGTCCTGGTAAACGACCGCTTCCATGTCTCATCCGCTCCGGGTCAGCAGCACGCCCCGGCAGTCGCCTTCAGCCCGGAACTGGCGCGCTACCTGGTGATCTTCGAGAGTGTGGAGGCAACTGATCCGATGACGAATCTGTACGGGCAGTTCCTGGCGACGGACGGCACGCCGCTGTTGACGGACGTAGCCGCGAATTTCCCGGTCACTACGCCCGGCGCGGACCGCCAGGCGCGTTATCCCGACGTGGCTTACGATGCCGCCGGCCGCAGTTTCCTCGCCGTGTGGCAGGATAACCGCACCGATCCCCAGGGATGGGACATCTACGGGCAACGGGTGGACGGGACAACCGGCACCATGCTGCCGATGGCGCTGGCGATTGCTGCCGATGCCCGACATCTTGCCGAGCGCCCGCGCCTGACGGCCGGACCGACGGGACGTTACTTCGTGGTATGGCAAGACACGGAAGCCGTGGCCGATAGTGACGGGAATGTGATGGGGCAGATTCTCACGGCAAATGGCGTTCCATACGGTGCGCCGATCTCCGTGGCGACACAGGACGCCTATCACGAGGGTGCGCCGGACGTGGCCTACCATGCCGGGAGTAAGGCTTTCCTCGTGGTCTGGCAGGGCGCGTCGCAGGGCGCAAGCGGGTTCTCGCCTGACATTTACGCACGGCAATGGAGTGTCAACGGCATAGCGGTGACGGGCGGGCTGCCCATCGCCGTGGATGCCGGGTCGGCCCGTCAGTGGCCCGTCATCGCGGCGCGTGACGGGCATGCCGGGTGGTTAGTTGCCTGGGAAGATGGGCGCGCCGATCCGGGCGCTGAACGTCGCAGTGTGTACGCACGCCGTCAGTTAGCGCTGGGGTATATCTATCTGCCGTTGGTCATGCGACAGAAGTAAAGGCTGGCGAGTTGTGGGCGGGATAAATTATGGGCAACCTGCGTCAGGTTAGCGACTCAAGCTCAAGTCGCCACTTCTTGACAAAGTCATGCAACCATATTACAATGTAACACGTAATACAATTACGGGTAATTAAGAAAGAGTCCATCTTTGTCAGGAGGCAAAACAATGACGGAAGAAAAGAGTGTTGAAGAAGTCGTGGTCGAAGAAACCCCGGTGGTGGAAGAGGGGGAATGTGAAGAGAAGCACGAGGCCAAGAAGCCCGCGGCGGCGACGTTGAAAGATGCGTTGAAGCAGGTGGAGACGTTCGGCCAGGCGTTAAGCGATGCCCTGCAAGCGCGCGGAAACGTCGTGATGGTGCGGGTCAATGACGAGGCGCTGGCGCATCTGGACATGCTGGTGGATGCTGAGGTTACCAAGAGCCGCTCGGAGAGTGCCGCCTTTCTCATTGCCGAGGGTATCAAAGCCAATCGGGATTTGTTCGAGAAGATCGGCAGCGTCACGCAGCAGATTTCAGAATTGCGCGAGCAACTGCGTCAAGAGGTCAAGCTGGCGCCAAAGGCTTAGGCCTTGAATCATCACCCATCCAAAAGGCGATTTGGATTTTGATGTGGATTTTAAGGAGGAAAAGCCATGAGTGAGGAAAAAGTTGTCGATGTTGAGGTTGTCGAAACGCCCAAAACCGTTGAGGTGACGCTGACCGTGCCGCCAAAGTTGACGCAGATCGTCGATGGAACGGCGAAAGTGATGGAGTCGTTGGGCAAGGCGCTCATCAAGGCCGCGCAGGATGTCTCTAACCTGGTCGTCGTGCCGGTGGATAAGACCACGCGCGCCCAGTTGGATTTGCTTGTTGAGGCCGGCGTTGCCGAGACACGCAGTAAGGCTGCGGCGAACCTGCTGACGGAAACCGTGCAAAGCCGCAAAGAGGTTTTCGACAAAATCGAGAAGACCCGCGCGCAGATTGAAGCTCTGAAGCAACAACTGCATACGCTGGTTAGCAGTCAAAGCTAGGGCGTTCTGTGCCTATCTCACCCCCCCACCCGGCCGGGGGCGAAACAACCGGTCAGGTGGGGGGAGAGAGAGGGAACGTGAGCTTCGCCTGGAAGGTAGGGCGGAGAGCACCCGAACACACGCCGGGGGAGTCCACGGACGTTGAACCCGGAAGCGGTCAAGCCGCACTTCACAGCCCCCGCGCCTGGAGATCCGCCAGCGCCCGCTCGTACACCTCGAAGTGTTCGCCTTCGGCCTCGTCGGGATCGACGTACTTGAGCCACATCGCCTGGTCAGGACGGTCGCCGGAGAGGAAGCGCCGGCTGCCTCGAAGATAGCTGCTCTCGCTGTGCCACCTGACCTCGTTCTCTTGCAGGAGGATGTACTGCCCGGCGTACCGGTCGATGAAGTCTTGTCGATGGTCGCGGTAGTAGAGCGCCTGCTCGCAGGTGGTGCGCCGCCAGGAGATGACGCGCGACACTTCATCGGTCATCGCTGCGAAGAAGGTGCCTGCCGGCTGCGGGGGCACTTCGGAAATCCAGTCGATTTCGTCCAGGTTGACCGTGCCAAAGCCGCCCTCGGCGGCCACGAGCAGGGCGTTGCGGTCACGGTGGAACGGCTCGGTGAGCCAGTCCGCCGTCGGATCGAGGCCCATCAAGTGTGTGCCCACGGCATCGGTGGCGACAGGATGATCGCCGGCGATAAGGGCATTGACGATGCGCGGCACTTCTTGCCCCGTGGCGCTCCATTCTCCCCCGGCCTGGGCGATGAGGGCGTCAATGATGTTCAGTGTGGGGTTGAAGAGCCGCCCGATGTCGGCGAGCATGGAGGGCATCCGTACCAGATGATGGAAGTATTGGCGGGAACGGCCCTGCGGTTCCCGCATCGGCATCAGGCCGAAGAGGTTCTTGAGCGTCAGTGTGATGCCCATAAAAGCATGGTTTTTCATCCGCTGGACATCGACCAGCGCATCGGCCTGCATGACGCGATCCGGCAGTATGTACTGGCGGAACATTTGTCCGCCGCCGGGGACCTGGTACACGCTAAAGGGTGGAATGTCAGCATTGACGTAGGGAACGCCACATGCGCGCATCAGCGGGGCCAGGTGGGTGGATTCGACCGGATCAGGGCTGCCATCGCGGTGGAAGACCGAGGTATCCACGTAGAACAGTTCGGCGTTGGTCTCTTCCTGTAGCAAGCGCACGACTGCCCGCGCGACCTGGTCGCTGACGAGTTGCTGGCGCTGCCCCTCGAAATACGGTGTGTGTGCGGGAGCATAGTCCTGGTTGAATTTGATGCCGATGCGTTTTGCGGCCTTGAGCTTGGCCCATGCCCGCGTCAGCGGCGCGGTAGCGCGTTTGAGCGTGGCGTAAACAATTTCATCCTCGGCGCGATAATCACAGTACATCGCGCGAACACAGTATTCCTGTTTTTGCATATTCATCGTTGATTGATCTCCCTTGCCACTAGCGACGGAGGGCGCAGAGTTCACAGAGAAAATTAGGCTCTCAACCCTAGACCTTGGACATGCCGGAGAGCCTGCTCGTACACCTCGTAATGCTCCTGCTCGCGCTCTTCAGGATCGACGTATTTGAAGAACATCGCGTGATCCGCATGGGCGCCGGAGAGCTGGCGGCGGCTGACGCGCAGCATCCCGTCCGTGTTGTGCCACTTCACCTCCCCGTCCTGGAGTAGGATGAATTCGCCGGCGTACTTGTCCACGAAGTTGCGTTGGTGGTCGCGGTAATAGAGCGCCTGCTCACACATCGTGCGTCGCCAGGTGACGATGGTGCGCAGGTCGTCGCCTTTTATGGCGAAGAATGTGCCCTCAGGCTGCGGGGCCACTTCGGACACGAAGTCGATGGCGTTCACATCGACTGTGCCAAAGCCGCCTTCGGCGGCCACGAGCAGGGCGTTGCGGTCGCGGTGGAACGGTTCGGTGAGCCAGTCGCTGTGCGGATTGTGACCCATCAAGTGCGTGACACAGGCGTCGGTGGCGATGACCTGGTCGCCGGCGATGAGCGCATTGACGATACGCCCGATGTCCGGTTCGCGTCCCCATTCCGAGCTGGCCTGCCCCACCAGGGCATCCACGATGTTGAGCGCCGGGTTGAGAAGGCGTCCGATGTCTGCCAGCATGTAGGGCATTCGCACGAGATGGTGATAATAATGCCGCGGACGACCCGGTAAGGCTGTCGGCATCAGCCCGAAGAGGTTCTTGAGACAGGCGGTGACGCCCATATAGGCGTGATTCTTCATCTTTGCCACGGAGACCACCGCATCGGCCTCGACCACATCTTGCATCATCCCGTATTGCTCGAACATCCGCCCGCCGCCGGGCACGGTGACGACTTTGTAGGGCGGTTTTGTGCCGTCGATGTACGGCACATCGAACTCACGGAGGACTGCCTCCAGTGTCGTGGTGTCGGCGACGGTAGAGGCGTTCTCCTGATACATTACGTAGTAGCTGGCATCGACGCAGACCAGTTCGGCGGCGGTCTCTTCACGCAGTAGACGCAAGACGGCGCGGGCTACACTGTCACTCACCAACTGACGGCGCTGCCCCTCGAAGTACACTACATGACTGAGCACCCAGTCCTGGTTGAATTTGATGGCAATGCGCTTCGCCGCCCGGAGTTTCACCCACGAACGCTCCAAGGGCAGCGTGGCCCGCCGCAACGCCGCGTAGACGGCATCATCATCGGCTTTGTAATCACAGTATACAGCACGAACTTTGTAATCGGTGTTTGTCTTCATCATGTGTTCACTCCTCGTATAAAACAGTCTGGTAGAGCGGGCGGGATGCCCGCCGGCGGGCTATTGAAAGGTTGGCATGCGCCAACGGTTGACCGCTGGGTCTAAAAGCAACTAACAAAAAAAGGCTCCTTATCCCACCAGGCAGCCTTCTTCGTCATGCCTACGAGGTTAGCTGCCGGGCTTGGATCGAAGAAGCTGACCCTACAGTGGATGGTATCCGCCGATTCGCCCCCACTCTGGTTCCCCCGCCGGCAAGTGTGAGTCACTTGCACATTCGGCATCCCTATTTCATTGTTCACACGCGATAACGTCGTGTATAAAGCAAACTTAGCACAGATTGAATACCTGTCAATACTCTACCATGGACAGGGAAGGTGCATAACGTGTTGACACTGCCAACTTACTCTCCCATCTCTCCCCCATTGTAAAAATGATACACTAACCGTCCGATGGTCGCAAAAGTCGGCGCACTCTCATCCCATACTAGCCACTCGGGCTGATACAGGTACACTACCAATACGAAGTCGGTCTGCGGACCGTACACCAGGGCGATATCGGCGTGGGTTTTGTCGGACCAACCGTGCTGGTGCGCGACCCGTGTGCCGGACGGCATGCCGGCGCTCAACAGGGCATGCCCCGCATTGCGTTCCAGGCTCGCCAGGATGGCCTGACATTCCTCCGCGGTGATTTTTTGCGGATAGACGGCGCGCAGGAATCCACCGTTCTTCGCGCCGTGATACAGCCCTTCCACAAGTAAGCCTGTTTCGATGGGGAGGGTTTGTAACTCCGGGGCGGGATGGGTACTACTGCCGGTGCCCGCGACCGCGGCAATGTCCGGTGGGATCGCGACGCCGGAGAGATCATAGGGGGCAGCGATGAAGGTATGGCGCAGTCCCAATCCCCACAACAGGTCGGTCACCCGCAAGGCTCCGCTGTAGGCGTCCCCCGCGCCGATCTGGGCGAGGAGTCCATTGGCGGTGGCGTTGTCGCTCTCGCTCACCAGCGTGTCGATGAGCGCGGCAGAATTTGCGTCCGGCGACGTATCGAGTTCCGCATACAGGCTGACGGCAATAGCAATTTTTAAGGCGCCGACGCCCGAAAACGCTGTGTCGCAGTTGTAGCAGAATTCCTGACCCCGGCGCAGGTCTTTGGCGAAAATTCCCGCGACGCCGGTAAAATCGCTCAGGGCGGCCTCGAGCGCTTGTTGCAGGATGGTGATGGAGGTTTCCGGCGCAGGTTCGATATCCACCACGAGATGTACCTCACGATCTTGAGGCGCGGCGGATAGGATGGCTTTGATCAACAGGGGCAGCGAAGCCTGAATATCCAGCGTGGTGCCATCCTGAGCCGGACGGAAGGTGCCGGCCTCGGCCAGGAGAACGGCATTCTGCGGTGGATGGTCGTACTTCTGGGCGAGGCGGGCCAAAAAGGCATCGACACGCTCGCGGGAGTAGGTGACAACGGCGGCGACTTCCTGAGCTTCCGGCTCGTGGTTGAGCATTTGATCCCTCAGGTAAGTGATAAACCCCTGGATGCCGGTACGCGCGGTTAGCACCCGATCGAGGTTTTGGGCGGTCGCTTCCTCATCCAGCGACAGTTCCAGCATCTCCGGTAGCAAAAGCGGGGTGAGCTTGTCGGCGTAGTAGACCGTGATCGGCTGGGTGTAAGCCAGGGCTATGGCATCCAGCGCCTGCTCGCGGGTCATGCCGCCCAGCGGCTGCCCGTTGATGGTCAACCCCGGCGGCAACATCGTCTGGCTCGACCGCCAGTTTGTATAGACCCATGCGCCGCCCAGGATGAGGACGGTCAACAGGATGAAAGTGACCCATGCAATTTTGTATCGTGCTTGTCTCAAGCCAATCTCACCTTGTCAATTCCAGGTCGTTTTCAAGAGGGGGCAGCAAGTTTTCGCCAATAGCCATGGATTAAGTATAACGGCGTTGGTGGTGTCGTCAAATGACGTGAGGAATGGAGGTGCATTTCAATGGATGGACTGGGGCCTTGTGCCCGTTTCCAGTGTAAAAAACACGCCCAGCAGGGGCTGGACTACGCCCCCACCTCCATGCTGAAATACACCCGGGGATTTTCGACAATAGCTGAAACCGGGCTATAATGGATGAGGGTAGCTGGCTGCTGTCCTTACATGGACTTGGACGCTTCGTCATCCTGAATATCAAGGGGGTCTCTGTTTATGGAGGCTATCGAACAATTGTCTTTTGAAGATGCTTTGACCGAACTGGAATCCGTCGTTGAAAAGTTGGAAGATGGCACACTCGACTTGAATCAGACGGTAATCCTTTACCAGCGTGGACGCGCTTTGGCCGCGCGCTGCCAACATCTTTTGGATACGGTTGAGCTGCGGATCCGGCAACTGGTCCCTACCGGCGTTGATAATTGTGAGACGACTGCCGTGGCTACAGAAGCGTAGAGCCGACGTCGGTGGTGCTTATCCTGCCTGCAACTTCTGGTAAAGGAGGTCCGCTCCCATGGGCTTTGAGTTTCTTCCCTATCTTTTAACCGCGATCCCCGGCACTGTTGTCTATCACCTGCTCGTCCTGCTGGGGCTATTTTCGGCGGCAGGGATTGTCTTGACCGAATGGCGTCACACACATAGCGCCGAATTAAAACCCTACTTGATCGCCGTGGGCGGCGCGATGGCCGTTCACCTGCTTTCGGCGTTGCTGGCCCCCTTCCATCTGCAAACAGACACGCCGGTGGCGATCATCAGTGCGCCGTTTATGTACGCCGGTGGGTTGCTTTCGATTTTACTGCTGGTGTGGGCCTTTGGCCGGCCACTCTGGGAACATCAGAGTCAGGCATTGCTTATAGGGCTGTTGGTGGGGTGGGGTGTGTTGCTGGTGGGCGCTTCGCTCCTCTGGTATGGAGAGGCACTAAACCGGCCTTTGACCTACAATGTGCACTCCTGGCAAGTGCCGGTATGGTACATCCTCTCGGCTATCGCCGCCTGGGGGGGGCGGTGATCTTCTTCCACACGAAGGGACAAGGCGGCACGACCCTGGCGGCGTTGCTTCTTTTGGGCGGTGGCGCCCTCTTGGGGTTGCTTGGATCCCAGGTATGGGGAGCGCCGTTGCCCATCGGCGAGGGGTGGGGACGGTTGTGCGGTCTGGTGGCTTATCCTCTCTTTGCTATTTCGCTCTATCGTTCGGTCTTGCAGGATTTGGACTCTTATCGTCAAGATTTGCAGGATTTGAGCAAGGAGGCCCTGCGCCAGAGTCAGGAGTTGCTTTTCTTGATCGAGGCGACGCGCTCCATCGGCGAACGCCTGGATCTGCACGGAATGCTCGAACAGGTCGCCGACAGCGTGGCGATGGCGTTGCGCGCCGACGCCGTCGCCATCTTGCTGACCGATCAGGACGACCCTGAAATACTGCATCTGGCCGCTTTATATCGCACACTGGGGGCCAAGGCCGAAGTCCCACAGCAAATTGCGCTGAAAGACTACCCCAATCTCAAATTCGCCTTGCGTCAACAGCAGCTTGTCTTCGGCCCGGAAGAAGAAATCGTCCAGTTGCGCACGCTCTTCGATCTCCTGGGGGTGACAGAGAGAGGTCCGCTGTTGATCCAGCCCTTGTCACGCCAGGAGCGGGTGATGGGTGTATTGGTGGCATACAATGCACCGTCGAAGGCAAAGTTTACCTCAGAACAGGAGCTTTTGGCGACGACGATTGCCGTGCAAATTGCCGGTGCGGTGGAGAATCATCGATTGTACACGGCGGTGACAGCACAGGCGCAGGAATTGAGCCGTTTGCTCAAGGTGCGCGAGGCCGAATTGCGACGCCAGGACGCGATTCTCGAAAGTATGGCCGAGGGCATCCTTGTCATCGATGCGCGCGGATGCTTTATCCTGCTCAATCAGGCCGCCGAACGTATCCTGAACCTACGGCGTGAGGAAGTCCTGGGCAAATCGGTCCAAGAAGTGCTTTCCATGCCCGCTTTGCAAGGCGAACTGGATCCAGATGCTCTGGTCGGCTTAGGCGAGACCTTTGAGACGACCTTCAACCTCGGCGAGCAACGCATCCGCGTCAGCGCCGCTCCGGTTATCTTGAAAAACGTCGAGCGTCTGGGGGTGGTCGCCGTTTTGCAGGACATCACCCGCGAATATCTGGCCGAGCAGTCGAAACGTGAGTTTATCGACAGCATCTCCCACGAATTACGCACGCCCCTCACGGCCATCAAGGGTTACACCGAGGTGATACTCTCCGGCATGGCCGGTGAATTGCCGCCGGCGTTTCGGCAATTTCTGAATGTGATCCGCGAAAATACGGTGCGGATGGGCTCGTTGACGGACAATATCATCCTGGTGGCAGAGATTGAAAAAGGCCACGTGGGACTGCACTATCAGAAAGTGGATGTCCCTACGGTGGTGCGCGAATTGGTCGGCCGCTATCGTGAGCGCATCGAAGAGCAGATGCTGACGGTGGATGTAGACTTACCCACCGATTTGCCGCTTGTCGAAGTGGATCCTAACCGCCTGCGGTTGATTCTGGACAACCTGTTGAGTAATGCGATCAAATTCACGTATCCCGACGGGAAGATCGTCGTGGGTTGTCGGGCCATCTATGGCACGTTGGGCCAGCCGACTCATTTTTCTCTGTGGGTCGCCGACACCGGGATCGGCATTCCATTGGATCAGCAAGCCCTCATCTGGCAACGCTTTTACCGGGGCGAGAATCCCCTGAGCCTGGAGGCCGGCGGCCTGGGGATCGGCTTGACGATCACCAAGGCCCTGGTTGAGGCGCACGGTGGACGGGTCTGGGTAGACAGCGCGCCGGAACGCGGCAGCACCTTTACCGTTCTGTTCCCTATAAAACGCGAACAGGACGCAGAGGACGCTGCGGGAGCGCTGTCATGAACCAGCGCCGCGGTGCCAGCCTGGTTTCCCTTTGTCATGAAGACGGCACCGCCTTGCCATTGCGGGTCCGGCGTTGTGATACTTTCCTGTGTCGTCTGCGAGGATTGACCTTTCGGCGCTCCCTGCCGGCGGATGAAGGGCTACTCTTTATCGAGAGCGCGGAAAGCCGGCTGGGAACATCGATCCACATGTTTTTTGTCTTTTTCGACATCGGCGTCGTGTGGCTGGCGGCGGACGGCACGGTGGTGGATGCCAAGCTGGCAAAGCCGTTCCGCCCCTACTACGCGCCGCAGTCGCCGGCCCGCTATTACCTCGAAGGTCCGCCGGCATTGTTGACGTGGGTGCGCGTCGGAGAACGGCTTTCGATTCGGTCGGAGGCGGCATAAGGTCGTAATCTGACAATGACGCCCCGCTTTGGTCTCCCCATGGGGAAATCCCGTGAAACTATTCTGCGCTATTCGTTTCTATGGATGGCGTTCCTTAGTATGCTGGCGTTTGTGCCCCGGGTTGCACTCGCCCAGGAAGAAGAGCCGCCCCCGCCATCGCCTGCTTACGTTGTGCAGCCGGGCGACACTTTATCGTCCGTTGCCGCACGCTTCGGGACCAATGTCACTGAACTGCAACAACTTAACGCGCTTCAGGATCCGCATCATGTCTACATTGGGCAGACGTTGCGCTTGCCGGATGCGGCCAAGACCCCCAGGACAGCCTATTCCGTGGCGCTGGGCGACACGCTCTTGTCCCTCGCGCAGCGGGCCGGACTGCCGTGGGAGGATGTGGCGCGCGCTAACGGGCTGGTCAATCCCAACCTACTACGGGTAGGGCAGACGCTTTATCTCCCTGACCTGTTACCCGCCGGCGTCCTAACCACGGCGACGCCGCTGGACACCCGCCTTGCCCTGGCACTGCGTTACGATGTTCCCTACTGGATGACCCTGCGCCTGCATCCTCGGCCGCTCTACGCCGGCGCGCTGTTCCTGCGTCCTGGCGTGGAACCGTCGCCTCTGTTGCCGCATCCCATTGTGAAATTGACTTTAACGCCGCAACCGGTGGCGCGTGGACAAACCGCGGTGCTGACCCTCGAAACGGCGACACCAGCCGTATGCACCGTCACTTATCTGGAGGCGACCGAACCGTGTTACGCCCAGGACGACACCCATCTCTTGGGCTTTGTGGCCGTTCCCCCCCTGCTTGACCCTGGCGTTTACGACGTTGCCTTGCGGATTCAAACCCCGGCAGACGAAACGGTGCTGGTGGTGTCACTCGTCGTCGCGCCGGGGCGTTACGACTACGAACGTCTCGATGTACCCGCCGACCGGCAGTCGTTGCTCGACCCGACACTCTCACAGCAAGAGCGCGTCAAGGTGGCGGCGTTGCGCCGGCTGCGTTCCACAGAGCGCATGTGGGAATTCCCCTTTCGATACCCGTTGCAGGCTTCTGTGACTTCATACTACGGCTCGCGGCGGTCGTATGGATACGGCTTTGGCAGTTTCCACGAAGGGACCGATTTCCGCGCCGAGATCGGGGCGCCGGTCTATGCTCCGGCCTCCGGTGTCGTCGTGTTGGCGGAGCCGCTGGTTGTGCGCGGCAGAGCGATCCTCATCGATCACGGCTGGGGCATCGTCACCGGCTACTGGCACCTCTCGCGTATCGATGTCACCGTGGGGCAGAAAGTAACGCCGGGGGAGATCATCGGCGCCGTCGGCAACACCGGCTTTTCGACCGGCCCCCACCTGCACTGGGAACTGTGGGTCAACGGAACAGCCGTGAGTCCTTTGCAGTGGGTGTACGGCCTGACTGAGGCAGGGTTGTCGACGGATAGCACCGCTGGAACGGATTTTTGACGGGCAAGTAAGAGGATGATGCGGTGCCGTTGGGTGATTTTCGCCGCGAGGGATGGGACATCCGCTATCTGGAGCGCGTCACGTCGACCAACACGCTGGCGCTGGAGGCGGGGCGACAGGGCGCGACGGAAGGTCTGGTTTTCATCGCCGACGAGCAGACGGCGGGACGGGGGCGGCTGGAGCGGCGTTGGTTTGCGCCGCCGGGAACGTCACTGTTGATGTCGCTGCTTTTTCGCCCGGCGGAACCCTTCTCCTACACCGCGCCGCGCATCACTATGCTCTGTGGAGTGGCCCTGGCCGACGCCGTCATTGATGTGACCGGTCAGGCTGCGCAGCTCAAATGGCCCAACGATCTCATCATCACCCGTGAGGGCACGTGGCGCAAAGTTGCCGGCATGTTGAGCGAGGTGGGCACCGCGCCCGACGCGCCGCCTTTCCTCGTCGTTGGCATCGGCTTGAACGTGAATGTGCCACCCGCCTCCCTGTCTGATCTGGCGCCCAATGCGACCAGTCTCCTGGTTGAGAGCGGGCAGCCGGTTGAACGTGTTGCACTGCTGGACGCTTTTCTTCATCACGTGGAGGAGCACAGCGCCGTATTCCGCGCCGGCATTGATCCATTGCCGCAGTGGCGGCAGCGTCTGGCATGGATCGGCGCTACCGTTCGGGTTCAAACACCGACCGGCGTTTTCACCGGCGTTGCCGAGGATGTGGATGATAGCGGCGCGCTGTTACTGCGTCTCCCCGCCGGTTGTCAACAACGTTTCTCCACAGGCGACGTGAGCCTGCGCCCTTGATTTCTGGGCGAGAGGACTATAATCGGGAGGACTTTTTCGAGTGGCAATTACAACTATTTTCAAGGGAATTCAGCATTGACCTGCGGTTCACCGGCGGTGGGGTGAAAATGACTGTCCGACTACTGGACTAAAGACTACTGGACTATTTTCAGGGGAGCGCAACCATGCATTATTTAGTGATTTCGGACATTCATGGCAATTTTTCGGCCCTGCAGATGGTGTTGATGGATGCACAGCCTTTCGACGCAGTGCTATGTCTCGGTGACATGATCGGATATGGGCCGAATCCTAACGAATGTGTAGAGCGTGTGCAGGAATTTCCGCTGACGTGCATTGTGGGAAACCACGATTGGGGCGCCATTGGGCGGGCCGATTTGCTCATCTTCAACAACGATGCTCGCCAGGCGCTTTATTGGACGCAACACGAACTATCGACCGAAAACCGCACCTTCCTGTCTGATCTGCCGACGACGGTGCGGATCGAGGATCTTTTGCTAGTCCACGGCAGTCCCCGCGAACCGATCTGGGAATATCTGGTTGACGTGCGCTCGGCCAAAGAAAACTTTGCGGCGCACGATTTCCAGGTCGCGTTGGTTGGACACACCCACTTGCCACTGGCCTTTGAATGGAACGCCAGCATCAATCAGGCGCAGATTCTCTTGCCTGACCCGGGAGTTCCGCTGTCGTTGAAAGAACGGCGGCTGATCCTCAACCCGGGCAGTGTCGGTCAGCCGCGCGATGGCGACCCACGCGCCAGTTATGCTATCCTGGACACCACACAAATGACGTGGGAATTCCGGCGCATCTCCTATGCCGTGGAGATCACCCAGGAGCGGATGCGCGCTCGTGGCCTGCCGCAGCGCCTGATCGACCGTCTGCAGATGGGACGTTGAGTGCGGTGCGGAACTTTGCCGGGCACCCTGACGTCCTGACTGTAGATTGGAATAAGGAGGAAATCCATGAAATACAAATTAGTTGCTCTGGGGTTGGTTGTAGTTCTCATTGTAACCGGTTGCGCCACGAAGGCTGAACCCACACCGCAGATCGTGGAAGCGCCCCGTGAAGAGCGGGGGGGTGAACGGAATGCCGACAGTGCTGCCGCCTGGAGCACGGCTGCTGTCAATCCTCAACAGGCCGCCGAACTGGCCAAGATGATCATCTACAACGCCGAGATCTCCCTCGTGGTCAAAGATTCCGATGTCGCTCAGGAAGACATCACTCGCATGGTTGAAGAGAGGGGCGGCTACGTCAGCAACTCCAGCAGTTACACCTACAGCGGCGGCCTGCGGCGCATGACCCTGACCCTGCGCTTGCCCGCCGACCAGTTCAACGAGATGATGTCCGATTTGCGGGCACTGGCGCTGGAAGTCACGCAGGAGACCGTCGGTACGCAGGACGTGACCCAGGAATATGTGGACCTGGAATCCCGCCTGCGCGCGTTGGAGGCCAAAGCCGAGCGTCTGGAGCAGTTGATGGAAGAGGCCGAGGATACCGAAGCCGTCCTCGCCGTCTACGAGCAGTTGAGCCAGACGCAGGTGGATATCGAGCAGACGAAAGGCCGCATGCAATACCTGGAACGTTCTGTGGCGATGGCGACGATCACCGTTTCCCTCACGCCCGACGAACTCTCGCAGCCGATTGAGATTGCCGGATGGCGGCCCGGCGGTGTGGCGAAAGAGTCCTTCCAGGCGCTGATCGAGGCCTTTCAATGGTTGATCAATGCCTTGATTCGTATCGTCATCCTCGTCATTCCGATAGTGCTCTTTGTAGGGGGATTGTTCTACCTGGTCATCAAGGGCTTGCGATTGATCTTTGGACGCCGCAAACGCGCGCCGAAGACCCCGCCCACGCTGCCCGGTGCGGAATAATAGGCCGGTGTTGATTTCTCGATCCGTTAAAATCCATTCCATCTCTCTCCTGCCCCTTCCCTCCGCGTCAACGCGGGGGGAAGGGGACTTTTTTTGTGGGTTTTTGCCGGCGGGCGCAGCCCACCGGCAAAAACCCCTTATTTTTCTCCCCCTCCCCAGCGTCTGCGCTGGGGAGGGGGCAGGGGGAAGGGCGAAAGCTACGGATTACTCAGGTTCGTCCATGGCCGTCTGGATAGTGAGTCGCCAGGCTGAGCCGTCACGAGATTTGAAAGATGATGGCCGTGAGCAGTATACAAAGTTCGCGGCAGAGGTTGTATCAGCCTTTGCCGCGTGTCGTGTACGACAGCGTTAGCCTACCTGATAATTCGGCGGTTCTTTGGTGATGATAACGTCATGCGGATGGCTCTCGATCAGCCCGGCGTTGGTGATGCGCGTGAACTGTGCCTTGGCGCGTAATTCGTCCAGGCTGGCTGCGCCCGCATAACCTAGCCCGGCGCGCAGGCCGCCGACGAGTTGGTAGATGTAGTCGTGCAACGGCCCCTTGTAGGGCACACGCCCCTCGACGCCTTCAGGAACGAGCTTGCCGCTGCCGCCCTGGCCTGTGCCGTAGCGGTCGCGCCCGTAACCGCGCATCGCGCCCAGGCTGCCCATCCCGCGGTACTCCTTGAAGCGCCGTCCATCGTAGTAGACGACCTCACCCGGCGCTTCGTCCAACCCGGCGAGCATACTACCCAACATCACCACGTGGGCGCCCGCTGCCAGTGCTTTGACGATGTCCCCGCTGTACTTGATGCCGCCATCCGCGATGATGGACACGCCGTAAGGTTCCGCCGCCTGCGCGCACTCGTGGATGGCGCTGAGCTGTGGCATCCCGGCCCCGGCGATGATGCGCGTGGTGCAGATCGACCCCGCGCCTACGCCCACCTTGATGGCGCTGGCCCCGGCCTTGATGAGCGTCTCCGTGCCCCCCGCTGTCACCACGTTCCCGGCGACGATGGGCAGATCGGGCCAACGGCGGCGGAGGCGCTCGATGGCGCGGAGCACGCCCGCCGAATGGCCGTGCGCTGTATCGATCACGACGACGTCCAGCCCCATTGGGACCATCAGGCTCAGTCGCTCCTCCAAATCTGCCCCCACACCCACGGCTGCCCCTACGACCAGGCGTCCTTGGGCATCTTTGGCTGCATGGGGGAAATCTTGCGCCTTCTGGATGTCTTTGACTGTAATCAGCCCTTTGAGGACGCCGTCTTCGTCGACCAACGGCAGCTTCTCGATGCGATGTTTGTGCAGGATGCCCTTGGCTTCGTCCAGCGTGATGCCGATGGGAGCGGTGATGATGTCCTCCGTCGTCATAAAGGCCGTTACCGGTTGGTTGAAATCCTTCTCATCCACAAAGCGGAAGTCGCGGTTGGTAATGATGCCGACCAGGTGGTTGTTGGCGTCCATGATCGGCACGCCGCTGATGTGATAGGTGGACATAATCTGCTCGGCGTCCCCTAACAGCGCCGTCGTGGGCAACGTGATCGGGTCCACGATCATCCCCGATTGCGACCGCTTGACTTTGGCGACTTCGGCTGCCTGGTCTTCCGGCGAGAGGTTGCGGTGGATGATGCCCATGCCGCCTTCTCGTGCCAATGCAATCGCCAGCAGCGCTTCGGTGACGGTGTCCATCGCTGCCGAGAGGATGGGGATGTGTAGGGTGATGGTTGGCGTCAGCGCCGTGCTGACGTCGGTTTGATCGGGTAATACCTCGGCATATCCCGGCACGATAAGGACATCGTCGAATGTTAACGCCTCGAATTTCTTGAAAATTGTTTCATGCATCATACACCTCCTTCATGAGCTTGTCGCCCAATGCGCATGGAGTTCCATGATGGGCTTGGGCCGGATGAGTATAAATTTGATCCATCATACCAGAACCAAGACGGAGTGCAACTGAACACGGATATAAGACAGATTATTGGAGAAAGGAAGACGTTCATCTGATCATGATGCCTGAAGAGCGGGGGCCGGCTCTGACCGCGCCACCACCGGGCACAGACGGGCGCGGTCAGAAACCGACCCGAGCGTCTCCCCATCATTTGCACTATACCCGCTGAGCGCTTGGCTAAGGCGCGTTTTTGCGTACAATGTAAGAATCAGGTCAGTGACATCGACCTAAAAATCATGCTTCTTCAGGATTTTTGGGGGTCGAAATTGGGTTGACAACAAAAATCCCCCTTCTTGGGGGGAAGGGGGCAGGGGGGATAGACTTGTAGAAACACGCCTATCTCGTCATCCACGAGTCCTTTGCATGCCAAAATCCGCGCCAAACCTGCTATAGGGAATCAGTTGCTTCACCAGGTTTATTGGTCTGAATAGACAGGACTTACGCCAGCCTGGCTCGAATCAAGCGGCGGAGGATTTGTAGTGACGCCTTCAGGCGTCTCTTAGGAGCTAAGAACGGCTAAAGCCGTCATTACAAACGGAAATTTGCGTAAGTCCTATAGATACACAAATCAGTGCAATCCGTGTCATCCGTGGCAAAAACTCAAGCCGTTTTTCCATCATCACGCAAAGTCGTAACTATTCAGCCACCTTTGCCAGGTGGCGAACGGGACTTTGGGGAGGGCACATAATAGGTTACCCCTTCGGCAGGTGCTGACCCTCTCATCTCCCAACCCCCTTCTCCCCCGCAAGCGGGGAAGAAGGGGGCAAAAGGGGGGTGTGGCGGGCGGCTTTGCCGCCCGCCACACCCCCACCCAAAATCCCCCTTCCTGGAGGGAAGGGGGGCAGGGGGGATGGGCTTATAGAAACACGCCTATCTTGTCACACAGAAGCACCTGGCCTACCAAAATCTACGCCAAACCTGGCATAGGGAATAAGTGGCTTCGTCAGGTTTACGAGCCTGAATAGATACGCAAAGTCTTAGAGAACCAAAATCACTTACATAGGGAGGAAGACGCATGGACTCAATTCTTGGACACATTGTCTATACCGGGACTGACGTTCTCGAAAACGTCTACGTCAATATGGAGGGCGCCACGATTGCCGGTGTCACGCCCGAACCGGCGGGAGCGCTCGTCGGGGAATACCCCGTCATCACGCCGGCTTTCATCGACGCGCATAGCCACATCGGGATGAGCCGGGCGGGCGAACCTTCAGCGGAAGCGGAGACGAATGAGCACATGGACGCGATGCTACCTCACGCCGACGCGCTGGATTCGGTGCAGATGGACGACAGCGGTTTCATGGATTCCATCGAGGCCGGCGTGTTGTACTCGTGTGTGGTGCCCGGCAGTGGTAACATCATCGGTGGAAATTCGGCCGTCATCCGCAACTACGGCAAGAACACCAGCGCCGCACTCATCCGCCGCGCCGGCATCAAGGCTGCCTTCGGCTACAATCCCATGTCCACCCGTGAGTGGAAAGGCACGCGCCCTTTCACCCGCATGGGCGCACTGGCGATTCTGCGCGCCAAACTGCACGACGTGCGCCAGAAAATGGCGAAGGAGAAGACGAAAGAAGACGCCGACGTCACCTACTCCGCCGAAGAGATGGTCTATAAGTCGCTGCTGTCGGGAGCGGAGCGACTGCGCGTCCACGTCCACAAGAGCGACGATGTGGCGGCTCTGCTGCGTTTCGTGGATGAGTTCGGGCTGAAGGTTACCATCGAACATACCTGTGACGTGCATGAGGTGGAGACTTACCGCGAACTCAAGGCCCGTGGCATCCCCGTCATCTACGGGCCGATGGACACGCTGGCTTACAAAGTCGAACTGAAGCACGAGAACTGGCGCAACATTAAGTATTTGATCGAATCCGGCGTCGAGTTTGGCTTAATGACCGACCATCCGGTGATTTTGCAGAAGATGCTATTCTTCGAATTGCGCTGGTTCCTGCGGATGGGCTTCAGCAAGCAGCAGGCGCTGGAGATCATCACCCGCGAGAATGCGAAAATCCTCGGCGTTGCCGACATCCTCGGCACCCTCGCGCCGGGCAAGTGGGCATCCTTCGTCGGCTGGAACGGCGATCCCTTCTCCTTGGAGAGCTATCCGTTGGTGGCTTACGGCGAAGGCCAGCCCGTCTACCGGGAAGCGTGAATAAGGCTACGTGGTGCATGGTAGGTGAGTTACGAATTACGCACTACCCATCACGCATCACGGGTCCGTCCTTGCACACGAGCCACCCGGCAGGAATGTGTGCCGCCTGCCGGGTGGACGTCTCCAGCTCACAACTGCCGCAGAGGCCCAAGCCGCAGCGCAAATGCGCTTCCCATGAACACTGGTACGGCAGACCGTGGACCCGGCATTGTTGGGCCAACGCCGTGAGCATCGGCACCGGCCCGCAGGCGTAGACGCCGTCTGGACGGTGCGCGGCAATCGCCGCTTCGACCGCCTGCGTGACGAGGCCTTTCTCCCCCATCGAGCCATTGTCGGTAGTGACACGCACGACTATGAAAGGGCTGACGGCTGATAGCTGATTGCTGACAGCTTCTTTCTCAAACGCTCCCGCCAGCAATACATCCCTTGCCGTCCGTGCGCCGATGCAAACGTCCACGGTGTGCCCGGCGGCGAGGGCGGTCCGCGCCAGGAAGAGCAGCGGCGCGACGCCGTATCCTCCGCCCACGAGCAGATGATGTCGTCCACGCAGTGCGAAGCCCTGTCCGAGCGGCCCCCGCACCCACACGCGATCGCCCACGTTTAGCCGGTGCAGCGCCTCGCTGAACGGTCCCACCACGACCACCATCAGTGCCAGCGGATCCGCGCCGGCGATGCTGAACGGCTTCTCGCCCACGTCCGGCAGCCACGCCATCACGTATTGCCCCGGTTGCGCCTCCGGTAGCGCCCGGTCGAAGATGAATGTTTTAGTGCGGTAATTCTCCGTGTGGACTTCTGTAATGGTAAAAGTCTGGTGCATAACTCTCCGTAAAGAGTCGATTTTATAGGCGAATTGCCAATTCGCCCTGCAAACCTCTATAACGCCAGTCCACGCAGCGCCTCTAACGTCGGATAGCCTTCCTGCGTCATAAACGCCGCCAACTCCGCCGCAATGCTGCCCAGGGCGGTGACGCCGCGTGTCCCCACCGCCGAACCGACGCCGACGGCGGTCGCGCCGGCCATGAGCATCTCCGCCGCATCCCGCCCGGTGATAACGCCTCCCGTGCCGATGATGGGGACGCGCACGGTACGGGCGATTTCGTAGACGCAGCGCAGGGCGATGGGTTTGAGTGCCGGTCCGGAAAGGCCGCCGACGCGGTTAGCCAGCACCGGTCGCCCGGCTTCGGCGTTGATGAGCATCCCCGGCATGGTGTTGACGGCGGTGATGGCATCGGCGCCGGCTTCGACGGCAGCGGCAGCGATACGCCCGATGTTCGGCACGTTCGGCGCGAGCTTGACGCTGATGGGGATACCGCCAACGTTACGCTTTACCGTCTCCGTGACCGCCGCCGCGCTCTCGCAGGTTGCCGCGAACGGCGTCCCGAACTCGTCGGCGACGTTGGGACACGAGATGTTGACTTCGATGAGGTACGGGCGCGCCCTTGCGATGATGTGGGCCACGTCGCCGAATTCCGCCACGGTTCCGGCGAAAATGCTGGCGATGAGGACCACGCCGAGCGGTTCCAGTCGCGCGCGGGTCTCTGCCAGCATCCGTGCCTCTTCTTCTGCGCCGGGATTGCTCAGGCCGATGGCGTTGATGAGGCCATGCTCCCATTCCACGGCGACCGGGTTGGGATGGCCGGCGCGGGGCGCCGGACCGCAGCTTTTCGCCGTGACAGCCCCTGCACCGGCCAGGGCAGCTCGTTCCAGCAGGTCGGCGCTCGTGCCGAGGATGCCGGAGGCGAGCACGATGGGGTTGTGCAGCTTTAGATTGAGAAAATCGCACGTCAAATCGGGCATAAGCTCCTCGTCATCACCACGCCTATAGGTTGGGTAGGGCAGGACGATACCGGCAGGAAATTAGTCTTATTACGCCGTCAGGTAACGTTTCACCGCCTCAAACGTAGCTGCGGTGATGCAACCTTCAGCCCGCAGTGTGTCGAGAATCTGGCCGATGGTGAGCACGGCATGCAGGCGCAGCCCCTTTTCTGCCAGCGCCGCCTGTCCACCCTGTTCTCGATCCACAAGGACCACGACATCCTGCACCTTGAGTCCGGCATCCTGCATCGTCTGAATCGCTGTGATGATGCTCCCCCCGCTGGTGATGACATCCTCGATAGCGACGGCAGTTTGTCCCGGCGCGAAGGCGCCTTCGACAGCCTGCCCGGTCCCGTGTGCCTTCACCTCCTTGCGCGGGTAAATCAGCGGACGGTTCAGTTGCAGTGCCACGGCAGCCGCCGTGGGCAGGGCGGCGTAGGGCACGGCGGCGATGCAATCGAAAGTCAGGCCACTCACCTCATGAACGTAGGCCATGACGACGCGCCGGAACACCTCCGGGAAAGAGATCACGCGCCGCAGGTCAATGTAAATGGGCGACGGCTTGCCCGATGCCAGCGTGAACTCGCCGAACTTGACGCAGCCGGCCTCGTACAGGGCGAGAATCAAGTGAGACCTGACAGGTTTTCTGAAGCCTGTCAGGTCTGAACGTGCTACATTGATCTGGTCCCGTAACATCAGTGCTGCTGCCCTTGGATCCTCTGCATAGAGAATGGCGCGGGAGACCGGCACGATCATCCCGCTGCCCTGGGCATCCAACCCGGCGCTGAGTGCAGTTTCCAGGTCGCCGCCCTGCGCGCCGACACCCGGGGCGAGGATCCAGCGATCGGGGGCCAGCGCACGTACAGAAGCCAGCGCCTCCGGCTGCGTCGCGCCGACGACGAAGCCGAGCTGTGAGTTATCGCCCCAGGTCTGCGCCTGCCCGGCGATGCGCTCGAACAGGGGCGGCGCACCGTGCTGCTGCACCGCCGCCGCCGACGGATTGGACGTGAAACATAGGACGAAGACGGCTTTGCCTGGATAGGCGAGGAACGGCGCGATGCTATCCCGTCCCAGGTACGGACTGACGGTGACGGCGTCGGCATCCAAGCCGTCGAAGACGGCGCGGGCGTAGGCTGTGGCCGTGCTGCCGATGTCGCCGCGCTTCGCATCGAGCAAGACCAGCACATCGGCGGCGTGACACGCGGCGATCACCTCGCGCAATGCCTCCCATCCTTCCGCGCCATATTGCTCGAAGAAGGCGCTGTTGGGCTTGTAGCAGCACACCAGGTCGGCAGTTTGTGCGATGATGTCCAGGCAGAATGCCTTCACGCGGGCTACCGTGGGCGCGTCAGGCAAGAAATCCGCCGGAAATTTCCCTGCCTCTGGATCCAACCCCACACACAACAACGAATTCTTGTGGGTGATCGCTGCATTTAACTTGTCTGCAAAACTTTTGGTCATCTTAACCTCACGCAGTCGTAAGAGAGCGTCAAAGTATCACTTCCCCAAAAGCCGTGGTGGGTCTCCGACTGTGCCACCCTAGGCTTGGGCGGGGCGGGCGCGGTCAGAGACCGGCCCGAGCGGGAAAGTGGTTGAGTTTTTTCGCCTGCCGGTAACTTGCAACTCGCAACTCGTCACGCTTTCCCCAACACCGCTGCCAGTAACGCCATGCGCACGTACATGCCATTTCTCACCTGGCGGAAGTAGGCGGCGCGCGGATCATCGTCTACGCGGTAGTGGATTTCGCCGACACGAGGAAGGGGATGCATCACAATCATCTTCGGCTTCGCGCGCGTCATCAGCTCCGTGGTGATCTCGTAGCAGTCTTTGACTTCTTCGTACTGTTTGGGGTCGCTGAAACGTTCCTTCTGGATGCGGGTGACGTAGAGCACGTCGGCGTTCTCGATCACATCGGCGACATCGTGCGTTTCGCGCACCTTGATCCCCCGGTCGATGATCTCGTTCATCAGCGCCATGGGCAGACGCAGGATGTCCGGCGAGACAAAGCGCAGGCTGATGTTCTCGTACTGCATCAGCAGGCGGGTGAGGGAGTGGACGGTGCGCCCGTAGCGCAGGTCGCCGACCATCGCCACCTTCAACCCGTCGATGCGGCCCAACTCCTGGCGGATGGTGAACAGGTCGAGCAGCGCCTGGGTGGGATGTTCACCTGCGCCATCCCCGGCGTTGATGACGGGGACGGAAGCGTAATCCGCCGCCAGCTTCGCCGAGCCGATTTCCGGGTGGCGCAGCACGATGACGTCCGAGTACTGTTCGAGCGTGCGAATGGTGTCGGGCAGGCTTTCCCCTTTGCTGACGCTGCTGAACTGTACCCCCTGGGTAATCGGGATGACGCCGCCGCCAAGTCTCTCCATCGCCGCAATGAACGAGGCGCTGGTGCGCGTGCTCGGTTCGTAGAAGAGACAGGCCAGCACGTAGCCTTTGAGCAGGTCGCAGCCCCCCACGCGCTCGACCAACTCGCGCATCTCCTGCGAGCGGGTGAAGATGTACGACAGTGTGTCGCGGTCGAACTGCTCCACGCACAGGATGTCGTGGCCGGACAAACCATTGCCGTTGTTCGTTTTCGGCATCAGCGTATCATAATCGAATAACTTAGGTAATGTTTGAAGCTGTTCCATAGGCATCTCCTTTCTTATCTTGGCTAAAAAATGGTTTATCACGCACAAAAAAAGAACCCGCTCAATAGCGGGTTCTTTAGGGTGAACGAATGATGGCGCCGTCTTGAAAGATCAGCGCGCCGCGTAACTGGACACGTTCCACTTTTCCCCGCACGGTCATGCCGGAAAAAGGGCTCCACCCGCACTTGGTATGAAGTCCCACATCCGACAAGGTGTAGACGGCATCGAGATCCACCTCGATCCACGTTCCCGTCTGCTCCGGCAGGCCGAAAATCCGCCGTGGATTGCGCGCCATCAATTCGATCAGGCGCTCCAACGTCAACCGTCCCGCGGCGACGGCGGTGAGCATGAGCGGCAGTGCGGTCTCGAGGCCGGGGACGCCGGGGGGGGCGTCGGGACCAAGTTTCTCGTCGCGCGTGTGCGGCGCGTGGTCGGTGGCGATGCAGTCAATCGTGGTGTCGAGGTGCGCCCACAGTGCGTCTACATCGGCCGGCGTCGCCAGGCGCGGGCGCATATCGCCCCATGGGCCGAGATGTGCCGCGTCCGCTGCGGTGAGGAACAGGTGATGCGGTGTGACCTCGCAGGTGATAGGCAGGCCACGCGCTTTCGCCGCGGCGATCAGCGCGATCTCGTCCGCGCGGCTGATGTGACAGAAATGCACGTGCTGCCCGAACGCCGCCGCCAGCCCGATGCCCACGGCGATGGTACGGCCTTCGGCGTGCATGGCGATGGGTTTGCCGCGCGGCCAGGTTTGGAAGCAGCACAACAGGGTTGCCAGGTGATTCACCCGCAGCGGGCCGTAGGTCTGGTCGGCGTAGATTTTAAGGCCGACGGTTTCTTGGGCCAGAGCGGGCAGTTCGTCCAGGTGATCGGGCGAGGCGCCGGCGTAGAAATGCACGTCGCACAAGGCTTCCGCACGCGCTTGTTGCTGGACTGTGTGCAGCGTCTCGCGGGTTGTGAGGGGAGGAGTGGTGTTGGGCATCGCCAAAACGGTGGTAAATCCCCCGGCGACGGCGGCGGCGGTGCCGGTGGAAAAATCTTCCTTGTGCTCACCGCCGGGAACGCGGAGGTGAACATGCGCATCGGCCAGGCCGGGAAGTCTCGTCAGTATTCCGTTTGGCATGGTGGTTTAACCCGTCGCATAATACCAGAGATCGGGATTTTAGCAAGAGGGAAAGTGTGCTACAATAAGATAGGAGCTACGTAAATTCCCGTTGGGCGTCACTATCCATATCTCCACGTAAGTCCTGAAGATTGAACCGATGCGCAGGAGGTGCGTTATGACGGTGTTGAGCCAAACGCTAGAGATACCGATGGCGACGGCCGTGCAGCAATTGCGCGGTTCGCCGCAGTTGCCGCGTTACGTGCAAGAATTGCAAGCGTTACTGGCGGCCGAACATGCGCGCCGCGAGCGTTTCTACGCCGAACTATCCGAGGAGCAAAAAATGGAATTCATCAATGGGGAGGTGTTGATGCACTCGCCGGCGCGTCTGTGTCATACAATCGTCAGTCAAAATGCTTTTATTCTGTTAAGTCTTTACGTCTCGCAGCATCGTTTGGGGCATGTGGGCCACGAGAAAGTGCTCATCACCTTGACACGCAACGATTACGAGCCGGACGTGGTGTATTTTGGTCCGGCGAAGACGCAAGCGCTGTTACCTGACCAAATGAAGTTTCCGGCGCCGGACCTGGTGGTGGAGGTGCTGTCACCTTCGACGGCCGAGAACGACCGGGGAATCAAGTTTGTGGATTACGCGGCGCACGGCGTCGCCGAATACTGGATTGTGGACCCGGATGCAGAAGTGGTTGAGCAGTATGTGCTTCGGGATGAATGCTACGAATTGCGGATGAAAAGCCAGACGGGTATCCTGCAAAGCGAGGCCGTGTCCGGTTTCGCCGTTCCGGTGCGGGCGCTCTTCGATGAACAGGAGAAACTCGCCGCCGTGCAGACGCTTATGACCGCTGGATAATTCAAGTGGCTTTGTATCTATTCAGGCTAGTACACCCGGCGTCCTATAGCAGGGTGGGCGCGGATTTGGGTAGGCAAAGGACTCATTGTTTACCCTTAAGGCTATATCGCGAAACGAAAAGGCGCGGGATCATACGACCCCGCGCCTTTTATTAACCGTCACTCTTGCTGAAGGCTACTTGACCGCCAGACGCTCGATCAAGGCTTGCAAGGCTTCGGCGCCCTCGTCAACCGTAAGCTCTCCATACGCTACCTGCTGACCGAGCAAGCGCAGCTCGTTCACGAATTCCTGGTCGTTAGGCAGGTTCGGTCCCTGCGGGATTGTGCGGTCGGCGACCATGTTGTAAATCCGGTAGACCTCCGCATCGGTCTTGGTGGCCCCGGCAGCGATTTTCTCACGCACAACCGGTGAGCAAGGCACACCACGATTGGTTTGGAGCACCGCCCCTGCCGCGGGGCTGGTCACGAAGAAGTTGATAAACAGCGTCGCGGCTTCCTTGTTTTTGCTCTCATTGTAAACGCCCAGGTACTGGCTCATCTGGATAACATACGAGTCTTCGCCGCCTACCGGGAGCGTCGTCGCGCCAAGCTGGTCGGTCATTGCCGCCTGGTAAGCCGCTAACTGATTGCTCCAAATCAGACCGATCACCGCCTTGCCCGCTACCAGCGCCGAGTTGTCCGTGCCGGTTTCGCCGTAGGTCGCGGTGGTGTCTGCGTCGGGGACGAGTCCCTCGGCGCGCATATCGGCCCACATTTGTAGCCATTTTTTGGCGGACTCGACCGTGGCGTAGGATTTGCCACCTTCGTCAAGAGTCCAAAGGGGAGTACCCTGTTGGGTGTAGAAATAGCTGAGGTAGTTCGCCGTGTTGGTACTGTTATCCACGAACGGCCAGACGCCCTCCGGCAGCTTGGCCTTTAGCTCCCGCCCATAGGCGATGAGCTCATCCCAGGTCATATTGTCTTTGGGAAGCGCAACCCCCGCCGCCTCAATCATTGTCTTGTTGTAGGCCAGGATGAGCGTATTCGTGCCGAGGCTTATGGCATAGAGCTTGCCGTCGGCGTCCGTCGCGGGGATAAGCGCGGTCTGGTCAAAGCGCTCGGGCGTGTCGATCAACAGTTGTTTGCCGAGATAGTCGTTGAGCGGTTCAAGGTACTGCTTGTAGTCGGGCCAGTTGCCGCCGAGCTGGATAATATCGGGAGCGTTGTGTCCCGCCAGTTGTGTATCGATGATCTGGAAGTGGTCAGCCGTGCCGCCGTTCGGTTCGCCGATAACTTTGATTTCGGGATAGGCGTCCATGAACAGTTGAATAACCTGTAGAGTTCTGGCCGCGCGGTCATCATTGCCCCACCAACCGAAGCGAATCTCGGCGGGGCCGCCGGTGTAGACGGGGAGTCCGTCGGCGCGGACGGTGACTTCTTTCACCACTTCTTTCTCGACGATCTGGGTCTTGACGACTTCTACTGTTTTGACAACTTCCTTCTCAACCACCTGGGTCTCGATAATGACCTGCGGTGTCGGGGTGGTGCAGGCCGCGAGCATCGCCACGAGCAGGGTCACCAGGGTGATAGTGTAAAAGCGTTTCATTTTCAAATCCTCCTGTTTCTGTATAGTTTTTACCTGTTTCTGTATCGTTTCGGCAGACAAACTTGAACAACATCCTCTATCATCATTTCATATTCAACTCCTCCTGGTATGGTATTAACCTTTTATGCCTGTGGTGGTGATACCCTGCACGAAGTATTTCTGCAGGGAGAAGAATAGGATGAAGGTGGGAATCATCGAGAGCGTGGACATCGCCAGGGCGCCGCCCCAGTTGGAGACCGCACCGGCGTCGCCGACGAATGTGCGCAATGCTCTGGATACGCTGAAAGTTTCCGGCCTGGTAAGGTAGAGCAGATGGTTGAAAAAGTCGTCCCACGTCCATAAGAACGTGAACAACGCCGTCGTGACCAGGGCGGGGCTGGCAAGCGGGACGATGATGCGCAGGAAGACGCCGAATTTCCCACAACCATCAATAATTGCTGCCTCATCAAGCTCTTTCGGTAGACTGCGGATGAACTGTACGAGTAAGAAGACGAAGAAGGCATCTGTCGCGAGGAATTTCGGCACGAGGATGGGGAGATACGTCCCTACCCAGCCGAAAGTATTGAACAGGATATAGCGCGGCACGAGCGTGACGTGCCCGGGGAGCATGAGCGTGATCATCATGATGGCGAACCAGAAGTTCCTGCCCGCGAATTTGAGCCGCGCGAAGGCGTATGCCGCCATGGTGCAAGATATCAGGTTCCCGATGATGGCGACGACGCACATGAAGAGCGAGTTCGCAAAGAATCTCCCAAAGGTCGTGCCCGCATAGCCTTTCCAGCCGCTCACGTAGTTCTCCAGGGTCACGGCTTTCGGTATCAGCCCCGGGTCGCTGAAGATCATATTGTTGGGCTTGAACGAGCTGACAATCATCCAGACGATGGGGTAGATCATAAGTACCCCCAGCGTGATGATGAACAGATGCGTCAAAGCATGACGTATCACAGTCCTGGTTTTCATTTTATTCCCCTGTCCCATACGACACCCACAAATTCGATGATTTGAAGACAATCGCCGTGAGGACGCCGATAATGAACAACAACACCCATGCCATAGCCGAGGCGTACCCCATCTCGTGGTATGTCCATCCCTGAATATACAGGTGGAGGGTATAGAACAGAGTGGAGTTGAGGACACCTCCGGTGCCGCCGCCGATGATGTAGGCCTGGGTAAATACCTGGAACGCGCCGATCATCTGCATGACCAGGTTGAACAGAATCACCGGTGAAAGCAAGGGAATGGTGATGGAAAAGAACTGCCGTACCTTGTTGGCGCCATCCACGGATGCTGCCTCGTAATATTCCTGTGGAATTTGCTTTAACCCCGCGAGAAAGATGATCATCGAGGAGCCGAATTGCCACACTGATAGCAAGACGAGCGTCCAGAGCGCATATTTGGGATTGGTTATCCAGCCGGGCAGGTTGGTGAAGCCTAAGGCTCCCAGTAAGCTGTTGATCAGGCCGTCTTTCTCGAACATTTTCCGCCACAGTACCGCCACGGCTACCGAGCCGCCGAGGAGCGTAGGAATATAGTAGACGGCGCGGTAGAACGACACCCCGCGCAATTTTTGATTCATCAGCATGGCCACGGCCAGCGCGAAGATCAGCTTCAGCGGCACGGACGCGAACACATAGGTAAACGTCACCGACAGTGACTTTAAGTAATACGGGTCTACGCGCATCACCTCGCCTGTGGACGCGGTGAACTGGGACAGCCCGAACGCCTTGCCGAACATTTTTATGTAGTTGCCAAACCCAATCCATTGCGTCGCGTCGGGCTTGGTGAAGTCATAGTCCGTGAAACCAAGCCACAGCGAGTAGGCCATCGGATAGAGCGTCAGCACGAAGAAACCCACGAGCCACGGCGCGAGGAACAGATAGCCGCCGGCGTTACGCTTGAGAGACTTGACGATACCGGACATCTTGTGCATGTCAGGAATTTCCTCCCTTGAATAATCGGACTGTGAACTATTGGAGTGACATCTTGATCATCGCCAGGACTGGCGCCAATTTCCGTAGGTAGGGGCGGTTTCCGCCGCTTGAGGCGAGCCAGATTGGCGTAAGTCCTCTATGGCTTTCATGCTCGGACCGCCGTCGCCAGGGACCTCGTCACGACGGGGCCGGTCCTGTTGACTCACGAATGATAAAACGGGCCTGGACCTCCATGCGCTGTTGCGGCTGATCGGGATCCTGAATGCGGGCCAACAGCAACTTAACCGCTCCCCGTCCCACTTTGACCATGTCCTTGGAACTGGTCGTTAAACGCGGCGTCAGGTAACTGTCCAGGGGAATATCGTCATAGCCAACCACGGACAGGTCGGCGGGAATGTGCAGTCCCAGGTCGCCGGCGGCGCGCAGTACGCCGATGGCCAGCAGGTCATTGATGGCCAGTAAGGCGGTAGGCCGTCTTGGAAGCCGGAGAAGCTGTAGCGCAGCCTGATACCCATCCTCAATCGTCGTGCCGCACGTGACGATCAGTTCCGGGTCAACCGGCAAACCGGCCGCCTGCAGGCACTCCTGGTAGGGCAGTAGACGATCCAGCCCTCCCGCAGCATCGACTGATAGTTCACCGGCGGGGGAATGATCCCATGGCGGGCGCACGCCAAAAATCAAACCGATCCGCCGATGTTGCAACGACAATAGATGGGCCATCGCTTCACGGGTGGCGGCTTCGTAATTGGACACCACGCAGTCTATCGTTGCGTGCTCGCCTATTTTCACAATCGGGAATCGCCGCTTGAGAAGTTGGGTTAGAATTTGTTGTGCCTCTTCCGTTTGGAAAATATATGCGCTCATGAGAATCAACCCGTCGATGCGTCGGCGCGATAGTTCTTTGAAAACATCTTTCCCATGATCGGGGTCGAGGTCGGCGCTGGAGAGGAGCATGTGGTATCCTGCTGCGCGCAATTCTTGCTCGACTCCGTCGGCGGTTTGCCAGAAGTGGGGGTTGTGAATATCGGGGAGGATGAGGCCAACCGTCTTGGTGCGCCCCAACCGCAGGGCCTGGGCACGGGCATCCGGTTCGTAGCCCAGTTCTTCGATAGCCTTCAGCACTCGCAGGCGGGTTTCTTCGGAGATGGGCACGCGCCCATCGGCAAGCCCGTTCACCACATACGAAACGGTTGCTGTGGAGACTCCCACCAGCCGTGCTACGTCCACTTGTGTCACTCGTTTCATAGATCCGCCGATTTTTGCTTCGCTGTTGCTTCTCCACTCAGAAAAGAGAGAGGTTGCTTTCATTGAGCCGATGGGCGTGGCTTATGCGCATAACCTTATACGTATAAGTTGATGTAAACAATATAGCACATATTTTGGGCGGTGTCAAGAGGGGGAAAATATGCTTTAGGGGCAGGATTTTATCATTCGCATGTGACAACTTCGCGGATACGCCGCGCCAGCGCCAGGGCGCGTTCCGGCGCATCGCCGCTGTAGTCGCGGGCGTCCAGGGCAGTGCGGATGGCCGTGGCCGGCAGATAAGCCGTCAGCCGACTGTCCCCTGCCAGCCAATCGGCCAGGGGATTGGGCTGCCCGCCTTCGACGGCAGTCCACGCCTGCATCGCTACCTCGCGGAGGATTTCGTGCATTGCCTGGCGGTCGGCACCGGCTTTCACCAGGCGCAGCAGTAGCGGTTCGATGCCGGCAAAGGGTCCGTAGGTGTCCAGGTTGCGGGCGATGGCCGTTTCGTTGAGGCGCAGGTCACTCACCAGCCGGGTAACTGTCCCCAGCAGTTCATCGGCGCTGAGAAACGCCTCCGGCAGGATGATGCGCCGGTTGGCGGAGTCGTCGAGGGTGCGTTCCAGCAGGGAGTGGGCGGCGTCGTCCCAGGCCACACGGGGGAGTTGCGCCAGATGACGCGCCAGGCTATTCACGTTTTCCGCACGGACGGGATTGCGCTTGAAGGGCATGGCCGAGGAGCCGACCTGCTGGCTGCCAAACGGCTCGGCCCATTCGCCGATGGCCGGGTTTTGCAGGATGCGCAGGTCGAAGGCGAAGCGATAGAGGGTACTGCCCATGCCGGAGAGTGCCGTCAGCACGGCCCAATCCTGGCGGCGGGGATAAGTCTGGTTGGCGACAGGCCACGCTGCCAGGCCCAGTTCCGCCATCACCTCAGTCTCGAATGTCGCCGCCGTGGTTTTGTCTTCCAGAAGCTCTTGGTATGAGGCCGACGTTCCCACGGCGCCCTTGAAGCCCTTGCCGCGCCACTCGGCGCGCAGGCGCGTCAAGTCGGCGCGGTCGGCGAGCAGGTCTTGCGCATAGGCGGCGAGCCGGTAGCCCACCGTCGTGGGTTCGGCGGGTTGGAGGTGGGTGAAGCCAATGCAAGGGAGAGCCGCCCGGCGCTCGATCTGCCCGGCGAAGGCCAGCAGCAGGGCATCCAGCTTGGGAAGCAACAGATCGAGCGCGTCGCGGACCTGGAGGGCGGTGGCATTGTCGCGCACGTCCATCGACGTGGCGCCCAGGTGGATGATGCCGCCGCCCAGCGGGCACTGTTCGGCGAAGGCACGGATTTCCGCCATGACGTCATGGTGGATGCTGGCCTCGATCTCCAGGGAGCGGGCGAAATTCACCTCCCCGGCGTGCGCTTCCAGGTCGGCGACTTGTTCCGCCGTCACCAGCCCGTAGCGGCTTTGTACGCGCGCCAGCGCCACCCAGATACGGCGATACAGACGCCGGGCGTGTAACTCGCTCCACAGCTCCCGCATCTCCACCGAGCCGTAGCGCCAGGTAAACGGGGAAACATAGGGATCGGGATGGGTCATCGGCATCCTCCACAGAAAATAGAGTACGACTTACCTGCTTCCGGGATCAATGCGGGGCGGCCCTTCGCCTGATCCCTGGCCGGAGGACGTCTCTAAATCGATGGCCGAGAAGGCGGCGGGCAAAAGCCCGGCGAGCGTCCATTGCCGGTAACTGCCGTCGAGCCGCGCAATGAAGACCGGCATCTCAGGCGCGCCGAATTCGCACAGCACCTGGCGACACGCGCCGCAGGGCGTCCCGCCGTTCGCCGTGGCGACGGCGACCGCCACGATGTGTCGTGCGCCCTCAGAGAGCGCCTTGACGACGGCCACGCGCTCCGCGCACATGGTCAGCGGATAAACGGCATTTTCGACGTTGCAGCCGGTATAGATACGTCCATCATCCGCCAGCACCGCCGCCCCCACCGGATAGCCGGAGTAGGGGGCGTAAGCGCGTTGCCGCACGGCTATGGCCTGCGCCACAAGCTGCGCTGCATTGATGTCCGCCGCCTCAGGTGTCGTTGGTGCTTTGTTGATTGGCATGGTATTCATCCTCAGAAGGAAACTATTAATCTGCGCCAACTGAAATAGGATGAGCGAAAATTCATGTGATGCGTGGTTTATTCCTGATCACTTTTTGATTCCGTTGGCTCTGCATCCAGTTGTTTGTGGACCCGCGCGGGCACGCCGTAAACGACGGTGCGCGCCGGAATATCGTGTGTCACCACCGACCCTGCTCCCGTCTTTGCCCCCGCGCCGATGTGCACGGGCGCGATCAACAGCGAGTCCGAGCCGATGAAGGTGCCCTCCTCGATCACCGTGGGATGCTTGCGCTCCCCGTCGAAGTTGCACGTGATCGTCCCCGCACCGATGTTGACGTCCTCGCCCACCTGTGCATCGCCCAGGTAGCTGAAGTGCCCCATCTTCGCGTGAGGGCCGAGCGTACTGTTCTTCATCTCCCCAAAGTTGCCCACGTGCGCACCGTGACACACCCGCGCGCCCTGGCGCAGGTGGCTGAAGGGGCCGATGTTGCTGTCCTCCTCCATCACGGCGTACTCCAGCACCGAGGCCAGCACCACGCAGCGGTCGCCGATGGTACTGCCGGTGATGAGGCTATTGGGGCCGATAGTGCACCCTGTGCCGATGGTCGTCGTGCCGCGCAGGTGTGTGTTCGGCTGGATCACGGTATCTTGTCCGATGGTCACGTTGGGGCCGATGTAGGTACTGGCCGGATCGACGAGTGTGACGCCCGCCAGCATCCAGCGCGCGTTGATGCGTTGCCGCAGCACGGCCTCCGCCAGCGCCAGATCGACGCGCGTGTTGATGTCGATGGCTTCCGTGGGATCGGTGACCGTGAGAGTCTCCACCGTCTGGCCTGTTGCGGCGACCGGCGCGACGATGTCGGTGAGCGAGTATTCACCCTTGCGCGGGCCAGCTTGAAGCTGTTCCAGAAATTCCCACAACACAGCCGCGGCGAAAACGCCGCTGCCGGAAGATTGCTCGTGGATGGTGGCACTGTCGGGTGTCGCCTCCGCCCCTTCCACGATGGCCTCGCGCACGAGGCGTCCGCAGCCGTGTGTGACCTCGCCGGTGACGGTGAGGAGGGTCGCCGCCGCCTGCCGCGTGAGATGACGTTCCACCAAATGGCGCAGCGTGGCCTCTTGCACCAGCGGCATATCGGCATAGAGCACCAGGACGTGTTCCGCTTGTCCTTCCAGCAGCGCGCGCGCTTGCCGCACCGCGTGCCCGGTGCCCCGTGGCTCTGGCTGGACGACGTACCGGACACGCTCGCCGCCCCACGCGCGGATGGCGTCGGCGCTCTCCGGCGACACGATGACGACTGGCGGCGTCGCCGTGAACTGCATCGCCAGCTCCACGGCATAGGCTACCAGCGGGCGCTCACCCAAAAGATGCAAGACTTTGGGGAGGCGTGACGCGAAACGGGTACTTTTTCCGGCGGCTAAAATCACAACGTCCAGGCTCATGGGTAAATCCTCTCTTAAAAAAGAATGTGTCTATTTCGACAATGTTAAATTTAAGGCGAATCTTGATACTCCGGTTGTTGCCGTTTGAAGCGGCTGCGGGTTGAGCGCGTATGATGAACCAAGTGAGTAGCGACCAATTCTCTTGCCTGATCGGACGTCAGTTGCGGCAGCGGCAAAACTGCTTGCAACAGGTCACGCACGTTGGCCGTCGAAAGCGCCGGCAAAACCTCCAACCCCAGTTGACGCGCCAACTCTGGATCGCGCGCGTAGGTTTGTTGCCATCCCAGCTTGACGCCCGCGATGAACCACAAGACCGCTGCCGTCAACGCCATATAGTGCTCCCAAGCGCAATACTGGCGCGCCTGGAAATCATCCCCAGCCCAAGAGCGGTTGGGCTTTGATGTCGCATTGAATCTGCTCGAACACCTGGGCCCCCGACCAGGGCGAGTCCGTCACAAACTGCTGCACCCCCCTGGCTGACTGACAAAAAAGGTTAGAAGGCGTGTTTCCCCGTACCGCAAATTGCGGCATACTCTCCGCGATTTCCCAATCACAGGAGAGAACACATGAAAAATGCGCCTCGGATATAGGATACTCTGATTACGGTATTGCGCCAGTGTCGGCGCTGGTTGGACATACGGCACATGAAAACAGCGAGCCGCGGGCTGAAGCCCTGCGGCTCAACACACGAAGCCCCCCAGGGGGGCTGCGTGGCCGGCCCGCAGGGCCTGGTAGGTTCAGCCGACGGCTTTAGCCTCGGCCAGGGGGCTGGGTGGCCGGCCCGCAGGGCCTGGTAGGTTCAGCCGACGGCTTTCGCCTCGGCCAGGGGGCTGAGCGGCCGGCCCGCCGGGCCTGGTGGGTTCAGCCGACGGCTTTCGCCTCGGCCAGGGGGCTGCGCGGCCGGCCCGCAGGGCCTGGTAGGTTCAGCCGATGGCTTTCGCCTCGGCCAGGGGGCTGGGTGGCCGGCCCGCAGGGCCTGGTAGGTTCAGCCGACGGCTTTAGCCTCGGCCAGGGGGCTGGGTGGCCGGCCCGCAGGGCCTGGTAGGTTCAGCCGACGGCTTTCGCCTCGGCCAGGGGGCTGCGCGGCCGGCCCGCCGGGCCTGGTGGGTTCAGCCGACGGCTTTCGCCTCGGCCAGGAGGCTGCGCGGTCGGCCCGCCGGGCCTGGTGGGTTCAGCCGACGGCTTTCGCCTCGGCCAGGAGGCTGCGCGGTCGGCCCGCCGGGCCTGGTGGGTTCAGCCGACGGCTTTCGCCTCGGCCAGGAGGCTGCGCGGTCGGCCCGCCGGGCCTGGTGGGTTCAGCCGACGGCTTTCGCCTCGGCCAGGGAGGCTGAGCGGCCGGCCCGCCGGGCCTGGTGGGTTCAGCCGACGGCTTTCGCCTCGGCCAGGAGGCTGCGCGGTCGGCCCGCCGGGCCTGGTGGGTTCAGCCGACGGCTTTCGCCTCGGCCAGGAGGCTGAACGGCCGGCCCGCCGGGCCTGGTAGGTTCAGCCGACGGCTTTAGCCTCGGCCAGGGGGCTGCTCCATGTATACTTGGCGAGACGCCCCTGAATATGCTGATAGATTTCAGGGAGTTCTGCGCCTAGTGCATTAGCAGGGAACATTTTCGTGAATAACCAGGTGCGGTTCATGAGCGCAGTTGAAGGTCTTACAAACACGGTCGGCCAAGTCCTGAGCCGACAAGGTGCCGTTGGGTTCGACCATGCGCCGTTTAGCGTGCGCCCAATGGGCCTCGATCCCCACCCCGCCAATACCAGCGCACCCCTGTGACGCCGACCGCTGCCTAATTCCGATGATCAAGCGTCGCTCCCAACGGGCAGTATGCCATTGCAATCACCCTTTTTTCAGGTATAATCGCAGCCAGGAGATGGAGCGATGCTCTGGCTAGATGCGGTTGCTGAAACCCTGCCCGGCCCAACGCGTCTGCGGGTGCGCGGGCGCAGTATGTTGCCCACGTTGCGCCCCGGCGATGAGGTGCTGGTCCATCCGGTCACGGCGGAGGCGCTGACGCCCGGCGATTGGGTGGTGCTCCGCGGCGGCTTCCTGCATCGCTACCTGGGACGGCGTGCAGGCCGCATCATCACCAAAGGCGACGGGCACAAAGCTCTCGATCCCTCGTGGACGCCCGATGCGGTGTTGGGCCGTGTCGTCGAAGCGCAACGCGATGGGCGCTGTTTCTACCGTCGCACACCGCGACAACTACGGCGCGAAAGGTGGCTGGCCGCCGGCCATCACGCTCTCGGCGACGTGTGGAGTGTCCTGCGGCGCGTCAAGGCATCGTTCATCGCCCTTTTTGCGGCAATCCTGGCCGTATCGGTGGTTGGGGCGGCTGTGACTTTGACCGCTTTCTACGCTGAACCCGGCACAGATAAGATCATAGTACATTGGGAAACGGCTAATGAAGTTGGCTATTCAGGGTTCTATCTCTATCGCAGTCTGAATAGAGTAGGTAGCTATACCGACATCTCCGGTTTCATTGCCGTCGAGGGGGGAATAGAGGGCGCTCTCTATGATCACGAGGACGCTGATGTGACGCCCGGCATTACCTATTACTATAAGCTGCTGGACGTGCCGGATAACGGTGCTCGGGGCGATTTTACCGTACCGATTAGCGCGGTCATTCCACTGAACAGCACCCCCACCGTGACGCCGACCTCCACCGTGACGCCTGAGCCGGCCTCAACGACTCCCACGCTGACGCCCACGGCTACCCTCACCCCCACCGCAACGGTGACGGGAACGCCGCCACCCACGGCGACGCCCAACCCCAATGTCCGCTTCTGGGCCGACAAAACGGAATTGGCCGCCGGAGATTGCACCACGCTGCAATGGCAAACGAGTCACATCCTTGCCATCTACTTCGATGATGTCGGCGTCAACGGAGATGACGCGCGGACTTTTTGTCCATGCGCCAATGAAACCCACATACTGACCGTGAAATATCAGGATAACAGCACCGAAGACTTCGTGATCACCCTCAGTGTGACCGGAACGTGTACCACCCAGCGCACCGCGACGCCCACCTTGACGCCCACCCCGCGCCCTGGGATACCCACGTTGACGCCCACGCCGCGCCGGTCACCTCCCGGCGCCTTGCCGGCGACCACCCATCCCGTCACCGTGCCCGCGTCGCCGGCGCTGGATACGCCTGTGTTTTCTCCGTCGCCTGTCCTATCGCGCACATTGACCCCCTCGCCCTGGCCGTCCACACCGCTCCCGGAGGCGACGCTCGCGCGGGTGGAGGGTGAGACCCGCGCGGCGGGCGTTGACCAGGCGCTCTCCCTCTGGCTGATCGTGGTTGGCGGCATTGTTGGCCTGGGCTTTATCGGCGCAGGCGTGCTGATGTGGAAGCGGGGCGCGTGAAACGTTGGCTGTGCAGGGGATGCGCAGCCCTGCTGCTTATGGCTGCGGCGGGATGTCGTCCTGCGCCTGCACCGATGCCGCCTGCGTCTGTGGATCCGGCTTCCGGATGGACGCTGCTGGTGCAAGACGCTGGCCCGCGTTGGCTTGGCCCGGCCTGGTGGCGCGCCCAGGGTCTCGACCCTGAAGAACTCGCCCCTGAGCCCATTCGCCTGGGGCGTGGAACCGAGGCGACAGCGACATTCTGGGTGGAATCCACCGCCGGCCCCGGTTTACTTTTTTATGGCACTGTGGATGCGGGCCACCTTGGCCCGGTCGGCAGTTATCATCTCGCCGTAGAGACTGCCGCCAGCGGCACGGCGGCATTGGCGTTGCCACTGGTTTCTCCACCTCAGTATCAGACCACGACGACCGCTACTCTGTGGCTGGAACAAGACATCTTCTATCGCCCGACGGCTCCTCAGGGGGCAAACTGGCTGTGGACCTCTTTCAATGCCGCCCCGGCTTTCACCCTGACCGTTCCCTTGACCGGGGCGCTGGCTGTGCCTGTCACGCTGACCCTGCGCTTGTGGGGCCAGAGCAGTATGCCGCAGAACCCCGATCATCACATCCGCGTCCTGTGGAACGGCGTTGTGGTAGACGATCATTTCTGGGACGGCAGTGCACTTGAAGCGTGGACGGTGGCCGCTCCCGCGCCACGTGATGGTGATAACGAACTGGTGTTGATGGCGCCGGCTGACACGGAGGCACCGGTGGAAGTGACCTGGCTGGACAGCGTCGACGTGACGTGGCAACGGCCGCTCACCTGCACCGGAGGAGAGTGGGAGAGCTGGATTGCCGGAAACGAACCGGCCGCCTGTTGGGAAGGTGTGGCGGCGGAACGGGTCACCGTGCTGTTGGTGGGGCAGGCGGGGACGGTGCGCGGCGGGTTGATCGAGCGCCCTGCCGACGGGCGCGTATGCATCGCACAGCACCCCGGCGAGCGCGGTTGGATCGGCGCACCTGAAGCCGCTCCCCCTCCTGACATAGCACGTCCACATGAAACTGTGGATGAAGCGTCACTGCTGGCGGCGGACTATCTGATCATTGCGCCGCGTCTCTTCCACCCGGCGCTGACTCCGCTGATTGAAGCGCGCGGGGCAGAAGGGTTATCCGTGGTGGAGGTGACGCCGGAGCAGGTCTACGACACTTTCGGGACGGGCGAACCCACTGCTGACGCCATTCGCGCGGCCGTAGTTGCACTGCATACGCGCGGGCGATTGCGCTATCTCCTCCTGGTGGGCGATGCCTCTGTTGATCCCGCTGCGTGGTGGCGCGCCGATTCCACGCTTGTGCCGACGGGATGGGTGCGCACCTTCTTTGTGGGTGATACCCCTTCCGACTATGCTCTGGTGAGCGGCGACGACGGCGAACCGTTGATCGCGGTGGGCCGTTTCCCCGCGTCAACGGTGGCAGAAGTGCAGGCGATGGTCGCCAAGACGCTCGCCTGGAAGCCGACTTCACGGTTGCTCCTGCTGCACGATGATGAGGCGGAATTCGTCGCGCTGACCGACGCCCTGGCGACGTTATCCACGCCCGACCTGCGCCTGGGCGATGACGCGAGCGCTACCCGCCGCGAACTGTTGCGTTGGTTGCGCGATGCGCCGGGCGTGCTGGTCTACAGCGGGCACGGCAGTCTGCCCGTCTTGGGCGACGAAAAGTTCCTTACCGTGGACGACGCGGGCGTGTGGGACGGGCCGACCGTTATGGCGGCGTGGACGTGCCTCGCCGCGAATTTCACCTATCCCACCCAGATGAGCCTTAGCGAGGCGTGGCTACGCGACCCCGCGGGTGTGGTTGCGTTTGTCGGGCCGACCGCCGAGACGGCGACCTCCGATCAGTCCGCGATGGCGTTGGCCTTCCAGCAGGCGCTGCTGGATGGGGCGGCCATTGGCGACGCGCTGTGGGCCGGCTGGCGCGCCGCGCCAGCGCCGGATGCGGCGGTCAGTTTTGTGTTGTTGGGGGATCCGGCACTGCGACCTATGCCGGCGCCGTAAGAGGAGGCAACCGCGATTGCCACAGCGCCTCGTTGCCCTAATATCAAGTTTGTGAGGTGGAGATGGATTATCAAGATTATGTACAGGCCATGCGCCAGGCCGCCCGGTTCGTCGAGGCGCAGGATGACGAGGAAGCCATCAAAATATGGCAGAAACTCCTCGCCGGCGATATTGCGGATCTTGACAAGGCGGTGATATGTATCGATCTCGCCGTCAGCCACGCCAGGAGGGGGCGTGAGTCGGAAGCGCTGGACTGGTACGATAAAGGCATGGTTTATGAGGCACCTCACCGGCGGGGCACGGTGGCCGAGGCCAAAGCTGCCTATTTGGCGGAAAAAGGCCATACGCAGGAGAGCCTGGACCTGTACACGAGTTTGTTGGCGCAACCCTTCCTCACCGAAGCGGACAAGGCACGGATACGGGAAAACATCGAGGTGTTGAGCCGGCCGGCGGAGAAATTCTCCGCTCAAGCAGGGCTTCCTGCCGGAGAGGAAACGGTACGCCAACGTCAACGTCAATCCTATGTTCTTCCTCTGGCGGCGGCTGTGCTGATTCTGGCCGGCGGGATATTGATGGTGCTCGGGGCGCCGGCGTTGCACCCCGCCGCGCCGATGGCACCGGCGAGTACGGCAACGTCCACCCTGCCGCCCACACCGACGCCGGAACCGCTGGTCCCGACGCGGACACCGCTGCCGCCGTTCTCGGCCACCCCCTCGCCAACGCGGACGCCAGCACCGACGCGGACGCCGTCGCCGATGGCTACGTCAACCTTCGCCCCGACCTCGACTTCTACACCGCGCTCGGGGACGCCGGCGACGCGGGTCCCGATCACGCCGGCGACGCCGAAACCGACGACGGCTACAACAGCGCTCCCGACCACACCCCCCACGACAGCGCCTCCCCCGGCGACAACACCGTCATCCACGGCGACACCGCCACCCACGACGACATCGTCACCCACGGCGACGCCTACCTCTACCGCAACGCCCACCGCCGACGCGACGTCGCTTCCCTCTTCTCCTTCTGACTTCGTCGTCCCCGCCAACGAGCGCTTCCGGCTCGGTGTCTCACTGCCGGGCGGCGCGACGGGTGACTATGACTTGAGCACACTGCACGCCGGTTGGGTGATGGATTGGGCCGCGCGCAGTTCACCGGCGCTGCCGCCGGGCGTCGCCTACATGCCCACCGTGCGTATGTCCGGCGCCGGGCTTTCGCCGGCGGCGGCGACATTGACGGCGGTGGCGGCGGCGCGTCCCGGCTCTACGTGGTTGATCGCCAACGAGCCGGACGTGCGCTGGCAGGATAACGTGGATCCGGTCACGTATGCGCGGCTCTATCATGAAGCCTACACCGCGATCAAGGCCGGCGATCCTGCGGCGCTGGTGGCAGCGGGCGGCATCGCTCAGCCTACGCCGTTGCGTCTGCGTTATCTCGATCTCGTCTTGCAGGCTTATCAGGCCGAGTTCGGCGCGACGCTTCCGGCGCAGGCCTGGCACATCCACAACTATATGTTGCACGAAGAGCGCGACTCGTGGGGCGTCGATATTCCGCCGGGCATTCCCGACAATACCGGCGTGTTGTACGGCGTTGACGATTCGGGCAATCTCGCCGCCTTCCGCTCGCAGATCTATGCCTTCCGGCGCTGGATGTCTTCGCGCGGCTATGGCGGACAACCCCTCATCGTCTCCGAATTCGGCGTGCCGATGCCGGAAGATTACGGCTTTCCGCCGGAGCGGATGGCCGAGTTCCTGCGCGAGACCTGGCGCTTCTTCTTAACGGCGGCGGACGGCGGACTGGGCGATCCTAGTGACGGGGGGCGGCTGGTACAGCGCTGGTGTTGGTTCAGCCTGAACTACGGCGTCTATCCCACCGGCAATTTGATCGACGCGAACGGCCGGTGGACGCCTCTGGGACGCACCTGGATTTCTTACGTGAGCGATTGAGCGTATGACGACCGGATGGGTGGCGGAACTGAAGGCGCGGGCCAAAGTGCTCCGTTGGGTGCTGAGCCTCGGCGTGATGATACTTGCGGTGGGGCTATTGATCCGCGAGTTGGACTGGGCGCAGGTGCTCGGCGCCTTGCGGGCGGCCCATTATGCGTGGGTGATAGTGGGCGTGCTGGCGATTGTGGGGACCTTCTTGGCGCGAGTGTGGCGCTGGCAGGCCTTGTTATGGCATTCCCATCTGGATTTTTGGCCGGCGTTGACGGCGTTGTTGGTGGGACAGGTGGCGAACCTGGTGTTGCCGATGCGCGGCGGCGACCTGGTGCGCGCCATGTGGGTGCGCCCGGAGCCGGGTGGGGGGCAGGACGCGGCGCGTGCTGCGGGCGCGTCGGAGGCGTTGGGGAGTGTGGCCCTGGAGAAGGTGTGGGATATGCTGGCGTTGTTGCTGTGCGGCCTGTTGTTGTTGGCGCTCGCCCCTCTGCCCGCGTGGTTCTCCAATTCGACGTGGAGCACGGCAGGAATTCTGGTCGTGGGCGGCCTGGTGTTGTGGGCCGGACTGCGCTGGCAGGATGTGTTGTTCCGCTGGGCGGCGCTGATTCTGGCGCGCTTTCCGGCGGGATGGGATAAGGCGCTGCTGCCGCGTTTACGGCGTCTGGCGCAAGGGCTGGATTCACTGCAAAGTGCTCCGGCTTCGGGCCGGGTTTTTGCCTGGACGGTTGTTTACTGGGGTTGCGGCGCCCTCTCGAATTGGGCGGTCATGGAAGCGTTTGGCGTCCATGCACCGGTCGCCGCCGTTTTTTTGCTGGCAGCGTTGATGGTCGGCAACGCGGTAGTGCCGACTCCGGCGCGTCTGGGCGTTTTTGAAGGTCTGTGCGTCGTCTCGCTGGGGTTGTTCGATGTGCCTTACGATCTAGCACTGGCGATTGGCCTGGTGCTGCATCTGGTGGTGATGGGACCGCCGTTGATCACGGCCGGCGTGTTAGCGTTAGGGGCGCAGGTAGCGCGGAGGGTGCATGGTTCAGCCTGACTATTCGGTGATCGTCCCGGCCTATCAAGCAGCGGAGGTGATCGGCGCTTGCGTGCAAGCGCTAGTGCGACAGACGGTGGAGCGCGCACGCTATGAAATCCTCGTGGTGGACGACGGCTCAACCGATGCTACGAGCGACGCGGCGCGGGAAGCGGGTGCAGATCGAGTATGGCGGGTAGCGCATGGCGGGCCGGCGGCGGCGCGCAACGCGGGTATCGCAGCGGCGCAGGGCGAGATTGTCCTCTTCACCGACGCCGACTGCGAACCATCCGCCGAGTGGATGGCGCGGATGGTTGCCCCCCTGGCTGATCCTCAGGTGATGGGGGTGAAAGGCGCGTATCGCACCCGGCAGACATCGCTGATGGCCCGGCTGGTGCAGTTGGAGTTCGAGTTCCGTTACGCGCGGATGGCCGGATTGCCGCGCATTGATTTTGTGGACACTTACGCCGCGGCGTATCGCCGGGCGCTGCTCGTGGAATACGGCGGTTTCGACACGGCCTTCCCGATCCCCTCGGCGGAGGACGTGGACCTCTCCTTCCGGCTGGCGCGAGCCGGCCACCGGCTCGTCTTCGCGCCCGACGCCTGGGTCTGGCACCGGCATCCGGCGACGCTGGGACGCTATCTCGCCCGTAAGGCGCGTTTCGGTTATTGGCGCGCGCTGCTCTACGTTCATCATCCGGACAAAATCTCCGGCGACGCGCACACCGATCCGGCGTTGAAGCCGCAGTTTGCGCTGGTGGTGCTGCTTGGGCTGGCGGTGATGGCCGGGTTTTTCTGGCCTCCGGCGTGGATGGTGGCCCTGCTCCTGCTCGCGCTCTTCCTGGCGACGACACTGCCTTTCGTGCGCTGGGCCTGGCGACGGGATCGGGCCGTGGCGTTGATCTGGCCCGGCGTGACGTTGCTGCGCGTGATCGTCCAGGGCCTGGGGCTGGCGCTGGGGCTGTTGCGGCAAGGGGTGAAATGAACCATCGCCCGCACCTGCCGATTCCCCTGCTGGCAGGGGGCAGCGCTTTGCTGGTGTATGGGCTGACGATGGCGCCCGCGCTCACGTGGGCGCATTGGGGCGCGGATGGCGGTGACTTCATCGCGGCGGCAGCGACGGGACGGATGCCGCATCCGCCGGGTTTCCCTCTCTATCTGACGTTGGCGCGGGCTTTGGTGTGGCTGCCGCTGCACAATCCGGCCTGGCGGCTCAACTTGCTCTCGGCGGTGATGGCGGCAGGGACGGTGACGTTGACCGCGTTGACGCTGCAACGCCAGGAAAAATCCCCGTGGATCGTGCTGGCGGCCTCTCTCACGCTGGCGTTCGCCCCACTGTTTTGGTCACAGGCGCTCATCACGGAAGTGTACACGACGGCGGCGTTCTTTGTGGCGTTGGCGAATTACGAAGTGCGAGTTGCGAGTGGCGAGTTGCGAGCTACGAATCGGCGATGGGTCTTGGCAGGCATTGTGTGTGGATTAGGGATGGCGGTGCATCCGACGTTGGTGTTGCTGCTGCCGTTGTGGATGGTAGCGCGAGTGGGCAACGCGCGGCAAGGGGCGAGTCGCCCACTCGTCCAACAATGTGCGTGCTGCGGTGTGGGTGTTGCCGTGGGTTTGTTGCCCTACGCCCTCCTGCCGCTTCTGGGACGCTGGCCGCAGCCGTGGGGAGATTTGCGCACGTTCGCCGGCTGGTGGGATGGGGTGACGGCGCGGTTGTATCGGGGCTACGCCTTCGGACTGCCGTTGGCCGACTGGCCCGCGCGGCTGACGGCCTGGGCAGCGTTGGGAGCGCGGCAGTTTACGCCGGTGGGCGGTGCGCTGGTGTTGCTCGGCGGTGGGGTGGGCTGGCGAGAGCGCCGTTGGGAAGGACTGGGATTGGCAGTCGCGTTCGGCCTGTTGAGCCTGTTTGCTATCGGCTACAACACACCGGATTCCATGATGTACCTGGTGCCGCTGTTGCCCCTGCTCATCCCCTGGCTGGGCCTAGGATGGCACTGGCTGGTGGAACAAGGCGTGCCGGCCTGGGCGACATTGGCTCTGCCGCTCGTGTTGCTGGTGTGGAACTGGCAGACCGTCGATCTGCACCGCGATGACGAGGCGGTGTTGTGGTACAATCGAGTCTTGGCGGCAACCCCGGCGGAGGCCGTTTTGATCACCACGGCAGGAGACCCGTACACCTTCGCGTTGTGGTACGCGCAGGAGGCTTTAGGGCTGCGACCTGATGTGTTGGTTATCGATGGGAATTTGTGGTGGCAGGAGAGTTATCAGCAGTATTTGTTCGCGCAGACCGGACGTGAGGTTGCGGCGCCGGAGGATTTTGCGGTGGGACGACCTCTGTGTCGAATTGGGGAGGAAGGTGTGACATGTCCGTAATTTCACGGCATAGGCGGAAGATCGGGATGGGCCTGATGGTGGCGGGCCTGCTCCTGATCGTGATCTGGGGATGGCAGACGGTCGGCGCGGTGGGATCGTTGTTGCATTCCATGGAAGAAGCTCAGGCGCTGCTGGGCGACGATCCTTTGACGGCCGACGCGGCCTCGGTGGGGACGTGGCTGCATGCAATGCGGCGCGATGTGGTGGTGCTACGGCGCAATGCCGGTTGGTTGGCCGGGATAGGGCCGGCGTTGCGCTGGCTGCCGAAGGTGGGAGTGCTGGCGGGGGATGCCCCGGCGCTGCTTGCTATGGCCGATGGATTGACCGAGGCGGGTGTCCTGTTGTGGGACGCGGCGGAACCGACCGTGGCGGCGTTGCAGGCCGGTGAGCCGGTAGGGGAGCTTGTGCCGGCCGGGGTCACACGACTCGCACCGAATTTGCCGCCGGCGCAGGCTGCCATCGCCAGGGCGCGTGAAGCCTACGCCAGGCTCGATGTTGCGGCCATGCCGGGGCGTTTGCAGGGGCCACTGACGCAACTCGGCACACTGTTGCCGTTGTTGGAGGATGGGTTGGCGGTGGCGGAGATGGCACCATCTTTGTTGGGACTGGAAACGCCACGCACTTATCTGTTGTTGGTGCTCAATGAAGGCGAACTGCGCCCCGGCGGTGGGTTCATCACCGGCGTGGGGGAGGTGTCTATCGAAGCCGGCCAGATCGCGCCACCACGGTTTATCGATAGCTATGGTGTGGACGATTTCACCCAACCTTATCCCCTTGCGCCGGAGCCGTTGCGTCAGTTTATGGGCATCGACTTGCTGGTTTTCCGCGATAGCAACTGGTCGCCCGATTTCCCCACGGCGGCACGTCAGGCATTGGCGCTGTATCGTCCGCGCCGCGCGGTGACGGTGGATGGGATCATCGCCATAGACATGCACGCAGCGCAGCGTTTGTTGGATGGACTCGGTTCCTTAACTTTGCCCGACACGGCCGAACCCGTGACCGGCGCAACGTTGCTGGAGTATTTCTACAGCACGTGGGCGCCGGAGGATGGGAAACTGGACGGCGACTGGTGGAAGCAGCGCAAGGCGTTGATGCAAACATTGGCCGATGCGGTGATGACGCGCCTGACGCAGGGTGACGTGGACTGGGTGGCATTGGCGCAGGTCGGACAGCAGCTTGTCGCCGAGAAGCACGTCTTGATGTACTTTGTCGACGCCAACCTTCAGGCCGGGTTGGCGGCGCACGGCTGGGATGGCGCCTTGCATGCGCCGCCGGGGGACTACGCCATGGTGGTGGAGGCGAATGTGGGGTACAACAAGGCCAGCGGCAAACTGGACCGCACGTTCACCTACGATGTGGACCTGACCCAGTCGCCGCCGCGCGCGACGATGACGCTGGCTTACACGCACACCAGTCAGGTGGACATCGCTTGCATCCCGGGAGCACGTTACGATCCTGCTTACACGCAGATGATGGATCGTTGCTACTGGGGCTATCTCCGCCTCTACACGCCGGAAGGCGCGCAGTTGATTGCGGCCAGCCAGCACCCGATTCCGGCTGAATTTGTCGCCAACCGGCACCCGTGGGACGGCATGGCGCGCGTTTCGGCGGCGGCAGAGGGACCCTACACCGTCTTTGAGCAGGCGATGCTGTTGCCGACCGCGTCGCAGAGTGTAGTCTATTTCACTTACGTCCTACCGGATACTGTGGTGCAGCGTGATCCAGACGGCACATTCACCTATCGTCTGTTGTGGCAAAAGCAAGCCGGAGTGCAGAGTGTGCCGGCGCGTGTCGTCTTGCACCTTCCGCAAAATGCTGTATTATGTCCTTTGCAACCCCGTCTTCGTGCCGATAGCGCCGGGGTGTTTTTCTATGATATGGACATGCGCGTTGATCAAGATGTGAGGGTTTGTTACAAGCTCATGCAGGAGGGTGACCGATGAACAAGCGACGTGGGTTGTTGATAGCATGGGTGCTCATAACGTTAGCGCTGGCCGGTTTGGCGGTGATGCCCGCTGTCTGGGCTATGCCGTCGCCTCAGGAGAATTGGACTGTACCGACTCGCACGCCGACGCCCGGTCCGTCGACTCCACAGCCGCCGACTCCGCAACCGCCAACTTCACAGCCACCAACTTCACAGCCACCGACCACTCAACCGCCGACTCCACAACCTCCCGCACAGCCGACAGACACGCCGCTTCCGCCGGCGCCTACCGCGACGCCGGTGTCGGAAGACCATACGCCTCCCCCGCCGCCGTCGCCGTCTGCTACCCAGACGGCTGGCGCGACGCCGTCAATGGAAGAGCAGCCGGCAACGGGGGCCATGTCGACCGCAACGCCGGATAGCGGTGTGGCTTCTGCCCTGACGCCGACCGGCGCCGCGACTTCTGTCGGTGAGATTTCTCCTACGACAACCATGGTCCCAGCAGACACCCCACTGGCAACGTCCACGCCGGAAAGCAAACCGGCTTCGACGTTGCCACCGATTGAGGCGAGTATGCCGGAGCGTGGGACGCAGGGTAGTGGAGCGTGGTTATTCTTCGGCGGTGTGGGGTTGCTGTTGCTGGGTGTGGTATTGCTGCTGACATGGCGACGGCGGGGGTAAGTGAGAAGCCTGTGGCCGAATCCGCCGTTGTTTTTGATCACGTTTCTAAAGTCTTCGACCTGCACAGGAGCCATTCGCGCTCATTCCAGGAGTTGGTGGTCAACTTTGGACGACGACAACCCCGCATGCGTGATGATTTGCATGCGTTGCAAGACATCAGTTTTACGATTGAGCGCGGGACGACCGTGGGTTTCATCGGTGCCAATGGGGCCGGCAAGAGCACGCTGCTCAAACTCATCGCCCGTATCCTCGAACCCGATTCAGGCGCGGTCACAGTGAAGGGGCGCGTCGGCGCGCTGCTGGAACTGGGCGCCGGCTTTCATCCCGATCTGACCGGGCGGGAGAACGTCTACCTGAATGCTTCGATCATGGGACTGAGCCGGCGGGAAGTGGATCGGCGGTTCGATGAGATCGTAGCTTTCGCGGAGCTGGAGCGGTTCATCGACGTGCCGGTGAAGCACTATTCTTCGGGGATGTACGTGCGGCTGGGATTTGCCGTGGCGGTTAACATAGAGCCGGAGATTCTGCTGGTGGATGAGGTGCTGGCGGTGGGGGATGCGGCATTCCAGCGGAAATGCTTTGATCGTATTGACCGTATGCGCGCGGGCGGCATTACGTTGTTATTTGTCTCCCATAGCGCCGATGCCGTGCGTACACACTGCTCACGAGCGATCTGGTTGGACTCCGGTGTGGTGAGGGCGGATGGTACCGCTGAAGCTGTGGTGCAAAGATATACAACGTATGCATGGGAGAAAGATCAAGGACGATTGCAAGCAGCAAATGGCTCACGTTGGGGTACAGGGCGCATACAAGTCACACGGGTGCAGTTATTGAATCGTGAAGGTGAAGAAACTCGGCTTTTTAAGACGGGTGAGCCGTTGACAGTGGTGTTACACTATCAGGCAGCGGAGCGTATAGAGTATCCGGTGTTTGGGTTGGCGATCCATCGGAGTGATGGAGTGCATATTACGGGGCCGAATACACGTCTGGCAGGGATGGAGATCCCCTATATTGAAGGGATCGGTCAATTATCTTATACTATGGACGCTATTCCTCTGTTGCCAGGGACTTATGCCATTTCGGTAGCAGCCACAAGTGCTGATTATACCGAGATGTTTGATTATCATGATCGGCTGTATCCCTTTCGTGTGCATGCTGCAGAAGGTGAAATGCAATTCGGCATGATAGTGTTGGCAGGGCGCTGGGGATGGTCTGCTGCTGCAGGATAAACATAAGAGTTGCCGTAGGGTGGTGGGTTAAATGCAGTTTGATGCTTATTATTATGCGCATGATTGTGGACGGCCCTATCAACGTGATGAAGTCTGGCTTTCATTTTTTGCCCAAATTGCGGAATATATCGATGCGGACCCGCATCCTCAAACTGTGCTTGATGCCGGCTGTGCCATGGGGTTTTTGGTAGAAAAGTTGCGCGAACGCGGCATTGAAGCGTATGGGATAGACATATCCGAGTATGCCATTCAACAGGTTCATGAATCTGTGCGTTCCTTTTGTCAGGTAGGCTCTATTACTGCTCCTTTCTCTAGACATTATGATTTGATTGTCAGCTTAGAAGTCTTGGAGCATTTACCTCCTATACAAGCCAGAGAAGCCATCGCCAATTTTTGTCAACATACAGACCAAGTACTGTTTTCATCTACCCCTTTAGATTATCGTGAGGTGACCCATGTCAATGTGCAGCCGCCTGAGTATTGGGCTGAATTGTTCGCCCGACATGGTTTCATTCGCGATTTAGATTATGACGCTTCCTTTCTGACACCGTGGGCAGGATTGTTTCGCCGGACCACTCTATCGGTTCCTCAATTAGTGCATGGTTTTGAACGACGTTGTTGGCTTCTACAACATGAAACATCGGAATTACGCGCAGCGCTGGTTGAAACACATGCAGCGTTAAAACATCATGAGCAAGAAACCTCCACGTTGCGTCAGGAAGTTCAACGCTTGGAAGATCTCGTAGCGGGATTTAGAAATGGCCGGCTGATGCGTTTGTTATTTGCCATACAAAACTGGCGACGGAAGATTCGCTGATTCCTAAAAACGACGATGCTCACATGGGTTCAATTGACATTACGCCAGTGGTAATCATCAGTCATGATGTTGTCGGCCCCAAGATGGCCGGACCGGGAATTCGCTATTGGGAGATGGCACGCGTTCTACGGCAATCCTTGCCGGTGGTGTTGGCGATACCCAATCCGGTGCAGATGTCAGACGTTGGCGTGCGGCTGTGGCCCTATCAACCCGGCGTGTGGGAATCGATTGCGCCGGTGGTGGAGGCGGCCAGGGTGATTGTGCTGTGCGGCGATGTGCTGGCCTGGTTCCCGCAGTTGATGGAGGGCAAGATCCCGTTGGTGGTAGACGGATATGACCCGCATCCGCTGGAAACGTTGGCGTTGTTTGCCGGGATGCCAGAGCAGATGCAGCGGCATCAGGCACGTGAGCGGATTTTGCAGATGCAATGCCAGGCCGGGGACTTCTTCCTTTGTGCCAGTGAGCGGCAACGGGATTGGTGGTTGGGGTTGTTGGAGGCGACGGGGCGCATTAACGCCTATGTTTATAACGCCGATCCATCCCTCCGGCAATTGCTCGATGTTGTTCCTTTTGGCTTGCCTTCTGCACCTCCGCAACATACCAAGCAGGTCCTTAAAGGCGTTTGGTCGGGCATTGGACCGGCAGATAAAGTCGTTTTGTGGGGTGGGGGATTGTGGCAGTGGTTGGATCCTCTTACCGCTATCAGAGCTATAGCGCGAGTTCGAGAGCAGCGCGATGATGTGCGGCTGGTGTTCCCTGGCATGCGTCATCCTAATGCTGCGATTCCTGATATGCCCATGGCGCGTCAGGCTCAGGGACTTGCTGCGGCGTTGGACCTTTTGGGAACCTATGTCTTTTTTGGCGAGTGGGTCCCTCATAGCGAGTGGCCTAACTATCTGCTGGAAGCGGATGTAGGACTGTCCTTGCACTTCGATACGCTGGAGACCCGCCTGGCTTTTCGCAGTCGGATGTTGGACTATATGTGGGCCGGACTGCCGATGGTGGTCACCGGCGGCGATGCAACTGGCGATCTGGTGGCGCGACAAGACTTAGGCCGGCTGGTGGATTTCGAGGATGTAGAGGGTGTGGCGCAGGCGTTGCTGGATGTGTTGGCACAACCGCGTGCAACCTGGGAAGAGCGTTTCGCTGAGGCGCGTGCGCCGTTGACGTGGGAACGGGCAGTGGAACCGCTGGTGCAGTTTTGTCATCACCCCTGCCGGATTACAAGTTGGTCTGCACCATGGTCTTCGTCAACGTCGCTAGGAATTCCTGAAGTGGTGCGGACGCGGTTAGATCAACAGGAGCAGGAATTGGTGCGCTTACGTACACTCGTGGCTGGTTATGAGCAAGGTCGTGTGATGCGGTTGCTGAGGTGGGGGCAACAGATTTTGCAAAAGAGGAGCCAATGAAAGCGTCTGTCATTATACCTGTTTGGAATGGCCGGGAGTATTTGTCAGAATGTATAGATGCTCTATGGTCGCAGACCTATTCGGATTTTGAGATTATTGTTGTGGATAATGCTTCTGTTGACGGTTCGGCGGATTTTATTGCGGAAAAATACCCTCCGATTCGGTTAGCGCGCAATGCTCAAAACCTTGGCTTTTCGGGAGGCTGCAATGTTGGGTTGCGAGTAGCTGAAGGTGATGTGTTGGTGTTGCTGAATCAGGATACGAGGGTGCAGCCTGGTTGGCTACAGGCATTGGTAAAGGTTCTACAGCGGCCTGAGATTGGTGTGGCAGGTTGCAAGATTCTTTATCCAGATGGTCAGACAATCCAACATGCCGGGGGATGGATTGAATGGCCTTTGGGACTGGCGCATCACTATGGACAAGGTGAACGAGATGTTGGGCAATGGGATAATGCTTGCCAGGTGGAGTATGTTACGGGAGCAGCCCTGGCTTTTCGACGCGATACCTGGAAACAGGTGGGTTTTCTCGATGAGGCTTTTTGGCCAGGTTATTTTGAGGATGTAGATTTTTGTTTTCGAGTCAGGGATGCGGGCGTCGAGGTATGGTATGTACCTGAGGCGGTAGTGATCCATGCAGAATCGACCTCACTGACTGATCTCTCAAAGATCTCCTCTTATTATCAGCAGGGACGATTGCGCTTTATATTGAAGCACTTGTCTCCATTTCGTTTTCTGGCGGAGTTTGTGCCGGCTGAGAGAGAATATCAGCCGGCTGCTATTCGTGGGCAAGAGAGCGGTTCACTACTGACGGCGTATTTGAGAGGTGTGTCGATGGCCCCGCAGCTCTTGCGTTGCCGCTGGCAGGCCCCTGAGGATGTCAATCGAGCGGTGTATCTGGCTTTGCGAGAACTTTATGAGCGCGCCTGGGCAGAGGAGGGAAAGAGATTAACGGAACATAAGGCCGGTGTTGAGATGGGCCTGGCCTCTTCAGGGTACACTGTAGTCGATACCTTGCCCTTACAGGAATTCGAGTTTCGATCCCGTGTCCCTGTCGTAGGCCCTTTGATCGCCGGTTTCCGCTCTTGGTGGTACAGCATGGCCGCTCGCTGGGCGATACGCGACTTGATTCGCCAACAATCGGTCATCAATCATCAACAGTCGGTCATCAATCGCCAACAATCGGCACTCAATCACCAGCAAGAAGTCATCACGCGGTTTTTGGAACAACAAGTAGCTGTGCTGATGGAAGAGAATGGTTTTTTGGCATACCAGATTGCTTGTTTGAACTGTGATAAAGTGCAAAACGATAAGGTATGGTGAGGAACAAAGTATGGATGAAGAGACGCTTGATAATCTGATTGAAATTCACGATCCAGAAATTGACCCTGCTCAAATTATGGAACAGATTCGTGAACGTATCCAGCAGCGCCGAGAAGTTTTGGGTTATCCCAGTCAAACATTTCCTACCTTTGGCGCCACGTCCTTTCCTGGGGAGCCACGGGACGAAGAATACGATTCGGATTTGTATTACCACTTACGTCACGCGAATGAGTATTACGCTCGGCTGGACGTAGAGCTTTTACTGGCGCCTTCGCCGCACACTCGGGTACCCCTCTTAGGCTCATTGTGGAATCGCCTTCGCCGCGACGCTCACAATCTGGTGCTTTTTTACGTCAATCGCCTTGCTCAACATCAAGTGACAGTCAACCGTCATATCGTTAGTGTTTTAAACCGTATGGTGGTTCAGATTCAGGAACAGCAGCATCAAATTCGAGAGTTACAGGCGGAAGTACGAAGACTCGGAGGGGAATAATCATGCGGATTGCTGTTATAGCACCTCGTTATGGTCTTCAAGTGTTAGGTGGGGCCGAGAAGCAAGCCCGAGGTTTTGTCGAGACTGTTGCCCAAAAGGGGGAAGAAGTAGAAGTATGGACAACGTGCGCTCAGAGTCACTATACCTGGGAAAACTTTTACGCACCAGGAGTGGAAAATAATGCCGGGATCACTGTGCGTAGATTTCCCATCACCCATTGGGAAAAAGAGCGCTGGGCTGAAATGGAAGTGCGTTTAGCGACTCAGGGTTTTCTGACTGCTGAGGAGTCCTATTCCTGGTTGTCCAGTGGACCCCACAGTGTCCCACTTTATAAGTATGCCAGGAGTCATAGCGCTGATTTCGATGTCGTTGTCGCTTTACCTTATACCATGCCTCTTATCCATTACGCCGCCTGGTCTGCTTTGGAGCGGGTCGTACTTTGGCCTTGTTTGCATGATGAACCCTATGCGTATTTGGAGCCTGTGCGTCTGTTATTGGAAAGTGTCTGGGGTGTGATGTTTAATTCGCCGGAGGAAGCCAATTTAGCCCTCCAGCGCTTGAGAATCAGGCCACGTCATCATGCTATACTCGGAGAAGGAGTCACGCTATCTGTAAACGCCTCGGCTACCCTGGAGCAAGAACAACCCGGTACGTTTGTTCTTTATATTGGTAGGCTGGAGGAAGGTAAAAACTTACATGTGCTTTATGATTATATGCAGCACTATTTTCAGGCCAGCGGAGAAATTCGCTTGGTCGTCATTGGCGACGGGCCGGTAAAACCTCCTGATCATCCTGCTTTTCACTATCTAGGATTTGTGTCCGAGGAGTTAAAAGCAGCACTTTGCCGCGCAGCTTTGGTTCTATGTCAACCTTCATTACTGGAGAGTTTTTCTTTGACAATTATGGAGGCCTGGCTAGCGGGTCGTCCGGTATTGGTTCATGAAGATTGCGCCGTCACGCGCGGGCATGTTCAACGTAGTCGAGGGGGGTTGTGGTTCCGCAGTTACGAGGATTTTGCACTGGCGCTAGATAGATTCCGAGCCTCTCCTGAACTGAGTGCCCGTATGGGGGAAAATGGGCACCACTATGTGCTCCAAAATTATACCTGGGAGGCAGTTGTGAATCGTTTTCTTGCCTTATACCAATCCTGGAGAGAGCCGGTTGAAAACAAATAAAGCTCTTCCCCAGTTTATTGTTGGTGCTGCACCAGGTGATGCGATTACAGATCATGCGTTTTTGTTGCAGCGTTGGCTCAACGAGGCTGGCTTTGAGGCCATGATCTATGCTGAGAGTGTTCATCCTGCGTTGGAGGGTAGAGTGCGATTCTATAGCGAATACTTGCCATCTCAGGCTGGAGAATTGGTGATCTTGCATCACAGTATTGGTGCTGATCTTGTGGATTACCTACTGAGTCTTAAGAGACGTTTTTTGCTTATCTATCATAACATTACTCCACCCGCTTTTTTCCAACCTTTTGATCCGGGGTTGACCCAACAGCTTCAAAGAGGACGAGAGCAACTTGTAAGCTTACGTGAGCGGACCGTATTAGCCTTAGCTGATTCACTTTTTAATGAAGTTGAATTACAGCAGGCCGGTTATCTTCGAACTGGCGTCCTGCCCATTGTTTTAGATTCTGCCCAGTATGATATGGGACCGGATATGACGCTGTATACACGTTACTGCGATACAGGCCCTAATTTACTGTTCGTGGGGCGTTTGGTGCCAAATAAGCGTCAGGAAGAGTTGATCCAGTTGTTGTATTATGTGCGACGTATTTCCCCTGAGGCGCGCCTTTTTTTAGTCGGGGATCCTTGGATGCCAACCTATGCCGACTGGCTTCGAGAATTGGCGACGGAACTTGGACTCGGTGAAGCGGTTGTGTTGACCGGTCATGTGTCGCAGCGTGACTTAGTCACATATTATCGTTTGGCTGATGTATATGTCTCTATGAGTGAGCATGAGGGATTCGGTAAACCGTTGATTGAAAGTATGTATTTGGGAGTACCTGTATTAGCTTACAAAGCTACAGCGGTAGCAGATACATTGGGTGAGGCGGGCATCTTGCTGCTGCGTAAGGATTATGAGGCCATTGCTGAGTTAGTTTGCCTTTTGGTAACTGATACAAGATTACGTGAGCATATTGTGAAACAGCAACGTCAAAGGGTAAAAACCTTTCTTGAACCTCAAGTACGATTACAATGGAATGAAATAATGCATACCGTATTAGATGATTCTCCCCTGGGATGAGAGTTCCATGAGACATGCATTGTTAGACAGAATATCGTGCCCAACATGTGGCAACGCACTCACCCTGCAGGAAGTTAAGCGTCTGGAGGAAGAGCGCATTCTCGAGGGGGTTTTATACTGTCCTTCTTGTCAGCAACCTTATTGCATACAGAATGGAATGCCACACCTGCTTCCTAAATATTTAACGACACCGCAGACGCAAGAGATGGAAGGGTGGGTGAATTTGTGGCAGGAATTGGGCATGTATGATCGACCAACCCTTGAGGATAGTTTCAGGCTTCCTTACGTGGGCGGTATATGGACTGACGTCGCCCGTATGTTCGATATGTCACTGCAGGAAATGAATTTGACCGGGAAAGAGGTCATTCTTGAGATAGGCGCCGGGCAGGGGTGGGCTTCGCGCTACTTTGCGGAAAAGGGGTGCGAAGTTATTGCCATTGACATAGTAGCGGATGAATGGTATGGACTAGGACGATCTTGGGCAATTATGAATAATGCAGGAGTGTATTTTGAACCTGTCCTTGCCGAGGGGGAGCACTTACCCTTTTTCTCTAATCAGTTTGATGTTGTGTTTTTATGTGGTGCTTTACATCACTTCAATAGCTTTGATCCCGTCTTGGCACAGATTTACCGCGTGCTAAAACCGGGCGGGCGCTTTATTGCTGCTGGTGAACCGTCTATTTTTTTCTGCAACAAAGAGCACGAGATACAGTCGACTTTGAAGGAAACCCGGGTAGGAATTACTGAGCGTCGTCCAAAAGTAGCTGAATACTGGCAGAGTACTCATAGGGCTGGATTTGAATGTATCAGTATTGACACTTTTGAAACTTGGCATACTTCATCATCTGAGGTCAAGGCCTGGGTAAAAGCCATTCGCCACAATGCTTTTCGTGAGGTTAGGACACGCTACAAACCATCAGTCTGGCTTCTATTCAGTCTGACTCTTATGATGCCGGCTAGATGGCGAAGCTCTCTGGCTTTGTACTTGAATGGCGGCAACCTTCTTATACGAGCGCTTAAGCCAATCCAGTAGGTGGAGTGTCGGAGGATGCATTTAGATCGATATGGAATACGTCAGAAAAGTCCATACAAGTGTTTTTCTCGCTGTTCAGCCGGTCATTAGCCGGCTTTTCCCCTGGGTATGTTTCTGGGCAGTCTTTGCTTGGGGATGGCGGCTCCGGAATCCTTTTGCGACTATCCCTGCTTATAGCGATGCCCTGGAAGTTATATGGGGCATCCAGCATTACTATAAGGCTCTTTTTGTGCAACATACTTCTCCGCTGTTTACCCCTTTGCTCTTTCACCCTTTAGGCTGGCATACGGCGACATTGGCGCATACACCGGTTTTCTTTCTTCTCGCTTTGCCTATATATAAGCTGGCCGGAGTCGCGTTTGCATATAATTTTTTGGTCGTCACGGCGTTTGTGATTTCATTTTCAGGGACATTTCGGTTTGTGCGTTTGTTTGCCTCCCGGTTTTCGGCCACATTTGCCGCACTTGCTTTCACCTTTGTACACATGCGGTGGCTACGCATCGGTGGCCATCTGAATATATTGTGGGCTTCAAGTCTGTTGCCCTGGCTAGCTTGGGCCATAGAGACCACCCGACGTAGAACTCGATGGCCGGAAGGGAAAGCCGTCTGGCGAATTGGGTTGATCTGGGGACTGATGATCAACTTCTCACTCTATAGCATCTTTTTGGGCGGGTTGGTTTTTCTACTTTTAGGTAAGAACCTTTTCCATATCAAGTGCCTACGTGGAGTTTTTGTGGTTGGAATGATCGCGTTTGTCATTGCTTCTCCGACTATTGTTCCCTATTGGTTGGGAAGTTCCGTGGATCAAACGCACCAGTTTGGAATTGCCCACGATTTGGCCTGGGGAGCCAGTCTGAATAGCCTTTTTGTGCCTTCGATAAATCATCCATTGAAAACCCTCAGCCAAATTGCCAGAACCATATATACAGGACCCAGAGATGAATCAGGTGTGTTTAATTTGGGGTTCATCACTTGCGGCTTAGCCTTGCTGGAATTTTTCTGGCTGTCGAGGGAAAAATCATATTGCTGGGGTCTGGTTGGGTTGACTGTAATCAGCCTAGTTTTATCTCTGGGATTGTTGCTTAAGTGGAATGGTCAACCGGTTCAACTTTCTGGCAATTCGCTGTTTAACGAGATTCTTTGGAGAGTAGGTCATGCCCTCAAACCAGAATTCTTCCCGACCGTATTGCCTTATCCTGATTTTCATTCTGGCATCCCCTTACCCAGTTTGGTGCTATCGATTTTTGTCCCGTTCTGGGAATCGGCCCGTGTAATGTCCCGCTATGCTTTGGTGGGTATGTTAGGAGCTGTGACGCTGGCCGCGATGGCTTTGCAGAAATTGCCTGCCTCGGCTCGTATCTTACTGGCTTTGTTCTGGGTGATAGAGGTTCTCCCATCTCCTACAAATAGTGGCAGGCCGGTTGCCTTTCAGCTTCATCCAGCATATACGTGGTTGATGGCCCAACCTCTAGAAACCGGCGAGGGCATTTTGGATATGGAACCTCCGACCGTGTCTATTGAAGGAAGTATACCTATAGCGACCTTGTTGCATGGAGTCCCGACGGCTGCCGGTGTTGGATCATTTTGGCCCGAGCATACCTTTCGCCTGTGGGAAATTTTTTTGCCGGAAGGAGAGGCACTAGCGCGACCTCAAACTGGCGATCTCTTGTGGCAATATCACATTCGATACCTTTTCCTTCATTTCCGCGGCAACAAGGATCAAGCACAAAAAATGTGGGACATGATTGCCGAGAACCCGGCATTTCATCAGGTAGGCTGTTTTGATCCTGTGGCAGGAGATTCGCCTTGGCCGTATTCAATTTGCGTGGCTGAAGTAAATAAACCTGTTTCCCCCTTCAATGTAATTTTGCGGGCAGGGTGGTCGGTGCCGGAGCCTTGGGGTATTTGGTCGGAAGGGCCGGTGTCTGAATTGGAATGGTTAGCGACTACACGGCAGGATCATCATTTGAAATTTGAAGCTTTCCCGCTTTGTGCGCCCTATCAGCATCAGCAACTGACAGTTAAGGTCAATGGCGAGAGTGTATCCAGTTATCAATGGGAAAATTGCGAGACTATGGAAGTAGACTTGCTCATCCCTGCTTCCCTTATCGCCATGGGGTGGAATCAAATCACCTTTGAATATGCTTATGCTTTAACTCCAGCCGAGGTTACAGAGGGACAGAATGTTGATTTCCGTCTGCTGGGAGTAGGCTTTGTCAAATTAGAGATAAGCAAGTGACCGTCTGGATTCTGGGGTGATGACAAACACATATTTCCTTCATTTTCTTTAGGGGCAGCTATGGGAAGTGTATCTATGAAGCGGCTTCAAACTTTGATTTTAGTATTACTTGGTCTGTCTATAGCGATGATGCGGCCGGTTTCCTCGGCGTTTTCCTGTGCTTGGCCGCCATTGCCGGAGGCTGTTGCCGACTTCTCCTCTTCTGCGTATAGTTTGCCTGGCGGCGTCGTGGATAAATCTTCCCCTACGTTGGCCGATATAACTGGCGATGGAATCCCTGAGGTTCTCATAGGGACGACAACTTGTCGGGCAAACCAGCAGGGGACATGCACGTATGATCAAACGGTTGTTGTGACTGTATATAGGGGGGATGGAACGCAGCTATGGGCCCGAGATGTTGGCGCTCCGATTAACTCTGCACCGGCCGTCGGTGACATCAATGCTGATGGGCAACCGGAAATCGTAGTCAGCACAGGTGGTGATGTGTATGATACTGCTCATCAGGGAGGCGTTATGGCCTACAATCGCGCCGGGGACCTTCTGTGGCATTTCGATTCGCAGGATCACAATAAGGATGGATATCAAGATGGCATTTTCTCATCTCCTACTTTGTGCGATGTGAACAATGACAGCTATGCAGAGATCATATTTGGAGGATGGGACCAGCGGATCTATTTGTTAGATTATCAAGGCCACTCATTGTGGTCTAACTTGCCGGCTGGATTCCCGGGTCCCGGTTATTATAATGCTGACAGCATTTGGTCCACTGCGGCTTGTGCTGACCTGAACAGAGACGGATATAAGGAGATCATTATAGGAGCCGATATCACCGGTGGGGGATATTTGCCCGACGGAATGTATACGCAAGATGGTGGATTCTTGTACATCTTCGATAGAAGCGGCAACGTTTTAGTACGCCGCTATCTTCCAGAGACGATTTATGCCGCCCCTGTTGTCGGGGACTTGGATCGAGATGGCAGTTTGGAGATTGTCTCTGGCACGGGTTGGTATTGGTGGAATGCCCACGGTCGGACAGAGCAACCCTACGTTTACATTTTTGATACCGGGAAAGTATTTGACAATTCGTTGACTTATTCCAACCCTGCGAAATTGCCCTTTTATCCGGGTTGGCCTCAATCCACTGACTATCCTGGATTTAGTTCGCCTGCTCTCGCGGATTTGGATGATGACAATGATCTGGAAATTGTTATTGGTACAGGACATCCTGACCTGAGCAATGATAGTATACCCGGCGCCGGTAGTGTGTATGCATGGCATCACAACGGACAACAGGTGCAGGGGTGGCCGGTTTCTCCTAAAAACGCTCAAGGGAATGACGCGCCGGTTTTTTCCTCTCCTACTATAGGCGATGTGGATAGCGATGGCAGTGTAGAAATCTGTTTTTCGATGCTTTGGGATGTACAGGTTTACCATGCTGATGGCTCATTCCAGGACCGTTTGAACACGCAATGGACGATATGGGGTTCACCGGCTCTGGGAGATACGGATGGTGATGGATATCAGGAAATATGGATTGGCGGCAGTAATTATTTCAGCCCTCAAAGTGGCCATTTGTGGCGTTTTGAATCAAACGCATCGGGCGGTAGTCGCATGCCCTGGCCTATGTTCCATCACGACCCCCAGAATACCGGGCATTTCCCTCCTTTGCCTCAGATGAATGTCGTGCCGACATCGCTGTATGTGTTGCACGAATATGGCAGGGCCAGCGCTGAAGGGTCCAACTTATACCTGCGTTATTCTGGTGATGTTCCTGTAACATGGGGAATCACTTCCAAACCTGTTGACGTACAAGTAATTCCTTCAGATGGGATGATTTCTACTTCTTCTATCGTTTCTGTAAACGTTGTAATAACTACAACTTCTTATCAAACGGGTACCCATTCCTTAGGAACGATTGTGTTTACGGGTACAGTCGGTGGTGGTACTCCTGTGTTGGGCAGTCCGGCTTCCGTTCCCGTAACTCTCTATGTCGGTCATGTATACCACACATACCTGCCCTTCGTTTTACGTTCATCACTGTCAAAGTAATGCGCATCCTTCACATCATCCAGCGTTACTGGCCCGTTCGCGGCGGCGCCGAAGTCCATTTCGGCGCCATCTCCGCTTATCTCGCGGCGCAGGGTCACGAAGTGACGGTAGCGACAACTGACGCCCTGGACTTCGAGCTTTTCTGGAATCCCCGCTGCCGCCGGGTTGTGGAGCACGAAGCGCGGCAGGATGGCGTCCGCATCCTGCGTTTCCCGGTGCGCCACCTCCCTGTGCCTACCATGACCTATCCCGGCATCCGCCGCTTACTGTGGCTGCTTTCGATGGCACATCCCTTGCCCGTCGCTTTGCTGACGTGGCTGTCGCGCTTTACCCCCTGGGTTCCTGACCTGTGGCGCTGGTTGCAGACGACCGATGCAACCTTCGACCTGGTTGCGGGGATGAATATCTGTTTCGAGCCGCTGCTCGAAGCCGGCTGGCATTTTGCACGGCGACGGGGCGTCCCGTTTGTTATCTATCCGCTGACGCATCTAGGCGCCGGCCTTCAACCTGGGGAGGATGCTTTGGGGCGCTTTTACACGATGCGCCATCAAGTGGACTTAGTCCTCCGCAGCGACATGTTGGTCGCACAGACACCGACCGAGCGCGACTTTTATGTAAAACGCGGGCTGCCCTCCGAGCGCGCTCTGGTCATCGGGCCGGGCGTCACCCCCACCGATGTGCTTGGCGGAGACGCCCAACGTTTCCGCCAACGTCACCATATCCCGCCGCTGACGCCGCTGGTGCTGGCGCTCTCGGCGATGGCGTATGATAAAGGGACCGTTCACGTGGTCGAAGCCATACGCCGTTTGTGGAGACAGGGGCGCGCTGTGGAACTGGTTTTGGCCGGTGCGTTGTTGACGCCATTTGCTCATTACATGGAGCATCTCCCTGCCCTTGATCGTGAGCGTATCCATGTGCTTGGCCCGGTGAGCGAGGAGGAAAAGCGTGACGCACTGGCCGCCGCTGACATCTTTGCGCTACCCTCGCGCACGGATTCCTTCGGCATCGTCTACCTGGAGGCATGGCTGTACCGGAAGCCCGTCATAGGTGCGCGCACATGGGGGGTCACCGACGTGATTGCTGATGGTGAGGATGGCTGCCTTGTGCCGTTCGGCGATGTATCGGCCCTGGCGGATACTATCGCCTTCCTCGCCGATCATCCCGAGACGCGAGCGGCGATGGGAGCGCATGGTGAGCAGAAGGTCTATACCCACCATACCTGGACGCATAAACATGCGCTTGTCCAGCGCCTGTACCTTGACCTTGTGAAAGCGTGACAGGTTCTGATGCGCTTAGTCATCAATGCGACGGAAATCGGGCGGCGGCGCGGCGGCAATGAAAGCTATCTAACTGGTCTGCTGCAAGGACTGGCCGCGCTGAACGTTGCTGGCGACGCCGTGCTCCTGGCGACGCCAGATGGGCTCATGGCGCTGCCGACGATCACGTCGGCGACGTATCCCACCGTGAACACCGGCCCCTACCGGCCATTGCCCTTCTACCTCTGGCAGCAGACTTATCATCTTGCGCACCTGCACCCCGATTGGTATCTCTCCACCTTCTTCTTGCCGCCTATCACACCCTGCCACGCGGCGGTGCTGGTTCACGATATGTCGTTTCGCGCGCACCCGGAATATTTCCCCCGTTTCATCGCATTCTACATGCGTATGCTGACCGGCCTTGCCGTGCGTCGGGCAGAGCGGGTCATTGCCCTTTCGGAATTCACGCGCCGCGAAATTGTGCGCTTTCATCCCGCCGTGGCTCAGAAAACCAGCGTGGTGCTGCCGGGCGTCAGTGTGGCTTTCCGTCCCGCTCCTACTGCCGATGATGTCGCGATGCTCGCTCCGTATGGCCTGACTCCCGGCTACATCCTGGCCCTCGGCAACATCCATCCCCGCAAGAACCTGGCACGGTTGTTGGAGGCATATACATTGTTGCGCGAGCGATGCACAGAGACACCTCCGCTTGTCTGGGCTGGAGTGCCGCGTTGGAGCAGTGCCGACTTGACGGCGCGGGCACGGGCGGCGGGAGTGTTGCTGCCCGGCTTCATCGCCCAGACCGCTATGCCGGCACTTTACCGGCAGGCAGCGCTGCTCGTCTATCCTTCACTCTACGAGGGATTTGGCCTTCCTCCACTGGAAGCGCTGGCCTGTGGCACGCCCGTAGTCACCAGTAACACGACAAGCCTGCCGGAGGCTGTTGGTGAGGCCGCATTGACTGTAGACCCAACCGATGTATCTGCATTGGCGGAAGCGATGGCTTTGTTGTTGACGAATGTAGATTGGCGTGCTGCCTTGCGCAGTGCCGGCCTGGACTGGAGTCAACGCTTCACCTGGACTGTCACCGCGCGGAACTTATTGGCTGTACTATACCCTGATGAAAGATTATCTGATACGTTGTCTTCGCGGACGCCGCGGGAATCACCGGCTATGCCGTATAGGGAGGACTTCAGTCGCGTTAAAAATCTATGACATCTTTGACTTTTCGTTACCACACAAGCGGAAACTGGTACAAGGGCAACACGCATCTGCACAGCACGGCCTCGGATGGCGGCAGCACCTTTGCGGAATTAGCACGCATGTATGCCGGCGCGGGGTACGACTTCCTCTGTCGCACCGATCATTGGATTAGCTCCAATGCCATGGCGGATGTGGAAGACTCCCCGGTGCTCTGGCTGGATGGCATCGAGTTGGACGGCCATGACGCCGGCGGCGCGTATTATCACGTCGCCTGCCTGGGGACGTTCACCGGCATCACGCGCGAGATGGGTTTCGTCGCCGCGCTCGAAGCGACGCGGCAACAAGGTGGACTGTTGATTCTAGCGCATCCGCAATGGACGGGCAATACGTTCGATGACGTGCTGCGTTGGAATTTCGACGGCGTAGAAGTCTACAACCACGTCTGCCACTGGCTCAACGGTAAGGGGGATGGCAGTGCGTATTGGAACGCGCTGTTGGCGCGTCACCCCGCCGTACTCGGTTTGGCCTGCGATGATGCGCACATCCGCACCGAGCATCCCGGCTGGAATGGCGGCTGGATCGTGGTCAACGCGCCGGAACTCTCGCGCTCCGCGATCATGGATGCTATCCGCGCGGGAAACTTCTACGCGAGCACCGGCCCTGATTTTCACTCCATCACCGGTAACGGCAACACCGTTGCCATCGAAACCTCGCCGGTGCAGTTTGCCCGCCTCGTCGGTCCTGCCTACCGTGGAGCGCGCACAGGCAGTTTTGAGGGCCAGTTGTTCACTCAAGCTGTGTTTGATATCCCGCCGGAGTGGACGTATGCTTACCTGGAAATCGAGGACGCGCAGGGTCATCGCGCATGGACGAATGCGTTGCAGGTAGATAGTAACCTGCTGTAAATTATTCATTAATAGTCTCCTGGATCAAAAGAATATACGGAAGAGACTGGCGTTGTGGACAACCGGCGACAGTTTCACTGTTGATCGTGCTAGGTACAGAAGCCGTGAGGCTGTTCGTCATCTTTGCTTGTGCGGCGTTAACATTCGCTGGTGCCGTATCCATGTGAGACGATGCGAATTGAGGTTATTGCTATAATAGGAGTTTGATCTGTTCCGGGGAAGATTCCTCGACTGGATATGCAGTCCCAGGGGTGAAATTGGTAATCAATACTTCTTCATTGAGAAGTCTCTCTGCATTTGTCTTTTTCACACGCATTCCAGAGAAAGATTGAACGGGGATGATATGATAATCGGGATAGAGTTTCCTGATTTCTGGGATATCATAAGATGATAATATCCATTGACATTGTGTGTGTTTTAGACGTTCGGATAATTCCCAATGATCTTGCCAATCGCGCATATTATGAGCATAATTGCATTTGTTGCCAGGGTAGGGAGGATCAATATACATAACAGTCATTTTACGATCATAACGTTGAATGCACTCGCGCCAATCCAGGTTCTCAATAATCACGGTGCGCAGTCGTTTGTGGACCGGTTCCAGTCGTTGCCGGAGGTGTTTCAAAGCGCCGATGAGTCGGTTGCCATGTCCACCGTCTGTGATGCTGGTTTGAAAACGTGGATAGTCCAGTTCGCCACCCCAGCCGGCCATAATGATGTAATAAAAGCGATGTGCACGCTGAATGTCAGTGAGTTCGGTGGGCTTGAGAGCTGCTAACCGTTCAAATTCTGCCCGTGAGACCAATTCCCATTCAAAAGAAAGGATGAGTTCTTCGGGTTTTTCTTTGAGCACTCGGAAAAAGTTCACCAGTTCTTGATCAATGTCATTCAGCACCTCAACCTCGCTAGGTGGTTTGGCAAATAGGACCCAGGCGGCGCCGGCAAATGGTTCTACATAACAGGTGTGTTTGGGTAACAAATCAACAATTTGTTGCCTGAGCCGCGATTTTCCGCCAACCCATCGGATAGGGCTATTGAGCATTGGGTAATTGTCGTCCATAAAATATCCTCTTTGTCTCTATTGGAGACAATTATACCATACTCTTTGAAATAGTCAAGGGACTCATAGATGCAAAGATTTGGCGATAAACTGCGTGCTTTGCGTATCAAACACAATATGACGCTTAAGCAATTAGCTGAGGCTGTTGGACACAGTGCCCATGGTTATATCAGTGAGCTTGAGTCTGGTAAGAAGAAGCCAACGGCCGAGTTTGTGCTTAAAATTGCACGTCTGTTCAATGTAACCACAGATGAACTCTTGAAAGATGAAATAGAATTGTCTGATTGATGTCGGGCATAAGGCGAAGGCAATGACTGTGGAAAATTCAGCTTCTACACAAGGACTCATTACACTTGCTCAGTTAGAGAAGATCCGCCTCATCTTAAGTACCTATCAAGACGGCAGTGGGCAATTGGCGCGACCGAAAGGCAAGACGCTGCCCGGTTGGCGCGATTTTGAGAGAGCCGTGGCATTAGCCTTTCAAGGCACCGCGCAAGAAAGTAAAGCAATCTACGATGTCCTTGTCCCGCTTGCTGAGGTACCGGATACATACTATGGCATCGCTTGCAAAATGCGTAAGCTACTGCGAGATGTGCAGCGAACAGGGCGTGTTACTATTGAAGTCTCTAACTCATCGGGTAAATTTTGGGATGTTTTGCAGAGAGAAGGATTGGATGATTTTGAGACTGCACCAGTGAGGGCTGGCGAAATTCTACTGCGGTTAGTGGCACAATGGCATGATGATGTTGATATCGCCCATGGCGGAACCATTGATACCCAAAAGAGCTTTTATCTTGTTTTGCAATGGGATGAAAAGACCTTGACCTATCAAATGTATCGCTATGCTTTGACTTTTCCCGATCCACTTGCTCTATCCTGGTCAGCGCAAGGCCGTCGTTTGGTTGGCGAGGATGCCCATGGTGTTATCATTGAATGGTATGGACATTCCGGTGGACAACTCAAGTATTACCCGTCGATAGAACAGGCTATCTGGGTTTCCGAAGTCTTTGCGCTTGAACCACTTCCTGAACGTGATGAGGAATATGGAGTGTTGCGCAAGGTTCGGGAGTATTACCCGGAATTGTGGCAACGAGCGTGCGAATTGCCTTGACGTGCTCCGCCAACCATGCCGCCGGCTCTTTACGGTTGGCGGCGAGCGCCATATTGCCCCATGCATTTTGGCCTCCCCCTTTCAAATCCATGTTTGTAGAACCTGTCAGACAAAAGATTGCTCTTATAAACTACGCCCTGTCTTCAGACTACGTTACGGCATGGCTTGCCTTGTATTATAGAGAGAAGTACAATGTAAAACCGTTCGGATAGAGGATACCCATGGTGAGGATGAAGATGCAGAGCAGCGAATCCATCGAATTTTACGATCCCGGCCGTCTGGTAGATAGGGACCTGATGTTATCCCTGGTTGAGACCGAACCTGGCGATCCCTATTGCCAGTACGTCCCGGCTTATCACTTCAAGATGATGCTCGTCGGGCAAAAACTGGAAATCGGCAGAATCGATCTGCGCATCGGCAACACGCCCCATATCGTGATGTACGCAGGGCACATCGGCTACCGCGTGCTGCCGATGTATCGCGGTCATCACTATGCAGCCCGTAGTTGTGCGTTACTCTTGCCCCTGGCCCGTTGCCACGGCCTGAATCCGTTGTGGATCACGTGTAATCCCGACAACTACGCCTCGCGGCGGACATGCGAGCTTGCCGGCGCTACCTTCGTCGAGATCGTCGACCTGCCGGAAGACACGGATATGTACCAGATGGGCGAGCGCCAGAAGTGCCGCTACCGGCTGGATTTGTGATTGGCGCTGGGTTGATTGGAAATGTGTGGGTTGAAGAACGGCAACGGGTCGCTCCGACTCCGAGATTGACGACGACTCGACTATTTCGCCAAAGGATGATTGGTTATGGAAGACACCTACTGGCCTGAACCACAGGAAACTTATGAACAGCGCCGCCAACGCTACCTGGAATTCTGCGCCGCCCAGTCGCCCGGCGGGCGCGTCGGCTTCTTCAGCCAGATCGCCCGCCTGGAACTCGGCCTGGCAGTGGATGAAGAGCCGATCCGCGAAGGGATTGCTTTTGCGGATTCGCGCCAGGACTGCTGCGATTTCACCGTCGGCGGGCTGCTGCGCATTTTGTACCGGTACCACGAAAGCCCCGCCGGCATCTCGCGCGATCTGATCGCTGCCATCGAAGCGTGTGTACTGCGCTTTAAGTACTGGTGGGACGAACCGGCAGGCGACAATCACCGCTGCTACCACACCGAAAACCACCAGATCATCTTCCACAGCGACGAACTGCTGGCGGGTCAGCTTTTCGAGGATCGCATTTTCGAGAACGACGGCAATGACGGGCGCTACCACATCGACCACGCCCTGCACCTCATCCAGCGCTGGTGCAACTTCCGCGCGCGCTTCGGCTTCAGTGAGTGGCTCTCGAATTGCTACTTCGAGGAAGACCTGCTCGCGCTGGTCAACCTCTATGACTTTGCGCGAGAAGCGGCAGTGCGCCGTCAGGCCGGTTTGCTCATCGACGTGATCCTCTTCGAAATGGCGCTGCACACCTATCGCGGCGTCTTCGGCTGTACGCACGGGCGCACGTACACACGCCTTATCAAGGGTGGACGCGAGGAAGATGCCGCCAACACCGCCAAACTGATGTTCGGCATGGGCTTGTTCAACAACCCGCACAGCCTGGGGACGGTCCCGTTGGCGACGAGCACCTATCGCTGTCCGCCGCTGATCGCGGCGGTGGCGGGCGATTTACAGACGCCGCTGTTGTGCCGGGAGCGGCACAGCATCAACATTGACGCTGCGCCTCAATATGGCCTGTCTTTCGACGATATGGAGGACGGGCATCTGTACTGGAGCATCCAGGACTACATCCACCCCCGCATCTACGACCTGGCGCAGCGCACGCGGGCTGAGCGTCAGATTATGCTCTACGAAGATTATCAGGCGCGCTACGACAAGCTGTTTGCCTGGCAGAGAGCGGAATGGGGCGAGATTGATCCCGTCATCGATTGCCACGCACTGACCGAAGTTCACATCCAGACCTATCGCACGCCGGAGTACCTGCTCAGTTGTGCGCAGGATTACCGCCGCGGCAAGCCCGGCTACCAGCAGCACATCTGGCAGGCCACGCTTGGCATTGACGCCGTCGTGTTTACCAATCATCCCGGCGCAGTGGACGAGATTTCGCGTCCCAACTTCTGGGCGGGCAACGGCGTGATGCCCCGCGCCGCACAACATCGCAACGTGCTCATCTGCATCTATCACGCGCCGCCGGACGATGCTTTCCCGTTCTCCCACGCCTACTTCCCCCGCGCCGCCTTTGATGACGTTGTCGAACGTGGCAACTGGGTCTTCGCCCGCAAGGATGACGGCTACCTGGCCCTTTACAGCCAGCATCCGCTGCGCTGGCTGGCCGATGGCGACGGCGCGGTCATCGAGGCGCGGGCCGCGGCGCCGGATAACGTCTGGCTGGTCGAGATGGGCCGTCGCGCCGACTGGGGTGACTTTGCAGCTTTCGTGGAGGCGGTCGCGGCGAGTACTGTGACTTGTGATGGGCTGGATATTAGCTACAATTCTCCTTCGCAGGGATGGTTCAGTTTCGGGTGGAGCGGGCCACTGCGGATTGCGGGAGAGGAAATTCCCCTCCATAACTATCCGCGCTTCGACAATCCTTACTGCCGCTGCGAATTCGCTGCGCCGGAAATTCACATCCGGCGTGGAGCAGAGCATTTGACCAGGACTATCTGACTACCGACTATCAGACTATTTTCAGAGACTATTTTCAGAGGCTTAAAGAATTATCTTATGGATGTAACTATTCAGCCACCTTTGTCAGATGGCGAACGGGACTTTGGGGAGGGCACATAATAGGTTACCCCTTCGGCAGGTGCTGACCCTCTCATCCCCCAGCCCCCTTCTCCCCCGCAAGCGGGGAAGAAGGGGGCAAAAGGGGGGTGTGGCGGGCGGCGAAGCCGCCCGCCACACCCCCCCAAAAAAATCCCCCTTCCTGGAGGGAAGGGGGGCAGGGGGGATGGGCTTATAGAAACACGCCTATCTTGTCATACAGAAGCACCTGGCCTACCAAAGGCTACGCCAAACCTGGCATAGGGAATAAGTGGCTTCGTCAGGTTTACGAGCCTGAATAGATACTTATGGATTATTTTATACGAGGAGGTTCATGAATGTCATCCGTTAAAGTTACGATTATTGGCGCCGGAAGCGTCGTCTTCTCTCTCGGCCTGGTGAAAGACCTGTGCCTCACCGCGGGTTTGAAAGGCAGCATGGTTCATTTCATGGACATCAACGCGGAGCGGCTGGACGTGGTCTACCGGCTGGCGCAGCGTTACGCCGAGGATTTGGGAGCGGATCTCAAGTTCGCGTGCACACTGGATCGCGTGGCGGCGTTGCAGGACGCCGACTTCGTCATCAACACGGCAACGGTCACGCACAACGAGTATTTTATGAAGCGGCAGCGTGAGCTGGCAGCGCAGTACGGCTATTTCTACGGTCATACCGGCATGCCGGAGTACCACAATTTGCAACTGATGCTCGATGTGGCGAAGGACGTGGAGGTCATCGCGCCGGAAGCGTGGATTCTGCAGGCCGGCAACCCCGTCTTCGACGGCACCACGCTGATGGGCCGCGAAACCGCTGTCAAAGTGTGTGGGCTGTGCCACGGCCATTATGGCTACCACGAGGTCGCGCGCACGATTGGCCTCGATCCTGACAAAGTGACGTGGCAGGCGCCCGGCCTCAATCACAACATCTGGCTGACGCACTTCTCCTACGAAGGTCAGGATGCCTATCCCATTCTGGATCAATGGATCGCCGAGAACATCGAGTCGTACTGGGCCGCGCACCAGGAGACGGGCGTCTCGGCGCAATGGTCGCCCGCGGCGATTCATCAATACAAGCTGTATGGCCTGTTCCCCATCGGCGACACGCCCCGCAGTGGCGGATGGTGGTATCACACCGATCTGGAGACGCGCATGCGTTGGTACGGCGCGGGCGGCGGCGGTGACACCCCCGCAGGCCGCGACCGCATCTTGCGCGAGAAAGAGGAGAAGTACGCTCAGATGAAAGCAGCCGCCTACGATCCCCAAGTGCGTCCCATCGATATGTTCGGCGCCGCAAAGACGCGCGAGCAGCACATCCCGATCATCGACGCGCTGGTCAACGACCACGAGTATCGCGCCCAGGTCAATGTGCTCAACAATGGCGCACTGCCCGGTCTGCCCGACGATGTAGCCGTCGAAGTGCCTGCCATCGTCAACCGCATCGGCATCCAACCGCTCCGCGTGGAACCACTGCCCAACAAGATCATGCTGGAGTGCATCTATCCCGACTGGCTGGAGATGGAGCGCACGCTCGAAGCACTGCTCAGCGGCGACAAGTCGATGTTGCTGTTCGGCGTCCTGCAAAGCCACCAGACGCGCTCCTACGACCAGGCCCTGGAGACATTCGAGGCCCTGTTCAACATCGAACCCAACGAACCCATGGCCTACGTCGAGGACATCCACGACCACTATGCGTGGCCGGAGAATTGGGAGTTGTAAGTAGACAGTAGGTGGGGAAAGTGCTTTCGCCGCAAGCGGGGAAGAAGGGCGTTGTCTCCGTTGTGGTCGTGGGCGCGTCTACTGGTGGGGAAAGTGCTTTCGCCGCAAGCGGGGAAGAAGGGGGCAAAAGAGGGGTGTGGCGATACCCCCACCCAAAATCCCCCTTCCCTAAAACAATACTCAGCATCGGTGTGCAGGGTTTATCAATGCTCTGACATTTCTTCCCCGCCATGGCGGGGCGTCGTAGCGACGGTTGAACAGCCCCCCCTCACAGGAGAACTTAATGGATACACAAACCATGCCCTCTCACCCCTGGTTCTGGCAGCCTAACCTGATCGTCTTTATTTCAAGCGGCTGCGTTATGATTTTGGAATTGGTTGCCGGGCGCATCATCGCGCCGAGCGTCGGCGTGTCGCTCTACACGTGGACGAGCGTGATCGGCGTGATCCTGGCGGGCATCAGCCTGGGCAATTACATCGGTGGACGATTGGCCGACCGCTGGGCGTCACCGCGTCTGCTGGGGCTGATGTTCTTCCTGGCAGGTCTGACGGCAGTGGGCGTCCTGGTGATAGATCAACTCCATCCTCTGGATGACGTGGCATGGCCGCTCGTGCTGGAAATCCTGACGCTCATCGCCGTGCTCTTTTTCATCCCTTGCACGATCCTGGGCACGGTGTCGCCTATCGTGGTCAAACTGGCGATGCACGACCTGGCGCGCGCGGGCCGCACGGTAGGACAGATCTATGCTTTTGGCTCCGTGGGCAGTATCGTGGGCACATTTCTCACCGGCTTCTGGCTCATTGCACAGTTCGGCACGTACACGATTGTGATCGGCGTGGCGATCCTGCTGATGCTGCTGGGCTTGCTCTTTCTCCTCGGACGGCGCTGGTGGGGAGCGGCCCTGGCGCTGCCGCTGTTGGTCGGCGGAGCGCTATGGGCCGGCCGGCAGGGCTGGCTCGAAGGGCCATGTATGTATGAAACCAACTATTTCTGCATCAAGGTGAAGGAGGAAGACAAAGGCGGCGAAACTGTGCGCACGTTGATCCTTGACCGCCTCGTCCACAGCTACACCTCACTGGATGACCCGACCAAGCTGGTCTACGGCTACGAGAAGATTTACGCCGAGTTGACGGCGTACCAGGCCGAACGTCACGAGGCGCTGCGCGCGCTGTTTATCGGCGGAGGGGGGTACACGTTCCCCAAGTACATGGAAGCGATTTACCCGACCAGCACGCTCGATGTGATCGAGATCGATCCCGGTGTGACCGAAGTGGCCTATCTGCATCTGGGACTCTCGCGCGACACACGCATCACCAGTTACAACGAGGATGCGCGGACGTTCTTGCACCGTGAACCGACCGACCGTTATGACTTGATCATGGGCGACGCCTTCAACGACTTTTCCGTTCCCTATCATCTCACCACCCTGGAATTCAATGAATGCGTCCGCGCCTGGCTGAAACCCGACGGCCTCTACATGGTCAATATCATCGATGGCCCCTCCGGGGACTTCCTGCGCGCTTATGTCCACACGTTACGGCAGACCTTTGCCTATGTCTACGTCGCTCCGACAAGCGCAGATTGGCGCGAAGCAGCCCGCAACACCATCGTCATCGTGGGCACGGATACGCCGTTGGATCAGCACGCCTTTGCGGCCCATGCCCTGTGGCGGCAGTGGCTGCTGTCCACAGAAGAAGTGGACGCCGTGCTGGCTGAGAAGGACGCCGTGCTGCTGACGGACCGCTATGCCCCCGTCGAACAAATGTTGGCCCCGGTGTTCCTTGAAAAGGGGGCGGAAGAGAATTAGAAGTTAGAAATTGGGCAGCGAGAGGAGTGTAGGTGGCCGATTCGTAATGCGCTGATTCGCAGACGTTATAGGAATTCATCATGAACCTAAGGACACGCAGGACACAAAGAAGGTGTGTTTTTCTCTGTGAACTCTGACTCTGGGTGCTCTGGGGCTATTTTCAAGGGAGGAGACCCTGATATGATCGGTGATACATGGCTGACGGAAATACGTGAATTCAAAGACGAAAAGACCGGGCGGACGATCCGGCAATTGACGACGACCGGCAACAATGTCCATCTGTACTTTACAGAAAACTCGTTTGACAGCGTTAAGAACGAGATCATTTTTGTCTCGGACCGCGCGTCGGGCGAGGACAAACGTCCGGAGGACTCGCCGCACTACAACATCTTCCGCATGGACTTGGGCACGGGCCTCATCACGCAGTTGACCGACGAACCGTGTGCCGTCGGCGGTGTGACCAAGACGCCGGATAGCCGCCTCATCGTCTACACGATGGGCGACCAGATCAAGCAACTCGACACGCTTACCGGCAAGAGCGCCGTTGTCTACACAGAAACCGGCAATTTCAGCGTGGGTGCGCCCTCGATTGCTGCCAACCGGCGCTACATCGCCTTCACCCGCAACGAACAGGTGGAGACGCCGCGCGGCCCGAACTATACCGGCTTCAAAGAGAGCTTTTATCGCATCAAGGACGGGCGGGTGACGCTGGCCTACTTGAACGGCACCGGCGCGTTCGACGTGTACCACGATACCCACTGGCTCGGTCATTTTCAGTTCTGCCCCGACGACAGCACGCTGGCGACCTTCTGCCACGAGGGGCCGTGGAATCTGGTCACCCAGCGCATCTGGATTCTCGACTTCGTCTCGCGGGAGGCGCAGCCGTGCTACCGCCAGGAGGAGTACGACTCCATCGGCCACGAGTTTTGGACGCAGGATAGCCACATTTTCTTCGATGACCGCGGACCAGGCCACGATGGCACGATCACCTCTAGCCGCACGCAGGCGGTGGCGACCGAGGTGCCGGTCAACGCCAATGCGATGGTTCCCTTCGTCGGGCTGACCGACCGCTACGGTACCCTCATCCGCCGTGTGGATATGCCCTTCTACTGCAATCACTATCACGCCAACCCCGACAACACTCTTCTCGTGGGCGACGACGTGGACGACCTGGTGCTGATTGACATTGCCGGGGATGAAGCCAGGCTCTCCGTGCTCTGTCATCACCGCACATCCTGGCACACGCAGAGCAGCCATTGCCATCCCACGTGGAGCTGGGATGGAAGCCGCATCCTCTACGCTTCGGACCTGGGCGGCAAGGTGAACCTGTACCTGGTGGAGCCGTAGCGAATCAGTGAATGAGCGATTCGATGAATGGCGCGACTATCTGACTACCCAACAAGGAGACTTGATCATGAAATACTTTGCTTCTGTTGAAAACAATACCGGACTGAATCTATTGCCCTACAATCCGTGTGAGTTGTTGGACTTTGCACTGTTGAATCTCGCGCCGGGCAGGGTCTTCGACGGCGAGACGGGCGACCGTGAGGTGCTGGCGGTGATTTTGGGCGGCCAGGCCACGTTCGAGGTGGCCGGTCACCGTTTCGCTCAGGTCGGCGGGCGGCCCAACGTCTTCAGCGGGAAACCGCACTCGGTCTATATGCCTTGTGGAACGCACTACACCATCGCTGCGGAAGGCGCCGTCTCTATAGCGTTGACCAGCGCCCCGAGCGACCTGGACATTCCGCCCTACGTCATCGGACCGGAGCGCGTCGCCAACGGGACGTGGGGCGCGGCGAACTTCAAGCGCTACTTCCACCAGATTCTCACCCTGGCGGCGCAGCCCGATCTGCCCGCGCGGCGGCTCATCGTCGGCGAGACGTTCACGCCGAGCGGCAACTGGAGCACGTTCCCGCCGCATAAGCACGAAGTGGACGATCTGCCCCGCGAGGCCGACCACGAAGAGGACTACTTCTTCAAGGTGAACCCGCCCGACGGCTTCGGCATCTGCCGCTATTACAACCACGAGGGTGTCGAGGAGAACTTCACCGTGCGCGACAACGCCATCCTCATGGCCCCACACGGCTATCATACCGTCGTCAGCGCGCCGGGCTACATGACCTACTACCTGTGGTTCCTCGCCGGCGAGCACCGCGTCCAGGCCACAACAGACGATCCGGCATTGGCCTGGGTTGGTCGCACCGTGCCGATGCTGAAAGAGTTGGAGGCGTAGTGGCGAACTTTAGTCACTCTTCTCGGAAACAACTGCCATGATGAATGCATTTGTAAATCCCCCCCGCGAATTCAGTATGGCGCCGTTCTGGTTCTGGAACGATGCGCTGGACGAGGCGGAGATCGTCCGGCAGATTGCGGACTTCGAGGCGCATGGCGTCTACGGATTCGTCATCCATCCGCGCGTGGGTTTGCCCCGCGACATCGGCTGGATGTCCGAGCGGATGCTGCACTTCATGCGCGTCGCCGTCGCCGAGGCCAAACGCCGTGAGATGTTCGTCATCCTCTACGACGAGGGCATGTATCCTTCCGGTTCGTCCTCCGGGCAAGTCGTCGCCGCCAATCCCCTCTACCGATGCCGTTGCCTGGCAAAAGTCGACCTCGACGACAATACCAAAAATTCGTTCCATCCGTTCACTCCGTTGACCAACCTCGTCGCCACTTTCGAACGCAGCAACGGCCAACGCATCGCCATCATCGACCGCCCGGTTGATGCTGTGATTCGCGGCCTCCACTACATCGGCGAGGGGCCGGACGAGGACACGCCGCCCGCCGCCGACATTCTCAATCCCGACGCCGTGGCGACGTTCATCCATCTGGTCTACGACCGCTACTGTGAGGCGTTAGGCGACCACTTCGGCAGGACGATCCGCGCCATTTTCACCGACGAGCCGGCATTGCTCGGGCGCCCGCGCGAGCGCAACGTCTGGCCCGGCACGACGGGCATCCTGGAACACGTCAACGCCTACCTCGGCTACGATTTCACGCCGTACCTGCCCGCGCTGTGGTATGACGACGAGCCGGACGCGGCGCGCTACCGCCAGGACTACCAACGCGCACTGGCCCACCGCCTGGAAGAGACCTTCTACCGGCAGCTCTACGAGTGGTGCGAAGCGCACGGCATCGCGCTCGCCGGCCACCCGGGGCGTGGCGACGACATCGGTTACCTGCGCTACTTCCACATTCCCGGACAGGACCTCGTGTGGCGCTGGGTACTGCCCGGCCCGACGGCGCTGGAAGGGCCGGAGTCCACGCAGGGGAAGTGTTCTTCGTCCGCCGCGCGGCACCTGGGACGGCGGCGCAACAGCAACGAGTGCTTCGGCGCTTACGGGCACGGTTTCACCTGGGAAGAGATGAAGTGGCTGGTGGATTGGTGCTTCGTGCGCGGCGTGAATCTGCTCTACCCGCACGCCTTCTTCTACTCGATCCGTGGCCCGCGCCAGGACGAGCGCCCGCCCGACGTCGGTCCCCACAGCCCCTGGTGGAACGAGTACAAGCCATTTGCCGATTACGTCCGGCGCATGAGCTGGCTCAATACGGATAGCGAACACGTGTGCTCCATCGCCATCCTCTGTGCATCCAGCGATCTACCGTGGGAGGCGGCTAAGATCTGTTTCCGTCACCAGCGTGACTTCAACTACCTGGAGCTGCGTCATCTGTGGGAAGATGCAGAGGTCACACCGGAGGGCATCTTCATCGCCGGCATGCACTATCAGGTCGCCGTCCTGGATGGCCTGACTGCCATCTCTGAAGAGGCCGAACCGGCGCTGCAAATCCTCGCCGAGGCCGGGCGACTGATTCACTGGGGGGAAAATGCCGCGAGTCACCAGCTCGCGCTACGGACATCCGTTCAGTCCGTTGATGATTTCCTGACGGCGATCCAGCGCCTCGTTCCGCCCGATCTCACGGCGACGCCGTCCGCACCGGAGTTGCGCTATCGGCACGTCATCAAGGGAAGCACTCACTACTACATTCTCGTCAACGAGGGCTTGACGGCGCTTCACACCACCCTATCCGTGGCGGCTCAGGGGCGAAAGACGTGGATGGACCCGCTGGCAATGACAGAGACCGAAGCCGTCGCGCCACTCGATTTGACCTTAGCGCCGTACACCCTGCGCATCCTGTGTGTGCATCGGAGCGCCCCCACAACATGACGACGCCATCATGACTACCCCACTCCCCGACGAAAGCTTACCTGACTATGCCCACTCGCAGCCCTGTTCTGCTCGAAGTCAAAGACTTGCACGTCCATTTCCCGGGAGTCGAAGGGGTGGTGCGCGCGGTGGACGGGGCCAGCTTCACATTGCATCGCGGCGAGACGCTGGGCCTGGTAGGTGAGAGCGGTTGCGGCAAGTCCGTCATGGCGCGGTCGATCCTGCGCATCGTGCCGTCGCCGGGACGCATCATGGCCGGACAAATTCTCTACCACCGCCCGGTAGGCGGTCGGGCGGAGACGGTGGAATTGACCGCGCTCGATCCAGAGGATTCCATGCTGCGTTTCATCCGTGGCCTGGAAATGGCGCTGATCTTTCAGGAGCCGCAGTCGTCCCTCAACCCCGTCTACACGATTGGACAGCAGATCGTCGAAGCGATTTGCCTGCACCAGCCGGTCTCCAAACAACAAGCGTTGCAACAGGCCATCGCTATGTTGGGGCAGGTGGGCATGCCCGATGCGGCGCGCACCGTCCATTGCTATCCCCACCAACTGAGCGGCGGAATGTGCCAGCGGGCGATGATCGCGCTGGCGCTGTCCTGCAATCCGAATCTCCTCATCGCCGACGAGCCGACGACCGCGTTGGACGTCACCACCGGAGCGCAGATTCTCGAATTGATGCTCGACCTTCAGCACGAATTCGGCATGGCGATTCTCTTCATCACCCACAACCTGGGCCTCATCGCGCAGATGACGGAGCGTGTCCTCGTGATGTACCTGGGACGCATCGTTGAAGAGGCCGACGTGGACACGCTGTTCTACCATCCGCTGCACCCATACACCCAGGCGCTTCTGCGTTCCATCCCGCGGCTGGGACCGCGTGATCGCCACGCGCGCCTCCACTCCATCCGCGGCACCGTGCCGGAGCCTTATGCGACGCCGCCCGGCTGCCCGTTCCATCCCCGCTGCGAACAGATGCGTCCGGGCATCTGCGATCAGGAAGAGCCGCCGTGGGTGACCATCACGGCGGAGCATGGGGTGAGGTGTGGATTGTACTCCTCGACTACCTCCAGTGCTATCTCTGCCCACTCGAACAGGCGCTGCGGTCGGTAGCGCACAGTGCTGATATCCTTCAGAATGAGTTCCAGCGGGCAACCATGCCGGGCGCAGATGTCGCGCGTCGCCGTCAAATCTGCACGCACGGCCTCCGGATCGAAGGTGTCCCAGGCCAGAAACGCCGGGTTCGGCTTGCGCGAGAACACGTAGTCCCGCCCGATCTCCGCTGCGCCGCGTTCCTGATCCACCCACGGACTCATCGATACTTTGCGAACGTGGGGGATCATACGCACCTGGGCCATTTTCTTGTCGAGTGGATCGCAACAGCCGTAGTACACCAGGCCAAACCGCTCGCAGATGCGGCTGGCGTAATCCACCTCGTACTCCTTGAACATGCGCGGCGACACGGTGGCGAACATCTGCGCCAGGCCGAACATCCACATATCTTTCGTGCGGGGGCGCGCCGGGTCGTAGCCGGGGGCGGGCAATTCGTCGGTGTACGCGCCCGTGCAGTGGATCAGGCTCTGCGGGCCGCACAGCAGTCCCTGACTCTCCAACTGATCCAGCATGCTCAAGTACCCTTCCGTCATCCGTTCTACCAACCCGTGCATCAAGTCGGGCTGATCCAGCAGCGCGTACAGTGCATTTTCGACTCCCATCCACGTGGCGATGGGGTCCCACAAGGACAGGTAGGGGTCTGCACCCCAGGCGCGCACTTCCAGCAGCCCGTCGAACAGCTCATGCGCCACGGCCAAACGGCGGTCAGTTTCGGCAGCATCGTGGCGGATGTGGGGCATCTGAATCTTCTGGAGATCGTCCAACGTTTTGAACTGGTTTTCGTACCGATGCGCGACGACGTCGTTCTGGGGATCGGTGGCGACCGTTGCCTCGTGGACATCGATGCCAAAGCCGGTGTTGACAATCGCCTTGGGGACGCGGATGAAGGGTTCCACCACCATGTCCACCGGAAAATGTCGCCACTGGAAGAGGGTGCGCCGCAGAAACTCCTCATAGCCGCGACACTCTGAGTCGGCGCAGCGCAGGGTCAATTCGTCATCGAGATTCATCTCATTCCAGCAGACCTGGTCGATCATCACCGGCGGGCGGACCGACTGGCGCGCGTTGAGCTGCCGCCATCGAGCGCGCTTCTCGTCCTGCACTGGCAGCGCGGCGATTTCGGCCACGCGGGCCGCTAACTCGCGGATCACGGCGATGTCATGTTGATTTAACATTGGAAGCTCCCTATGCCATCATGGAATCGAGCGACAAAGCAAGAACACCCATCCCCATGCCGGAGGCCGGCGCATCAGGATGTAGGTCCGATTATAGGCGCACCGGGCATAAATTCAACGGCGTGTAGCCGCATTTGGGGCAAGGGCTTTTCCGTGACTTAAAGCGCGTGATTGCCATTTCACCTGTTTCCGGTTATACTCCTGGAAACAGTTATTTCAGCGATTCAAAAGCAAGTTCGTCGTTCAGCCTTCACTCTCTCGCCTGTTGGTCAGTTTCCAGGCTAATAAAACTGGACCTGTTTATCGCTGGTACAAGTTCAAAGAAGCCTTCCCGGCTTCTTTAATCGCATATCTGTTTTCCAAGTACAGAATCATCACAACTCTCTGATGGATAACGACTGGAGCAACGATGTGGTATCTCTATGTCCTGAAATGCAGTGATGAATCGTTCTATACCGGCATCACCAACGACGTGGTCCGGCGTGTGGCGGAACACCAGGCCGGGCGCGGCGCGCGCTACACACGGATGCACCTGCCGGTGACGCTGCTCGCGGCGTGGCAATACCCCGACCGCGGAACGGCGACACAGGCGGAGGCGGCGTTCAAGCGGCTGCGGCGCTCCGCTAAGCAGGCTCGCATCGAGGCGCGCCGGCCGTTTGCCGATGCGCCCTTCGCCTTCGATGTGCTGGATGATCCACAGCCGCACCCCTTCTGTCCCCCCTGCAGCGGGCCGTTGGAAATGCACACGCTTGACGCAGAAGGTGATCCGGCGGCCGCGGACAACGCCGATGACGTGCGTTGGTTCCCGCCGGATGCGCTGCCGGAGCCAATCGCTTTGGCGCATGCGCCGCAGGTGTTAGCCGATTCGCGGAAGTGGGTGGAGGTGCGATGACCGCCATACTCGACGTGAAGGATTTGTGCAAGACCTATCGCAAGGGCAGGCAGCCGGCCGTGGATCATCTCACTTTCACCGTGGATGAAGGGGCGATCTATGCCTTCGTCGGACCGAACGGCGCCGGCAAAACGACCACCATCCGCATCATTGCGACGCTGCTACGCCCCAATAGCGGGGAGGTGCGGGTAGGAGGCTATCGGGTGGATACGGAGCGGGAGGACGTGCGCCGCCTGCTGGGCCTTATCCCCGACGAATTTGGCCTCTACGGCGAGATGCTGGTGCGGGAGTACCTGGAATTTTTCGCCGGCTGTTATGGCGTGGACCCCACGAAGCGCACGTCCATCGTGAACGATCTCTTGGAACTGGTCGGTCTGGCGCACCGCCGCGACGACATCGTGCGGACGCTCTCGCGGGGGATGCGCCAGCGTCTCGGCGTAGCGCGGGCGTTGGTCCACGATCCGGCGCTGATTGTCGCCGATGAACCGGCAGCCGGCCTCGATCCACGGGCGCGCGTCGAACTGCGCGAAATTTTCCGCGTGCTTCAAGAGATGGGCAAGACCATTTTCCTCTCCTCACACGTGCTGCGGGAACTGGATGACATTGCCACCCACGCCGGCATCATCGAACAGGGACGGCTGATCGCTGCCGGCACCGTGGACGAGATTCGCACGCGGCTGCGTCCCCACCGCCGTATCCGCGTTGCGTTCCTCGGTCCGGCAGAGGATGCGCAGGCATGGTTGTCCCATCATCCGCAGGTGATCGAGGTGGAAATCGCCCCGGCGACAGGACGAAACGGCAGTTCTCCCGCGTTGCTGGTCACCTTGCGGGATGGGGAAGAGGCCGTGGTGCAACTGCTCGCCGAACTGATCGGCGCAGGGTTTGCTGTGCTCTCTTACGCCGAAGAACAGGATACGCTTGAAAGCCTCTTTATGAGTCTGACGCAGGGTGTCGTCACCTGAAGCATTTTCGATGAAGACCGCAATCTACATCCACGTGCCGTTTTGCCTGCAGCGGTGTACCTACTGCGATTTCAATACCTACAGCGGATTATTGTCTCTGCGCCCGGCCTACGTCGATGTGTTGTGCCGGGAAATTCACCATCGCGCTACACTTGACCCGGAGGTCGAGGCGACGACGTTGTATTTCGGCGGCGGAACGCCTTCGCTGTTACCCGCCGAAGGCGTCGGTGCTGTGATCGCCGCTGTGAGACGATATTTCACGCTGCCCCCCGACGCCGAAATCACACTGGAGGCCAATCCAGGCACAGTTGATGCCCCTCTTTTGTCCGCCTTCCATACTGCCGGGATCAACCGCCTGAGCCTCGGTGTGCAGTCGGCGCACGACGATGAGCTACAGAGGCTGGGGCGCATTCACACCTGGGACGAGGCCGTGCGCGCCGTCGCTGCCGCGCGACAGGCAGGCTTCGACAACATCGGCATTGATTTGATCTACGGTCTGCCCGGTCAGACGCTGGCCCGTTGGGAAGAGACCCTGAGGCGTACCTTGACGCTCGATCCGCAACACCTTTCCCTCTACGCGCTGACGTTGGAGCCGGAGACGCCGCTGGCGCAAGCCATAGATGCCGGTCAGTGGCCATCCCCTGACCCTGATCTGGCGGCGGATATGTACGAGCGCGCCTCGGAGATGCTGGGTGCAGCGGGATTCTGGCAGTACGAGATCTCCAACTGGGCGCGTGGGCTGTGTCCTCCCGAAACTGTGTGGGCTTTGCCGCCAGATGGTCAGACGGAGGCCATCGGCCCGTGGGTGAGCCATCACAACCTTGTCTATTGGCGTAACCAGCCGTGGTGGGGATTAGGCGCGGGGGCTTATTCCTGGTGGCGACAGCGCCGGTGGAGCAACATACCGCATCCCGTTCCCTACGTGGAAGAAGGCCGGGCCGGGCGCTGGCCGGAGGTCGAGGTGGAAATCATCCCGCCGTCCCTGGAACGGGGGGAGACGTTGATGCTGGGATTGCGCCTTGCCGAGGGGGTGAGCGAGGCGTGTTTCCGTGCGCGGTTTGGCGCGGGTCTCATCGAGGGGTATGGGGATACGGTGGCGCGTTTATCCGCGGCGGGTCTAGTCTTGTGGGATGGCGTGCGCCTGCGACTCAGCGCGCGCGGGCGATTGTTGGGGAACCAGGTCTTCGGCGCTTTTTTAGCGTAGCGCGGTGGCCTCGCCCCCCGACGGCACTACGCCGTCATCTGGCCTGTTTTCCATACGTCGCGCCACGGTGCGAATCTCGCCGACCAGGGACTTGGTGTCGAGCGTTTTGAGCAAATAGCTGGCGGCGCCCATCTGTCGTGCCTGATCTTCTTCCTGACTATCGGGGTACGAGGTCAGGACGATCACCGCGCAGGCCGGACATAACCGGCGCAACGTCTGAAGCGTTTGCAGTCCTCCCGGCGCCTTGGTCTCCAAGAGGATCACGTCGGGCGCTAACAGACGTGTTTGTTGCAGGGCATCTTCATAGCGTCCCGTACTACCGACGATTTCCAATCCAACGGCAGTTTCCAGACGCTTCTGCAGCGCCTCGCGCACCAGACTGTGAGGGTCCACAATCACCAATTTAATCATACGCCCCAGTATATTCTGCCTTCTTGCAGCGCAAAGTGCCATAAATCCTCACTCCAAGCTGATAGATGACTTGGCAGGTTCAGGTCACTTCGGCGTACAGTCTACCGCGTTCTACTCCCTTCTTCAACCCCGTGGCTCCTGAGGTAACCGGAGCGTAAACGCACTCCCCACGCCCGGCGTGCTTTCCACGTCGATGCAACCTCCGTGGGCCACGAGCAGATCGCGGGTGATGCTCAACCCCAGTCCCATGCCTTGCGGGAAGCGCCCGCTGGCGGTGCCGCGGTAGAACGGTTCGAAGATGCGCGCTTGCTCCTCCAACGGGATGCCCACGCCGCCGTCCTGCACGCGAATCCACACACCCTTGTCATCCACCCCGCCCGTGATCACAACATCGCTGCCGGGCGGAGTATATTTGACCGCGTTGCTGATGACGTTGCCGAGCGCCTGCGTCATCCGGTCGGCATCCAGGAGCAATGTAGGCAAATCGTCTGGGAAATCCGTTTGCCAGCGCAAGCCTTTGTCCTGCGCTGCCTTGCGCCAGGGCGCTAATTCCTGGGTCAGCCACGGCGTCAGCGCCACAGGTTTGCGGTCTAATTCCAGCGGACCCAGTGCCTGGTCATAGAGTTGGGTGAGATCATCGAGAAGCCGCCGCATCAACTGAATTTGCCTTTCCATACCTTTCAGCAGTTCGGGACGTAAGTCTTCATCCTGATCCGCGCCGCCGGCGAGGGCCTGAGTGGCCGAGAGCAGTGCGCCCAGAGGCCGTCCCAGCTCGTGGACGAGGTTTGCCAATAGACGTTTGCGCGACTTTTCTAATTCACGCCGTTGGCGGGTCAGAGTGTTGAACGCGCGCAGCAGCATGCGCACCTCATTCGGTCCCTGTTCGGGCAGTTCGTCCAGGGAATAGCCGGCAGCCATGTGCGAAACGGCCTGCGTCGCGCGCCGCAAGGGGCGTGCCAGATCCACGGCCAGCAGCCACCCGGCGACAACGCCGACAAGCATGCCGCCCGTCAGGACTCCCACAATGAGTGTTCGCGTGCGGGGGAAACGTTCGTAGACGCTGGACAGCGGGTCGGTGAGACGGATCACGCCGATAACTTCAAACGTCGGTCCGATGACGGGCATCAGCACTTCCGCCGCTCCTGTCCCGGGCCGTTCGCCGTAGTCCACGCGGAGGGCTTGTTTGGAGTCGACCGTCTCTTTCAGGCCGGGAACGTCCAATGTCTCTCCGAGTTGGTCATGGAAAGCTGCGTCGTTGGTTGCCAGTAGTTGACCATCGGGGCTGAGCATCATCATCCGCGCCGCCAGTCGTCTGCCTACCTGCGAGACGAAGGCGGCGGCCTGTAACGGGCTGTACCAGATTTGGGGATTCTGCGAAGCGGCGTCGGCGACGAGAGCCGCTTGTAGCTCCAACTCGTTCGACAATCCTGCTAGCAGGACTTGCGTTTCCAACAGATACGTCAGCGCCACGCCGACGAGCGGGATGACGATCACCAAAGGTATGATATGACTCACCATAAGTCGGACGCGCAACGAGCGCATACTTCCTCCTCCGTCGTTTGACAATGTATAGGACTTACGTCAATTTCCGTTGGTAGTGACGGCTTTAGCCGTTCTTAGCTCCTAAGAGACGCCTGAAGGCGTCATGACCCAGCCTCCGCCGCTTGATTCGAGCCGGGCTTGCGTAAATCCTGTACACAGGACTCACCGAATTAAACGGTTACGTCCGACTTGGGCAGGCTGGCATCGACGTGGAGCGCCGCGACGAACAACAGCGACGACAGGCGGTTGAGATAGGCCAGGCACAGGGAATCAATGCCCGGTTCGACTGCGGCCAGGGCGACGACACGGCGTTCCGCACGGCGGACGGCGGTGCGCGCCACATGCAGCGCTGCGCCGGGCAGCGAGTCGCCGGGCAACACGAACGCTTTTAAGGCTGGCAACCCGGCTTCGAGAGCGGCAATGCACGCTTCTAACCACGTCAGGTCATCCACGCCTGGAGCGGGGTACCGGTCGCGGAACTCCGGCGTCGCCGCGAGGTGCGCCATCAAACGGACCAAGTGCTCTTGCACCGTGCGCAAAGTGGCTTGGAGTGCGGCGTCTTCCACCAGCGCGCGCGCCATACCTATGGCGGACGTGGCCTCGTCCGTCGCGCCGACGGCTTCCAACAGCGGGCTGTCCTTGGAAAGTCGCACTGCCTCGCCCAATCGGACGGTGTTGCCGTCATCACCTGTGGTAGTGTAAAACCTGGATTTGTTCATAGCTTGACAACCTCAACTCACATCATCAACGCTATGGAATAGCGTAGCTCATTTTCGGCGAAATGACAAGTTAAGTGCTATGGCGCCGCTCGCACGCTTTGACAGCATCCCCGTTCACGTCAACCTGATCCAACTACCCCCCCGCCGCAGAAGTTAGCGAGGCGGGCGTGAGTTGAAATCACTCCGTAACAACATCCCCGGCAGTTCTTGGCCAACTTTGCACCTTTGCATCCCTCACCTTGACAAAGTCAAAATCTGGTATAATATATGAGCAGTTGTTCATATATTAAAAAACATAACTATTCAGCCACCCTTGCCAGGTGGCGAACGGGACTTTGGGGAGGGCACATAACAGGTTACCCCTTCGGCAGGTGATGACCCTCTCATCCCCCAACCCCCTTCTCCCCCGCAAGCGGGGAAGAAGGGGGCAAAAGGGGGGTGTGGCGACACCCCCACCCAAAATCCCCCTTCCTGGAGGGAAGGGGGGCAGGGGGGATGGGCTTATAGAAACACGCCTATCTTGTCATACAGAAGCACCTGGCCTACCAAAGTCTACGCCAAACCTGGCATGGAATAAGTGGCTTCGTCAGGTTTACGAGCCTGAATAGATACAAAAAAACACTATGGCAGAGTTACCAGAAACACCTTTACCCATTCTCGATGCCCACACCGCCGGGCAGTTAGCGCGCACCTTCAAGGCGCTCAGCGATCCCACGCGCGTGCGCATCATCGCTGCACTCGCCGATCACGAACTGTGCGTTCACGCACTGGCAGAGGCGCTCGGCATGAGCCATTCGGCCATCTCGCACCAGTTGGGCACCCTGCGGGAGATGCGACTCGTCCGTTTCACCAAAGAAGGTCGCCACGTCTTCTATGCGCTGGACGATGAACACATCGACAGCCTCTTCCGCCAAACCCTGGAGCACATCCAGCACGAATGAGCGCATCGGCGAATGAAGGAATGAGCGAATTACGAATCACAAGTGACGAACCACAACTCCTCAACTACCCGACTCCCCAATTACCGAAGCCTAAAAGCGAAGCTAACATTGACAGAGACACAGACGTACAAAACAAGCGGACATCCACTGGCGTCATTCGCAGGTTTCTGGCTGCGCTCGCGGGAAACGACATTGACGGTCGTTGCCGGAATGTTGACCCTGGCGGGTCTGGCGCTGACGCTCGTCGGCGTCTCCGGTATCGCACTGATACTGCTCTTCGCCGCGGCTATCGCTGTGGGCAGCTATCCTGTAGCGAAACACGCTTTCCAGGAAGTGTGGATCGCGCGCAGTTTGGGCATCAACACGTTGATGGTCATCGCCGTCAGCGGCGCGCTGATGAGCGGCGAATGGGCTGAAGCTGCGATTGTGGTCGTGCTTTTTGCGGTAGGTGAAGCGCTAGAGAGCTACGCTACCGAACGTGCGCGCGGCGCGCTGGAAAGCCTGCTTGATCTGGCGCCGCCCGTCGCCCTGCGGCGGCGCGCCGACGGCACCGCGGAGGAGGTCCTCGTAGAGCAACTGACCGTGGGGGAGCGCGTCCTTGTCCGTCCCGGCGACCGCGTGAGCGTCGATGGCGTCATCCGTGCCGGGCAAAGCGCCGTAGATCAGGCCGCCATCACCGGCGAGAGCCTTCCCGTGGACAAAGTCCCCGGCGACGTCGTCTTTGCCGGCACACTCAACACTTGCGGCGCACTGGAAATCGAAGTCACGCGAGTGGCCGCGGATAGCACCCTGAGCCGGATGGTCGCGCTTGTTGAGGAGGCGCAATCGCGGCAAGCACCTGTGCAGCGCTTCGTGGATCGCTTCGCGCGCATCTACACGCCGGCCGTGACCCTCATGGCCGTGTTGGTGGCCGCCGTCCCGCCGCTGGTCTGCGGGCAACCTTTCTGGGGCGAAGGCGGCTGGCTGATGCGCGCCCTGCAAATGCTGGTCATTGCCTGTCCCTGCGCGTTGGTCATCAGCACCCCGGTGAGCGTCGTCAGCGCGCTGACCAACGCCGCCGGGCGCGGCGTGCTCATCAAAGGCGGGCGCTATCTGGAACTGCTCGGTCGCGTACAGGTTTTCGCCTTCGACAAAACCGGCACGCTCACCGCCGGCCGCCCCGTGACCACCGACGTGCTCAACGTCTGCGCCGACCCCCACTGCACGAACGGCCTGCCCTACGCGGCGGCGCTCGAAGTGCAGTCGTCGCATCCGCTGGCGCGGGCGCTCGTCGCCGAGGCGCAGGCGCAAAAGATGACCCTCCCGCCCGCGCAAGAGGTCAATCTGCTCAACGGACGCGGCGTCACCGGGCGGGTCAACGGTGCGCACGTGACCGTTGCCAGTCATCCCTACTTCGATACAGAAATTCCCCACTCTCCCGCTGTCTGCGCCGCAGCAGAGCGTTTGTCGGCTGAAGGCAAGACGGTGATGCTCGTCAGCCACGACGATGCGCAAGGCAACGCCGGGGTCTGCGCCGTCTTTGCCGTCGCCGACACGGCGCGCGCGACGAGCCGCCAGGCCGTCGCCGGGTTACGCGCGCTCGGCGACATCCGCACGGTGATGCTCACCGGTGACGGTCAGCAGGTCGCCGAAGCCATCGCCGCGCAAGTAGGGGTGGACGACGTCCGCGCCGGATTGCTGCCGGAGGAGAAAGTCGCCGCCATCCGCGCCCTCGCGGCGGGCGGGCACATCACGGCCATGGTGGGCGATGGGGTGAACGACGCTCCCGCGCTGGCCCAGGCTCATGTGGGCATTGCGATGGGCGGCGCCGGGTCGGCGCAGGCGCTGGAGACGGCAGATGTGGTGCTGATGGGCGACGATTTGCGCCAGTTGCCCTTCATCGTCGCGCTGGGCCGCCGCACAAATCGTACCATCGGCGCGAACCTCTCCCTCGCGTTGGGGATCAAGGCGCTGGTGTTCGCCCTGGCCATCACGGGCGTGGCAACGTTGTGGATGGCGATTGTGGCCGACGTGGGTGCATCGCTGGTCGTCATCCTCAACGGGATGCGGTTGAAACATTATCGTTTTCTGTCAGCAGATTAAGCGGATTGAACAGATTTTTCAGACAATCTGCTGATGAGAAATTTACAGGACTCCCAAACCCATCAGGATACCCATCACCACAAAAGCAGCGGCAGAAATTTTGAGCAGCAGCTTTTCGGGAATCCAGCGGGTCAACTGCTGTCCACCGAGGACGCCGAGTGCTGTCACTACGATCAACGCCAGCGCGCCGCCGGCAAAGACCGGCCCCGCGGCCTGTTTGCTCGATAGTCCCAAAACGGCCAACTGCGTCTTATCGCCCAACTCGGCGAAAAAGAGCAAAGTGAACGTCGTCCCAAACGCCTGCCAGTTCAACTTGGCGGTGCGGTCCGCATTGTCCACACATTCAATGTCCGTTGCACACGCGGCACTGTGGGATTGCGCCGCCTCACGCCAGATGAGCAGCCCCATCACCACAAACGCCGCCGCCGCCGCCAGACGGATGACGATGGCCGGGATGAACATTCCTACAACGCTCCCGCCGACCGCGCCCAATGCCGTCACCGCCGTCAACGCCAGGCTGGCGCCGCAGAAAACGGGCCACGGGCGGCGAAACTTGCACGTCTGCGTTATCACCGCCAACTGGGTTTTGTCGCCCAATTCGGCGACGAAGACCAGGCCGAAAGCCGATAATAGTGCACTCCAATTCATGCTATCTCCTCTGAACATAGCTCCAGAGTACCCCGAGTTCACAGAGAAAAACACAAATTCTTTGTGTCCGGCGTGCCCTTCGTGCGAGAGCAAACCCCTCCGCCCGTGTTTCCCCGCCGCCGGCCGGCGGTGTAGCCGCGTCGGGCTTGAAGCGCTGTTGGGCGGCGGTCCACCCCAGCCGGCGCCTTGGCCGCTCCGGTTGAGCTATGCTCCGCCGACTGCACACGGCTTTGGTAGAGCTTGCTGACTTCCGCCCGCGCTTCACCTGGCAATGTCCGCGTTCTTTCTGCCGCGTCGACGCCGCCCAACGTATAAAAAATCAGTGCAATCCATTTAGTAAGGATAGCCGCACAGGCTTTCCTGGACGATCGGCACGGCGGCGCCGGGGACAAAGGGAACGCCGGCAAGGTCGTAACGGTAGATGGCGAGGCGATAGATGGCTCGCGCCGGGCCATCCCAGGTGGGCAGTGCGTAACGGGTCATCAGGTACAGGTCGTGACCCGGCTCCGCCAGCCACGGATCCATGATTTTGAGGTCGGCATCGAACCACTCGACGGCGCGCACCCAGTGCTGCTGCGGCTGTCCATCCCCCGGATTGAAATCCACCTGGATCACCACGAAAGTTTTGGACTGCGCCAGCGCAGCCTGGATTTTGTGCATCGGCGCGGGGATGTTTCCACAATCCACATACTCCACCAGATGCGCCCCCAGCGCGCCCGGCGCGCCGAAGACGAAGAGGTTTTGCTCCTGCGGCGTGTCTGCCGAAGCCATGAAGCCTCCGTTGCGCGTGAGCCAGCGGTTCAGGCGCGGCGGGTCCGGCGGCAGGCCGTCAATGGTCACGCCGACGTCCGTCAGGCCTGAGGCGACAGCGCACAGCAGACACCCGTATTGCCCGATTGTTGTGGCGCTCTGGCCTAGCATCATACGCTTCCAGCCGTCATAAAGTTGGGAATACATCGTATAGGTCATCAGCAATCTCCTTTCTTGTAGTCTGATAGTCGTTAGTTGGATAGTCCAGGCGAGTTCCGTTCAAGTAAAATGCTATGGGTGTATTTCATTTCAGTTGTAGACTAGGGCCTTGTGCCCGTTTCAAGTGTCAAAAACACGCCCACAAGGGGCTAGACTACGACCCCAACTCATTTGAAACATACTCAAATGCTGTCCCTATTGTATGCTGAAAATAGAAAGTGTGTCAATCCCGGAAAATACGGTACAATCCCGCGTATGCAAGAGGATGCTTTGATTCCCGTTATCGCCATCGTGGGGCCGACGGCGGTAGGGAAGACGGCGCTGGCCCTGACGCTCGGTGAGACGCTCGCTGTCGAGGTCGTCTCCGCCGATTCGCGGCAGTTCTACCGGTATATGGACATCGGCACGGCGAAACCTACGGTTGAGGAACGCACGCGGGTGGTTCACCATCTCATTGACATTGCCGCGCCGGACGAAACTGTGGGACTGGCGCTATTTCTGCGCCTGGCGCGCGCGACGATTGTGGATGTGGCGGAACGGGGCCGCCTGCCTTTGCTGGTGGGCGGCACGGGACAGTACGTGCGCGCGCTCCTCGAGGGCTGGCAGGTGCCGGAAGTTCTGCCTGATCCGGCTTTGCGGGCGACGCTGGAGGCGCAGGCCACCGCAGACCCTACTGCGCTTTGGTCACGTCTCATCGAGTTGGATGCGGAGGCCGGTACGTTCATCGATCCGCGCAATGTGCGGCGCGTCATCCGCGCTCTGGAAGTCTGCCTCAAGACGGGACGGCCCTTTTCGCAGCAGCGGCAACGCCTCCCGCCGCCGTATCGCACGCTCCAGATCGGGCTGACGATGGAGCGCGCGGCCCTCTACGCGCGCGCTGACGCCCGCGTGGAGGCGATGATGACGGCAGGACTGGTGGCCGAAGTGGAGGGACTGCTGCAACGCGGTTACGATTGGCGGCTCCCGGCGATGTCGGGGCTGGGTTACGGTCAGTTCCGTCCTTACTTCACGGGTGAAGCCACGTTGGCTGAAGTCGTCGAACATATCAAGCTCGATACCCATGCTTTTATCCGCCGCCAGTATGCCTGGTTTCACCCGCTGGCCGAAAATATCCACTGGCTTGATTCTGCTGCGGATGCTGTCGCGCTCGTCAAGGATTTCCTGGAGGCAACGCCGCCCGCTAGGGGTGCGCTGTCACCATCGCCCGCGCAGCCTCGCGGATCGTCGTCAGCTTGTACGCGCGGCTCCAGCGATTGACCGGCAGCAAATCCCACACCCGCGCCCGGACGTGCTGAATCCAGCGCTCCATGCTGAGCAGGCACGTGATCGTGCCGTTGCCACTGCCGCCTGCCGCCGCGACGGCGATCACAGGTTTGTCGGCGAGGCCGCTTTCCGCGCCGCGCGTGGCTTCGCAGCGGCGCAGCCGGTCGGTGAGCGCCTTTGCCGATTCGCTCATCTCGCCCCAGTAGACGGGCGTGACCAGGATCAGCGCATCGGCGCGGCAAATTCGCGCGTGCAGCGCCTGGAAATCGTCTAATACCTGACATTCATGTTCGGCCTGGCAGGTCCCCCATCCCCGGTTGCACGCCTGGCACATGCCAACGTCCAAATCGTTGAGGCGGATTTCCTCTGCCGTCTCACCCGCTTCACGCACACCCGCGAGCGCCGCCGCCGCGCATGCTGCCGTCAAGCCATCGTCGTTAGGACTGGAATAGATTACGAGTACGTTCATGTTCACTTATCCTTGATTGCATAGAATGAAAGTCTTACGCAGCGCGTCGATCAGATCACCTTTGGGCTTGAATTCGTGACCGACGTAGCCGGAATATCCCGTTGCGGCAATCCCCCGGCAGATGCCGGCGTAGTTCAGCTCCTGCGTGTCGTCCATGTCGTTGCGGCCGGGGTTGCCCGCCGTGTGGAAGTGGCCGATCCAGTGGATGTTGTCGCGGATGGTGCGGATGATGTCGCCTTCCATAATCTGCATGTGGTAGATGTCGTAGAGCAGTTTGACGCGCGGGCTGTTGACGCGCTCGCACACGGCGACGCCCCAGGCCGTGTGATCGCATTGGTAGCCGGGATGATCGACTTTGGAGTTCAGCAGTTCCATGTTCAGATTCACGCCTTTCTCTTCGGCGTAGGGCGCGATGCGCTTGAAGCCGTCGGCGACAGCCTCGATGGCTTCGCTCTCCGTCTGGAAGGGCTGACGGTTGCCGCTAAAACAGATCAAGCCGGGGATGCCGTATTTCGCTGCGATGTCGATGGATTCGTGCAATTCGGCCTCGATGCGGTCGTGATTCGAGCGCCGGTTCAGTCCATCGGCCAGCGAGTCGTGGCCGCTCATGCTGGCGACCACGAGGCCGTGCTTGTGCGCCGTCTCGACCACTTCCTCAAAGTCTGGCCCGCGCGTCCACAGTTCGACGGCGGCATAGCCGATTTCCGCGCCGGTTTGGAACAAATCATCCAGGCTCATAGCGGCGGGTTTAAACATCGGATAACACAAGGATTGTTTGATACGCATCATGGTCCTCCGTAAAGTAGTCTGATCGTCATCAGTCAGAGAGTCTGATGGTCGGTGGCATGCACTGCCATTGTGAAGGCTCTCACTCATGGTGTGGGCTTTGGCCCTCCAGACTGTCCGGAGCTGGGCGCGGCTTCGTCTTGCGCCTGCCGAGCCAGGAAAACACTACGCCTGACCCTACTTCGGCAACGATGATCATCCAACGCAACCAGCCGCCGTCGGCTCCTCCCTGCAGAACCAGCAATGCAACATCCATCACCCCGATCAGGAGCAGCACCCATCCCACGGTTTTAGCAAAACGACGCAGGATGGCATGCTTGGCAATCCCTTCGCGCAGATAATTTTCGGTCACATAGATAAAAATCAGCACCAGCAAGCCTACCACAAGGAAAAAAACCTTGTCATAGAAGCGCGTCTGCCAGCCGCGGGTGATCGAATCCCCGGCGTAGTACGTCGCAGCGGAGAGAAAGACTTCGCGGCTTAGGATGAGAAACCAAAAGCCTAAAGCGACCAGTACAATCCACAACAGATAAACCAGGATGTGACTTAACCACGTTTTTTGGGGCATATTTTCCTCTTATTTGATCTCCTGCAGACCGAGCCACCGCCGGCCCAGACGTGGGCGGACAGGTCGAAAAGACTCAGCCGGCATGATCGATGTCCTGCACAGCTAAAATGATGATCTGCACAGCCGTTTCCGTAGAAATCCGCGCCGTGTCGATGGATAGATGATAGTATTTTGCGTTTCTCCAATCGGCGTTGTTGTGCCAATGGCGGATGTATTGGCGTTTCTCCTCGTCGGATTGTTCGACACGCCGTTCGGCCTCCGGTTGGGCCAGATGCTCGCGTTCCATCAGACGCCGGACGCGGACTTCGGGCGGCGCGTACAGGCGGACATGCAACGCCGTGGGCCACGCACTCAACACCATCTGCCCGCCGCGCCCTACGATGACGACATTGCCTTCTCGCGCATAGCGCTCCAGGGTCTCGCGCACTACCTGTGCGTAAGTTTGATCATCGAGCGCCCCTTTTTTCTCGAAAGCCGAGGCTTGTTTTCGATACAAGGAAGTCATCTCACCGCTGATCAACCGCGCGCGCTGCGTCACATCACGCTCCTTTTCCAGAATGGCGGCGACATCGACTCCCGCATCTTGGGCAATTTGCATCATGATGGCCTTGTCTACCCGACGGTAGCCGAGTTTCTCACACACGATGTCGGCGATGATGTCTCCATTGCTCCCTAATTCACGAGAAATTGTGATCACGGCCATAACCCACCTCCTCTCCGTGGTTTCGCCATCTGCAACTCAACGCGACTTGTGGAAGAACCCGCCGGACGCTCGATGCTCCTTCTCTCCTCCTTTTGTACAGCGAACTGGATGGTTGTCAAATACAAGGGGTATCTATTCAGGCTAGTACCGCGCGGCATAAATAGCTCATCAGTTTATGCTTGCCAGGGATCGTCAGATCCCGGCGTGGTGCGCAAGAATCGCGGATCTGGCGATCCGCTTCGAGCAGCAATCCGCTTCGAGCCTGTCTAACTGGTGCGGGACTTCTGCCACGATGTACTAGTCAACCTGGCGCAGCCACTTATTCCCTATAGGCGTATAAGCTCCCCCCAGGAAGGGGGACTCAGGAAGAGGGATTTTTGTAGTTTCTTGAGCGCCCGCTGTTCCGCTTCCAGCCGACGGCTCGGCGTATAAGCTCCCCCCAGGAAGGGGGATTTTTGTAGGGGATATGGCGGGCGGCGAAGCCGCCCGCCATATCCCCTTTTTTCCGTCCCCTTCTTCCCCGCTGGCGGGGGAGAAGGGGGTTAGGGGGATGAGAGGGTTAGCGCCGATGGCCGAAATGTCAACCCATAATGTACTTCCCCAAAGTCCCCTTCGCCACCTGATAAGGGTGGCTGAATAGTGACTACAAGGGTTGACAAAACGCCCCGCCGTGTTACCATAGCGCCTGGCACAACAATCGCCGGGAACACAAGATGATGATTTGACGCCGGACATGAAACGTGAAACGTGGCGGATTTTCAGACGCAGTTTCACGTTTCGCGTTTTACATTCGATATTTCGCGGCAGGCACAACAGATGAGCGAACAAATTCCCGTGATCATCCTCTGTGGCGGTAAGGGAACCCGCATGGGAGACCGCACTGTCCCTAAACCATTGGTCGAAGTCGGCGAACGTCCGATATTGTGGCACGTCATGAAAATTTACGCGGCGCAAGGCTTCACCGATTTCATCCTGGCCCTCGGTTATCAAGGTGACCTGATCAAACGCTATTTTCTGGAATATGACTGGCAAAGCCGCGACTTCACGCTGGTGTTGGGCGACGGCGTACCGCTGTTTCACACCCCCAACGATACTGCCGGCTGGCGCATCACCTTTGCCGAGACGGGACTGGAAACGATGACCGGCGCGCGGGTGCGCAAGGCAGCGCGTTATGTACAGACGCCGCGTTTCTTCGTCACCTACGCCGACGGCGTGGCCGACATCGACTTGCATGCCCTGTTGACCTACCACGAGCGGCAGGGACTGCTCGCTACGATGACGGGGGTGCGCGCTTCCTCACGCTTTGGGGTCCTGGAAACTACTGCTGAGGGCAAAGTCACCGGCTTTAAGGAAAAGCCCCTCGTCGAAACGCTCATCAACGGCGGTTTTTTGGTCTTCGAACGCGCTGCGCTGCGCTATCTCGAAGGCGGCGACGATCTGGTCTTGGAACACGAACCCTTTCACGCCCTGGCCACCGCCGGACAACTGGCCGTCTACGAACATCACGGCTTCTGGCGGGCAATGGATACCTTCAAAGAAGCCCAAGAACTGACGGCGCTGTGGGAAGAAGGCGCGCCATGGAAAATCTGGTGATGGGAAATTGAAAATGGGTAAGTGGAGGTAGCTCGATGAACACATCTTTCTGGCACGACCGTCCTGTCTTGATCACAGGCTGCACCGGCTTACTCGGTTCGTGGCTCACGCAGACCCTCGTTGAAGCCGGGGCCGATGTCGTCGGCTTGATCCGCGATGATGTACCGCAGTCACAACTCGTGCGCTCCGGTATCATCCAACGTATCCGCGTCGCGCGGGGCGATGTCACCGATTATGCGACGATGGAACGGGTGTTGAACGAATACGAGATTGACGCCGTCTTCCATCTGGCGGCGCAAACCATCGTGGGGATCGCTAACCGCGCCCCGCTCTCCACCTTTGAGACCAACATCCGTGGGACGTGGATCACGCTGGAAGCAGCGCGTCGCACACCTACCGTCAAACGTATCCTCGTCGCTTCCAGCGATAAGGCCTATGGCACGCAACCCGTCCTCCCCTACACCGAAGATATGCCGTTACACGGTGAGCATCCTTACGATGTTTCCAAAAGCGCTGCCGATCTCATCGCGCAGACCTATGCGCGGACGTATGGGATGCCTATCGCCATCACCCGCTGCGCCAATCTCTACGGCGGCGGTGATCTCAACTGGAACCGCCTCATCCCCGGCACGATTCGCAGTGCTCTGCAAGGTGAAGCGCCGGTCATCCGCTCCGACGGCACTTTCGTCCGCGACTATCTCTACGTCCGCGACGCTGTGCGCGCCTATATGATGCTCGCCGAAGCTCTGGATCGTCCCGACATCCAGGGGCAGGCGTTCAATTGCAGTACCGACGAACCGATGAGCGTGCTGGACATGACCCGGCTGATCCTCTCTCTCTCGCCTCATCCCCGTATGCAGCCCATCGTGCTCGACGAAGTCAAAAATGAGATCAAGGACCAATATCTCAACAGCAAAAAGATTGTAGAAGCCATCGGCTGGCAACCGGCATGGTCGCGTGAAGCGGCCCTGGTGGAAACGCTGGCCTGGTATGCGCAGTATTTGGGTTACAGGTTGTGAGTGGAAAGTCATGTCAAAAGATGGGCGAGAATTTGGTCCCTGGAAGCTGAAGCCTGAAACCCAGATTTTCCTGACAGGCGCTACGGGTTTCATCGGATATCATCTGGCGGAACGCCTGGCCTCGGCCGGCGCCAACGTGACCGCGCTGGTACTGCCCGCCGAAGAACAGCGGCTGCCGGAGGGTGTGCGGGCTGTCCCCGGCGATATCACCAGTGCCGACGACGTGCAGCGGGCCATAGCCGCAGCGCAACCGGCGTTGATCGTCCATCTGGCAGCGGTCGGCGTCACCGCTCCCGCTTTACCCTTCGCCGCAGCCTGCCGCGTCAACGTCGGCGGCACGATCAACGTTGTGGAGGCGGCGCACACGCTGCCTGCGGTACGGCGCATCGTTCTCGTCGGTTCCTCCTATGAGTACGGTGCACGTCGCGCCGATGACGGCCTCGATCCGTTCAACGCCTACAGTGCCTCGAAGGTCGCCGCGTGGGCCTTCGCCCGGGCAGCCTACAACGCTTGGGGCGCGCCGGTGGTTTGGATGCGGCTCTTTCAAGTGTACGGGCCGGGTCAACGGGAACAGGCATTGATCCCGGCGGCGATTCGGGCGGCACTGCACGGCGAAGATTTCCGCATGACGGCCGGCGAGCAGCAGCGCGACTTCATTTTTGTTACGGACGTTGTCGAAGCGCTGTTGGCAGCGGCAACGGCACCCGACATTGAAGGACGCGCGCTGGACGTAGGCAGTGGTCAACTGCACCGTATCCGCGCCGTGGTCGAACATATCTGGACGTTGACCGGCGCGCAGGGGCACATTCTCGCCGGGGCGTTGCCCTACCGGCCCGGCGAAGTCGCCGCCATCCCTGCCGACGTGGACCGTACCCGGCGACTGACGGGATGGGAAGCATGGACCCCTTTGTCCCAGGGGCTTGCCACAACCATAGTCCAACAAGGAAACAAATAGCTGATGGAATTCTCTGTGTTTGGCAGGCGAAAATTAAGCTATGGTGTGCAACTCTTCCTCGTCACTTTGATGGGGGGATGCTTCTGGTGGTGGAGTTATCAAGCTCAACCCTGGCCTATCCAGAACCCTGATGCTGAGGACATGGCGCAAATCGCGCGTAACTGGCAGCATTTTGAACTTACTTCAAGTTTTATGCCGCTGAATGGTTTAGAGTTTCTTCGTCGACAGGGCATCTCCACCACGCCGCCCTGGCCCGCTATTACGCGCTTTCCGTTGACGCCGGCGTTGACGGCATTGGCTTTTGCTCTTGTCGGTCCGACGAATCTGGGGGCGGCGTTGGTGTCGGGCGTGCTGACGGCTCTTACCTTCCCGTTAATTTTTCATGTCGCCAGGCAGCTTGCTCAGGCGGACATTGCTGGTTGGATTGCCGTAACTTTTCTGGCGCTGAGTGGCGATCTTTTCTGGGTCAAAAATCTTGGGATGACGGAACCGGCTGGGTGGACGTTGTTGTTGGCTATGGCCTGTATGATGTTACACGCGGAAGACTTGCACGTTCAAAGCTCTTGGCAGGCAGTCTGTCTGGGCGGCATTCTGGCTCTGCAGATACTCAACCGTTATACCGCCATAGTGCTGGCCCCGGTTTTGTTGATTTATGTAGGATTGACCTCAAAACAGCGCCTGCGTGACCTTGTCCTCTTCTGTGTTGCTTTGAGCTTGCCGCTGATACCGTGGAACATGTACTTGCTACACATCACCGGAGAACCGTTCTACAATGTGCAAAGTACTAACGCCCTGGCTTATCAAATCCCCGACGGGCAGAGCGCACTGGGTTGGTACTTGATGGATTATATCGAAGTGCGCGATTTTGTGCTAGGACATAGGGTCGCACTTTGGCAACGGGCTATTCAATCTGTGCGGCGTCTCTATCAGGATATTCCCTGGCTGATGCCTCCGGTGGGTTTCGCTTTTTTCATCGCCGGGCTTTTACGCGCCCATCGCCCCGTTGTACGCTGGGTGCAGGGCATGGCCGCAGTTTTATTTGCCGCCACGGCGGCCTCGGTCTCATTACTGGCTTACTATATCCCACGTTATTATGTGGTCTTTGTTCCTCTCGCGCTCGCGTTTGCCGCCGATGCCGTATGGTGGATTTTGGAACATAATGGGCCGCCAGTCAAACGCACAATCGTTTATACCACCTGCGCCATCTGTAGTGTGTTGCTGCTGATACGGGGAGCTAGTTTCTATCGTGCCTACCTACATCGAGAAACTCCACAGTACAATCCCTTACTCTACATTGATACGGCGCCGGATAACCAACAAGCGATCAAGACCTATGTATCAGACAGCAGCCTTGTGGCCTCTAATGTTCCATGGAGTGTGGCCTGGCAGGCTGGCCGCTACACCATCCCTATTCCACCCCAACCGGAAGATATCCCCACTTTAGAAGTACGCTATGCCTTACGCATCCATGCTATTTACCTGAGTTCACATTTTGGTATCGACAACAGTCCTCCTGAATGGAAAATATGGAACACTTTGCGTCAAGAAAAGTTGCCCATTCCCGGATTTACCTTGGCCCACCAATTCGCCGATGGCTCAGTTCTATATCTCAGGGAAACCGGAACACCTTAAGGAGGATGGATATTTCATGGAGGAATTTATGCTCAACGTCAATCAAACCCCGGCCGCACGCTTGCGCCGTGAGATACTCGACAAAGTCGCCGAGTATTATCAGGCGGCACATCGGCCGGCGAATTTTGTCCCCGGCGAGACGTTCGTCAACTACGGGGGGCGCGTCTACGATGAGCGCGAATTGCAGAGTGCGGTCGAAGCGGTATTGGACTTCTGGCTCACCGATGGTCCGCGCGTGGAGGCGTTTTCTAAGCGCCTGGGACAATACATAGGGCTAAAGCGCATCCTAACCGTCAACTCAGGATCGTCGGCCAATCTGGTGGCGATGACGACGCTGCGTTCACAGCAATTGCAAGGCTTCATCCCCTTCCCCGGCGGACGAGAACGGGGGCCGTTGCAACCCGGCGACGAGGTCATTACGCCGGCTGCCACCTTCCCCACCACGGTCGCCCCCATCGTGCAGAACCAGTTGATGCCGGTTTTCATCGATTGCAAAGTCGGAACGTACAACGTCGACGTGAATCTATTGGAAGCCGCACTCTCGGAAAAGACGCGCGCCGTCTTTGTCCCGCACATCCTTGGCAATCCGGTGGAGATGGACCGGGTGATGGAGTTCGCGCAGGCGCACGACCTCTATGTCATCGAAGACACGTGCGACGCGCTCGGTAGTCGCTACGATGGGGCGTACTGCGGTACATTCGGCCATCTGACAACCTTCAGTTTCTATCCGGCGCATCATATCACCACCGGCGAGGGGGGGGCGCTAGGGACGAATGACACCAGGCTGTACCATATCGCCCACTCCATCCGCGATTGGGGCCGCGATTGCTGGTGCGACCACAAGAGCCACCGCGACGGTGAATGTGGTCAACGCTTCGACTGGGAAATCCCCGGCCTGGGCGAACCCTACGATCACCGCTATTACTTCACCGAGATCGGCTACAACCTTAAGATGACCGACATCCAGGCCGCCATTGGTCTGCCACAAATCGATAAGCTGCCGGATTTCATTGCCGCGCGCCGACATAACTTTCAGACGCTTTATGCGGGTCTTGCGCCCTACGCGGAATATCTGGTCCTGCCCGTGTGGAGTCCTAAGGCGGAACCGGCATGGTTCGCGTTCACCATCGCCGTGCGCCCCGGCGCGCCCTTCACCCGCCACGACCTGAACGATTATCTGCGCGAGCGCAAAATCGAAACCCGTTACCTGTTCGCCGGCAACATTCTGCATCAGCCCGGCTACCGCGACATCGCCCATCGTGTCGCTACACCGCTGCCGGAGACCGAGCAGGTGCTTAAGAACGCCTTTTTCATCGGTGTATATCCGGGGATAGATGACGCGCGACTGGCGTACATCCTGCAAGTTTTCGAGGACTTCTTCACAGCGCGGGGATTGGCATGAGGCGAGGCGCCGAATCAGCACAGCAAAAAAGCAGTGAAGCGGCGGACCAGCAAGGTGACACCTCACACCTCGCGCCTCACGCCTCAGGGGTCACGAAACTCTCCATCATCATTTGCGCTTATAACGAGCGGCGCACGATTCTCGAGGCTATCGCGCAGGCGCATGCCGTGGAACTTCCGCCCGGCTGGGAGAAAGAAGTTATCGTCGTCGACAATGATTCGACCGATGGCACCCGCGAGATGCTGCAGACGGTGGATACGCCGGGGGTGCGGGTCATCCTGCACCCGCGCAATCTGGGCAAGAGCGCCTCGATCCTCACCGGTTTCCGTGAGGCCGGCGGTGACTATGGCCTCGTCTTCGACGCCGATTTGGAATACGAAGCCGCCGACATTCCGCGCCTGGTCGCCGCGGTGACGCCCGGTGAAACGGTGGCCGTGTTCGGCTCGCGCACGCTGGGAGGACGCAAGATCTACCTCTACGCGCAGAACTATTGGGCTGTGCGCGGCTTGACCGCTCTCGCCAACAGGCTCTTCGGCGGTCACCTGACCGACATCGCCACCGGGCCCAAGCTGGTGCGCGTGGATGTGGTACGCTCACTGAATCTGAGCTATCACGAATTCGATCTGGATTTCGATCTGCCGTGCAAACTGCTCAAAAATGGCTACAAGATTGAGGAAATCGCCATCAACTATCACCCCCGCTCGGTGGCGCAGGGGAAAGGATTGGCAGGGTGGAAGGCCATCTACACCGGTCTGCGCGTGTTGTGGATTTACCTGAAAGTGTTGATAGGGGGATAATATGAACATTGTCATTACCGGTTCCATCGCCTTCGATTATTTGATGTCGTTTCCGGGTGATTTTTTGGAACATATCAAGCCGGACAGGCTCAACAAGTTGAGTCTCAGTTTCCTGGTCGACGAGATGCGCAAGCAGTACGGAGGCTGTGCGCCCAATATCGCTTTTAACCTGGCGTTGCTTGGTGAGCATCCCATCGTGATGGGGACAGCAGGGCAGGACTTCGGTGATTACCGCGCGTGGCTCGAAGCCCACGGTGTGGATACCTCCGGCGTCAAAATCATCCCTGATGTGTTTACCGCCTCGTTTTTCGTCAACACCGACCGGCAGCAGAACCAGATTGCCAGCTTTTACACCGGGGCGATGGCTTACGCCCGCGAGCTGTCCTTTTACGATGTGACGACGCCGGTTGATATGACCATCGTCTCGCCCAACGATCCCCAGGCGATGCAGAAGTACCCGGCGGAGTGCAAAGTGCTCGGCATCCCCTACATCTACGATCCGAGCCAGCAGATTGTGCGGCTGGACGGCACGGCGCTGCGAGAAGGCGTCGAAGGCGCGGACATCCTTATCGTCAACGATTACGAATACGAACTGCTCAAGGATCGCACCGGTATGGGCGATGACGACATCCGCGCCGTTGTGACGCGCGCCGTCATCGTCACGCGCGGCGAGCAAGGCTCCGTCATCTGGGCCGACGGCGACGAGGTTGTCGTGCCCGTCGTCCCGCCGCAGCAGGTGCTCGATCCCACCGGCGTCGGCGACGCTTATCGCGCCGGTCTCATCAAAGGGCTGGCGTTGGGCCTGCCGTGGCGTCTCTGCGGGCAGATCGGTGCCCTGGCCGCCACCTACGTGCTCGAAACCCACGGCCCGCAGACGCACTCGTACACGCTGGCGGCATTTGGGGAGCGGTACAAACGGGCGTTCGGGGAAGATGAATTTACTGGTATAATAAGAGCGTGAAATTACACCAGTGAAGTGAAGCGAGGTAGATGATGGTTGCACGCTTTATTTTGAGCGATTACGTCCAAATGCCGAGTATTCAGTACCACAATTGCGAATGTTGGTCAGCGAAATTGAGCTGATCATCGAACAAGTGTTATTGGTAGAAGAGTGGAACCAACTCTAAAAAGAACAACTTACAAGGAGTCAATCACACAATGAAGAAATACCACGTAAAAGATTTGGACTTGGCGCCATCCGGACGCCTGCGCATGGAATGGGCCGAACGTGAAATGCCCGTGCTGCGCCAGATTCGTGAGCGATTTGCCGCCGAGCAGCCGCTCAAGGGGGTGCGGCTTTCGGCATGTCTCCACGTCACTACAGAAACCGGCAACCTGGCGCGTGTGCTCCAGGCCGGCGGCGCGGACCTCGTCCTGGTTGCCAGCAACCCGTTGAGCACGCAGGACGATGTGGCGGCGGCGCTCGTCACCTACGACGAGATCCCCGTCTACGCCATCAAGGGCGAGGACAACGCCACTTACTATGAACACATCTACGCCGCGCTTGATCACAAGCCCCACATCACCATGGACGATGGCGCCGACCTGGTAGGCACGATGCACCAGAAGCGCCGCGAAGTGCTCAATACCATCATCGGCGGCACCGAGGAAACGACCACCGGCGTTATCCGCCTGCGGGCGATGGCGAAAGACGGCGCGCTGGAATGCCCCATCATCGCCGTGAACGACGCGATGACCAAGCACCTCTTCGACAACCGCTACGGGACGGGGCAGTCCACCCTTGACGGCATCATCCGCGCGACCAACGTCCTCATCGCCGGTAAGAACGTGGTGGTGGGCGGCTACGGTTGGTGCAGCCGGGGCATTGCGATGCGCGCGAAGGGGCTAGGCGGCAATGTCATTATCACGGAGGTCGATCCGCTCAAAGCCCTCGAAGCAGTGATGGATGGCTTCCGCGTGATGCCCATGCTCGAAGCGGCGTCCATCGGCGACATCTTTGTCACCTCCACCGGCGACATCAATGTCGTGGACCAACAACATTTCGAGGTCATGAAGGACGGCGCGATTGTCTGCAACTCCGGGCACTTCAACGTCGAGCTAAACTTGCCCGCGCTGGCCTTGATGGCGACCGGTGCACCGCGTCGTATCCGCCCCTTCGTCGAACAGTACACTTTGCCCGACGGAAGGCGCATCAATGTCCTGGGGGAGGGGCGTCTGGTCAACCTGGCCGCCGCCGAAGGTCATCCCAGTGCGGTGATGGATATGTCCTTTGCCAATCAGGCTCTCTGTGCCGAGTATATATTTGCCCACGCCGGTGAATTGCAGCATGCGGTCTATGCTGTGCCAGAAATTATCGACCAGGCCATCGCCAGGCTCAAGCTCGCCGCCATGGGGGTGACGATTGATGTTCTCACCGCAGAACAAAAGCATTACCTGGATTCCTGGCAGGCGGGAACGTAACACCCCCTTCTCCACCCCTTGTGGCGTGTGGCTTACCCGCTGCCGGGTTCAACGTCCGTGGGACTCCTCCGGCGTGTGTTCAGGCGCTCCCCGTCCTCCATGGTAGTGCGGGCACGCTTTAAGGTTCCTGTCCGGGCCGGTCGCCCCACCTATCAGGTCATCCCCCCTGCCCCCTCTTCTCTGGGGAAGGGGGATTTTTGTAGGGAGCATGGCGGGTGGCGAAGCCACCCGCCACACCCCCGCTTTGCTGCTCTGCGAATTTGTGGTTTAAGAGGGTCATGCAAACTTATCGCCCCACACTGGCCTCTGTAAAACAACATCCACTTCCGGCCTGGTTTCATGAGGCCAAGTTGGGCATCTTCATCCATTGGGGGCCGTACTCTGTGCCTGGATGGGCGCCGCGCACCGGTCATCTGCATGAGGTCATCGCCCGGCACGGTGATGCCTACTGGTTCACGCACAACCCCTACGCCGAGTGGTACGGCCAGACAATGCAGATCAATGGCAGTCCCACACAGCAATATCACGCGCGGACCTATGGCCCACAGACGCCCTATGCCGATTTTGTGCGCCAATTCAAGGCCGCCATGCGAGCATGGGAACCCGCGACGTGGGCCGATCTTTTTCGGCGCGCCGGCGCGCGCTATGTGGTGATGGTGACCAAGCACCATGATGGTTTTTTGATGTGGCCCAGCGCTACGCCCAATCCTCACAAGCCGGGCTGGTACGCTGAACGCGATCTCGTCGGCGAACTCACGGCTGCCGTTCGCTTGAATGGGATGCGGATGGGGCTGTATTACTCCGGGGGACTGGACTTCACCTTCAAAAATGTCGTCATCCGCGACTTCGCCGATATGCTGACCGCCATCCCCACCGATCCGGCCTATGCCGCCTACGCCGATGCGCACTGGCGCGAACTCATCGAGCGCTACGCGCCGGCGGTGCTGTGGAACGACATCGGCTACCCGGCCTCCGCCGACCTGCCGGCGCTTCTGGCCGACTATTACAACGTCGCCCCCGAAGGGGTGGTCAACGACCGTTTTACCCCCATAAACCTGCCGGGTGTTAAAAATCTGCCGGGTTTGGTACGCAAGCTCGTCCGCCGGGTGATTCGTCGGGCGCTGACGCATCCACAAAGCCTTGTCGCACGGCTGCAAAGCGGCGGCGCGCCCTATGATTTCCGCACGCCGGAATATGTCACCTATAGCACGGTGACGACACAGAAATGGGAAACCACGCGGGGCCTCGGACAGTCCTTCGGCTACAATCGCAACGAGCAGCCGGAGGACCTCATTTCGGTAAAGGACCTCGTCCACCTGCTGGCCGACGTCGTCAGTAAAAACGGCAACCTGCTGCTCAACGTGGGTCCGCTGGCCGATGGCACGATCCCGCCGGCGCAGGTTCAGCGCCTGGAAGGACTGGGCGCGTGGCTCAAGATCAATGGCGAAGCGATTTTCGCCACCCGCCCCTGGCGTCAGGCCGCAGGGCAGACCAACGCCGGCCTGCCGGTGCGCTTCACCCAGAAGGACCATGCGTTGTACGCTATCATACTGGGGAAACCGCAGACACCGCAGGTAGAGATTCCGGCGTTATCACTGCCGGAGACAGCCGGGGTCTACGTTCTCGGTTATGGCGCTCCCTTTGAGTGGCGGCGTCGCGGCGGGGGCCTGGCGCTCACTTTACCCCGCACCTTGCCGGATACACCCGCCGTTGTCCTCAAAATCGTCCCGTAAGGACTATCTGGCCCTCGCTTCCCCCTTTGTCACCTGTATCATGCACAGAATGGCGAACAGGAAGAAGAGCGGGGTGACGATGAAGATGAGATTGTAGTCGTTGCCAAACCATTCCACGATATGGCCGTTGAGAACCGGACCGACGACCGCCGCCAACTGCGAGGCGATGTAATATAGCCCGGTGTATGTCCCTACATCGGCATCAGAGGCAGCAGTGTCGACGACCATAGGCAAGGAATTTATGTTAACCAAAGCCCAACCTAGCCCGCCGATGCCCATAATCGGCCAGATGAGCGTCGCATTGCGCAGGAAAAAGTTGAGCAGCAGCAACGTGCCAAACACGATCAGCCCGGCGATGATGGTTTTGCGGCGTCCAAAGCGCGCAGCGATATAGCCGGCCGGCACGGCAAAAACTAAAAACGTCAGCGAGGCTACGCCCATCAGCAGCGGCGCCTGCCCGGTCGAGATGCCCAAGACGGTGACGCCATACGAGGTCAGGAACGTCTCGATGGCGTTGTAGCCCACGAACCAGCAGAAGATCGCGCCCATTAAGAACCACAAACTGCGGCGGGCCTCCGGCGACACCCGCTTGATGCCGCGCAGGGCGTTGAATCCCTCCTTCTCTTCGTCGGCGACTGCCACCACCGACTCGCGCCGTTCCTTGACGAAGATGAACAACATCAGCACGGCGACCGCCATCAACACGCCGCCAAACACAAACGGCGTGATCCGCCCCATCTTGTAGAGCATGCTGCTGCCCAGGGTGGCGATCAGCGTCCCGATGCCACCCATCATATTGATAATGCCGTTGGCCTGCGAGCGTAGCGGACTGGGCGTGAGGTCGGGCATCAAGGCGATGACGGGGGTGCGAAAACCCGCCATCGCCAGTAAGAACAGGCCCAGGGCGAGCATAAACAGCGCCAGTGGACCGCCCAATTGCGCCGTCTGGCCGTTCAACTCCGGCGGAATCATCCCTACCGCGACCGGAACAAGGATGAAGGCGACAATGGCGATAGGCGCCAGGACGAGAATGAAGGGCATCCGTCGTCCGCAGCGCGTCCACACCCGGTCCGACCACACGCCGATGAGCGGCAGTAGAAAGAACGCGGCGATATTGTCGAGCGTCATAATGAAGCCGGTCAGTCCGGGCTTGAAGCCAAAGCCGATTTCCCCGGCAGCATTGAAGGCGGGGTTTCCGGCCTGCAGAAAAATGGGAATGTAGGCATTGTACAGCGTCCACATCACACTGATGCCGAAGAAACCAAAGCCAATGAGGAAGGTCTTGCCATAGTTGAGTTTAGGTTTGTCCATAGTGCATCATCTCCTTATGTAGTTGTAGTCTAGGATGGCGTGAAACCCTGGCTCTAGTTGTAGCATAAATGTACCGGTAAGCAAGCCCCGGATTGATGATATCCAGGGCTTTGGTGTTTATCCGACCTGACCCATGAGGGTTAGTCCTCTACACATGCGGTGAAAAATATCCGGCAGCGAGTGACGAAAAATCCGTAGTTCAACTACGCCAGCACGGACTCCACGCTGCGCCCGATCCCGACCTGAAAGGCCGCGCCTGCTATCTGGCCGGAGAGCCGTAAACTTACCCTGAGTCGTGCATCCTCCGATCACCGAGAGCTACTCACGCAGGGTCGCCTCCTGTTCCAGGCGATGGCGATCCTGCAGGACGACATTGTCGAGGACGAAAGCGCGCGGTCGTGTGCAGCGTAGCAGCCAGCGCAGGACGAGCCACACGGGTCAACTTAGTCGCTTGACCTTGACGCATGTACCGCCGCCAGCGCAGGGCGCGCGAGCGGCGCGATCACCCAAAACAACAGCGTCATCACCACCGCCGAGGTGAGACACCAGGCGCACGTCGCGCCGATGACGAACGGCTCCAAAAAGGTCAGGTAGATGGAAAACGCCACGCCGAACCAGGCCATGCCGACCAAGGCCAGTTTTGCCAGATTCGCCCATAGACCGCGCGCGTAGCGTGCCACAGCCCACGCCGCGCCGATGCCAACGTAGCCAAGCAGCCCCAAGACAGCCATGGGCAAGAAGCCAAACAGCAGCGCGAACTTGCTCTGTTGGACGGCATTGCAATCGCCCACCGGCCCGCAGATAGCAGTCACTTGCTGCGTCTCCACGTAAGCCAGATAGCCGGCCACGATCAGTCCAAGCACGACCAGCGGCGGGGTGGCCCAGCGCCAGTGTCGCTGCGCCGCTTCGTTGGGTTCGCGGGTCAGCGCCACGCCCTGATAGATGACGCTGACGATCATCCCCAGCAGCACCACAACGGAAATGCTGTTGCCCAATGGGTCGCGGGTAAAGCGAGTGCGCCAATCGCCAGCATCGGTGATGACGCCGGGAATGACCGGAGCGGCTGCAGTAGGGAGCGATGTCGCGCCAGTCGGGGGTGTTGCTGCAATGGTGGCTGTAGACAACGACGTAGACGATGGCGCAACGGATTCCGGCGTAGGCGCTGGCGTGACCCATTCAGGCGTGGGGGTGCTGGCCGCCAACGCTTCCAGCAGGCCAGGGATGTCAGGCCAATCCAGCCCCCCTTGCGTCAGATGTGTCTCGATCAGCCCCGGCAGTTGCTCCGGGATTTCGCCGGAGCCGACCAGCACGGTTTCTCCTATGATGAGAGTAGGCACGCCGCGGCGTTCGGCAGGGATGGCAAAGTGGGTCACGGCGGCCTGATACAGAGCTTGCCCGCCTTCCTCGGCCACGTTGATGCCGATGATTTGGAGCTGGTCATCATATTCTTCCATGAGGGGCGGTAATACTTCGGTGATGACGTAATGACAATGCCCGCACGATGGCGAGTAGAACATCACCGCATGCACCACCGGTCCGTCCGCTAATACCATACACGGACTGGATAGCCACAAAAGTGCAAACACCCCCAGACAAAGCTGCTGGAGTGGATTGAGTTTTTTCATCGCGACCTCCCGGATTATGCTGCTTCGTTGGCTAATTGTTTTTGCAGGGTCTGGAGAATGGTAGCAAACTCTGCCGAATCATACATCTCGATCTGACCGGCGTCGCCAGCGCGGGTCAATGCAGGATCCAGTCCCAGGCGTCCCAGGAAGGGAGCTGCGAAAGTGGCGGCCAGTTCGGCAGCGTGCCCCGTTCCAAAGATTTCGGGGCGCGCGCCGCAATGTGGGCAGATGGCATACCCCATATTCTCGATAATCCTGAGGATAGGTTTACCGACCTGCCGGGTCATATTGGCGGCTTTGCGCACGATCATGTCGGCCAGGTTTTGGGGCGTGGTGACGATAATGACACCGGTAATCGGCAGGCTTTGGAGTACAGTCAACGCCGCGTCGGACGTGCCGGGCGGCAAGTCCACCACCAGCGCATCCAATTGGCCCCACGCAACGTCGTTCCAAAATTGCTGGATCATTTTGGAGATCAATGGCCCACGCCAGATGACGGCGTCATCTTCGTGCTCCAACATCAGATTGACCGAGATGAGTTTGATGCCGCTGTGCGTCATCGCCGGAAGCAAAATGCCTTGCGCATCGGCCAGGGGAGGTTGGCGTATACCGAAAAGTTTGGGGATGCTGGCCCCGGTGACGTCAGCATCCAGCAGGCCGATTTGCCAACCGGCGCGGCGTAAACCTGCCGCCAGCAGCGCCGCAGTGGTCGATTTACCCACGCCGCCCTTACCGCTCATCACGGCCAGAACGTGCTTGATCGCGGGCGCCGGAGACGGGGATGAAGTCTGTGTGTTCATGGTCATTGTCTTGATATCCTCTGAGATAGAATGTATGTTGATTATACTGTGTAGCGACCAAAGCGCCACGCGCCCTTCGGCCTGCACGATCTGCGGGTGGCCGTGCAGGTCGCCCGCGACGAGCTGGGTCTGCCTGTGGCCGTCGTCGTCAACCGCGACGGGGTGGGCGATGCCGGGGTAGACGCCTACTGCGCCGCCGAGGGGATACCCATTCTGCTGCGCATCCCGCTGGAACGCGCCATTCGAGGCCATCGCACGCGGAGAGTCGTTGGTCGATATCCGCCCCGAATACCAGACAAAACTGGTAGAACTCTGGAAAGCAATAGCGGCGCTACAATGAAACAACTCGTCATCCTCAGCGGCAAAGGCGGGACAGGCAAAACGACGGTAACGGCGGCATTGGCGCATCTGGCGGCGCAGGATTGTCGCGTGGTCTTGGCCGACGCAGACGTAGACGCGGCCAATCTGGGGTTGGTGCTCGCGCCGGTCACAGCAGAGACGCACGACTTTACCGGCGGCAGGGTCGCCAGTATTGATCCCGCCGTGTGTGTGGCCTGCGGGCGCTGCGCCGCAGTCTGCCGCTTCGATGCGTTACGACCAGGGAACGCTTACGTTGTGGACCCCATCGCTTGCGAGGGCTGCGCTGCGTGCTTCTATGAGTGTCCAGTGCAGGCCATCACCATGACGCCGCAGCGCGCCGGGCAGTGGTTTGTGGCCTCGACGCGCTACGGGCCCCTTTACCACGTACACCTCTTCGCCGGACAGGAGAACTCCGGTAAGCTGGTCACGCTGGTCAAACAGATGGCAAAGTTGCGCGCTTTCGACGACGAGGCCGCTCTGCTGCTGGTGGACGGGCCGCCGGGCATCGGCTGCCCTGTCATCGCTGCGTTGTCGGGCGCCGATCTGGCGCTCGTCGTCACCGAACTGACGGTTTCCGGCGCGCACGATCTGGAACGTGTGCTGAGATTAGCGGCGCACTTCAACATCCCGACGATGGTGTTGCTCAACAAAGCTAATCTCAGCCCTGCGCAGGCAGAAGCTGTCGCGGCCTATTGCCAGGCACAGAATATCCCGCTGTTGGGACGCCTGCCCTATGATTCCGCCGTCACCGCAGCGATGGTGCGTGGGGAACCCGTACTGAGGCAACCACATTGGCCGAGGCGCTGGCTTTAATTTTGCGTGATGGATGTTTTTGATACACTAAAAGGGACGCACCCAGGGCGAAAATGATGATCGAAAGGGGTCGCACCTGAACTGAAAACTTCGCTATGATCAGGACAAACCTGAACTAAGCGGAGGAAAAGGATGTTGACCGTGGAGAAACGAGAACAGATACGACGAGCTTATTTCATCGAGGAAAAGAGCATCCGCGCCATTTGCAGTGATTTACATTGCACGGCCAGGACGGTGCACAAGGCCTTGGCGAGCGCGGAACCTGGTGCGTACACTTTGCAGACACCGCGCCCGGCGCCGGTATTGGGGCCCTATCACGAGCGCATTGCGGCGCTGCTGGCCGAGAACGCCACCCTGTCGCGCAAACAACGCTACACCGCGCATCGCCTCTACAGCCTGTTGCAGGCGGAGGGCTATGCGGGTGCGGAGTCGACGCTGCGCGGTTATGTGGCCCAGTTGCGGGCGGCGCAACAACGGCCGGCGGTGTACCTGCCGCTGGAGTTTGAGCCTGGTCAAGATGCTCAAGTCGACTGGGGTGAGGCGGAAGTTGTCCTGCAAGGGCAAGTGGTCACGGTGCAGTTATTCGTGATGCGGCTGTGTTACTCGCGGCGCACCTTCGTGATGGCCTTTCCCGCCCAAACGCAGGAAGCCTTCTACGCCGGGCACGTGGCGGCCTTCGCCTTCTTGGGCGGCGTCCCGCAGCGGCTCAGTTACGACAACCTGAAGGCGGCGGGGCAGCGGGTGTTACAAGGGCACACGCGCCAGGAGCAAGAGCGTTTCGTGATCTTCCGCAGTCATTACCTGTTCGAAAGCTTCTGCTGCACCGTCGGTCAGGGTCACGAGAAGGGGGGTGTGGAGAGTGCGGTGGGCTACAGTCGCCGGAACTTCTGTGTGCCCCGCCCGGAAGTGGCCTCTTACGCCGCACTGAATGCCCGGTTGCAGGCGCAGTGTGCCGCTGGGGATATGCGCCAGGTAGCCGCAGACGATCGGGGCAGCCTGGGCGCAGGAGCGACCCCACTTGCGGCCTTGGCCTGCGCACGCCTTCGACTGCTGCGTGGTGCGCACTGTAGTTCTGAACCCCTACGGGCAGGTCACCTTCGCCACCAATCATTATTCGGTCCCGGCGGAAGAAGCGCAACGCCAACTGACGCTCAAGGCCTACCCTATTGTCCTGGATGAACTGGGCTTCATCCCCTTCACTCTCCCTGGCGCGCAACTCTTGTTCCAGTTTTGCAGCACGCTTTACGAGCGCGTTGCTTTGATCATCACCACCAACTTGCGCTTTGCCGATTGGAGTCAGGTCTTTGGCGATGAACGGCTCACTGCCACGCTCCTGGATTGTCTCACCCACCACGCCCACATCATCGAATTCCGCGGCGAGTCTTACCGCCTCCGTGAGCGTTTACAACATGACCCTGCTACACCGGGTACTCCTACGCCACTGCCGTCCTACGAAGCCCAGCCTATAGCCCTTTTCGATCATCAAACGTGACCCTTTTCAGTCATCATTCTGACGCCCTGGCTCACCAACTGCATCCCTTTTCGCTTGACAAAAACAATTTGCCGATTTTCGAGAACAGAGTTATAATAGCCACAATACGTACAAGCGTTGAGCGGGACGAGTATCCGGCGGACAGCGCCAGAAAATGGAGGTCACCGACTGAGAGCCTCCTCCGTGGATGAAGCAGTACACATCCCCAACCCGGTGAAAACCCCCCGCGAGCGGATTTTTGAAAGGGGCGACATTGTGTCGCCGCCGAGTATAAAATCCCGGCTTAGCCCGTTATCGCTGAAAGAGTGCCGAAAATCGATTGTTCGGAACTTGGGTGGAACCACGTAGCGCCCTGCGTCCCAAGAGATGCAGGGCGCTATTTCATGGTCAGGAGGTTCGCAATGAATTCAGCAGCATATCAAGAGAGTCAGTTGTATCGGATTCGACACTCGACGTCGCACCTGATGGCGGCGGCGGTGCTCGAAATGTTCCCGGAAGGGAAGGTTGCCATCGGCCCGGCCATCGACACCGGCTTCTATTATGACTTCGATCTACCCCGTGCGCTCACACCGGAAGACCTGGAGAAGATCGAGGCGCGTATGCGGGCGTTGATCGCCGCGCACTGCGACTTTGTCTACCAGGAGATCACCCCGGAGGAGGGGCGGGCACTTTTCGCCGCCCAGCCCTACAAGCTGGAATTGATCGATGGCATCCTGGCGGGCGGCGTGGACGAGGACGGCAACCCGGTGAGTGCCGCGCCCAAGCTCTCGATCTACACGAGCGGCGCGTTCACGGATCTGTGCCGCGGGCCGCACGTGCAGAACTCGCGGGAAATCAACCCCCAGGCCGTCAAGCTGCTCAACGTCGCCGGCGCGTACTGGCGCGGCGATGAGAAGCGTCCGATGCTCCAACGCATCTACGGGACGGCGTTCGAGTCGCCCCAAGAGCTGCAGGAGTATCTGGATTGGCTGGAAGAAGTGAAGAAGCGCGACCATCGGCGGCTGATCAAAGAGCTGGATCTGCTCTCCTTCCACGAGGAAGCCGGGCCGGGGCTGGCCTACTGGCACCCCCGCGGCGCGATCATACGCAAGACCATCGAGGATTTCTGGCGGGATTGCCACATCGAGGGCGGCTACGATTTCGTCTACACGCCGCACATCGGCAAGGCGTGGCTATGGGAGACGTCAGGGCACCTGGATTTCTACAAGGAGAGCATGTACGCGCCGATGGACGTGGATGGACAGGATTACTACATCAAACCCATGAACTGTCCGTTTCACATCCTCATCTACAAGACGCGGTTGCGCTCGTACCGCGAGCTGCCCTTGCGCTGGGCGGAACTCGGCACGGTCTATCGTTACGAGAAGAGCGGCGTGCTCCACGGGCTGATGCGCGTGCGCGGCTTCACCCAGGACGACGCACACATCATCTGCACGCCGGAGCAGATCGAGGCCGAGGCGTTGCGCGTCTTACAGTTCTCCCTGGCGCTCCTGCGCGCTTTCGGCTTCGAGCAAATTGAAGCCTATCTCTCGACGCGCCCGGAGAAAGCAGTAGGCGAACCAGCGCGGTGGGAACAGGCGCAGGAATCGCTGCTGCGTGCCATCAACGCCGAGGGGCTGGTCTACCAGATCGACGAAGGCGGCGGCGCGTTCTACGGTCCGAAGATCGACCTCAAAATCAAGGATGCGCTGGGCCGCGAATGGCAGTTGACGACGATCCAGTTCGATTTCAACGAGCCGGAGCGCTTCGATATGACCTACGTGGGCGAGGATGGCCTGGAACACCGGCCCTACATGGTTCACCGGGCGCTGCTTGGTTCGCTGGAGCGTTTCTTCGGCATCCTGGTGGAGCACTACGCGGGCGCGTTTCCGGTGTGGCTCGCGCCGGAGCAGGCGCGTATCATCCCCATCGCCGACCGGCACGTCGAGTATGCCAGAGGGGTGGAAGAAGCACTGCGCCGGGCGCACCTGCGCGTAAGCACAGATACGTCGGCGTCGCGGATGAACGCCAAGATCCGTGAAGCGCAGATGATGAAGGTCCCGTATATGCTGATCATCGGGGACAAGGAAGTCGAGGCGGGCGCCGTCGCCGTGCGGCTGCGCAATGGCAAGGACCTGGGGGCCATGCCGGTGGCAGACTTCGTGGCGTATGTCGGGAAAACAATCGCCGCCAAAGCACTGGAGTAAACGCATTGACGAGGGTGGAAAGGAATCCGTGGCCTGAGTGCTGAAAGTTTTAGCCGACGGCAACGGGGGTTATGCTACGAGAATGCCCCGCGGTTTGGCGGGGCATTCTCTGGTGATGCTGATGCCAATGCCGGTTATCCCTTCTTGTAAACCAGGAAATAATACAACACATAGAGAATGACCGCCACCACAGCGATAACCAGGGTGATGGGCAAGGCGCCTTTGATGGCCATCCATATCGTGCCGGTAAGCGGGCTTATCCAGACATAGATATAAGCCGTTACGGCCGCAAAGACGATCAAGACGCTTGCAAAGAGCCAATACGTCAACAAACGAAGTCTCTTCTGCTTTTCCTCTGCCATATTTCCTCCCTTAAATTTTTCAAAAAATGAGAATTTAGAGATTCCCGTCAGTAAACCGTGTACCGGTTTACATAATGGGCCACCGCCATACGCCATCACGGACACGGCGCGCCAGATTCAACGGCCAGCCGCACCGCCGTGCGCTCCTTGCCATCCATCAAAAGCTCCGCAAAAGAGGGGACACAGTAAATGTGAATGTTATCCGGTTCAAGGTAACCGTGTGCAATAGCGATAGCTTTGATTGCTTGATTCACCGCTCCCGCGCCAATCGCCTGCACATCCACCCGCCCGGCTTCGCGGATAATGCCGGCGATGGCGCCTGCCACCGCAGTAGAACGAGAGGTCGCCGCCACCTTGATAACGTTCACCATGATAACCTCCTCGTAGAGTGGTGATGGTGCATGTCTCCCCACCACTGTGCCGCGGTCAAGCGACCCATGACAATGATCATGTTATACAACCGCAATTTCATGCTCAATTATAGTGATTTTTCTCTAAAATAGCAAGTGCACGGCAAAACCGACAAATTAGGGATTGCACAAACCCTCTTCTTCGTGTAAAATAGAAGAGTAGAGTGATGACACTATTCCGTTATGCGTTATTTAAGGAAGATTCTCAACCTGAGCGATAGTACTATTGAAGGGAACGATCTAAACTTGTTGTAACTATTCAGCCGTCCTTGCCAGGTGGCGAATGGGACTTTGGGGAGGGCACATAATAAGTTACCCCTTCGGCAGGTGATGACCCTCTTATCCCCCAACCCCCTTCCTGGGGGGAAGGGGAGCAGGGGGATGGGCTTATAGAAACACGAATATCTTGTCATACAGAAGCACCTGGCATACCAAAGTCTACGCCAAACCTGGCATAGGGAATAAGTGGCTTCGTCAGGTTTACTAGCCTGAATAGATACGGGAATTCATCATGAACTGGCGTTCACCAGCGGTGGAATGAAAACTTTTCACCACGAAAGGCACAAAGAATTTGAGTTTTTCTCTGTGAACTCTGGGTGCTCTGTGGCTATTTCTAAAGGAATTCGTCATGAACTGGCGTTCACCAGCGGTGGAATGAAAACTTTTCACCACGAAAGGCACCAAGAATTGGCGTTTTTCTCTGTGAACTCTGGGTGCTCTGGGGCTATTTTCAGAGGAGGAGAGGTTTATGCGTGGGCCAACTTCCCCGAACAAGTTCGGGGATCCACAATTCGGGGTCCAGAATCCTCAATGTGTGGAGGACCCTCCTGACACTAATCCTGCCTGGTTTCGGCTCATCCGGGTTATGAGCGAGAGATTATGAATTTAACACGATTTTCGCAAAAAGTAGGCCTATTGCTTGGGCTCGCCATCATAGGAGGGTTCTTCATTCCCCAACCGGGGTTGACACAAGCCACACGAGAGTACTTCGAAGAGACCGGGCACTGGGTTCAGGATGAGTTCCTCGACTATTTCAATCATCGTGGTGGGTTGGCAATTTTTGGCTATCCCATCACCGAACGCTTCATGGATCAAGGCTTGACCGTGCAATACTTCCAGAAAGCGCGCATGGAGTTGCATCCCGAGAATCCGGAACCCTACCGCGTGCAGTTAGGGTTACTCAGTGAAGAGCTTAAATACCGGCAACCGGCGGTAGCGGAGCCGCAACCGCGTTCACGGCGCAAGGTTTACTTTCCCGAAACCGGACATACCGTGTCTTATGCCTTCCTCGATTATTTCAACGCCAATGGCGGCATCGACATTTTTGGATATCCTATCAGCGAAATGTATTTTGAGGACGGGCAAATCGTCCAGTATTTCCAGCGTCTCAAGATGCAATGGCAGCCTAACGAACCGACAACAGCAGTGGTAATCGGCAATCTGGGAGAGGTCTACCTGACCCTTTACAGCAGCCGTATGCCCGCCGAGGCTTTGCGCCCGACATCCGCCGACGCCATCATCCAGACCTCACCTGCCTCCACAGAGATCAACGGTATCCGCGCGGTGGTCTCGTTACGGTACTCGGTGATGAGCAAAAAGCGCAATCAAACCATCTCCGTCCTGGTGACCGACAATAACGGCGATCCACTGCCTGACGCACAGGTTTCCATCCGTTTCATCGAGTCGCCTTCGAATACAGTGTTGCCGGCGAACATTCCGGTTTTGGTCACAGATAAGCAGGGTTTTGCGCAGATTTCTGTACCCATCAACGGCGGACGTTCGGGCGCACAGATTGTTGTCCGGGCGACGGCCACTTACAACAGTTTAAACACCACGGCCCAGAATGTTTTCTTGTTATGGTGGTAGATTCATCCACAAGAAAACAGCGGGTAGTGTCCCTGGACTGTTAAGATCATGAGTAGGCGAAAAAGAGGGGGTGTGGCGGGCAGCGAAGCTGCCCGCCACACCCCCTACAAAAATCCCCCTTCCTGGGGGCAGGGGGGACGGGCTTATAGAAACACGACTATCTCGTCATCCCCAAGCACCAGGCATACCGAAATCCACGCCAAACCTAGTATAGGGGATAAGTTACTTCGTCAGGTTTACTAGCCTGAATAGCTCGACAATGTTAGATTAGGTTTGAGATCGCTGAGTGCGTTGGGCTTTCATGCGACAACGAGTAGAGCGGGAGCGTTTGAGCAGATGTTTGACCACCAAACGAGTGGCTTGTTCTTGCGACAACTGC
>Ga0208196_1000102_pt1 | contig 120976 bp, 101 predicted proteins | sample AD_JPNNA7_MetaG_FD_184443 | JGI IMG/M metagenome (GOLD analysis project Ga0208196, IMG submission 184443) | Active sludge microbial communities of municipal wastewater-treating anaerobic digesters from Japan - AD_JPNNA7_MetaG (SPAdes) (version 2) | ecosystem: Engineered > Bioreactor >...
TCAGATTACCAATAACAGGATAATCCCAATTGGTTCAAAACAACATTATTAACACTAAGTTGTTTTGTTTCTTAAAATCTGTTTAAATGAAAAAATGGAAAACTTTTCCTTGAAAGAAATTCTTCTTCTAACAGAAAGTGTGCATTCTTAATTGCTGTTTTTAATACATCACTAATTGCTGTTTTTGGTACATTCCTATTTGCGAAAAAATGTACATTGTTATTTACCGTTTACAATAAGATCTTCGCCTTCCCAGTCGGTCCAGTTTACAAGGTCATAGGAACAGGCAAACCTTTCAAAAGCACCGGGTTTCCAGAATGCCCCGAAATAGAACATAACATATATGTCATCGATTTTAACTATCTGGGCATCGCCGCAGATTCCCTCATGCCTCGTTATAAGCGGCTCTGTTCCGGTTCTTTTCCAGCTGACCATATCTTTTGACACGGCCATGCCTATGCTTTCATATCCGGCAGTATCACCTCTGGCGTTGTAATACATTACGAAAGGATAACCGCTTATTTTTTTCCTGTCTCGTATTACAGTGCTTTTAAATATTGTTCCTTTTTCAAACCATCTGGCATCGGCATCATCAGGTAATAATACCGGATGCGCCAGGCGGTTCCATTCCGCGGCTTCTGTAACCGATGAATAACTGGCCATTCCAATACCCAGTTTTCCTGCTTCATAGCCTTCCTGTGAACCGCCCAGATAGGACATCCAGTATCTGTTTCTGTATTTCCCAACCTTGTAAGATCCGCCCCAGCTTATATCCACAAGTGACATATAACCTGCTTTCTGACTGGCATCCCATGTGTCCTCTGTAAATGAGAGAATCCTGCCCGGCGTTTCCCACTTCAGAAGATCCTTGCTTCTTGCCAGCCATGTTTCATAACCCTTTCCGTCAAACACAATGTAGGTCATGTACCAGTCCGTTCCTTCACGGTATATGGTCGGGGAATCTGTCATCTTCGTTGTATCGGGGTGTTTCAGGACAATACCATACTTATAGGGTGTTTTTACCTCGTTATAGATTTCCTCCATTTTACTTTCCGGTACTCTTGCCAGGGTTCCGGAATGAGTTCTGTCAGTACTGCCGCCCGTACATGACAATAAGGCAAGGATTGTCAGTATCAGCAGGGCAGGTGTTGGTAAATATCTTGTCATTTTCATGAATAATGGAATGCTTAATGAATTTTTATCTTCTGAAGTTACGCCTGTATGTTTGATTTTTCTCCGTTGGTGGTTTTTATTCCCTCTCTGCGTTAAAATGATCTCCGCTTTTATTCCCTGCAATTATAATATGTTTTCCCCCGCAAAGCCAGAATTAAACTCTTTTGCCCGAATTTAAGGGAAGAATGATGATTTTTAAATACATTGCCTGCAGAAACTCCGGATGCGGATGCACTTGAAATAAGGGATGACGGCATATCCCGGCAGGGGATGCTGGTCTGTTTGCCGGGAATAACCAATTTGAAGGGAATGAATAATATGACAGAAATTAAAGATTTAATAAAAAACGATACGGCAGGAATGAACAGAATTAACATACAGTATTACAAGACAAGCATAGGTGAAATGATTCTCGGATCTTTCAACAGGCAGCTTTGTATTATGGATTTCCGGTACCGGAGAATGAGATCCACCATTGACAGGAGAATCAAGAAGGGACTGGAAGCCGAATTCACCGAACAGGATGATGAAGTGCTCCGGGAAGCCAGGAAACAGCTTGATGAATACCTTAAAGGCAAAAGAACCGCCTTTGATATTCCGATACTTATGGTGGGCACTGATTTCCAGAAAGAGGTGTGGAAAGCCCTGATGCAGGTTCCCTATGGCAGGACTGCAACATACAGTGAGCTGGCAGAAAGCATAAATGCGAAAGAATCCGTAAGGGCCGTTGCCGGTGCAAACGGGGCAAATGCAATTGCAATAATAATTCCCTGTCACCGGATTATAGGCAGTGACGGTGATCTGACCGGCTACGGCGGCGGCATAGCCGTCAAAAAACGTCTTCTGAACATGGAAAGGAGAAACCGCTGAAACAGATCAGGCTCTTATTTTTTTCTTGCTTTTATCACCACAAAGCCTCCCTTGCCGTAGCCTTCTGATGGCTGTTCCGGAACAGCGGCCTCCGGACCTGTCAGTGTCTGAACTATTCCGGAAACAATAAAACCATGCTTTTCAATGATGTCAATGACTTCGGGAACTGAATAAAACCTGGCTATCCTGTAAAACTTGTTTTCTTCCTTCAGACGCAGAAGGGTTTGACCCAGCTGACTGTCGCGGTCAATAAAGGCTATGATGATTTCGCCCTCATCCTTTAATATCCTGTGGGCTTCCTCCATGGCCCTTCCCGGATCATCTATAAAGCAGAGGGAGGTGATAAAGGCTGCAAAATAAAAGCTTTCAGCGGGATAAGGAAGATTTTCGGCAAAGCCCCTGGTAACATTTAAATGCCTTTCCCTTGCAAGCTTCAGCATATTCTCCGATGGGTCAATTCCGTATTTTATTCCAAGCTCCGCTGCAAAAATGCCGGTGCCTATGCCAATCTCAATACCCTTTCTGCCCTGCGGTAACAGCTGACGGATGGCAAGGAGCTCTGACTCAAAGGTGATTCTGTTTTCGTCGAACCACTTTTCATATTCCTCAGTACATATGTCAAAGGGATTTTGAATCATTAATCAGAATGTAATCACCTTGTCACTTTCAACTACCCAGTTTGTAAGTTCAGCCATTGAACTTATCTCTGTTCCTTCAATCAGCGAAGCATTCTTCAGGCCTCTGGCTTCGGCACATCCGCCGCAGATTTTCACCTTTCCCCCTTTTGCAAGGACTGCTTTCAGCATCCTTTCAATATTGTAATAACCATTGGGTGTGTTTTGATTTGCCAGAGCACAGCCGGCAGCATCGGCCATTAAAAATACCCTCACTTCCGTATCAACATGGTCTTTTTCGAGTTGCATTGCCAGTCGAAGAGCATTAAACGCCTTTTCATTTCCATAAGGAGCATCATTAATGAGAATAAGGAATTTCTGTGCCATATTTTAAAATATATTTTTTTTATTATCTGCTGCAAATGTACCTAATAATCAAAATTAAAAGATATTTATTTTCATCACAGGAAGAAGGCTCGGGCAGAATATTCCCGAACAAAAAATCATTTATGTTCATTTACCAATAAATTAATCTTGTTTCTTTGCGTTTTAATCCGGGGAAAGACTGATTCATTACGGGGAATGCCGTAGAATTACGCAGAATTACAGAGAATTACGTAGAATTTAACAAAAACAAGATGAAAGCCTGGATAATAACAATAGGGGATGAGCTCCTGATAGGCCAGACAGTGGATACCAACTCTGCCTTTATAGGAGCGGAGCTCAGCAAGGCCGGATTTGACATCGAAAGGAAAATTTCAATTCACGACCGCAGGGATGATATTCTGCAGACATTCAGGGGAATAAATCCTGATGTGCAACTGTTGATATGTACCGGCGGACTTGGCCCGACAAGTGACGACATTACCAAGCAAACTCTTTGTGAGGTATTTGATACCCGTCTTGTCCCGGACAGGGAGGTTCTCACGCGGGTTGAAGAGATGATGAGCCGCAGGGGATTTCCGATGAATGAGAATAACCGTCTTCAGGCTATGGTTCCTGAAAACTGCAGGGTGATTCCGAATGAAATGGGAACAGCACCGGGAATGCTGTTTGAAAAGGATGCCGCCATGTTTATCTTCATGCCGGGCGTTCCCTTTGAAATGAAACACATGATGACAGAACATGTCATCCCGATCCTGAAGGAAAGGTTCAATACACAAAGCATAATCCACAAGAATATAATGACATATGGTGCTCCCGAAGCCCTTCTGGCAGAAATGCTCAGCGCTTTTGAATCGGCTCTTCCGGAGGAGCTAAGCCTGGCATATCTGCCGTCGTCGGGAGTAATAAAACTGAGGCTGACAGCCAGTGGCAAGGACAGGGGCATGCTGGAGAAAATAATCGGGGAACAGGTCGCAAAGCTGTATCAGAAAATCCCTGACTTAATTTACGGGGAAGATGAAAAACCCCTGGAAAAGGTGGTGGGGGAGCTGCTTGCCGAGCGGAAACAGACTCTTTCAACGGCTGAAAGCTGCACAGGAGGGAAAATTGCACAGATGTTAACATCTGTTGTAGGAAGTTCTGCCTATTTCATGGGATCTGTGGTGGCCTATGACAATTCGGTAAAAAGGAAGCTGCTGGGGGTTCCCGGGGAACTGCTGGACAAGCACGGGGCTGTAAGTGAAGAGGTCGTGACTGCCATGGCAGAGGGAGTCAGAAGGGTAACCGGAACGGACTATTCCGTCGCCACATCGGGTATAGCCGGTCCGGATGGGGGAAGCCCTTCAAAACCTGTTGGCACAGTGTGGATCGCCGTATCATCGGATAAGGGAACGGTAACAGAAAAATATGTTTACGGCTCAGACCGCCATCAGAATATACTAAGATCCTCAAATGCCGCATTGAATCTTCTCAGATTGCAGATTATCAGGAAATAATCTGAAAAACCAGCATGCCTGATGAAAATATCAGTTAAAACATTTGGTTAATCAGATAAAAATCACGTATTTTGCGCTTCATTTTTGATAGCTTAATTTGATTAAACATAAAATCAATGTCGAGGATTTGTCAGGTTACAGGGAAAAAAGCGTTGTCCGGCAATAAGGTTTCTCATTCAAAAAGAAGGACAAAGAGGAAATTCTATCCCAATCTTTTTGAAAAGAAATATTATCTGGCTGAGGAAGACAGATGGATTACCCTTAAGGTGTCGGCCGCCGGTATGAGGCTGATCAACAAGAACGGACTGACGGCAGCCCTGAAGGAAGCCAGGGAAAAAGGTTACATTGTCAATTATTAAAAGGAACAGGTCATGGCAAAGAAGGCTAAGGGAAACAGACTGCAGGTTATTCTTGAATGTACCGAGCACAAGGAAAGCGGACTTCCGGGAATGTCGAGATATATCACCACGAAAAACAGAAAGAATACGCCTGACAGGCTCGAAAGAAGGAAATATAATCCTGTGCTGAAGAAACATACCATTCACAGGGAAATAAAATAAAAATATTCAATCATGGCAAAGAAAGCTGTTGCAGCTCTTAAAACAGGTAAGGGCAGAGTATTCACCAAATGCATCAAAATGACAAAATCAGAAAAAACCGGAGCCTACAAGTTCCAGGAAGATATTGTTCACAATGATCGCGTAAGTGACTTTTTGGATAAGAAATAGCCGTAACAGATAAAATACTGCAAGGATATTCAAAGCTTTCTTCATCCGTGAAGAGAGCTTTTTTTACATAATTTCTAAATATTATTTACCGGCAATGGCTTTTTCCCTATTCTTCACCAGAGAAAACAAAGAGAATCTGAACAAGGGACTTCAGAAAACACGGGAAAATGTTTTTGTAAGACTATCCCGGGCTGTTGTGGGAAAATCGAGGGTGGATGACGAAGTCCTCGACAATCTTGAAGAAGTCCTGGTATCCTCCGATGTGGGAGTTGAAACAACCCTGCAAATCATTGAAAGGATAGAAAAGAGGGTTTCCAGGGATAAGTATCTGAATGTAAATGAACTGAACACCATCCTGAAGGAGGAAATTGTTGCTCTCCTGCAGGATAACAGGGAATCCGGGGAAACTGACTTTGCAGCGGATCCTGGTCATAAGCCCCTGGTTATAATGGTGGTTGGCGTAAACGGTACGGGAAAGACAACCACTATTGCAAAACTTGCATATAATTACAGGAAAAACGGAAAGAAAGTATTGCTGGGCGCAGCCGATACCTTCAGGGCAGCTGCAATAGAACAGCTTCAGATATGGGCCGACAGGGCAGGAGCGGATATCGTTAAACAGCAGATGGGCTCTGATCCCGCTTCCGTGGCATATGACACCGTGAAATCCGCCGTGGCCGGGAATTATGATGTGGCCATTATCGATACCGCCGGAAGGCTGCATAACAAGATCAACCTGATGAATGAGCTTTCCAAGATCAGAAGGGTGATGGACAAGATATTGCCCGGGGCACCGCATGAGGTATTGCTGGTACTTGACGGATCCACCGGCCAGAATGCCTATGAACAGGCAAAACAGTTCACAGCTGCCACAAATGTTACGGCACTGGCTATTACGAAACTCGACGGTACAGCCAAGGGCGGCGTGGTGATCGGTATTTCAAACCTTCTGAAAATCCCCGTCAAATACATAGGCATCGGCGAGAAAATGGAAGATCTGCAGATTTTCAACCGCGAGGAATTTGTGGACTCACTTTTCAATGCATGAAAAGAAAAATCAATATCGTTACTCTCGGTTGCTCAAAGAATGTGGTGGATTCAGAAAAACTGCTGGCCCGCTTCCGCTCTGCCGGGTATTCACCGATCTGGGATCCCGGGGATACCACTGCCGACACGGTAATAATAAATACCTGCGGATTCATAAATGACGCAAAGGAGGAAAGTATCGACACCATACTCCGCTTTGTAAAGGCAAAGGAATCAGGATCTGTACGGAAACTGTACGTAATGGGGTGCCTGTCCCAGAGATACAAGGCGGAACTGCAAAAGGAGATACCCGAGGTGGATGGCTACTTCGGCGTGAACAATCCTGAGGAAGTGCTTGAAATAACCGGCGGCGGCTTCAGGGACAGCCTGCCCGACAACAGGATACTCACCAATCCCGGACACTATGCCTACCTGAAAGTCTCGGAGGGATGCAACAGGCACTGTGCATTCTGTGCTATTCCCTCTATCAGAGGACGGTATGTATCTCGACCTGTAGAGAAACTTGAGGAAGAAGCCCGGAGACTTGCTGATATGGGAGTCAGGGAAATAATCCTGATTGCACAGGATCTGGGCTGGTACGGACTGGAACTTTATAAAAAGAGGAAACTGCCTGATCTCTTACACAGTCTGCTCAGATCAGAAAATTTCAGCTGGATAAGGCTGCATTACCTTTATCCCGACTATTTTCCGGAGGAAATCATTTCTTTAATGAGAGACAACCCGCAGATATGCAAATATATAGATATCCCCATACAGCATATTTCCGATAAAATGCTTAGGCTGATGAAAAGGTCTTACGGAAGGAGGGAGGCAGAGGAGCTTCTTTACCGCCTCAGGGAACAGCTTCCCGGTGCTGCTTTTCGGACCACCCTGATTTCAGGCCATCCGGGGGAGACTGATTCCGACCACCGGGAACTGGCTGATTTTGTCCGGCAGTTCCGCTTTGACCGCCTTGGTGTGTTCCGCTATTCCCACGAGGAAGGAACATATTCCGGTGACCGTTACAGCGATGATATCACCGAAAAGCTGAAGGAAGAGAGAGTGTCTGAGCTGATGGCCATACAGCAGTCAATATCCCTGGAAAAGAATTACAGTCTGGCTGGCAGGACGATGAAGGTACTGATCGACAGGAAGGAGAATGAGTACTACGCTGGCAGAACGGAGTTTGACTCCCCGGAAATAGACCAGGAAGTGCTCGTTCCCGTACAATATGATCTGAAACCCGGTAATTTCTATGATATCAGGATAACACAGACGGCCGAATTTGATTTATTCGGTGATCCGGCCTGATTATTCCTCGGAAGATTATTAGTTCTGCTCATCCTCCGAAGATGACTTGTTCTGCTCTTCCGCAGTTTCCTTCTTTTTCCGCATTCTGATCCTGATTTCTGATTTGACCGAATTGAAGCCGACATGGATTGTGTCGCCTTCTTCCGCCTCGGCTTTTATCAGCAGTTCAGCCATCGGATCTTCCAGGTATTTCTGGATTGCCCGCTTAAGGGGACGTGCACCGTATGTTGCATCATAACCCTTCTCGGCAAGGAAATCCCTTGCTGCGGGAACTATCTTCAGCTGATAGCCAAGCGTCCTGACCCTGTCATACAAGCCCTGGAGTTCAAGATCGATAATCTTGTTGATATCCTCCTTGGTGAGGGAATTGAACATTATAATGTCATCAATCCTGTTGAGAAATTCCGGTGCGAAGGTCTTCTGAAGAGCCTTCTGCAGAATGCTCTTTGTCTGTTCGCTGCGCGATGCCTTCCTGGATGAGGTGTCGAAACCTATTCCATGGCCAAACTCCGCAATCTGCCTTGTTCCTATGTTTGAGGTGAGGATCACTATGGTATTGCGGAAGTCGACACGCCTTCCGAGGCTGTCAGTCAGCTGACCCTCATCAAGCACCTGAAGCAGGATATGGAAAACATCGGGATGTGCCTTTTCTATTTCGTCGAGCAGGACAACTGAATAGGGCTTCCTTCTGACTTTCTCGGTAAGCTGGCCTCCTTCCTCATATCCCACGTAGCCGGGAGGAGCTCCCACAAGACGGGAAACCGAGAATTTTTCCATGTATTCGCTCATGTCAATCCTCACGAGATTGTCGGTGGTGTCAAAAAGGAACTTTGCCAGGACTTTTGCAAGCTGGGTTTTTCCCACTCCGGTGGGTCCCAGGAAAATGAATGTGCCTATGGGTTTGTTGGGATCCTTCAGTCCGGCGCGGTTGCGCTGTATCGATTTGACAATCTTCTGGATGGCCTCATCCTGACCGATAACGCTTCCCTTGAGTTCATCCGCCATCCTCAGCAGGCGGGTGCCTTCCGTCTGGGCAATCCGCTGAACGGGAACCCCGGTCATCATGGCAACAACCTCCGCAACCTTTTCGGCATCCACCGTTTCCCGGTTGACAGACAGTTCCTTTTCCCACTTCTTCTTCTCTACATCTATCATCTCAAGAAGATCCTTTTCGCGGTCACGGAAACTGGCAGCCTTTTCAAAATTCTGGTTCTTGACAGCTGTCATTTTTTCATTCTTGGTATCATCCAGCTGTTTTTCGAGCGACAATATCCTCTCCGGTACAACAATATTGGATATATGTACACGGGAACCCGATTCGTCAAGTGCATCAATGGCCTTGTCGGGCAGATGCCTGTCGGATATATAGCGGGCTGTGAGCTTTACGCAGGCATCAATGGCATCATCAGTGTAAACAACATTATGATGATCCTCATACCTTGCCTTTATATTCTGAAGAATATTTATAGTCTCCTCTTCAGAAGTCGGGTCAACGAGAACTTTCTGAAAGCGCCTCTCAAGAGCCCCGTCCTTTTCTATATGCTGCCGGTATTCATCAAGCGTGGTGGCGCCGATACACTGTATCTCACCCCTTGCAAGTGCCGGCTTCAGCATATTTGCCGCATCAAGTGAGCCTGTTGCGCCTCCGGCGCCCACTATGGTATGAATCTCATCGATGAAAAGAATAATATTGTCATTCTTCGACAGTTCATTCAGAATGGCCTTCATCCTTTCCTCAAACTGTCCCCTGTATTTCGTGCCGGCAACAATGGAAGCCAGATCAAGTGCAACAACTCTTTTGTGGAAAAGAACACGCGATACATTCTTTTTGGTAATCCTGAGGGCAAGGCCTTCCGCAATGGCGGATTTGCCGACACCCGGCTCTCCTATAAGAACCGGATTGTTTTTCTTTCTCCTGGAAAGGATCTGGGCAAGCCTTTCAATCTCTCTTTCCCTTCCAACCACGGGATCAAGACGCCCTTCCTCGGCAGCCTTTGTAAGATCAATACCGAAATTGTCAAGCACCGGAGTGTCCGAAGAGGTTTTGCCGGCTGAAGAAGCGGAGGCAGATCCCTTGCCGGATGAACCGAAACCCTGACCTTCATCATCCTCGTCGCGGGGATAATCGGCACTGGCCCTGATTGGACCTGTCTGAATCATCTTTTTTACCGTCTGATAGTCCACATCCATTTCTGTAAGAAACCTGGTAATCAGGGAGTTTTCATCCTTAAGAATTGCAAGAAGAAGGTGTTCTGATTCTATTGAGCTGCTTTTCAGCGATTTGGCTTCAAGATAAACAAGTTTCAATATTCTTTCGGTGCTTCTCAGAAGCGGAATAATTTCATGATCAGCGACGGGTACAGGGCTTTCAACTTTAATGCTTTTTTCAAGGGAGCTTTTCAGACCCATAAGATCAACGCCTCTGTTAATAAGGATATCAACAGCAACCCCTTCGCCGTCCCTCAGTATGCCGAGAAAAAGATGCTCAGGGCTGATATGGCTGTTCCCCAGCCTTATGGCCTCTTCCTTGCTGTAAGCAAGGATATCTTTCACTCTCTGCGAAAATTGTGAATCCATAATAATAATTGTCGTTAATCCTTCAAATATCTGACATCAGCCATTATGGCAGTATCCATAAGACAAAAATACATATAAATGAAAGAACAAAGTTAAATTAATGAGATATTATAGTATTGCAACAATTATGCCTATTTATGAACAGCTGATGTTAAAAATTCACAATAATCCGGGGTGCAGAATAGTTAAATTTTGACTATTTTCGGGAGTCAAAATCCCGAAGGGGTTTTAACTTTATAATTAATTAATTATTAGTATATTATGGCTGAAAGAGAGAGGGTGGTCCGGGTGAATATTGAAGAAGAAATGAAATCAGCATACATTGATTATTCAATGTCAGTGATAGTATCCCGGGCGCTGCCTGACGTAAGGGATGGCCTGAAGCCTGTTCACCGGCGCGTGCTTTACGGGATGTCGGAACTTGGCGTCCTTTCAAACAGGCCCTATAAGAAATCAGCGAGAATAGTGGGGGAGGTGCTTGGTAAATTCCATCCTCATGGCGACAGTTCAGTGTACGACGCCATGGTCAGGATGGCCCAGGAGTGGTCTCTCAGATACCCGCTGGTTGAAGGACAGGGAAACTTCGGCTCGGTTGACGGTGACAGTCCGGCAGCAATGAGGTATACTGAAGCAAGACTGCAGAAGATTGCTGAGGAAACTCTGGCAGATATTGACAAGGATACTGTTGATTTCCAGCCTAACTTCGATGATTCCCTCACTGAACCGGTTGTGCTGCCAACCCGCATACCCATACTGCTGGTAAACGGGAGCTCGGGTATAGCAGTCGGCATGGCAACCAATATGCCGCCGCACAACCTTGCTGAAATAGTCGATGCCACAATAGCCTGCATCGACAATCCGGAAATAACTAACGAGGAGCTGCTTGAACACATAAAGGGGCCTGACTTCCCGACAGGAGGCATCATTTACGGCGAACAGGGAATAAAGGATGTTGCCGAAACCGGCCGCGGCAGGATAGTAATCAGGGCAAAGACGGAGATAGAGCTTACCCATTCGGGGCGGGAATGCATAGTTGTTACCGAAATCCCCTACATGGTCAACAAGGCCGAAATGATCCGCAAGATAGCCGACCTGATAAATGACAAGAAGCTTGAGGGTATATCTTATATCAATGATGAATCCGACAGGAACGGAATGCGGATTGTGATCATCCTGAAAAAGGATGCCACTGCCAATGTGGTGCTGAACAACCTGTTCAAGTTCTCCCAGCTGCAGACTACCTTCAATGTCAACAATATAGCCCTGGTAAAGGGCCGGCCCCGGACACTGACCACCAGGCATCTGATTGACAATTTCATACAACACCGGCATGAGATTATTGTCAGAAGGGCAACGTTCGACCTGGCCCAGGCGGAAAAAAGAGCTCATATTCTTGAAGGACTGATCATTGCAAGCGACAATATCGATGAGGTGATAGCGATAATAAAGGCATCAGAGAATCCTGATACAGCCAGGGAAAGACTGATGGAGCGCTTTGATCTCAGCGAAGTGCAGTCACGGGCAATTGTTGAAATGAGATTGCGCCAGCTCACAGGTCTTGAACAGGAAAAACTGAGGGCTGAATACAATGAAGTAATGGCTCTTATTGAGTATCTGAGGAAGGTGCTGGGGAGTGTTGAACTTCAGATGAATATCATTAAGGATGAACTTGCAGAGATAAAGCAGAAATACGGCGACAAGCGCCGGACAATGATAATTCCCAACGCGGAGGAATTCAATCCTGAAGATTTCTATGCGGATGAAGAGATGGTTATCACCATTTCACACATGGGATATATTAAAAGAACCCCCCTCACCGAATTCAGGAGGCAGAACAGGGGAGGCACCGGTGCAAGGGGCGGAACGACAAGGGATGAGGATTTCATAGAGCATCTTTACATTGCCACCATGCACAACACCATGCTTTTCTTCACCAGCAATGGTAAATGCTACTGGCTCAAGGTATACAACATCCCTGAAGGATCCCGGATCTCAAAGGGCAGGGCCATGCAGAACCTTATCAACATCGAGCCGGGCGACAATGTGAGGGCCTTCATCAATGTAAAAAACCTACAGGAACCGGATTATATCAACAATAACTACATAGTTCTGTGCACCACCAAGGGAATTATTAAAAAAACATCCCTCGAAGCCTATTCGAGACCAAGGGCAAACGGAGTCAATGCCATTACGGTGAGGGAGGGGGATGAGCTCCTTGAAGCCAGGATGACCAACGGGGATCATCATATCATGCTTGCAGTGAGATCGGGCCGGGCAATACGCTTTCCAGAAGACTATGTACGGCCCATGGGCCGTACCGCTTCCGGTGTCAGGGGAATAAGACTCGAAAATGAGGAAACGGACTATGTTGTGGGCATGATTACCGTCGAGAATAAGGAAAAGGATATCCTTGTTGTATCGGAAAAGGGATATGGCAAAAGATCCGATATCGATGCCTACCGTATCACCAACCGGGGCGGGAAGGGGGTAAAAACCATTAACATCACTGAAAAAACAGGTTCGCTGATAGCACTGAAAAGTGTGAATGATAATTATGACCTGATGATAATCACCCAGTTTGGCAATATCCTCAGAAGCCCGGTGTCTGCACTGAGAGTGATGGGAAGGGCAACACAGGGCGTGAGGCTGATCAATCTGAAGGAGAATGACACCATAGCATCAGTGGCCTGTGTGGAGGTGAATGAAGAAAATGGCAAAGAATTTGAAGATTAAGAAGTAATATTATAAATTTGGAAAATTATTTAAGAACAAAATCTATTTAAAACAAAAGCTATAATCATGAAAACGTTCTATTCACTATTGCTGCTGATATGCATCTCGTTAGGAGCCCTGGCACAAAAAGGAAAGGTGACCTCTGCTCTTAGCTTCATCGAACAGGGGGCCCTGGATAAAGCAAAAGACGCCCTGGAACAGGCATATGTACATGAAAAATCCAAAGACTGGTTTAATACATATTTTGCCAAGGGGAAGTTCTGCCAGGCAGTTTATCAGGCAAATGATCCGAAGTACAATTCATATTGCACCGATCCGCTGGGAGAGGCCTACGCTGCCTACGAAAAAGCTATTTCAATGGATCCGAAAGGAAGTGTAAAAAAGAGGATCATTACCAATATGATCTATAACTCCCTTGCCCTTGATCTTTATTCACAGGGAAGCGACAGATTTGAAGCAAACGACTATGCAGGAGCACTGAAATCATTTGCCACGCAGATAGAAATAACCGAAAGCGACAAATATGCCGGAGCCGTGGATACCGGAATGTATTACAACGCCGGACTTGCAGCAATAAATTCAAAGCAATATAATGACGCAATAAAATATTTCCAGAAATGTGCCGACATGCATTACCTGGGCATCACTCCCCATATTCAGGTTTATGAAAGCTACATGGGCCTGGGTGATACTATAAAGGCAGAAAGTTATCTGCTGGATCTGCCGAACAAGTTCCCCGGCGACAACCAGGTTATTCTTCAGCTGATTGATTTCTACCTTAAGGCTGACAAGCCCGATCAGGCACAGAAATACATTACCATGGCAAAGGAAGCAGATCCGGATAACTACAGCCTTTATTTTGCAGCAGGTATAATGTATCTGAATCAGAATAACTTTGACGAGGCAATAGCAGAACTTACCAGGTCAATAGAGCTTAAGAACGATCTTTATGATACTCAGTACGGACTGGGCGCGGCATACATCAATAAGGCTGCCGACATGTTCCTTAAGGCAAACGATATAATGGATGTGAACGAATATACCCAGGCAGTTGAGGCAGCAAACTCGGTATACGCAAAAGCTTTGCCTTACATGGAAAAGGCACTTGAGCTGAAACCGGATGATGTTTACGCCCTCAGAAGCCTTCAGGAGCTGTATTACAGGCTGAGACAGAAAGATCCGTCACTGAACGCCAAATATGAGCAAACAAGGGCCAGACTCAGTGAACTTGAGCAGTAAAAGTGAAAACAAACCTGTGTCAGAAATGGACAGGTAAATAAATAAACGAAAAGCTTTCCATGGGGGAAAGCTTTTCTGATTTTAACAAGTATCAATAAAAACCAAAGCATGAGAAAAGTTAATCTGATATTGTTAATTGCTTTCCTGATATTTTCAGGATGCTCACGGAAAGAGGAAATCCTGCTTCCGGAAAATCCCCGTATTGTGGTATTAATGTATCACAAAATAGCCCACGAAGAAGCCGAAAATCTTTATGAAAGGAGCAGGGTCGAATTTGAAAAAGACCTTAATTATCTGATAAAGAATAATATATCTGTAATAAGTTTCGATGATCTGGAAAATATCAAAAAGTCGGGCAAGATGCCTTTAACACATTCAGTCATAATAACTTTCGACGATGGCGACCGTTCCTGGTATGATATTGCCGTTCCGCTCCTGAAGAAATACGGCATGAAGGCAACTTTTTTCCTCTGGGTGGAAAAAATGGAACAGCATTCATTTCTTAGCTGGCAGGAAATCAAATATATCAGCAACATTACGCTGCCAGGCGGAGTTAAACCCTTTGTTTTCGGCTCGCACACTTATTCACATCCCTTCCTGGAGGGGATAAAAGACCATTTTGAGACTACAGAGGAGTATTACCAGGTCCTTGACTGGGAACTTGCCCGGTCGAAGGAAATCATTGAGGAAAACACTCCCGGAGAGGTTACGGTACTGGCACTTCCGTATGGTGACGGTGCAGGTAACCGCGAAATTATCGCATCAGCAATGCAAAGCGGATACAGGTTCATCAGGACATCCAGGAATGCCGCAATCCACAACATTTCCGGCCTTGACCTCTTCAATATACCCAGTCTGCCCATGCTGGACGAGACAGAGCAGGATGAGATAGGATATTACCTGGAGCATTAAGCATTGCAATCCTGAAATTCTGGATCCTTGTTGCGATTAATCTGCGACGAATACTGATTAAAAATCTTTACTTTTTTAAACATCATTATAAAGAAATAGATAGAAGGAAGAGGGCATATGTTTGTTTTCTATTTAACATAATATTAATTATAGGAAAACATGCATTAAAAAGAAATGAGCCGGAATGGCTCATTTCTGCAAACTGAATAAAAAGCTTGAGGAAATGCAGCAGCTTTAGCTATGCCCGACGGATCTCGTCCTTTATTCTTTGAATATGTCCGCGTCCGAGTCCCTTCACTTCACAGCCCAGCTGGAAATATCTCCGGATCTTATCATCGGATAAAATACCGAAGCAGTCTATTATGGCAGCCGGCTGGCCGATTGTTTTAACAACCGTGTCGGGATCAAGATCGAGATAAGCCTTATGCGGAACTGCAAGTATCACGGCATCAGCATCTTTAAGGGCTTTATTCAGATCGTTTTCAACGTGTATCTCCTTTAGTTTCTCCTGATTGCGGAAAAAACGTGCTTTACTTTGGCCTGTCGCGGGATAGGAATCCTGGTTTTCAAATTCCCACCAATGTTCAACATAGGGATCATGTACCCTGATTTCTGCACCCATTTCTGCGAGCTTCCTGATCACAATCTCAGATCCGCTGTATCTTGTATCTCCCACATCTTCACGATATGCAGCTCCAAGAACCAGAATCTCTGAACTGGCTATAGGCTGACCCATATTTCTCAGGGCATCCCTGGTGAGCTGTCCGACATGAAGTCCGCGTGTATCGTTGATATCAATGGCCATTGGTGTGATTTTGAAAATATCATCCTCAAAACCAAGTATATGTTTGTATGACCAGACTCCCAGGCCGCCGTCCTTCGGCAGACAGTAGCCCCCTATTCCCGGTCCGGGAAATATCATGTTACTGTGTGTCGGACGCACCCTGATCGCCTTGATGACTTTTATAAGATCCACTCCGTTGCGTTCGGCAAAAACGCTCCATTCATCAAGAAAAGCCAGAATGGTGGCCCTGTAACTGTTTTCAATAATTTTCGCTGTTTCCGACTCAATTGGCCTGTCCATTACGGTGAGAGGATATTCTTCGGTATTCAGGACTTCCTTCAGGAATTTCTCAACTCTCTGTCTTGCAGTCTCATTGATCCCGCTGCATACTCTCCAGAAATCGCGTATGCTGGCCACATAATTGCGGCCCGGCATCACTCTTTCATAGCTGTGTGCAAGCAGAGGATCGGTTTTAATCCCCCGCTTTCTGAAGATTTTCTTCATGATGGGATAAGCCACCTGTTCAGTCGTGCCGGGTGCAACCGTTGTCTCAATGAGAACAAGCGCTTCCGGGGGAATCCTCTTTGCAATTTCATGGAGCGAGGCTTCAAGTGCAGCCATGTCCGTCTGTCCGTTCCTTACATTACTCAGCTCGTTTTTAATGTAATCACACTGAACATCCACCACGACCACATCGGCAAGTTTCAATACATCATAGGTATATGTGGCAATAAGGGTCTTCTTTTCTTTAACACACCTGGCTATCATGGGATCAACATCCGGATCCTCAGCCTTAACCGGGGAGATTCCGCGGTTCAGAAGGGGTATCTTCCAGTAACTGCGCACACTGGGACGCTGCATGCCTATAACGAACTTTGACGGCTGGCCTGTCACTTTGTCAACACTGTCAGCAACAATAGCAGCCATTACGGCACCCACAAAGCCCACTCCCATCACAACAACAATCTCACGGCCCTTCTCTCTTTCACTGGCAACCATTTTCTGAAGGCGTTCAAACTCAGCTTTGTATTCCTCTGGACCAGGTATCGGAAACTTTTCACCTCCCGGACTGATCGAAAATTTTTCACTCATGTTTTTATTGTTTGATTAATTAATGTGTTTTATTCGGCTGCTAAAGATAGGAATGTTTAAATAATCTGATCTTTATGAAGTTTGATTTTTGCAAGCACGAGTAATATGAACCTATCAACCAGGATTTTACAGAATCAAAATTATTATTTTGCAGCATAAGGGAAAAAATTACGCTTGTTATACGTATATTTTGCATACTAGTTACCTGTTAAACCAATATTTTGCCGGAAAATAAATCCGGGTCCCTGTTACCTGACCGGAAACCGGGAATAAACAGCACGAAACATATTATATAAAGTAGCATATTATATATACGAGTGCCGGACATTCCGGACTATTTTTTTACTTTTATTCATTAATCTTGGACGGCAGACATTATTTTTTCATGAAAAGCATCAGCAAATCCACTCTTGAATTTCTTTCTGATCTGAAAATCAATAATTACCGCGACTGGTTCCAACAAAACAAAGCCAGATACGAAGATGCCAGATCAGATTTTGAATCCTTCGTTCAGGCATTACTGGATGAAATCATAACATTTGATCCCATCCTTAAAGGACTGGAGGCCAGAAACTGTATTTACAGGATTTACCGCGACATCAGGTTCTCCGCCGACAAGTCGCCATACAAATCCCACATGGGGGCTGTTATAGTACGCGGAGGCAGGAACAGCACCGGAAGATATGCAGGTTACTATGTGCATGTGGAACCGGGAGATGAAAGCATTATAGGCGGAGGTGCTTACATGCCGCCGTCTCCATGGCTGTCAGCAATCAGGGATAAAATCAGCGAACAGGGCGAAGAGCTGGCTGATATCATTAATGACCGGGGATTCGCAGCGGTATTTGGTGAAATTGAAGGAGAAAAACTGAAATCAGCCCCGAAGGGGTATCCGAAAGATCATCCCTTTATCGGACTGCTCAGGTATAAAAGTTTTCTGGCCTCCAGAACTGTTACTGACAGGGAAGTGGTCAGCGCTGATTTTTTCAGCCTCACTGTTAAAGCATTTAAGATAATGAAGCCTTTTAACGATTTCCTGAACGAATACTGATTATTCACAACCATTTTGAAAACAATGAACGGTCTGGAAAGAACCAATAGATTTCTCAGAGGGGAGGATGTGGACCGCCCCCCCTTCCACCCTATCATCATGAGATGGGCTGCCCGCTATGCCGGCGTAAAATACCGCGACTTCTGTACGATACCTGCTGAAAAATGCAGGGCAATGATCAGATGTGCAGAAGGTTTTGATATTGACTGGGTTACGGTAATGTCCGATCCCTGGGCTGAAGCTTCCGCCTTTGGCATCCGTGTCGAATATCCTGAGGATGCTTTGCCGGTTGATACCGGTGGACATTTACCCGATGCGGCGGCAGCATCCGGACTGAAACCCTGTGATCCGCTCCGGAACAGCCGCTGCCGCAACAGGATAAGGGAAATTGAAATATACAGAAAACTGACAAGGGGTAGATTTTTTATCGTGGGATGGGTTGAAGGTCCCGTTGCGGAATATGTCGACCTCAGGAAAGCATCAGAAGCCTCGGTGGATTTTCTCACTGAGCCGGATGCCGTGGAAAAGGCAATGGAGGTGATTACTGAAAATGCCATGGTATTTATTGATCTCCAGATCGCTGCCGGTGCACACTGTATCGGAATTGGCGATTCCTTCTGCTCCCAGATTGGTCCGGAACTGTACTACAGGTTTGCATTTGAAAGACAAAAAAGACTGGTGGAATTCATTCATTCCAGAAATGCCCTGGCCAAAATCCATATCTGCGGAAATACCGAATCAATCCTGGAAGGCGTGATAAAAACGGGTGCAGACATAATTGATATTGATCACATGGTTCCCTCCATGAAAGAATTTACCCGCTTACTGGCAGATCACCAGGTATTCTCAGGCAAAAGCGACCCGGTAACAGTGATTCAGAACGGAGACATCCAATCCATTACTGAATCCGTCAGGTCAGATTTTCAGGACGCCGGAGGCCGCTGCATAGTATCGGCCGGCTGCGAGATTACACCTGAAACGTCAACAGAAAACATGAAACTTTTCAGCAATGCAGCAAAACTGCTCTGATATGCCGGGCTGTAGAATTCAACTGAGTTTCCGCCTTCAATGTAAAAAAATCAGCAGCTCATCAAACTAATGAAATGCTGAATGCAGGATTTTACTGAAAAATACTATATTTCGTGAAATTTACCTGACGGAATACAAAAACTGCATTCCGTTAAAACGCGGCAAAAACACTTAAACCATAACGCCACCATAAACTAAAATATGTTCACTATTCATTGCATAGTTTATTTATCTTGTATTCAATAACTTAATAACTCTTATCCCAGATGAAAAAACTTATTCTGATTATCCTTATGATTTCCGTTTCCTCAGGTTTTCTGACAGCCCAGTCCGGTAATCTTGAAGTGGGCAAGAAAGTTCCGGAATGGACATTTCCTGATGCCAGCGGAAAAAATTTCACAATGAATGAATGGCCCGGGAAAGTATTGCAGGTCAATTATGTCGATCCGGATGAATCCGATTTGAACGACTCTTTCAATGATGCGATAAATAAGGCAGTTGATGTTGACAAGCGTATTGCCAGGGAGAGTTTCCAGGGCTTTGGTATCGTGGATACAAAATCAACATGGAAACCCAAGGGACTCGTGAGGATGATTGCGGGCAACAAGGCAAAGAGATATAATACAACCATACTGTTCGACTACGACGCGACACTGCAGAAACTATGGGGTCTGCCAAAGGACAGCTATAGTGTCGTGCTTGTTGACAAGAACAGGGTTTGCAGAGCAGTTTACACGGGCAAGATACCCGAATCGGAGAATGAAAAAATCATTCAGCTGATCATAGCCCTTACAAAAGAGTAAGAGACAGGTTCTGTTAATACTCCTCAGCATCAGATATGTCGGCTGCGAATTTTGCCTTCAGCCTCTGAAGGTCATTCTTCATGGCTGCCATTGTCTGAAACAGCTGCTTTTCCGGAAGCACGGGATCCGGAAGTTCATTGCTGATATAATTGACGAATTTCCATATTTCCCTGACTTCATTTATATGAATCTCATAGGGTTCATAAATGGGATTCAGTGAGTACAAAACCAGCCTGCCTTCTGCAGCAAGGTTGTTCTCAACTATCTTAAAGACTATCCCGTCGTCGATGGTGAAAAGAATATAGGCCTTGCCGCTTATTATCTCGCGCCAGTCCTGGACAAACTCCCCTGTCACCCACGAACCGTCAGGTATCGGGAACATTGAATCCCCCTTTAGCTGAAAAGTACGGTATTTTCTCTCGTCTGACAGGAAGGGAAGTCTGAAATGCGGCAGCTCGCTAATGAATTCAGGATCAGCATAGCCCGTGGTATAGCCGGCTTTTGCCTTTTCAGAAACCAGTTCGATATTATCAATATTGTCGGTCCCGACTGATGTTGTCAGAACTCTCAGATTGCTTCCCCTGATATATGCATCATAGCCTCTTTCCAGTTCTCCGAGCTGACTTTCCGACAATCCGGAAATATCTGTTTTCAGAAGGGTATCAACCGATATATTGTAATATTTCGAAAATGATACCAGGATCTCAATTCCGGGCTGGGCAATACCGTTCTCGTATCCGCTCAGCGTGGAGCGCTTAAGATTCAAAGCTGCAGCAACATCTTCCTGTGTCCTGCCCTTTCTTTTTCTTAAAAATTTAATATTGGAAGTAAAATACATATGAAAAATGATTATATTGTTATCGGTATATTGATTAATTTATAATCAAAAATAGAATATAATTATTGTATAAACAAATTTTTTCCGGAAAATCTGAAATGAATAAAAGCAGCGGCGACCGTTCCATTCTTCATCTTGATCTCGATACTTTTTTTGTTTCGGTTGAGAGACTCAGGAACAGCAGGCTCATTGGCAAGCCTGTGATAATCGGAGGCCTGTCGGATCGTGGTGTGGTATCGTGCTGCAGTTACGAGGCAAGGAAATCCGGAGTAAGCTCGGCAATGCCGATGAAACTCGCCAGAAATCTGTGTCCCGAAGCAATAATAATCCGGGGCGATATGGAAGCCTACAGCAATTACTCAAATATTGTTACTGAAATAATTGCATCAAAATCACCATTATATGAAAAGTTATCTATAGATGAACATTATGTGGATCTGAGCGGGATGGATCGTTTCTACGGAAGCTGCAAATGGGCTCATGAACTGCGGCAGTATATAATCAGGGAAACGGGTCTGCCGCTTTCGGCGGGGCTTTCTGTAAACAAAACCGTATCAAAGATTGCAACGGGGGAAGCAAAGCCAAACGGGGAAATTGAAGTTGTAAAGGAAGGGGTTCTTCCTTTCCTGGATCCTCTTCCCATAGCAAGAATCCCGATGTTGGGCCGGAAAACCAGCCATGTTCTAAGGTCAATGGGCATAGATACCATATTTACTCTCAGGAATATCCCTGCTGAAATGCTTGAAAAGCTGATGGGAAAAAGGGGAATTGAGATCTGGAAAAAAGCAAACGGGATAGACTCAAGTCCGGTAATCAGCTATTCGGAGCAGAAATCAATAAGCACGGAACATACATTCGAAAGGGATACCACCGATATGGCACTGCTCCGGCAGACACTTGCCGGCATGGTTGAAAAGACTGCCTATGACCTCCGCAAGCAGGAAAAGCTCACTTCCTGCGTGACCGTGAAAATAAGATATTCCAATTTTGATACCCATACACTTCAGAAACGAATACCTTATACGGCTTTTGACCATGTTCTGACCGGTGTTGCAAAGGAGTTATTTGCACGGCTCTACCAGAGGCGAATGCTGATAAGGCTCATTGGTGTCAGGTTAAGTCATCTGGTACGGGGTGTCCAGCAACTCGACATGTTCGATGACACACCCGAAAAGATAAGCCTTTATATGGCAATAGACAGGATCAGGAACCATTTCGGGCAGGATGCGGTGCGACGGGCTGCAGGCGTGATGACCCGCGGTGAAAGGGAGGAAAAAGAAGCCAGACGGTGTGAATATGCCGCAGATGAACAGAAAATGATCAGGGAAAGACTGAGAGGATATATGATGTATGAGAGATAAAGCCGTGTATCTCAATTGTCATTCATATTACAGCCTTCGCTTCGGGACAATGTCCGTGGAACAGCTGGTGGAAAAAGCTGCCGGCACAGGTGTTGAATCAATGGCACTGACCGACATAAATAATTCCACCGCGATTCCGGAGTTTGTACAGGAATGCATTAACAACAATATCCGCCCGCTTGCGGGGATAGAATTCCGGAGGGACAATGAACTGCTTTACACAGGGATAGCCCGGAACAACAGGGGAATGAAGGAACTTAACGAATTCCTGTCAAAGCACAATTTTGAAGGAACCCCTCTCCCATTCCCTGCACCGCATTTTTCAGAAGCATATATAATATACCCCGTAAAAAAGCCTCCGGGCCGTAAATTATTTGATAATGAGAGAACCGGAATAAGAAAGGATGAAGCGGGCCGGCTTGTCAGCCTGGGCCCTGATGAAAAGAAAAGCATGATCATAATGCAGCCCGTCACTTTCAACGTACCGGACGATATTTTTATACATAAGAGTCTGAGAGCCATTGATAACAATATTCTTCTCAGTCATCTGAAGCCTTCACAGTGTGCCGGGGAAAATGAATTCTTCCATTCCCCTGCTCATCTGAAACAAGAGTTCATAAATTATCCCGGAATAATACATAACACGGAAAAGCTGACCGCTGACTGCAGCATATCCTTCGATTTCGGGAACCAGAAAAACAAAAAGATCTTCTCCGCCAGCCGCTATGACGATAAACTGCTTCTTGAAAAACTGGCATGGGACGGGATGGTCTACCGCTACGGCAAAAACAATGACGAAGCAAAAAAGAGAATCCGGCATGAACTTGAAATAATCGACAAGCTCGGCTTCTCTGCATACTTCCTGATAACATGGGATATTATCAGGTACTCAATGTCCAGGGGCTTTTACCATGTGGGCAGAGGAAGCGGAGCAAATTCAATTGTTGCTTATTGTTTGAAAATCACCAATGTTGATCCAATCGATCTAAATCTTTACTTCGAACGATTTATCAATCCGAAAAGAAGCAGTCCGCCCGACTTCGACATAGATTATTCCTGGAAGGAAAGAGACGAGGTAACAGATTATATATTCAAAAGATACGGGTATCATCACACTGCCCTCCTGGGAACGATCAATACCTTCAGGGGAAAATCCATTGTGAGGGAGCTCGGAAAGATTCACGGATTGCCGAAAGAGGAAATTGATGAACTGATTGACAATCCCTTTTCCGGGAGAAACGGCAGTGAAATAAGTGATATAATCTTTGCAACGGGACGCAGGATTGCCGATTTCCCGAATTTAAGAAGCATTCATGCCGGGGGCATTCTTATTTCCGAAGAACCTGTTTCATGCTATACTGCCCTTGATATGCCGCCCAAAGGATTTCCGACCACCCAGTGGGATATGTACACTGCCGAGGAGATAGGTTTCGAAAAGCTGGATATACTCAGCCAGAGAGGCCTGGGACATATCAGGGAGAGCGTGGAAATCATACGGGAAAACCGTTCGGAAGATGTCGACATACATGCAATCCATAAATTCAGGAACGACCCTAAGATCAGACAATATCTCCGTACCGGGGAGACCAAAGGATGCTTCTATGTGGAAAGCCCGTCAATGCGGGGATTGTTGCAGAAACTCAGATGCGACGATTATCCGACACTTGTTGCTGCCAGTTCAATAATCAGACCCGGGGTGGCACGTTCGGGAATGATGCGGGAATATATTTTCCGTTTTCATAATCCTGATAAATTCAATTACTTACACCCGGTAATGAAAGAACAGCTTGAGGAGACATTTGGGGTAATGGTGTACCAGGAAGATGTCCTCAAGGTGTGTCATCATTTTGCAGGCCTGGACCTTGCAGATGCAGATACGCTTCGCAGGGCAATGAGCGGAAAATACCGTTCAAAAAAGGAAATGCAGCGCATTGTTGACAGATTTTTCTCCAACTGCCGTAAAAAGGGCTACGAAGAGGATCTTATCAGGGAGGTATGGAGACAGATAGAGTCATTTGCAGGCTATTCGTTTTCAAAAGCCCATTCGGCATCCTATGCCGTTGAAAGTTTTCAGAGTCTTTACCTTAAGGCACATTTCCCCCTGGAATTCATGGTGGCTGTTATCAATAATTTTGGCGGATTCTACAGGACCTGGGTCTATGTACATGAAGCAAAACGATATGGTGCCTCCATTCAGCTGCCATGCGTCAACAAAAGCAATTTCAAAACAACTATCTATGGTTCTGATATCTACCTTGGTTTTATCCATATTCTGGGTTTCGAGGCCGGACTGGCAAAAACAGTGGAAGATCTACGCCGCGCAGAAGGCGATTTCACCGATCTTGAAAATTTCGTGACGAGGGTCAGGCCCGGACTTGAACAAATAATACTTCTCATAAGGGCCGGGGCTTTCCGCTTTACCGGAAAGAAAAAATCCACACTGCTGTGGGAGGTCCATATGCTGATAAACAGGGGAAGCCCTGAAAAAACCAGGTCACTCTTTGCTCCTCCCCTCAGGAAATTCGTCCTCCCCGACCTCAGGCAGAATCTGCTCGATGATGCCTATGATGAAATAGAACTGCTCGGCTTCCCGGTATCTCTGACATGGTTCGACATGCTGGAAACATCATTCCGGGGAGAGGTTGCGGCACGTGACATGATACGCTTCAAAGGCCGGGAAATCAGGATGGTCGGACATCTTGTAACTATAAAGTATATTAAGACAGTGAAAAAGGAATGGATGAATTTTGCCTGTTTCATTGACTGTGAAGGAAATTACTTCGACACCACCCATTTCCCGCAATCACTTAAGAACTATCCTTTTAAGGGATCAGGTACTTATCTCATCCTGGGCAGGGTGGCAGAAGAATTCGGATATGCCTCCCTTGAAGTTGAAAAAATGGCCAGGCTCCCGGTCAGACCCGATAAAAGATACTGACAAGCTTACGGATATATCAAAAGGGCCGTTTCTTTCCGTCTCAATCCGGCCTGAAGGCAGAGGCATGCAAATGTTTCGATATTTTCCTGAAGCCGCTGATCCAGTAAAAAACAAGGACGGGAAGAAAAGCCGTAAGCAGCAGCGGGGTATTGCTCATCAGAAGGAAATCATACAATCCGTGGAAGGCGAAGGGAACAATAAAAGCCGCTGCAATACCGGCTGCCCTGAACCGTTTGCTGAATTTCGCAAGTCCGAAATAATATCCCATCATTATTCCGAAAAGAGCATGGGCCGGAACGGCTGTAAGTGCACGCATCAGACCAACGCCATACCCTCCGCGGAAAACATACATCAGATTCTCTATCCCTGCAAATCCGAGGGAAATATAAACAGCATACACAATCCCGTCAAACTTTTCGTTGAAATTCCTGTCCTTCCATATGTAAAGTAAAAATGCTGAATATTTAAAAACCTCCTCGGTAAATCCTGCTACCAGAAAAGCAGTATATGCCGCCTTCCTTATCTCATCAGAGCCCTGGTACAGACTCATCAGAACATCCTCAATAATAGCTACAGGTATAACACATAAAGCACCTATATATAAAGCTTTTATCAACATCCTTAAAGGCTCTTTTTCATATGTGTCGCGGCTGTATATGTACCAGGCAATTATAAAGACAGGAGCCAGTGAAATAAATAACAAATTATTAAACATAATACCGGAAGTTCAGTCAGGTAAGCTTTTAATCAAATCAAACTTTTATAAAACTGGTTTTAAAAATGTGAATTAATAAAAAAAAACAGATTCTAAAATTAAGCAAGTCTTTTTGTTAACAAGTCATATAACATACAATACAAGGTGAACCACAGGATCAGCTTAAGGACTGATCGTTGCTGTTTTTCTAATCACTCTGGCGTATTACCCTGTGTATTCCTTTTAGTGACTGGATTTTTTTGATTATGCTGTACAGTACATCGTTGTTGGGAACTAAAATACCCAGGTTTCCCTCAAACATTCCTTCCTCCGAGTTGTAATTGAAACTCTTTATGTTAACATTATAGTGTGAAATTATTTCGGATATCTGGTTTACTATACCTGTATTTGCGAGTCCTGTTATTTTGACCGAAGTGATGAAGGATGTGAGGCGTTCCGTTTTGGTCCACTGTGCGGCAACAACCCTGTAAGGATACCGTGCCATCATATTATGTGCATTCGGACATCCCTTTCTGTGTATTTTTATACCTTCCGATATGGTAACAAATCCGAACACGGGATCCCCGAATACCGGCTTGCAGCATTTTGCCAGCTTGTAGTCGAGACCTTCCACTTTATCTTCTATCACCAGGAAATCGGAATACAGAGTGTCTGTATCTTCTTTTACCTCTTTCAGGCTTACAACGGGATCAGTGTGAACTGCCGCAGCCGTTTCCTCCTTCTGAAGGATTTCCTTGATCTCAAGCAGTTCTATTTTTTCTTCCGCTATCAGGTAATAGAAATCCTGGGCTGTTTTGAAATTATAATGATTGATAAGCCTCTGGATCACAGTATCATTATAATTTATTTTCCAGTTCTTCAGACGCCGCATCAGGATCTCCTTTCCTTCTGCGGCAGCCCTGGCTTTTTCCTCATTGAGTGCAAGCTTGATTTTCGATTTTGCCTTGCTTGTCACCACAAACGACAGCCAGTCCTGCTTGGGTTTCTGATTTTTTGACCGCAGAACATCAACATGATCCCCGTTTTGCAGAACATATCTGAGAGTGACGTTTTTTCCGTTAACCTTGCCGCCGACGCATGTGGAACCCACCGCTGTATGAATGTCGAAAGCAAAATCAAGAAGGGTTGCACCGGCAGGCAGCTGTCTCAGATCACCCTTTGGAGTAAAAACAAATACTTCATCGGTATAAAGTCCGGAACGGATCTGGTCAAAAAAAGCAGTATCCTCTTTTTCAGGAGATTCAAGTATTTCCCGCATTTTACCCAGCCACACATCAAGTCCGCCTTCTGCCTTTACCCCTTTGTAGCGGAAATGCGCTGCAAGGCCCTTTTCTGCAATTTCATCCATTCTTTCCGACCTTATCTGCACCTCCACCCACCTTCCTCTCGGTCCTATCACAGTTGTATGGAGGGATTCATAGCCATTTGATTTGGGAACAGACAGCCAGTCACGCAAACGACTCGGGTTCGGCTGATAAAGATCTGTCACCACTGAATAGGCGCGCCAGCAATCCGATTTTTCATTTTCGGGCTCGCTGCGCAGAATTATTCTTATGGCAAACAGATCATATACTTCCTCAAAATCAACCCCCTGCTGTTTCATTTTCATCATGATGGAATGAATCGATTTGGTCCGGCTTCTGATGCTGAAGTTAAAATTCATGGCCTGAAGCTTTTCCTGCAGGGGCTGCGAGAATTCCTTTATGAACCTGTTACGGGCGGCAGTCGTCTGCCTGAGGCGGCTGACAATATAGCTGTACTGTTCCGGTTCAAGGACTTTCATGGCCAGATCCTCCATCTCCGATTTGATATTATAGAAGCCAAGCCTGTGTGCAAGAGGCGCATAAAGAAAATAGGTCTCGGAGGCAACGGGAAGTCTGTCTTTTTCAGGAGCTTTTTCCAGATTGCGCATATACTCCAGCCTTTCAACCAGCTTGATAAGTATGACACGGACATCATCCGCCAGGCTTAACAGCAGTTTCCTGAAATTTTCCGCCTGAAAAGATGACTGCATGGATTCTAGGTTGCTGATTCTTGAAAAACCTTTCAGAATCCCGGTCACTTTCTGGCCAAACTGCTTTTCCAGTTCAGGAGAGTTAAGATCAAGTTTATGCCAGGAATCATGAAGGAGGGCGGTAATTATAGATGTTGGCCCCAGTCCCACTTCACCGGCAATTATCCTTGCAACAGACAGTGCATGAAGTACCTGTGGTTCTCCGGTAAGGGCCACAGACCCCTCACCTGTTTTTATTGCCAGGTCAAGTGCAGCCCTGATCCTTGGGATATCTTCCTGTGAAATGTTATTTTCCGCTGCTTTAAGAAGTGCCCTGTATGCTGATTTTATCTTTTTTGAATCCACCTCTCCCCCGCCGGTTTTCCTTTTGCAAATAAATATTGAAATAAAAGCCAGTAATCCCGGAATGAATGTTATCATGTCCGGGATTATAGTTTATGGTTAACAGCCTGTGTACCAGTATCAGAAACAGTCCCGCCTAACTGTAAAATGAAATGCGGTTAACATGGCAGTACTGACCGGCATACGATATGCTGATACAGTGTGCCTGCCTGTTGTGTTAATCTATGGCCGGGACTCTTTCTCTTTAATGGCTCTCTGTTCACAGCGGCTGCACAGATTGGTAATATTCTTCAGTTCCCTGGCCTTTGCAACAGTTCCCTCGAATATCTCATCTGTCCTGTCAGTGTTGATATAGGAGCAATCTTGAAAGAGATGATAAACTTTGCCGGATTTTGTCCAGTAAACATGGTTTACACCATCCATCAGAGCTTCCACCTGCTGTGTCTGTTCCAGATACTGTTCCTGTGACGGCGGATTGAAATCAACTCCTGCCACACCTGCTATCAGCAGAGCGACTACCGCAATTGTTCCGACAAGGCCTTTCTGCTTACCGCTGAGGTCCTTGTTGGTGAAGATAAGGATTACCAGTGGCAGGAAGGCTATAATGCTGATAATAGCACCGAGCTGATTCTGAACAAAGAATCTGACTTTATCCTTTTCTGAAGCCGGATCGAATCTGTTTGCCTTTTTCCACAACATTGAACCTGTTACGGCAAAAATTAATGCTGCTACTATCAGAACAATCAGAATGGTTGTATTTACCGGAGCATTCCGGAGCTGAACGATGGCTATAATTTCAAATGCAATTGCCACAATCCATGCAAAAGCAGCAATAATCCTGAAATTCCGGGCTTTTGCCTTGCTTTCATCGCTGGCTACAAATTTCGTGGTCCGTGCGCCTGCTGGTGCGGAAGCCGTTCCATCGTCCTCAATCCTTGTTATCTTCTTCGTAGTTTTTTTATTTTCCATTATATCATGTTTTGTTGGTTAAAGCAATTCTTTCCCGGCCTGTTTTATGCCCGGAGTATAATTTCCCTTAAATCAGTTATTGTGTTCTTAATTGTATATTACTGGAGCCGGATGATCGTTACTAATCAGATTAATGGCTGCAAATTTAATAATTATTAACAAAAAAACATTCACCAGGTTCATTTGAGGTGGAAATAGTCCTGTTTCGTTGCAGTATTCCACATATAGCTATGGCGTATTCAGATGTTCAAGATTTTCAATACCCAGCGTCCGGGAAAGATCAGCCAGCTCCCTGAGATTTATTTCGCCCTTGATGGAAACCACAGAGTTACCCTGTCTGCCTTTTGTGATCATCAGTAATTCTGATATGATATCTCCTTTCTGACGTACCAGGAACCTTGTCAGATCACTACCTTCACGGACAAGCATAAGTTCTTCATATTCTGATCTGTTCAAAATCCTGCCAAGTTCATTATGGAAATTTTCCTTTCCCCCGGAAAGAGAATCCTTCTCCGATAATATCCTTATCGATTTAAGGCGCAAAAGAATATTATCGGCTTTGTCGGGGTCCCTGTTCATTGCCCCCAGCATATTCAGCATCTTTCCTGAAATATAAACGGATGTAAAGCCCTCCTTTTCAGAATATTTTTCAAACAATGCTTCAAGGGAGCCCGTCTGAGCTGAGAGTATCTGGCTGATGATCAGAGAAATCATTAAGGTATATATTTTTTTCATCTTATCTTTTATTTTGGTTTTGGTATATTTTTATTTCTGTCGCTATCAGTATCCGGCATCTGCAGACCTGTTTCCCTTAATCCCGTACTGAAGGAATTCAAGGATTTGGACAGGGGCTCCATATTATCAAATGATGCTTTCGCAAGATCCACAACCGGAATAACTGATTCTGCAGCAATATTCAACCTGAGTGAAACGCCGGAAAGAACTTTCATAGCCTCAGCATATGCCAGTGCAGGATCCGTATAGGTATCTTCGGGCTCTGTTGCGTGGTTAAACAGGTTAAGGAAGAACCACAAAGAAATAATCAGCAGTATGGCGGCTGCAATCCCGGAAAACGTAAATAAGTACCTTTTTAAAGGCTTTTGTTCCGGTTCCGTTATTTGCCCCGGCAATGGCCTCTGCTGCTGTACAGCCTCTTCTAAATCATCAATAGCCTTAATTATCCTCGTTTCAAAATCCGGGGAAGGAACAGGCATCTTTTCTGATTCAGAATAATGCAGAAAAATCTCCCTTTCAGCTTCATATCCGGGAAAAACAGCATCCCCGCAAAGAAAATCCCTGAGTTCCTGCTCTTCCTTGCCGGAAATCCTGCCACTGTAATACTTCTCAAGCAATACTTCAAGTCTATGCTCTTCCATCAACATATTCAAGATATTTCGCTTTAATAATTTTCCGGGCCCGTGATAATGTCACCCTCAGTGTATTGATTTTTATTCCGCTCTGCTGTGATATCTCTTCATAGGATAATCCGTTGATTTCCTTTAGTTGAATCAGGTCGCGGTATAAGGGAGGCAGTTCATCAATGATGCGGTTAAGTATACTCTGGCTTTCATCCTTTACCATTTTCTCATAAGGTGACGGGGACAGATATGAATCTGCGGAGTCATTCCCGTTCCATTCTGTATCAATATGTTTCCGTTTTCTGATCATGTCAATACAGCTGTTTTTTGTCATGGTAAGGCCCAGCGCACCGACATCAGAATAATCATCAAGCCTGTCACCCATAAGCCACATTTTCATAAAAACCTCCTGCACAATATCCTCAGCTTCATGCTGATTCCTGAGAAAACGGAAAGCCATTGCAAAAAAATTACGGTTGTACCTGTGTATTATTTCATTAAATGCATCCCTTGTCATCAGGCTGAAAAACTTGCTGAAAATTACCCGTAAACATAAGACCAAATCCCTCTCCCGCCATCTTTTTTCAGCCTTTCAGAGAATTCTTTCGCTTCTTTAAACGTCATATTTCCTTTGATTTGCACAAGCAAGCCGTTATCGCCTCCTCCGATAATGAGGACTTCCCTGAAAACCCTGCGGCTGCTCCTTGTCAGCATTACCAGGTTCCTGCCGGATTCTTTTACACTCATGAATTCCCGATATTTCCTGCGTTCGGGGCCTTTTTTAATCAGATCATAAAAATTTTCATCCGGCCTGTTGTTCCCGGTCTGAACAAGGATCCTTACCGAAGTAATTTCCCCCGGCAGATAAACCCCAGAAGACTCCCTGTCCCTCATAGCCCTGGCCAGTTTAAGCAGGTCACCACTTATAGTAACTGAAGTAAATCCCTTGTTACCCGCATATTTATCAAACAATGATTCTATGGTTCCCTGTCCGTACGATGTCAGGAGAGCAACCATAAACAATATTCCGGATATCGTTTTTCTCATATCAAGCTTTTTTGAATCGTTTTCTTTTAACACAGACGTTTGACATCGTATTTCATTACAATCAAATGATGATTTTATTTTCAAAATCGAAAAACACAATGAAAATTTGGAATAGTTTAAAAAAAATCTACCTTTGCACTCGCAATTTTAGCGGATGATTCAGTAGCTCAGCAGGTAGAGCATCCCGCTTTGCGGGAGAGTCCTGGTTCTTTAAGATACAAGAGTTTGATTCAGTAGCTCAGCAGGTAGAGCATCCCGCTTTGCGGGAGGGTCCTGGTTCTTTAAGATACAAGAGTATGATTCAGTAGCTCAGCAGGTAGAGCATCCCGCTTTGCGGGAGGGTCCTGGTTCTTTAAGATACAAGAGTATGATTCAGTAGCTCAGCAGGTAGAGCATCCCGCTTTGCGGGAGAGTCCTGGGTTCTTTAAGATACAAGAGTTTGATTCAGTAGCTCAGCAGGTAGAGCATCCCGCTTTGCGGGAGGGTCCTGGGTTCTTTAAGATACAAGAGTTTGATTCAGTAGCTCAGCAGGTAGAGCATCCCGCTTTGCGGGAGAGTCCTGGTTCTTTAAGATACAAGAGTTTGATTCAGTAGCTCAGCAGGTAGAGCATCCCGCTTTGCGGGAGAGTCCTGGTTCTTTAAGATACAAGAGTTTGATTCAGTAGCTCAGCAGGTAGAGCATCCCGCTTTGCGGGAGAGTCCTGGTTCTTTAAGATACAAGAGTTTGATTCAGTAGCTCAGCAGGTAGAGCATCCCGCTTTGCGGGAGAGTCCTGGTTCTTTAAGATACAAGAGTTTGATTCAGTAGCTCAGCAGGTAGAGCACATCCCTTTTAAGGATGGGGTCCTGGGTTCGAATCCCAGCTGAATCACAAAAAAGAGGAATTTTCATTAACTTCCTCTTTTTTTGTTTGTATATCTATGGTTCTTGTGCTTTTTATTCTCTACAGTAAATCAAGGACACAAATCATTTAAATTACTTCCGGCAGATTACGCACACTATTTGGCAGGCAGAGCATCCCGCTTTGCGGGAGGGTCCTGGGTTCGAATCCCAGCTGGATCACAAAAAAGAGGAAATTTTCATTAACTTCCTCTTTTTTTGTTTCTATACGCTAAGTTTTCTTGTGCTATGTATTCTGTTTATATTCTTTACAGCAAATCGTCTGACAGGTATTATGTGGGTTACACAAATGATTTAAAAAGACTTGTTGCCGAACATAACAGAAAAAAAGGGAAATATACTGATGCCGGCATCCCATGGGAAATTGTTCACTCCGAACAGGATTTAAGCGGAAAAAAATGCGGGAGAATTTTGTTAAGAAGGAAATGCATAAAAGCAGGAAACCCGGAAATAGCTGAAAAATTATAAAAAGTTAATAGTCATGAATAAAAAATAATAATCATATAAATTTGATTATCTAATATATGCATATCAATAACTGAAGTAATTAATTATATACATTCTGCTATATAATTTCGGGTTTATCTGTAAAAGAAATAACCTTCAGCGCAGTTGAAAGACATATTGAAATATTAATCAACTAAAGCAACAATCTGGTGGGATATTACTTAATAATCCTGATTGAGTAAAGGAATGATTGAGTAGAAAGTCTCCTATTCGACATTTCCTATTTTAGTTGTCCGTTTTCCGGAATAATCAAGAAATGTTTTGCCGGTATTGTCCTTAATATCGGAGTTTGCATCCCTTTCGAGCAGCAATTTGATTACATTCTCATGGCCGTTCTGTGCAGCAATTATCAGTGCTGTTGCGCCGTCAGATCGTTGAAGGTCAATCTTTGCTCCCCTGTCAAGCAATAATTTTACAGCTTCAGAATGTCCGTTAAGGGATGCCAGCATAAGGGCACTGAAACCGTCAGACCGCTGCAGATCAATCAGAGCGCCACTGTCCAGCAGCTGACCGATAATGCCGGCATAACCGTTGATGGATGCCTGCATCAGGGGACTGATACTGTCTTTGCCGAGCAAATTGACCCGGGCACCCTTTTCTAAAAGCATTTTAACGATTTCACTGCTTCCTGCCCGGGATGCCATCATAAGCAAGGTATATCCTTCGGAATCTATTAAATCTGGATTAATCTCCTTTTCAAGCAGTATTTGCGAAACTTCACTATTACCCTTCTGGGTCGCAAGGAACAAGGCTGTGGCCCCGGCATTATTTCTGATATCGGGATCCGCTCCCCTTTCCATCAGCAATCTGACAGTTTCTGCATGTCCGTTTATTGCTGCCTGCATCAATGCCGTTGTCTGAAACGATTTCTCCTGAGCATTTATGTCAGCCCCTTTGTCAAGAAGGAAGTTTACAGCCGCATTAAATCCGTTCTGAGCTGCAATTATCAGGGAAGTCATTCCGTCGTTGCGATTAAGATCCATATCAGCCCCGTTTTCCAGAAGCAACTTCATCGCATCGGCATAACCGCCCTGGGATGCGCAGATCAGTGCAGTCGCCCCGTCATTGCGTATAACATTTACATCAGCACCTTTGGATATTAACAGCCTGACAACATCCGTTCTTCCCTTTGCTGCTGCCCAGATCAGCGCATCAGCACCACTGTTGTCTTTTATATGCAGATCAGCCCCCTTTTCCAGAAGGAGCCTGACAAGATCCGTCTGACCGTTTTGGGAAGAAAAAATGAGGGCTGTAGTTCCGTCCGAACTGCGAGAGTTAATATTGATTCCTTCAGCCAGAATCATTCTGACGATTTCTGAATGACCATTCATGGATGCAACCATCAGTGGGTTGAACCTGAAGGTTTTATCAAAATCAAAATGCAGATCGTTTTTGAGTAAAAGTTTTACCGGCTCAATGTGTCCGCTGTTTGCGGCACGGACAAAAGCCGTTTTCTTGTTTGATTCTGTTTCCAGACCGATATTCGGACCGGGTTTTATCAGTAACCTGACAACCTCAAGGCTTCCGTTCTGGGCTGAAGCTATCACAGCAGTCAAGTTTCCCAGTGTTTCAATATCAGGAACCTGACCCTCATACAATACGGATCTTAATGTCCGGGAAATCCTGTCCTGTGCGTTTATGACAATTGCATTCGTCCAGTCACTGTCACTTATGTGGGCTCCTCTTTCAAGGAGAAGTTTTACAATCCTGGAATAGCCGTTTAATGCTGCAATAAAAAGAGAATTTCCGCCATCCGTACATTTCAGGTTCGGATCGGCACCTCTGTCCAGCAGCAGTTTAGCAATGTTGTAATGCCCTCTCAGCGAGGCCACGAATAAGGGCGTGGATCCATCTGAATTCTGAAGATTCAAGTCTGCTCCCTGATCCAGGAGGAATGTGACAATCTCTTCGTGTCCCTCAAGTGCTGCCTGAGTCAGGGCATTTGTTGAATACTGCCCGTGACCGGTTTCGACAGATGCACCTTTGTCTGTCAGTAGCCTGACTATTTCAGAATGTCCGTTCTGGGCAGCCACCATCAGAGCAGTAAATCCGTCAACTGCCCTCAGATCGGGATGCGCCCCCCTGTTAAGCAATAATCTGACAACACCGAGATGGCCGTTCTGAGCAGCCACCATCAGTGATGTAAAGCCATCAGCCGCCTGAACATCCGGATCAACCCCGTGTTTAAGCAGAAGCCTCACAGTATTCTCATAACCGCCGTATGATGCAAACATAATGGCCGTAATTCCTTCAAGCGCCTTCAGATGAGGATCTGCACCCTTATTGATCAAAATCTTACAAGCCCTGGTGTATCCTCTTTCCGCTGCGTACATGATAAGGGATCTGCCGTATTCATCAGTATAAGAAGCCGAGTCAAGACGGCGTGCTTTAACAATAGCAGAATAATGATTCTTGTCTCTGATCGCATCCAGAAATTGCCGTATATCCGTATTCTGCTGAGCCTGAAGCAATATTGTAACCATCAGAAATACGAGTCCTGTAATGATTTTTATACTAAATGTTTTCATGTGACAGGGTCTAGCTGATTGTAAAATTAATTATAAATATTAAACATTTGAGAATAATCATTGGTTCTCTTCGGCCCTATCACAAAGGATGCTGAAGTTCAGGCAATAGTACAACACAATTATTTTATTCACTAACCAGCCTTAAAATCCTGTGCTTCAGAAAAAGGTATGGTGAGGTTTATATCAGAAGGCCCCCGCAAAGGAGAGAATTTGCCGGGAAATAAAATGAAAGGATTCTGCCCGCAGAAGTGCTTCAAAGGAATGTTTCCACAAATTGATTATCAAGAGTATTATCTAATAGCAGACATCAGAAAAGTATCTGCCAGCAGAAATGCTTGAAAGGAATGTTTTTGCAGATTGATCTTCAGGAGTGTTGTATTCTAAGCAATAAGTGAAAAGGATGATATCCTCCGGGAGGTGTTTAAACGGCTGTTTCCGGCAAAGAAAATTCAAAACAGCCCTGAACACAGAAAACTGATCAAATGGCTGTAATCCCTGCAGGAATCGCCGGCAGGGCCATTTTCGGCAGCTCTTGAAAATAAAACGGGAGCCTGCAGTGTAATTGAAATCGTGTTCCGGGATCAGCTGGAGAGGACCGGTATTTGTCTGTTGATTGATTCTTCCAGTGAAATCAGGGTTTCCGTTCTTGTTATTCCCGGAATATTCTGGATCTTTTCTGTAAGGATATCCCGCAAATGCTCATTATCGCGCGTATAGACTTTCAGAAACAGGGAATAGTTTCCTGTTGTATAATGACATTCAATTATTTCAGGTATTTCCTTGAATTTGGTGATCACTTTGCGGAAATTGCCCGGGTGATCAAGAAATATTCCTATATAGGCACAGGTTTTAAAACCTACCATTGCGGGATCAACCTTAAACTCGGACCCCCTGATGACACCCAGGCGTATCAGACGCTGTACCCTCTGGTGTATTGCTGCTCCGGAAACGCCACATTCCCTGGCCACTTCCAGATAGGGAATCCTGGCATTCTTGGTTATTATGTCCAGAATTTTTCTGTCAAGGTTATCAATTTGTAAATTATCTCCCATTATTATTAGTTTTAATCAATACAATCAAAGAAATCCTGAGTTTATTTAAAAAAATCAAGCAAAAGATAACAATAATTATTCTTAATAACAATGTGATTATACCGGAAAAAAATAAAATGGAAAATAAATGATTCAGGAATATAATTTATTGAATATTAATTGTTTATGTATCCGATTATCTCTCTGATATCTGAAAAACCTTTTTCATTCAGGTAATTTTCGATACCTTTTAGGATATCGATTGTTACCGCGGGGTTAATAAATGACGCTGTACCCACCTGGATTGCAGAGGCCCCTGCCAGGAAAAATTCAATTGCATCCCGGGAATTCATTATTCCTCCCAGACCAATTACGGGAATCCTGACAGCCTTCGCTACCTGCCATACCATACGCAGGGCAACCGGCTTGACAGCCGGACCTGACAGTCCTCCGGTAACAGTGGCAAGCGAGGGTTTCATTCTTTTGACATCCACAGCCATGCCAAGAAGGGTATTGATAAGTGAAACCGAATCAGCCCCTTCTTCTTCAGCAATCAGTGCAAACTCAACAATGTCTGTTACATTGGGAGAAAGCTTCACTATCAGTTGTTTCGAATAAACCTTCCTGACTTCCCTTATCACCTCCCGGGCTGATTTCGGATCCGTGCCAAAGATCATACCTCCCTTTTTAACATTCGGACAGGAGATATTAAGTTCTATTGCCGGGATTTTCTCCAGAGCATTGATTCTGCCGGCCAGGGTCACATAATCTTCGACATAGCTGCCGTTCACATTTACAATGACATTTGTATTGAATTCTGAAACAACCGGATAGATGTTCTTTTCAAAATGATCAATACCCTTGTTCTGAAGGCCCACTGAATTAAGCATGCCGGCAGGTGTTTCTGCCATACGGGGATAGGGGTTTCCCTCGCGGACTTCCAGTGTTGTGGCTTTCAGAACGATTCCTCCGAGCTGTGAAATATCAAAAAAGTCCCTGAATTCAACTCCGTATCCAAAAGTACCGGATGCAGCCAGTACAGGATTTTTAAAATGGAGATCGTTTATATTAAAATCAAGTTTTACCATTTAAGGTCATTGATATTGAACACCGGTCCTTCCGTACATGTACAAAGATTACCCCTGACTGTTTCAACGGTACAACAGAGACATACTCCTATACCGCAGGCCATAAGGTTTTCCAGTGAGACTTCGCATCTGACCGAATTGGCCCTGCAATATGCTGCCATCGCTTTCATCATAGGCTCGGGTCCGCAGCAGTAAACGACATCATATCTGTTTGCAGTGAGCACAGGGTGATCGGTGATGAAGCCCTTTTTCCCCATTGAGCCATCCTCGGTTGTAAGAAATATCCGCCCCAGAGCGGCATATTCATCATATTCCATTACTCGTTCACTGCTTCTGAAACCAAGCAGAATATCGGGAGTAAAACCATTTTCATTGAGATATCTGGCCAGGAACAGCAGAGGTGCTATTCCGCAGCCACCACCCGCAAGAAGGATGTTTTCATTCTTTTCGGGCAGGGAAAAGGAATTGCCCAGGGGATAAATAACATTAATTGAATCGCCTGTGGACAATCGTGAAAGGGTTTCGGTTCCTTTCCCGGCAATCTGGATAAGAAGTCTGAAGGTATTTCCTGAATAATTGACATCATGAACGGAAAACGGACGCCTGAGAAATGTTTCCGGACTGCCATCGACTTTGACCTGGACGAACTGCCCGGGTTTCATTTCCGGCAGTTTTCCCTGGGAAGTAAGCCTGAGCAGAAAATAATCCTTGTTAATCTTTTTATTCTCAACAACTCTGAGAGATTCGATCCGTTTTGTCATTCAGGCAGAAATTTCAGGCAAATATACTATTCTTTTTCCGGGTAATATTCCCTGAAACTGCTATTCGTGTAGAACCACACAATCTTTTCAACTGCCGGGGATGAAGTTTCCTTCTCCCTTTCGGGAGTTTCTTCTGAAATAATCTCCTTTACCGGTTCCTTTACATCTGTAATTCCACTGTCAGACGGAAATATTTCTTCCTGAAGCTGACTGAACAGATCCGGTGCAGACTGTTTTCTGTACATCTGCTCACGGCCGAAAAGCAGCCATTCCGGAGAGATATAGGTATATTTCTCAAGCATTTTCAGGACGAAATCCAGGCTTGGTTTGTTCCGTCCCGACAGAATATGGGAAATACCCGACGGCTGTACCCCTATTTCTTCAGCAAACTGTGCCGAAGTCTTGTTCTCGGCCTTTAAAAATTCAAGTATTCGTTCTTTCATGGATCACTATTGTATTACAAATGTAAACAATTAACAATTCACATGCATAACTTTTATTGATTTACAGATGTAATTTTGAATTATCGCGAGAATGTTTTTATCGATAAATTTCTTTTTTATTAATAAGATTATTCCCGAAATTGCAGATAGAAATAGCAAATATAATTGATGTCTTACTGGAGATTAGCTGAATATTCTACAGGAACACAGTTTTTTAAGATGAATTTCTAAAGTAATTTGACTGTTCAGAGCAGGAAATTAATGATTCCATGTCTGTAAAAGTATAGAAAACAAGTATTAAATTACTGATAACAAGTCAAATATCAAATTAAGTAAATATAATACCATATAATTTACAGATGTAAACCAGAATTGTTAATTAAATGGTTTACGTGTGTGAACACAATAATTGAATTTTGATGTTTACAAATGTGAATTAATGATTTTGCCATATTTTCTGATGCATTATCCAAATGAATTAGTCAACATGTCTTTTTCGACGATATTTCAGGCCTTAAATCTTCTGTCTTTAAAAAACCGTTTAAAAACAGGTTATTCCGGAGCCATTCAAGAATATCTCTTTATGCTGCAGACAAAAGGTTCCGCTGTCATGTATCGTGCAAATTATATTTCTTTCATTTTAAGCGCTTCATTCATGTGGTTTTTGATTAAACCCAGACTGACTGCCCCTCTTTTTGCTATTTTAGCAGGGCAGTCGTGATTGTTAATGAACCGTCTGCCTGCCTGGCTTTGAATAATCACCTTAATATATGTATTGCACTCACATTATAAACAAAGGATAAATATCTCCCTGTCAATATCAGAACATTATTTATGGAAGCTTTTTTCAACTTTATCAACAACTCAGTCATTCTGGCAGTTCTGTATGCTTTGGTCTGGATAGGTGTATTCCTTACAATTCTGATGGAGAACAGAAATCCTGCCAAATCGCTGGCATATATTCTGGTTTTGGTTTTTGTTCCTGTATTGGGCCTGATAATTTATTATCTCTTTGGAAGAGATTTCCGTAAACAGAAAATTTTCCAAAAGAAGGGCTTCGGAGAAGAAGATATCTCCAGGGAATATTTGAGTAAGTATTCCCGCAATTCCCTGGAAGACCTTCAGTTTATGGAAGAGAAAATAGGTGATCTGGTCCAGCCTTTCCGCCAGCTTTTCCTGGAAAAACAGTCATTAATCCATAGCGGGAATAAAGTTACTCTGCTGACAAACGGAGAAGAGAAATTCCCCGCTCTGTTCAGGGCCCTGGAAATGGCACAGCACCATATTCACATAGAATATTACATCTTTTCCAAAGACGATATTGGTCTGAAACTCACAGAAATCCTGATGCAAAAAGCTTCCGAAGGAGTAAGAGTCCGGGTAATTGCAGATGACAGGGGAAGCAGGCGCATCAGGGATATTCCAGAGATGCTCCGGAAAGCAGGAGTTGAATTCTACAGTTTCATGCCGGTCCGTTTTGCTTCCCTGTCTCAGGCGAACTACCGCAACCACCGTAAAATTGTTGTCATTGACGGAAAGTCTGGTTTTGTCGGAGGCCTTAACCTGGACGACCGTTATTTAAATAATGGAAAACACAGGCTTTTCTGGCGTGACACACATATAAAAATTGAAGGTCCGGCCGTACAGGAACTGCAACTGAATTTTTTAAAGAATCTGAGTTTTGTCAGCAAAAAACATTTTGAACTGAAGGCTGAATATTTTCCGGAAGCTTCAAATTATGAAGATGGTGCTGTTGTGAGCGTTGCTGCCAGCGGTCCTGCTTCACCACACCCTTACAACATGGAAATCCTCCTGTCGGCAATAAACCGGGCCAGGAAATCCATAAAAATCACCAATCCCTATTTTATTCCTTCCGACCAGCTGCTGCTGGCTCTGGAACTGGCTGTTGCAAATGGTGTGCTCGTAGAGCTTATTATTCCAGCCAGGTCTGATAGTTTTATCGTGCAGCACGCTTCATTTTCCTTTATCAGCCCATTAATAAAAAGGGGCGCTAAAGTATACTTGTATAAAAAAGGGTTTGTGCATGCAAAAACGATGGTTGTGGACGGTGAAATCTGCTTTGTGGGAACGGTCAACATGGACATCCGCAGTTTTTACATCAATTTTGAAATAGCTGCTGTACTGCATCAGCAACAGTTATGTGAGCAGATGGAAACGCAGTTTCAGAAAGACAAGGCCGACAGCCGGCTCATAATAGCCGCTGACTGGAAAAAACGGCCGAAAAGAAAGCGTTTCCTGGATTCGCTTTGCCGTTTACTGGCACCCTTGTTGTAAAATGCTGATATCAGGGGTTCCGGTATGGCTGAGACACAACAAACCTGCTTTGCAGAAACAAGTCTAGAAAGTGAAACTTACCCGGATGTCAGGTGAACGGTACAGCCCGTAGGGATCATTCAGGGCCCACAGAGCAATAATGTTCAGGGCCGATCTTCTTCCCATAGGCTGGCTTACTCCTCCTCCCACAAGAAAAGTGTTGATATTGAATCTGTCTGTTGTTACCTGATTATTGACCCAGAAAGGTGTTTTTGATTCCAGGTTCAGCAGTTCATCTTCGGCATGAAGAAACAGCCCGAGATGCAGGCCGGCGGGAATGATATTGTTTATATCCTGGATCAGCACCAGCTGCGTGTATGCCCGTCCGCCGAATATATTCGTGCCTCCGAAATGTTTCTGGGCATAGTATCTGTATTCGGGACCCGCGGCAACTGCAACACGCGGCAGAAGCCACACTCCGACAAGAGGAGCAATTTCAATGTTTGTTATGGTTCCAAACTGAAGTCCGAGATCCCCCCCGAAAAAAATCCTTTCCCTCAGCGGAGGTTTTTCATTCCTGATTCCCTGGGAATACAGATTCCTTCCTGCCAATGTAAAAATGAATAAAGTAAGTAATCCTGCAAAGGCAATCCTCCGGATCCGTTTCAAATAAAATACATTTATCATCATTACATTTTGTAAATTTGACGTGATCTTACAAATAAACGAAAAAATCACTTTTATTATATCAGCCGTATCAAAATGAATATTATTGTTAACGGGGCAACCAGGGGAATAGGCCGGGAAACTGCTCTTCTGCTGGCAGAAAAAGGCAATTCAGTCATAATAACCGGAAGAAATGAAAAGGCACTGGCAGAACTTGCATCGCTTCCGGTGGCGGGAAAGCTGATCCCCTGCCGGCTTGATATATCCGACTTCGGAAGGTATGAAAAGATGTTCATGGAAATCATCTCCTCCGTTTTTGAATCGGTTGACATCCTGATAAACTGTGCTGCCTATCTTGTTGTCAGGGATTTTTCCTCCTTCCCTCCGGAAGAGGCCGTAAAGACAATGGAAACCAACTTTTTCGGCGTTGCATCCATGATCCGCAGCATTATCCCCTCTATGAAAAAAGGCTCACACATTATCAACATCAGCAGCATGGGCGGATTCCAGGGAAGTGTGAAATACAGGGGATTATCATATTACAGCGCATCGAAGGCTGCATTGTCCTGTCTGTCCGAATGTCTTGCCGCAGAACTGCTGGAAGAAGGAATAGCAGTCAACTGCCTTGCCCTCGGATCGGTTCAGACTGAAATGTTTGAAGAAGCTTTTCCCGGTTTAAGGGCACCGGTCAGGGCCGGGGAAATGGGGGAGTTCATAGCTGATTTTGCCATAAGGGGTGGAAAGTTGTTTAACGGAAAGGTAATCCCTGTGGCTTTCAGTAATCCCTGACCGATATTTTTCCATCCAGTGCAAGCAGACCGTTATAAGCAAGCGACCTCAATTCGTCTTCTCCCGGATATACAATTACCGGGGCTATAAATCCCACCATTCTTTTTATCCTTTCCACATGATCTTCCTGGAAAGCCATTCCTCCGGTAAGAATTATTGCATCCACCCTTCCTTCAAGCACGGCTGCGGCCGATCCTATTTCCTTGGCTGTCTGATAGGCTGCCGCATCCCTCACCAGGATTGCTTCCGCATCTCCCTCTTCAGCCTTTCTGCATACTTCCCTGAAACTGTTGGTGCCAAGGTAGGCCACCATTCCGCCTCTTCCGGTGATCATTGCCCTGATTTCCGCATAGCTGTGCTTTCCGCTGAAGCAGAGATCAGCCAGCTGGCCTGAGGGAAGACTGCCCGATCTTTCAGGCGCAAATGGGCCATCACCGTCAAGTGCATTGTTGACATCAACAACCCTGCCCCTGCGATGTGCGCCAACACTGACTCCTCCCCCCATATGGGCAATGATGAGGTTCATATCCTCGTATCTTTTTTCCAGGGATGCCGCATACATCCGTGCAACCGCTTTCTGATTGAGGGCATGGAAAATCGAAATCCTGGATATCGATGGATGTCCTGAAATCCTTGCCACCGGCTGAAGCTCATCAACTACGACAGGATCAACAATATAGGCCTCAGCATTTGGCATGACCGCCGCTAAAGCATTTGCAATGAGGCCTCCTAGATTACTTGCATGCTGACCAAGCAGGCCTTTTTCAAGATCCGAAATCATCTTTTCGTTCACCCTGTACACCCCTGATTCTATAGGCCTTACAAGTCCGCCCCTGCCGACAATGACTCTGATGTCAGACATGTTCACCTTTTGCTCTTCAAGTTCTTTCAGAATAAGTTCCCTTCGAAAATCAAGCTGCCCCCGAATCTGCCCGTATCCGGTCACTTCTCCGGATGAATGTGTCAGATTCCTTTCCATGATGAGCTTTTCATCAGCGTAAAGAGCGAATTTCGTTGAGGTGGAACCCGGATTGATAACAAGGATCAGTCTCATAGGCATTTTAATTTTTTTCAGTTCTTCAGACAGGACGGATCATGGCATTCAAAATTAAAACATTATGCTATTTTCATTTGCAACCATTCATCAGGCAGGCCAGTGCTATGCAATAAAATTTCGATTGTTCACTTTCGCTTCTCGACATGAGGATTACGGGTCTGTCAGTTCCCATGATCATACCCCCGAGACTGCCCTTTCCGAAAAGCATCAGTGATTTATAAAAGGGATTGCATGCTTCCAGTGACGGGAACAACAGAATGTCGGCATCTCCTGCTACCGGGGTGTCAACACCCTTGATCAGGGTACTTTTTGCATCACAGGCAAGAAAAAGATCCAGGGGCCCGTCAATGATGCAGCTGCCAAATTCACCGCCTTCTGCCATTTTTTTAATTATGGCATAATCAGAGCTGTAGGTAAAATGGCTGCTTGCCTTTTCAGAAGCACCGATAAGGGCAATTTTCGGTTTTTCAATGCCGAATCTCCGTGTCATCCCCGCAGCATAACGGATCATTGCAATCTTCTGTCTGAGGTCGGGATAGGGTATTACTGCAGGATCGGTAACAAATAGCAGTTTATGGTACATGGGTGTTTCAATTGCCCCGACGTAGCTCAGTACGGCATTCTGTTGCATGATTCCCGTATTCCTGTCCATTATGGCTCTGAGGAAGATATCGCTGGCCACAAGACCTTTCATCAGTATGTCAGCCTGTCCTGATCTGACCAGCCGTACAGCAGTTACCGCCGAATCAGTTTCATCCGCAGAACTGATCAGTGTAAATAGTCCGGGGTCAATTCCCCTGCTTATGCACAGATCGCTTATTTTTCCGGTCTGTCCTATTAAAACAGCCTCGGCAAACCCTTCTTTCACAGCCCTGCTGACAGAAGCAATGGTGCCGGGATCCTGTGCCCAGGCCACGGCAATACGGTGCCTCCGTTTCATAGAAAGCACTTTTCCTACCATCTGATCAAGGGATGTGACCATTGCGGATTTTCACTTGCTTGCTGCTGCGGAAAGCAAAATGCTGTCATATTTTGCCTGTTCCGAATCAGACCTTGAAGTAAGTACTATCGGAACCTTTGCGCCCAGTATTACAGAGGCTACCTTGGCTTTTGCGAAGAAAACCAGTGATTTATAAAGCACATTGCCGACTTCGATATCCGGCATCAGCAACAGGTCGGTATCTCCTGCCACTTCACTTCTGATACCCTTGCGTTTTGCGCTCTCAAGGCTCACCGCATTGTCAAAGGCCAGCGGACCGTCGATAATACAGTTCTTTATCTGATCGCGCTGGTTCATTTTGGATAGCAATGCAGCATCAAGGGTTGCTTCCATGTTTTCATTCACCATCTCAACGGCACCAAGCACTGCCACCTTGGGCATTATATATCCGAGTTTGATCAGGCAGCCGACTGAATTGTTGATTATTGCTATTTTGGCCTGAAGATTCGGCGCGATATTCATAGCAACATCAGTCACGGCAATTACCTTATGGTATGTTTCAACCTCGAACAGGGCAAAATGGGAAAGCAGTTTTCCTGTCCTCAATCCCCATTCCTTGTTAAGAACCTCCTTGAGCAGTATTGATGTGCCCACCTTCCCTTTCATCAGAATGTCACCCTGGCCGTTGTTAACAAGTTTAACAGCTATCTCAACAGCCATCTGGATATCCGGTTCATGTATTATTCTCAGGCCGGTGATATCATAGTTGTTTTCCGCGCAGATATTCTGTATCTTTTCCTTATCACCCACCAGGATGGGATCCACAATATTTTCCTTCCATCCTTTTATTACAGCCCCGAGGGAATGCTGGTCCTGTGCTGCCGCCACCACCATCCTTTTTCTCGGTTCTCCGGCGACAATGCCCTTCAGATCGTTCAGACTCTTAAGTACCATTGTTAAGGGGGGGTTAATTTAAACTCAAACTGTCTGCCTTCTCACTATATTACAGGTATCACATGCTATCACCAGTTCCTCGTCGGTTGTAACCGCCATTACGGTAACCCTGGATTCAGGCCTGGATATAATTACATCCACTCCCGAGCTGCCGTCGTTGGCTTCATCATCAAACAGAATTCCCAGGTTTTCCATTTCTGAGCAGATTTTCTTTCTCATCTTATAGTGATTCTCTCCTATACCACCTGTAAAAACAAGAATATCAACACCGTTCATTGCTGCTATGTAGGATCCTATGAATTTTTTAACCTTATAGGCATACATTTCTATGGCCAGGATTGCCTTTTTATTGCCCGCTTCGGCAGCCGTCTGCAGGTCGCGCATATCGGAAGAGATCTGTGATATTCCGAAAACACCGCTCTTCTTGTTGATCATATTGTTAACACCTTTTATATTAAGGTGCTCCTTGTCAGCTATGAAGACAAGTACTCCCGGATCAACCTCTCCTGTGCGGGTCCCCATGATAAGTCCGTCAACCGGGGTGAATCCCATTGAGGTATCAATTGATCTGCCCTTGTCCACCGCCGTTATCGAGGCTCCGTTGCCAAGATGGCATGTGATGATCTTTATTGCCGAAATATCCTTTTCCAGAATATCTGCAGCCTTTTGTGCAACGAATTTATGACTGGTACCATGATAGCCGTATTTCCTGATCCTGTACTTCTCGTAATATTCATACGGCAGCGCGTACATGTACGCATAATCAGGCATTGTCTGGTGGAATGAGGTATCAAAAACCGCCACCTGGGGCACGCCGGGTATCAGTTTCTCGACCGACAGTATGCCTTTAAGGTTTGCAGGATTATGAAGCGGGGCGAGTTCGATACAGGCTTCAATATCTTTCTTCACATCATTGTCGATGAGGACGCTTTCCTTGTAATTCTCGCCTCCATTGACCACCCTGTGGCCAACAGCCTTTATCTCATTGATATTCTGTATCACCCCATGGCGCTGATGACAGAGTACATCCATTACCATATTAATTCCCGTCGTATGGTCCGGTATATCTGTTATGAGCCTGTAGGGTTCACTGTTGGCAACTGTATGGGTAAGAATACTTTCATTCAGGCCTATGCGCTCAATAAGTCCCCTGGCCATCATTTTTGAATCCGTACCTCCTGACATTCTGAATACCTGGTACTTTATTGAAGAGCTGCCGCAATTTAATACTAAAACAATCATTTTAACGTGCTGATTTAAATTCTTAACTATTTGGCCGCAGCCTGAATGGCTGTAATGGCAATCATGCTGACTATATCGCTAACCGAGCATCCCCTCGACAGATCATTTATGGGGGAAGCAATGCCCTGCAGGATCGGTCCGATGGCTTCTGCATGTGCAAGGCGCTGAACAAGCTTATATGCTATATTGCCGCAATTGAGATCAGGGAATACGAGTACATTTGCCCTGCCGTCTATTTTGCTGCCCGGGGCTTTTTTTCTTCCGATTGCTTCAACAAGTGCAGCATCGCCCTGCAATTCACCATCAAGCAGCAGGTCCGGAGCCATCTGCCGTGCTATTTCGGTTGCTCTTATCACTTTGTCCACCAGCGGATGCTTTGCGCTTCCCTTTGTGGAAAAGCTCAGAAGAGCCACTCTTGGCTCAAATCCACCCAGTGCCCTTGCTGTATTGGCAGATGCAACCGCAATTTCCGCAAGTTCCCGGTCAGTGGGGTCGGAAACCACCGCACCATCAGCAAAGATAAATACTCCGTTCTCTCCAAGGCTCTTGTCGGGAAGGATCATGATGAATGCCCCGGACACAACCGAAACCCCCGGAGCAGTCTTTATATACTGAAAAGCCGGCCTCAGCACGTCGCCCGTGGAACGGTCCGCACCCGCGACTTCACCGTCGGCATCTCCGTTCTTTATCATAAGGGCACCAAGATAAAGGGGATCTTCTATCAGCCCGGAAGCCTCTTCCCTGGTCAATCCTTTACTCTTTCTCAGTTCAACCATCATCTCCACATAATGATCCTTTTCAGGATTGTCAAGGGGGTCTGCCATGTCAGCCCTTTCTATATTCTTCAATCCGAGCCTTGCAGCATCATCCCTCATTTTACCGGGACTGCCGATAAGGGTTATCCGGGCAAGGTTCTCCCCGATTGCTATATCAGCCGCTCTGAGGATTCTCTCATCATAACCCTCGGGGAGCACAATCCTTTTATTGTGTTTCCGGGCATTCTCCTTTATCTTATCAAGTAATTCCATTGTGTATCAGTAATTTAATTTTTCAAAACCAAGTTGATAAATGTACGGAAAAAAAGTATGAAATAGCAATTTTGGAATAAATGATTAATGTCAGGCTTTATTTTTTCATCAGCGAGGTGATTAAGCCGGAAATTAAAAAACCGATTCAATCATTTTTCTAAATTAGCGGTGTCAAAAAACAATTATGGAAATTGATTTTCTTTTATCAGGCCTTGACGCTCTCGGCAGGGATCTGGAAGGTGATTTAAAATATGACAGGATAACAAGAATACTATATTCCACCGATGCTTCTGTGTACAGGGAGCTTCCCCTGGCTGTTTCATGGCCAAGGAATACATCCGATATCAGAAAGATCCTGGCTTTTGCATCTGACAACGACATACCCGTTACAATGAGAGCGGCAGGAACCTCACTTGCCGGACAGGTTGTGGGATCCGGTATCATTGTGGATGTTTCAAGGTATATGAAAAGAATACTGGAAATCAATGAGAAAGAGATGTGGGTACGGGTGGAGCCCGGTGTGGTACTGGATGAGCTGAATATGGTCCTGAGGCCTAAAGGCCTGTTTTTCGGACCCGAAACATCTACTTCGAACCGCTGCAATATCGGCGGGATGGTAGGAAACAATGCCTGCGGCTCCCACTCTCTCATTTACGGATCAACCAGGGAACACACGACAGAACTTAAAACGATACTGAGCGATGGCAGTGAAGCTGTGTTTGGCCCCCTCGACAGTGAGTCCTTTGAGCAGAAATGTCTTCTGCCAGGCCTGGAAGGAAGGCTTTACCGGGAAATAAGGCAGATGCTCGGCGACCAGACGAACAGGGAACAGATACTCAGCGGTTTTCCGGATCCCAGGATTCCCAGAAGAAATACCGGATATGCACTTGACATGCTTCTTGACAGTGATGTGTTCACCCCCGGATCCGGAAGGCCCTTCAATTTCTGCAATCTTCTTGCCGGCTCCGAGGGAACCCTGGCCATTGTTACCGAGATCAGGCTCAACCTGGTCAGTCTGCCCCCTCCTCACAATGCGCTGGTTTGTATTCATCTGCGGGAAAGGAACGATGCCTTCCTCACCAACCTTACCGTACTCAAATACCATCCCTCGGCTGTCGAAATGATGGACGACAGGATCCTCGAACTGACAAAGGAAAATCTCAGCCAGAGAAACAACAGGTTTTTTCTCGAGGGAGATCCCGGGTCGGTCGTAATAGCTGAATTTGCAGGAGAAAGTCCGGAAGAGGTGGATTCTGTTATTTCTGAAATGGTTGATGATCTGAAAAGGAGCAATTTCGGTTATGCATACCCGGTGATAAAGGGAAAGGATATTCCGAGGGTATGGGCTTTACGGAAAGCCGGTCTTGGTGTTCTTTCCAACATGAAAGGCGATGCCAGGCCCGTATCCCTTATTGAGGACACTGCGGTGTATGTTGAGCATTTGCCACGTTACATTGCGGATTTTGAGAAGATGCTGGCCCGCTACAACAAGGATGTTGTTTACCATGCGCATATAGGAACAGGCGAACTGCACATCAGGCCTGTACTGAATCTCAAGGATCCGGATGATGTGGAACTGTTCCGGATCCTGGGAACCGAAACGGCAAAACTGGTAAGGAAATACCGGGGTTCGATGAGCGGGGAGCATGGTGACGGAAGACTGAGAGGTGAATTCATTCCGCTGGTGCTGGGCGAACACAACTATAATCTCATAAGAGAGATAAAAAGGATATGGGATCCCGCCAATCTCCTTAATCCGGGAAAAATCACCGATACTCCCAGAATGAATACATCCCTCAGATATGAACCCGGCAAAAAAACGCCCGAAATCACTACCATCCTTGATTTTTCTTCAACAGATGGAATTGTACGGGCAGCCGAAAAATGCAACGGATCGGGAGACTGCAGGAAGACTGCGCTCATCGGCGGAACGATGTGTCCGTCCTTCATGGCAACAGGAGAAGAGAGGAACTCCACCAGGGCCAGGGCAAACATTCTCAGAGAGTTTCTGGGATCTGACGAAGGGAATCCCTGGAACCACAGGGAAATATATGATATACTGGATCTTTGTCTTTCCTGCAAGGGATGCAAAGCTGAATGCCCTTCAGGTGTGGATGTGGCAAAACTGAAGGCGGAATTTCTCCAGCACTGGCACGATATTCACGGGATTCCCCTGAGAACAATGCTGATAGCCCACATAACAACAATTAACCGGATCGGGTCAGTTGCCCCGGGGGTCTTTAATTTTTTCATTAACAACAGGATTATTTCCGGATTATTCAAAAGGGCTGTCGGAATAGCCGGGCAAAGATCAATTCCTTCCCTGTACAAAACCACACTGAGAAAATGGGCGGGAAGTAATTTAAACACTTTAAACCCGGAAAAACCGGCAGGGAAAGTTTGTCTTTTCATCGACGAATTCACCAATTTTAATGATACTTCAGCCGGAATATCCACGGTGATTCTGCTGACAAAACTGGGATACAGGGTCATCATTGCAAAGCATAATGAAAGTGCCAGGACTTACCTTTCGAAGGGTTTTCTCAGGAAGGCGCGGAAGATTGCCAGGGACAATATCATGAAACTCAGGGATACCGTAAGCAGGGATGTTCCACTGATAGGCATTGAACCGTCGGCAATACTGGGGTTCAGGGATGAGTACCCGGATCTGGCGGGTGATGATCTGAAGGATGATGCCGCGAGGCTTGCCGGCAGCAGTTTTATGGTGGATGAATTCCTTGCCGGTGAATACAGGGCAGGAAGGATAAGGAAGGATTCATTTTCCACGGATAAATCAGAAATCCTTCTGCATGCACACTGCCAGCAAAAGGCAATTTCGTCTTCGTCCTTCACCATAGAAATGCTTTCAATACCGGAGAACTACAGTGTAAGGGAGATTCCTTCAGGATGCTGCGGTATGGCAGGATCATTCGGCTATGAAAAAGAGCATTATGACCTGGCTGTCAGTATAGGCGAAATGGTCCTGTTTCCGGAAGTAAGGGCTGCAGCGGAGGATGTAATAATAACAGCGCCGGGAACCAGCTGCAGGCATCATATAAAGGACGGAACGGGCAGAAAGGCCCTGCACCCTGCAGAAGTATTGCTTAAGGCTCTAAAAGGCAGCAGAAGTGCTTAAAATCGTTTTATGAAGGCTTCCTTTTATTTCCTGCCGGCTCCTGAAGTATTGTAGTATTCGTTGAAAATTCCCTGAATGAGGGGCTTATAGTAAAGCCAGAAAAACCTTCTCGGATCATCTGCTCTTTTGCTGTACAGTATCCCCTTCAGTTTTTCATAGTTCCTGAATCGTGAGGTACAGTATTTTATGTCCTTGCTTGCGAAATCGCCTGAAAAATAATATGTTTTCCTTTCCTCCGGCTCCCTGATAACAGCAGGAAATTCATTTGCAAGTGAATTTTCGGCAAGAAGGGAATCTCCCGGGCCGGTTGTGGAAATCATGAACCTGGAAATAACATCGTTTTCCATGGGATCAATTATATCGAACCACTGGTCAAATGTTACCCGTCCTGCAAGATTCCAGCTGCTGCTGTATGTATCATCAGTAACTATTGCGGGAAAGGGATTTGTCAGATGGGTTCCTTCCTCCAGGACAATTATCCTGTGTTCCTGAAGAAGCACTATTCCCGGTCTGGTGAATGACCAGGGTTCATGGTACTGTTTCCTGTACATTCCTGGCATCCATGCCGGGAAGCCCCTGCTGGCAGAATCAAGTGAGCTGAAATATTTTCCGGTCCAGCCGGTAAATCTGATTCCCAGTCTTTCCTGTGCCCTGAAGGATTCATATTCGGCTGTCGGAAAATCAAAGGAGTTGTATTCCATCACAACAAGCTTGTTCCTGTCCTTCATTTCCTTGATCAGAAGGTTGTCATTGTTGTTGAGCCCTCCGTAGATTTTCCTTGTCCGGCGGCTTTGTGAAAAGCCCTGATACCATTCATTGAAAAATACTCCGTATGTATCTGTAACATATATTGCATCAGCCTTTTCCGGAAGCTCTTTCAGGTCCGCAAGCCTGTATTCTTTTCTATCCCAGAGTTTCTTTTTAAGAGGACGCGTGGGTATAAATCCGTAATAATCCTTCCGGAATGAAAAACTCCTGTTCGTCTCCCTGTTGACAAATCTGTTATTTGTGAGAATCCAGTTGAAGGATTTATGCTTTTCACGGTGAATGGAGGGGACTGTCTTGTCGACAATTATTATGTTCATGGCTTTCTTTTCCATGAATGCCCATTGAAGCAGGTTGAGTACAGGCAGAATAAGTAAAGCTGCCAGTATTAATAATACAATTAGCAATGGTTTTTTCATAACTGAATTGTAAACTGAAAAATTATCAAAAACAGTAAACTAGTGTAATTCCTTTTATTTTTCCAAAAATAGCAATAAAATGCATTATTTTTTTTCAAATGTTGATAAAAACACAGCAATATAGTGAAAAATATTTAATTATCAATGTTAATAACCACATGCAGTGTTAAATCCGCGTTTATCCGGACCGCCTGCCATCCTGCCGTCAGGAAGTATCTGAATTGCATTCACACTTCCGATGGATGATCTTGTCCGGAACTCGTGACCCATTTTTTCCAATTTTTTAAGTGTAAGACTATCAATAGTATTTGCCTCTATGCTTATCTGATCGGGAAGCCATTGATGATGAAATCTCCCTGCATCAACGGCTTCCGTTATCTTCATATTATAATCCACCACGTTGATTATTACCTGAAAAACGGTTGTCGGAATTGTTGATCCGCCGGGTGAACCGGCAACAAGAAAAAGTTTTCCTTCTTTTTCAACAATTACCGGCGTCATTGAACTGAGCATTCTTTTTCCCGGTTCAACCGCATTGGCATCCCCTCCTGTAAGGCCATACATATTGGGTGCCCCGGGCTTTATGGAAAAATCATCCATTTCGTTGTTGAGCAGGAAGCCTGCACCTTCCACAACAATACTGCTTCCAAAAGTATTGTTCAGGGTTGTCGTCACTGCCACCGCATTTCCATGGTGATCAGCCACGGAATAATGTGTTGTCTGCTCATTTTCAGCCGGCAGGGGATCTCCGGCAGATATATCTGCTGAAGGCGTGGCTCTTTTTTCATTGAAATCACTCATTCTGGATTTTAAATACTCCCTGCCTGTCAGTTCCCTGACAGGTACCCTGACAAAGTCCGGGTCGCCTGAATACCTGGCTCGGTCTGCAAATGCCCTTCTTTCAGCTTCCGCAACAAGATGTACAGCTTTTGCCGAATGAAATCCCCATTCTCCGACAGGACTTGATTCAATCATCCCGAGAAGCTGAACCAGTATTATTCCTCCTCCCGAGGGGGGCGGCACGGTTGAGAGGCTGTAATTCCTGTATCCGGCCTGAAGCGGTTCACGGAATACAGATGAATAGTTTTCAAGATCCTGCACGGTAATTATACCGTTGCCCCTTTGCATTTCATTGACTATAAGCTGCGCTGTGAGTCCCGAATAGAAGCCATCCCTGCCATACTTCCTTATTCTTTTCAGTGTTTTGGCCAGTTCGGGCTGGCGAAGGATATCTCCGCCCTTCCACAATGAGTCTTTTACAAAAGCAGGCCGGGCACGGTTTCTGCTTATAAAGTTTTCCCTGTTGCGGTTAAGAGAAGCTGCCTGATCCTCGGGCAGGGGAAAGCCTTTTTCAGCAAGAGTGATTGCAGGCTGTATCACATCCCTGAAATCAAGCCTGCCGTAAAGGGAATGTATTCTTGTCACACCGTCAACCGTTCCGGGAACACCGGAAGCCAGGTGTGTGTCAGTACTCAGATTCCCGGAAGGGTTTCCGTCCTCATCAAGGTACATGTCACGCTTTGCGGCCAGGGGGGCCTTTTCACGGAAATCAAGAACATGTTTACTGCCGTCGCTTTGCCTCAGAACCATAAAACCGCCGCCTCCTATATTGCCTGCTTCCGGATAGCATACTGCAAGGGCAAACTGGACGGCCACCGCGGCATCAACCGCATTTCCTCCCTTCTGAAGCACTGATATCCCGATCCTTGATGCTTCCGGATGAGCAGAAACAACCATGCCGTTCTCCGTAACAATCTCACGGCCTTCGGCAAAGGGGATTTTTGAATCTGAATGCATCTGCCGGCAGGCAGATATCAGGATTACGAGGATCAGGATCTTTACTGCATGCTTCATGTTACGGATTATTGATTCATTGCCGGTATCAAATATAATAAAGCCGGCAACAGGTTGTTAAGGCCAGTTGAAAAAAAGAACTGACTATGCCCGATCCACATTGAATTATAATTTTGCTATTTTTACGTAAACTTAAATAATATGTTGCCCAATCAACCGCTGGCTGAAAGGATGCGGCCTAAGGACCTTGATGAATTCTGCGGGCAGGAACATCTGGTCGGCAAAAATGCGGTTCTCAGAAAAATACTGGAATCCGGCAATATCCCGTCATTCATACTATGGGGGCCTCCGGGCGTGGGAAAAACCACTCTTGCAAGAATCATTGCCAATACCATGAAAAGGCCCTTCTATCATCTGAGTGCCGTTCATTCGGGTGTGAAAGACGTAAGGGAAGCAATTGAAAAGGCCGGGAAACAACAGTTTTTCAACCAGCCGAATCCGGTACTGTTCATAGATGAGATACACCGCTTCAGCAAATCCCAGCAGGATTCCCTCCTCAGTGCGGTTGAACGGGGGATTATCACCCTGGTGGGTGCAACAACCGAAAACCCCTCTTTCGAGGTTATATCCCCGCTCCTCTCCCGCTGCCAGGTCTATATTATGAATCCGCTGAGCAGCGGGGAGCTGACCACCCTGCTTGACAGGGCCCTTGAAAAAGATGTCTGGCTTTCGGAATTCGACATTGAAATAGCCGAATATGAAGCTTTTATAAGACTGTCCGGAGGAGATGCCAGGAAACTGCTCAACGCCCTTGAACTGGTGGTGGCTGTTGAATCAGACGGCAGCAAGGAAAAAAGGATCGTTATAAACAATGAGAAAGTCCTGATACATGTCCAGAAAAACCTGGCCCTGTATGATAAAAAGGGAGAACAGCACTATGACATCATCTCAGCCTTCATTAAATCCGTCAGGGGAAGTGACCCGAATGCAGCGGTTTACTGGCTTGCCAGAATGATTGAAGGCGGAGAGGATCCCGGTTTCATAGCCAGAAGACTCCTGATCCTTGCAGCGGAAGACATCGGCATTGCGAATCCCAATGCCCTGCTGCTCGCACAGGCCTGCTTTGAAGCCGTAAAAGTGACAGGATGGCCTGAATCCAGGATAATACTTTCTGAAACGGCTATTTACCTTGCAACCTGTGCAAAGAGCAATTCTTCATATACTGCAATCGAATCAGCGATCCGTGCCGTAAAGGAGAGCGGCGACCTGCCCGTTCCCCTTCATCTTAGAAATGCACCAACCAGGCTCATGAAAGACCTCGGATATCACAGCGGATATAAATATGCCCATGATTATGAAGGAAATTTCATTCCTGACAGCTTCCTGCCCGACGGACTTGAAAGCAAAAAGTTTTATGACCCGGGAGCTAATCCACGTGAGGAGGAAATAAGAAAAAGACTATCCGCCATATGGAGAGATTATTATGATTATAATAAAGAGTAACCTCCTTACAAAGTAAAACTTCTGTCCCTCAGTTATTACATAAATCCTCACTCCTGCAAAAGAAATTTCTTTTCCCCGATAACAGGAATTCCTGTTCTTTAATTACAATAATTACATTAGCTTTACAATGATATCATTCCGTTTTTATTGATTCATACAGCAGCTAAGTTGAACAAGTTCATAATTTAAACACTACCCAAGATGAAAAAGCTTTTTTTTATTCCGGTTTTACTGGCAATGTCATTGATTCTTAATGCCCAGTCCCTGGAGGAGATTGTAAGGAACTATACTGCAGCCAACAGGTTTGACCAGATTGCAAACAGGAAAAGTATCAGGATAACAGCAAGAATGTCAATGATGGGCATGGAGACACCTATGGAGATATGGATGAAAAATCCCAACAAGGTAAAGACAGTGATGAATATGGGCGGACAGGATATCATACAGGCCTTTGACGGGGAGAAAGGATATTCAGTCAATCCGATGACCGGATCAACACAGCCGGTTGAGATGAAGCCGGAAGAAATCAAGCAGCTTCTCAGCAATAATCTCTTTGACAACATGGTCGACAAATTCCTTAAAAACGGTCAGCTTGAACTTGCCGGGGAGGAGGCAGTAAAAGGCAGGCCGGCTATAAAGATAAAGGCCGTCTACGAACCGGGAACAACGGGTTACCTTTATATTGACAAAGAAACATGGTATCTGGTAAAACAGGCAATGAATGTGAACCAGGGAGGAATGCAGGCAACAGTTGAAACATATCCCTCGGACTACAGGGAAATAGGCGGTATTGTCCTGCCGATGAAAATGACTACTTCGGTAAGCGGGATGGAAATGCAGGTCACATTTACGAATGTGGAGATCGATGTTCCGATGGATGATTCCGTTTTCAGACTGAAATAAGTCCGGAGCAGGACTGAAAGCATGAAAGAAAAAGATGCATTCCGGGGAATGCATCTTTTTTCTTTGACCTGCATATTGTGCAGCGGGCCTGTAAGCCGGCTTCTGTACGGTTCCGGTTTCTGCGAAAGAACTTGAAACCGTTTCCCATCATTTATCTTGTCCTGCCATCGCTGGCAGGATCATACGATCCACCCCCCGGCACCGGACGAGCAATCCTCAAAGCCGGTATACATGATCTTTCAACCCATGGCATGTACGGCTTCCCGCGTCACCGCGGAAACCGGTGAGCTCTTACCTCACCTTTTCACCCTTACCCGCAGCCCGGGGGCACGGGCGGTTATTTTCTGTTACCTCCACATATCCTCGCGGATATCTTCCCGTTAGGAAGCATGGTGCTCTGTGTTGGCCGGACTTTCCTTTCCGCAGAAGCGGAACGATGGGACAGCCTGCTGCGTTGCAAAGATACTAAATCCATGGCGTACGCGTGCGAAAATTTAAAATGCTTATTTTTGCACGCATTGTTTTCTATGAAAAAACTGTTTGAAAAAATCAAAATTGATGATTTCGACTATGATCTCCCGGCGGAAAGAATAGCCCTTTACCCGGCCGGGGAAAGGGATGAATCAAAGCTGCTGGTATACTCGGGCGAAGAAACGAAGGAAGATATTTTCAGGAACATTTCCGGGTATCTGCCCGGGGATGCACTTCTGGTTTTCAACAACACCCGTGTGATCAAAGCCAGGCTGCTGTTTACAAAGCGGTCTGGTTCAAGAATTGAGATACTGCTTCTTGAGCCTCTGAACCCTTCTGACTATGGCCGGACTTTTGCCTCACAATCTCCCGTGGAGTGGAAATGCATGATCGGCAACCTGAAAAAATGGAAGGAAGAAAGTATTTCACTCCCCTTTGAGCTGAATCATCGCCTTTACACACTGACCGCGACCAAACGCGGGCCTGCTGATGAGGCATGGGGTGTAAAATTCAGCTGGGAACCGGCAGATATAAGTTTTTCAGAGGTACTGCTGGCAGCCGGTCATATCCCCCTTCCCCCCTATATTGACAGGGAAGACGAACAAAGTGATGCAATACGCTATCAGACCATATACGGAAGAATCAGCGGGTCAGTTGCTTCCCCGACTGCAGGACTGCATTTTACCGACAGGGTAATTAAAGAGCTGCTAAACAGAGGCATGCAACAGACAGAAATAACCCTTCACGTCGGAGCCGGAACATTTCAGCCTGTAAGGGCAAAAAATATCGCGGAACATGAAATGCATTGTGAACGATATACAGTCACACGCAGTACCCTTGAGCTCTTGCTGTCAAAACCCGGAAAGGCCATTGCAGTGGGAACAACCGCTGTCAGAACCCTTGAGAGCCTCTACTGGCTTGGCAGGAAAATACTTACCGGACCTTCCGGCGGAAGAGAACCTTTTTATACCGCACAGTGGGAAGCCTATGGCGTGAACCGGGAGAAGGAAACCGGTACAGAAGACTCACTTGGCGCACTTCTACGGATCATGGATGAGAACGGAACCGACATGATTGAGGCTTCAACCTCCCTGATGATAATCCCCGGATACAGATTCAGGATGACAGATGGCATGATAACCAATTTCCATCTTCCGAGGAGTTCTCTTCTTCTTCTGGTGTCAGCGTGGACAGGCAGTAAATGGAAGGAAATATATGATTTTGCACTGACTCATGATTTCAGATTTCTGAGCTACGGAGACAGTTCATTGTTAATAAAATAGACATTCACCTGCAGTTTTAGTTCATTTATCAATAACATTTTCAAAACTTTTGAAATTAACACGATTTTTCTTTTATTTGCCAGTGACTAATTATGAATGATAACAGAATACTTCAGCAAATTTATGCCATGTTTGGAATCTTCATGGTAATGTTTTATCTGGGAGGAGGAATTTTTTTCCTGTTTTTCGCCGACAGACTTTTAAACATAAACAAGGCTATATTAGGAATACTAGGAGGTACCTTCCTGCTTTACGGAGTTTACAGGATTTTCGTAACTTACAAACAGATAACAGACGCTTTTTTTTCAAAGGATGATGATGAGGACTGAATCTTCATCCGGCCTTTGCTCAGTTCCGGGGAAGAAGTCTTGGCATATACTTTGCGTGACAATAAATGGTACTGAAGACAGAGTTTGCGAGTTAAGATTATGTTGAAGCTGATCAGGATATACTACAGAGGGAACTGCCCGGTTTTCCGCTTAATCAACGGGCACCTGCGTCCGGCCCTTGCCGGCATTGTTTTTATTTCTGCAGCAATGCTGTATTCCTGCGGCAGCGGAGGAAGTTCCACAATGGACGAAACACCTACCCGGGGCAATATAAAAATAACCGTTGATGAATCTTTTCAGCCGCTTCTCGATACGGAAGTATCCACTTTCATGCAGCTCTATACCAATGCAACGATTAAAGCCCGCTACAAGCCCGAAGTTGACGTGATAAACGATTTCATGCGGGACAGTGTGAAAGTGATAGTAACAAGCAGGAAACTGACTGATAATCAGATAAAATACTTAAGAGACAGTCTCATTGTAGCCAGAACAATAACATTTGCATATGACGGCCTTGCCCTTGTCACCAACAAACAGAACAGGGACACCCTTCTCAAGTATGAACAGGTGAGGGATATATTCCTCGGAAGGGCCGTTACCTGGGCAGATCTCGACTCCAGATCGAAACTCGGAAACATAAGAGTCATATTCGACAATAACAAGTCAGGAAATATCAGGTATTTCAGAGAGCTGTTTGAAATTTCAGAAGCTTTGCCATCAAATTTCTATGCAGTGAATTCAAATCCCGAAGTGATAGAATTCGTATCCAGGAACCCTGATGCACTGGGTATTATAAGCGTGAACTGGATAAGCAACAAGAATGATTTCCGCAGCAGGAGCTATGCCGGACAGGTAAATATACTGGCAATCTCCCGCCCCATGATTGATGACGGCTCCTATTACCGCCCGGATCAGGGATGGATCTACGACAAATCATATCCCTTTGTCAGAGAGGTTTTCATGATAACCAGGGAAACATTCAAGGGACTGGGAGCCGGCTTTATCCAATGGTCTACCGCGGAACAGGGTCAGCGCATCGTTCTGAAATCGGGACTTGTGCCGGCAACCATGCCGATAAGGCTGGTACAGATAAGGAATGAGTAAAAAATAATAAATCAGTATAAAGACTTGCATAAAAGAAAATTTACTAATATTGGACGCAAAATAAAAAAAGAGCTATGAAACGTTTAATTTTTACCAAAGGTTTATTTCTGGGAGTGTTAATGGCAGGGCTGTTCATCGGCAACCTACAGGCACAGGACCTTAAATCCGCATTGCTTCTTACCAAGAGTGAGCAATATGATCAGGCAGGGCAGATGCTGAGGCAACTGATACAGAAAGAGCCTGCAAATGCCAAGCTCTATTATTATCTGGGTGAAAATTATTTGCTTGAATATTTCTCTGATACCATTTCCAGTTCATTTACACTGGCCACTGATAATGCAAAGGAAATATACCAGAAAGGTATTGATGCCAATCCCAATGACCCCCTGAACTATATCGGGCTAGCAAAAATTGCATTTTACCAGGGAGATGATCAGACGGCAGATGAAATGCGTGCCAAGGCAAAAAGCTTTCTCCTGCCCTACAAAAACATCAAGAGAATAAGTCCTCCGGCACCTGAATATGCACTGGCACTGGCCAAGATTGCTGATTCATACATGAAGGAAAAGCAGGTTGACACTGCAGCTGCCCTGCCCCTTATCAGACAGGCCGTAAAGATTGATTCAAAAAATCCTGAAATCTATCTTATAGCCGGAGATATTTATATAACAGCCAATGATGGTTCCAACGCCATCAAAAACTACAACATGGCTCAGTTTGCCGATCCCCAGTCACCAACGGCCAACATGAAAATCGGAAGCATATACGTGAGGGGGAAAAGCCTTACCGCAGCCAGGCCGTATTTCGAGGAAGCCATCAGCCTTGATCCCAACTATGCCCCGGCATACAGGGAACTGGGTCAGTTATACTGGATGGCACAGCGGCTTGACGATTCCAAGGCAAACTACAAGAAATACCTTGAGCTTAATGAAGGAAATATTCCGGCGCAGACAAGATATGTAAACGCTCTTTTCTATGCAGGAGACTATGATGAAGTAATCAGGAATGTGGAGGAGATCCTTGCCGTTGACAAATCAAGGACATACATGAACAGGCTGGCAGGCTATTCAAATTATGAAAAGAAAAATGCCGACTATGACAAGGCACTTTTCTATATGGAGGAACTTTTCAAATCTCTTCCGGCTGACAGGATTCTCTGGAAGGACCATCAATACATGGCCAGAATACTTCTGAGGAAAAACCAGAACTATCCCAAACTTGCCGATGAACTCGGCCGCCTGGAAAATCAGCTTGACAGGGAAGAAAAAAGATATGCTTCCGAACCGGCAGCCAGCAAGGCAAAAATGAAGCCGGCACTTGATGAACTTACTGCCAAAACAGCAGAAACTAGGCAAAAGGTTGCGGCTGCAAACAAGGAACTTGACAGGGCCTTTGCGGAATATAACAAGGTACTGGAAATGAAACCGGACGACAGGGCTGTGATGAATGAAATGGCCACCAACTACTACAATGTCAGGCGTTACAATCAGGCGGCCAAAATATGGGCCTCACTCATGGATCCGGATAACCAGAAACCCGAAGATTTCATGCAGGTTGGCAGGGCCTTTTATATTGGCGAGAATTACAAGGCCGCTGACTCAGTATTCAATATTGTCATTTCCAAAGATCCCGGCTATCTGCCCGCGCATACATACATTGCCCGCACATATTCGAGAATGGATCCTGATACAAAAATGGGTCTTGCCAGGCCGAAGTTTGAAAAGCTTCTGGAAGTTGCCCAGACTGATTCTCTCAAAAATGAAAATGAAATGGTTGAGGCACTGAAATACCTGGGGTATTTCTACATGTCAAAAGACGAATACAACAGATCCAGGGATTACTATAACAGACTGATCAACCTCAATGAGGCAAGCAAAGACAACAAAATAAGCGGATATAACGGGATCGGCCTGATTGAACTGCGGCTTGCAGGTGCAGAGAAGGTAAATGAAGCAAGACTGCCCTTCCTTGCAAAATCAGCCGAAGCCTATGAAAAAATACTGGCCATTGATCCCGCCAATGCAGCAGCCAAGAGTCAGATAAGCTATATCCGCGATTTCGAGGCTCAAGTCAGAAAAGGTATCAACCCGAATGAGATCAAGGGTATTATCAGGGATGCGGCATCCAAACAGCCTATAGCCTATGCTTCGATCAGAGTGAAGGACACCGCCGCGGAAATGATGTCAAATACCAAGGGGGAATTCAAGTTTGAAATCCCGCAGGGCTCAGAAGTACTGATCATTAGTGCGAAAGGTTATGCAACACAGGAAGTGCCCATAACCAAGTCCAGAGTCTATAATGTTAACCTTACCAAATAACCGGGTACATATACCAGAACCGGAATCTTGATGAAGACATATTTAATAAAGGATATTAATGAACGTTCAATTGTTTAATAATATCCTTCATTAATTGTTAAAACAAAATTGAAAATATATATATTTGCAAATCAATAAATCTTAAACCTAAACAAATCGATAAAAATGAGTAAACAAGGAAGTTCATTCAAAGAAGCATTGCAAAATCTTTTTGCAATAAGTGCTATTTTAATAGCATTTGTAGCATGCTATTTACTTTTCGTTAATGTCATGGGAAACCCGGTCAACTTCGAAGGCGGCAATCCAAAAGGACATGCCCTTGAAGGAAACTACCTCGGAATTATATACAAGGGTGGTTTCATTGTGCCCATACTTATGACATGCGTTGTGGTCCTCGTAATTTTTGTGATTGAAAGGCTTATCACTCTCTCAAGGGCAAAAGGAAGAGGCAGATTAAACACATTTGTAAGAAAGCTGCAGGAACTGCTGGAACAGGACAAAATTGAAGAAGCAGTTGAAGCATGTGACAAACAGAAAGGATCTCTTGCCAATGTCATGAAGGCAGGCCTGGTAAGATACAGGGACCTTCAGGAAGACAAGGAGCTGGAAAGGGATCAGAAAATTCTTTCTATTGAAAAATCATTCGAAGAAGCTACCGCACTCGAACTCCCGATGCTTTCGAGGAATATGGTCATATTCTCAACGCTGGCATCCATTTCAGTTCTTATCGGGCTGATCGGTACGGTTCTCGGAATGATCAGGGCCTTCGCAGCTCTTGCACAGTCAGGTGCACCTGATGCTCTTGCCCTGTCACAGGGTATTTCCGAAGCACTTGTGAATACCGCTTTCGGTATCACCGGATCAACTCTTTCAATTCTGGCATTTAACTATTTCTCATCCTACATTGACGCTTACACTTTCAAAATTGATGAGGCTGGATTCAGTCTGACACAGAACTTTACTGCTTCACTGAAAAGCAAGTAGTCTTTTGGTTTAATTCAAAATAATTAAAAGAAATGCCAAAGGTCAAATTACCTAGAAGTTCGCCCAGGATCGACATGACGCCGATGGTGGATACATTTGCTGTTATACTTATTTTCCTTATGCTTACAGCAACCATGTCCTCACCTGAACCGGCAACTGTTGATACGCCATTTTCAATATCAGAGAAACCTATTCCTGATGCTAATTATATGACATTCCTCATATCAACTGACGGAAAAGTCTTCATGAATTTCGACAACGGTCCCGACACCCTTCTGAAATTCAGGCCGAGAATCCTGGAAGAAATGGGCAAGAGATACGGTATCGAGTTCACAGAAAGGCAATTGAGGGAATTCCAGACATACCCTTCGTCAATGGGTGTCAGGATAGAAGATATGACAGAATTTCTGGATAACCAGGATGCCAATGCCCGGAAAGCATTACAGGTGGGGATTCCTATGGATTCCGCAAACAACCAGCTTGCAATGTGGATACAGTATGCACGTATGGTGAACCCCAATATTCAGGCATGCATCAAGGGAGACTCACAGGTTGAGTTCCCGGTGGTAAAAAGAGTTCTCAACATTCTCCAGGATCTGAATGTCAAAAGGTTTAGTCTGATTACCAGTCTGGCTGCAGTAAAAATTAATCTGGAAGAAATACAACAGTGATATGGCAGAAATAATTCAATCAGCAAAGAGCGGGGGAAAGAAAAGGGCGAAGAGGATACTCCCCCATATGGACATGACTCCCATGGTGGACCTGATGATGTTGCTGATAACATTCTTCATGCTCACTACTTCAATGAGCAAGCCCAAGATTATGGATATTACTCTTCCTGACAGGGTTACAGATCCCGAGAAGCAGCAGGCTCCCAAGATTTCGGCAAGCCGTACGCTTAACATCATTCTTGGTCCGGATAACAGGGTATTCTGGTATCCGGGTGCCGTAAAACCGGAAGAATACAACAATCCTCCACCATTGATGGAAACTGACTTCAGCCCGGACGGTATCCGTCAGCTGCTCCTTGAGAGAAACAGGACCCTGTTCAGAACCATCAATGAATACAGGGACAAGGTAATCAGGGGTGAAATCAGAATAACCCAGGACTCTCTGCAGGGTGCAATACGAGAATTGAAGAATATTGATGATACGGGGCCGATTGTGCTTATAAAAGCCTATAAGGAAGCCAATTATGGAAATTTCGTGGATATTCTGGACGAGATGAATATTTGTGGGATTGCCCGTTATACGTTTGTTGACATTGCATGGTATGAAGAAAGAATGGTGGAAATAGCAAGCAATATTTCCTCATCTTCAGCCTATTAACCTTAAACCAGAATTAAAATGGCAAAAGAGAAAATAAAGGCTCCTGCATTTGATGATATAGTGTTTGAGCACAGGAATAAGGCATACGGAGCTTATTCTCTGCGTAAAAAGTATAAACGGAATCTGTTAATATCACTGTTACTGGGTCTGCTTATTCTTTCTACTGCAATCATAACACCATACCTTAATGCAAAAGCTGCAGAGAGTAAAGCACAAAAATCTGAGAGACAGGTAGAGATCCAGATGGAAAGCCTCGACCAGCCTCAGGAATCAGTTGCTCCTCCCCCGCCGCCTCCCCCACCGCCTCCGTCAGAGGTTGTTCAGCAGGCCAGGTACGTGCCTCCTGTTGTCGTCGACTCGGTAAGGCCCGAAGAGGCAACCCGGCTTATGACGGCTGATGAAGCCCAGATTGAGATCAGGGACGAGGAAGTGGTTGAATACGTGGAGGAAATCAGGGAAGAAGTACAGGAGGTGGATGAACCGGAACCGGAACCCTTCGTTGTTGTTGAAGAAATGCCGATGTTCCCCGGCGGTGACCCGGCACTTCTGCAGTACATCGCAGAACATACACAATATCCCGAAGTGGCAAAGGAAAACAACATCCAGGGCAGGGTCATAGTCAGATTCTGTGTTACCTCCAAAGGAACTGTCAGCCAGGTCAGCGTTCTGAAAGGCGTTGATCCTGAACTTGACAAGGAAGCAATAAGAGTTGTTGGAACACTTCCTGCATTTAAGCCGGGTAAACAGGGCGGAAAACCGGTACCCGTATGGTACATGGTGCCAATTACCTTTACGCTTAAATAAGAATCATTTTATTGATCAATATAATGCAGAAGGGTCATACAATTGTATGACCCTTTTTTTGATTCACAAATGCCAAAATAAAATCCGCTCATTCACTGCAGCCTGTTTCTGATACCTTGGCAAATCTGAAGTTCCCTTCTGAGAGCACTGACAAATTCTTCAATATCCTTCTCTGTGGTATCCCACCCTGTCATCAGCCTGTATTCGGACAGTCTTTCATTCCAGGGATAAAAGAACCACTCCCTGCGGACACTTTCCGCAACCTCGTCAGGAATGATTACAAATACCCCGTTTGACTGTACTTTCTGAGTGATCCGAACGCCTTCCAGCCTGCTGATCCTGTCTGCGAGCAATCCAGCCATCCTGTTGGCCTGTGAGGCACAATCACGCCAGAGATCATCCCTGAAATAGGCTATGAACTGTGCGGAAATGAACCTCATCTTGGAGGCCAGCTGCATTGCCTGCTTCCGGAGGTATTTGAAATCGGCCGAAAGCCCTTTTCTGAGAAAACAGACGGCCTCGCCATACATCATGCCGTTTTTCGTGCCTCCGAACGATAATATATCAACACCGCAGTCCGTGGTAAAGGCCTTGAAGGGCAGATTGAGACTGACAGCCGCATTTGCCAGCCTGGCTCCGTCCATATGCAGATACATGTCGTGGGAGTGAGCATAATCCGCAAGTTTTGCCAGCTCTTCAGGTGTGTAAACTGTTCCCATTTCGGTAGACTGTGTAACAGAAATCACCCGTGGCTGTGAATGATGCTCAAAACCAAATCCATGCATATGCCTTTCAATCAGCTCCGCTGTGACTTTGCCATCCGGAGTATCAACAACCAGTACCTTGCATCCGGTGAATTTCTCGGGAGCACCGCATTCATCCTGTTCAAGATGGGCTGTGGAGGCTGTGATGACGGAGTTCCATGACCTCATAACTCCTGCCAGACACAAAACATTTGCCGCTGTTCCTGTAAAGACCGGGAAAGCCTCAGTACCGGCTCCCAGCTGTTTCCTGAAAAGAGACAGGGCTTCACGCGTGTATTCATCATCACCATAGCCCCTGACGTGCCCCCGGTTGGCCATTTCAATCTCTTTCAGAATTGCAGGGTGTACACCAGAGGAATTGTCACTAGCAAACAGATACCTGCACGGAGTATCATTTATAACTTCTTTCATTGGGGTAATAATCTGAAGCAGGGGATAAAAATAACAATACCGCAGGGCCGGCACCACTGACGGACAAGCCGGAGCCATACTCCCCGCGGTATTGCAAAAAGGAAATACTAACTCTCTTTCTTTTTCCTGATGGCCATGTACAACATCGCAGCTCCGAATACCAGCATCACTATTCCCATTATGATATTAACATTGATGCCCAGTGATTTTTCATACATCGCGGCATTTCTTGTAACAAAGCCGAATATTGTAACCAATACTCCAAGTATTGAAAACATCAGTCCTATCGGATATCTTATATCAACCATTTTTCCCTCCTACCAGAATATTATACTTAATACGATACAAATTACGCCAACAATAATTGCAAGTCCGGCCGGGCGCTTGTGCCAGGGCATGTGCTCATCACTGATCCTCGGGGTAAGTGAATAAACAAGGCCTTTCAGATCATTTTCCGTTTTCCTTTGCTTTGTCAGCAGGCTCAGGATCACGGTAACAAGGGTTGCAACAGAGAATGCTATGATTGCAGTCCAGAAGTTCTGAGCCATTTCAACCGGGTATTCATGAATAACACCTATCCATCCGCCTTTAAAAAGAGTGTTTGCACCAACCGGAGCTGTAAGCCCGTGATGGGCCAGGGCCATCAGGAATCCGGTCAGAAGCCCGGTAAATGCAGCATGACCGGTACTCCTTTTCCAGAACATTCCCAGGAATATCACCGCGAACAGAGGAGCATTGATCATTGAGAATATAGTCTGGAGGAAATCCATGATATTCCCGAATTTGCTCGCTATATAGGCTGAAGCAATACTCAGCAGGACACCGCCCACGGTTGCAATGCGGCCCACCTTCAGATAATGCCTGTCATCAGCTTCATGATTGTCAGTTCTTTTCCTGATATAGCTCTGATAAATATCATATGTCCATACTGTGTTGAATGCGGACACGTTACCTGCCATTCCCGACATGAATGATGCAAGAAGGGCAGTTATCCCGAGCCCGAGCACACCTGCAGGCAGGTACTGCTTCAGAAGCATTATTATTGTATAATCATAAATTGGCTTTCCGCTGGAATCGAGAGGAAGATCAAATCCCTTTCCGGGATCATTCATCAGGACTATTCCGATAATACCCGGTATAATAATGAGAAAAGGAATGAACATTTTCGGTATTGCACCTATCAGCGGCACCTTTCTGGCAGCTGTCAGGGATTCAGCGGCAAAGGCACGCTGTACAATCAGAAAGTTGGTACACCAGTATCCGAAGGACAGAACAAAACCCAGCCCGAACAGTATTCCGAACCATTCAACGCCAAGAGGGTTCTGCGACGCCTCGGCAGTATATTTCCACGTGGTTATATATGCATCTGGGGAATAACCAGCTGATGTTGCCGCGGGAGCCAGTCCTGCCTTCAGTTCCGACCATCCGCCGATATCCTTGAGACTCAGGAATACGAGCGGCAACAGGCCTATGACGATTATAAAAAACTGTAGTACCTCATTATATATGGCCGATGACAGTCCGCCAAGATAAGTATATGCCAGGACAATCATTGCAGAGACCCAGAGACTGATGTTGAAATCCCATCCGAGTATTCTCTCGAACAGAATTGCCAGGGCATACATTGATATCCCTGAAGCAAGGATGGTCATTACGGCGAACAGAATCGCATTGAGTCCCCTTGTTTTTTCATCATAGCGAAGCTTGAGGTACTCCGGCACGGACCGGGCTTTTGAACCATAGTAGAAAGGCATCATAAAAAGCGCCAGGAAAATCATAGCAGGAATTGCTCCGATCCAGTAGAAATGAGTGGTCAGCATCCCGTATTTCATTCCGGAACCGGTCATACCCATTACTTCAAGAGCTCCCAGATTTGTTGAAATAAAGGCCAGCCCTGCAACCCAGGCAGGCATGGATCGGCCTGCTTCGAGAAAGGCATTTGCATTTTTCATGTATTTCCTCAGAAACCAGCCAATGCCCAGCACAAAAACAAAATAGACCATCATAATCAGATAGTCTATCCAACTCATGTCAACTTTCATAGTGTAAGGTTTTTTGATTTTTATTCATGAATCACTATTTTCTTCGAGTGAAAAAATCATAATCTCAGGTCCAGTAAAAATACATTTAAAGATCGATTTTCAAACTTACTTGTGCGAATAATTGCAAATTTTCCGCAAATATTTTTCTTCCGGATTGACTATATTTGCAGAAAGAATTATTTGAAAACCAGATATTTTATATTTTTTTCCTATAAGGGAACCTCCTATCACGGATGGCAATATCAGCCGGATTCAGCCAGCATCCAGGGAACACTTGACAATGCGCTGAGTACCATACTGAAAGAAAGCATAAGCACAACGGGTGCCGGACGGACCGACGCAGGAGTTCATGCATTGTTTTTCTGCGCCCATTTCGAGAGCATATCAGAAAATCTTGATTCCGACAAGAAACTGCTGTACAGCCTGAACGGATTTCTGCCAAGGGATATTTCCGTTTCCGGAATCCACAGGGTACTGCCGGATGCGCATGCACGGTTCAGTGCCATTTCCAGAACCTATAAATATTACATATCAGGACAGAAGGATCCGTTTATGAATGATTATTCATGGTATATGCCTGTCAGGCTGGATATTGAGATAATGAACCGTGCCTGTGAAATTCTGATCAGCAATACTGACTTTACAAGCTTCAGCAGGCTCCATTCAGACAATAAAACCAGTTTGTGCAGTGTATCCGAGGCAATCTGGGAGCAGACGGAAAGCACACTGGTTTTTACGATCAGGGCCGACAGGTTTCTAAGAAACATGGTGAGAGCCATAGTGGGTACAATGATCCGTACCGGTTCGGGAAAAATGAGCCTGCGGGAGTTCGGAGAGATTACAGAGGCAAAAGACAGGGGAAGGGCCGGCCAATCCGCACCGGCCAGGGGGTTATTCCTTGCTGACATTGAATATCCTTCCGGGATATTCATTACAAATCCGGATCGTTCCAGATCTCCCACGAACGTTCTGCCTGGGCAAACAGCATTCCAAGCCCTGTTATAATCCTGCACCCCCGCTTTTTACCCTCCCGGAGAAAGGCTGTTTCCTCCGGATTGTAAACAAGGTCAAAGAGAATGTGCCTCTCTTCAAGCAAATCATAATCCAGATCCGGCTTACCGTGAATTTTGGGATACATGCCCAGGGGAGTGGTATTGACAATAATGTCGGTATTGCTTAAAATAGCAGAATTTAAATCATTGTATGACAACATATTACTCCCGGGTGTTCTGGATACAAACTGTACTTTCAGACCAAGTTTCACCAGAGTATGGGCAACAGCTTTGGAACTGCCGCCTGTACCGAGGATAATGGCATTTTTAATCCCGGGAACCACCAGGGGACTCAGAGAATCACGAATCCCCTTTACATCGGAATTAAAGCCGTAAATTTTGATTTTATTGTCTTTGCGTCTGATTTTCAATACATTTGCTGCTCCTATCTCATCCACTTCAGCTTCAGATATATCTATGTATCTCAATACTTCCGTCTTATAGGGTATTGTCACATTGAGGCCACAGAGATCAGGTTCGGAAGAAACCAGTGCAGGGAGTTCTTTTATATCTTCAAGGGGGTAATTGTGATAGGAACAGTCAGCAATTCCTTCCCTTGCAAACTTATCCGTAAAATATTTCCGGGAGAAGGAATGTCCGAGTGGAAAACCTATAAGGCCGTATTTTCTCATCCTGTCATTGATCCTTCAGTTCAGCGGGCAGAAACTGGAAAAATGTATCCCCGCGAAGGCCGAGTCTCAGTGCCTCAAGGGAAATAATTTCATCCGGTGCAATATTGCCCAGGTTGACATTGGCCCCGAAATGCTTTATAAACCATGCCTGCTGTGACTTAAGAGGCGCTTCCCAGATTACGTTTTCCAGTTTTACATGTTTTGAGATTGCATCAATAATTTCGTTGTTTATGGAGCCATCCTCGTTGTAAATACCTGTTGTGCCGGATTCCCTGGCTTCTGCAATCACCTTCACTGATCCTGCCCCGAGTTCTGATTTCATCATTTCAACCCATTGTTCAGGTTTATAGACGACTTCCTTTTTTTTGGAACCGACTTCAGATATCACTTTCCCGCGTTTTGCCAGAATACTGATATATTCAAGCTTCTTCTTATGATCGATGTCAAAGGATCCGTCAGATACTTCAACCATCTCAATTCCATATCCGTCCAGCAGTTCAATAAATTCAGCGAACATATCCCTTATGATGAAAGCTTCAAAAAGGGTTCCTCCCAGATAGGGAATTGCCCCTGCCTTCCTGTAAATTTCGATTTTTCTCTCAACGTCCGGAGTGATAAGCGATGTTCCGAATCCCAGCTTAACCAGGTCGGTATACTCACCGCCAACCGACATAAGATCTTCTGCTTCTCTGATGCTCAGGCCTTTGTCCATTACCATTGTAAGACCTGCCTGCCTTGGCCTGGAATGACGTTCCGGCAGATACGGAAGTATTTTTTTCATTTGTTAAGGAAATCAGTGAATATGTGTAAGTTCTCAGATAAGGTTATTCTTTTTCAGCAGTTTGATGATCTTCCGTGATGAAATGCGTTCGGGTAAAAGTTCCCTGAATTCGTTGAAAAGTTCCCTGTCAATTTCAATTCCCACCAGGAGATGCCTGTAGGCTTTTTCACGGTCGCCCCTGTGAAGAAAGGCAACAGCCATGAGATAGTTTATTCCGGGAAGATTTCCCGTAATACGGTATGCCTGTTCAAGATAGGGTATTGCCCGGGCACTGAGGTTCTCGGAAAGGATTATTTTTCCGAGGTCTATCCACACCTCATTGTAGTATGCATCGAGCTTGAGGGATTCCCTGAAACATGTAAGGGCTGTTTTTATTTCTCCCTTGATATAATGCGCCTTCCCGAGAAGATACCAGTATTCGGGATTTTCATCATCCAGCCGGACTGCCTTGCGGAAATAAATCAGACTGTCGTCGGCATTGCCCAAATTGTATTCAATAACACCAAGTCCGAACCAGGCATCCGCATATTCCGGCTCCAGTTCAATGGCATCATGGAAATACTTTCTTGCCGTTTCAATTTCGCCGGTTTTTTCGTAACACTCAGCAAGATATGTAAGTGCCTCGAAGCTGTCGGGTTCATTGTCAATGAATTCGTGATAAACCGGAATTGCTTCGGAATACCTGTCAAGATTATAGAATATGTTTGCCTTGTTGAAAATCACAAAGGTATTGAGGCTGTTGATGGCAAGGGCGAAATCATAGGCCTCAAGGGCCTTGTCGTACAACTCCATCTTATTGTAAACAACACCGAGATTATACCATGCGCTGTCGGAATAAGGCTCTTCGTCAAGATACTTCTCGTAGTAAAAAATACTTTCGCTGAGCTTGTCAATTTTTTCATAGGCATATGCCAGGTCATAGATATGGCCCCTGTAATTCGGTTCCATCGCGATCAGCCGCAGAAGATAGGGTATCAGCTGTTCATAATAATTAAGGTTCTGGAGAACAGTAACAATCGCAAACAGTATATTTGCCTTTTCCTCGGAATCGAGAGTAAGGGCATGATCGAAAATTTTCTTTGCGCCCTGTATGTCTCCCAGCATTCCCAGGGCCGTACCCTTTGTAATGAAGATCTCATGATTGCCGGGTTCAATATCTTCCTGCTTTTTCAGTATGCTGAGTGCTTCAACGGCGCGGCCCCTGTCAAGTAAAACCCTTGCCCTCTTTATCTGAATTGATACTGAATTCGGATGCTGCTGGATTGCAAGACTTGCCGCATCAAATGCCTTGGCAGAGTTATTGTTCTCAATGTAATAATCGATCAGTGATTCAAATTCAAACACATCAAAGAAATACTTTTCCTTATTTCTCTCCATCCGTTCGAATTTAAGAACCACCTGCCTGATCTCTTCTTCCAGCGAATATTTATATTTATCCTCTTCCATTGACATCTGTCAGATCACAAAATTAATAATATTTTCAATCGGCAGAAATTGTCATTTCTTCAATTATCAACAAATTAACATTTTTTTAAACTTGTCTGTTTCAGAACAATGCTGATTCGTGCATTTTTTTTAATTTTTTTTCATCAGTCTACGCAACCACGGAAGCTTTTTATTCATCATATATAATAACCAGGAATACTATTACCCTATACCCAATTCTACCCTGGAATTAACCTAAAATTCTACCTCAGAGAGACCGGGTTCAGCCCGGTTTCTCATTTTATTTAATTTTTATATATTTGCCTCCGTTTCTCTTAATTCTGCAATATGATTTCTTCATGTCTGAAAATTGAAAACCAAATTATTTACCGATGAAAAAATTGTGTCAAAAATCTATCGGAATAATGGCATATCTCATGCCAGTCCTGCTTTTATACGTTTCTTCATGCAAAAAGGTTGATCCCATCAAATTTCCCAGGGGTACTTTTCCTGATACAACCATGGCCCTTACAGGACTGAATTCACCCTATGATGATTATAATGTGAATGTTCTCAATCATATGGGGGGGTATAATATTATCCTGTTTTCCAGTAACAGGGAAAGCAAGGGAGGACAGTTCGATCTGACCCAGGGAACAATAACATACTCCTTCAACCAGAGGAATGGTATTTTCGAGCTGTGCAGCGAAATAACAAAGAATCCCTTCCTGAATGAACTCCTGAAAGCTGCCAATACCCAGGGCGATGACCTGGGGCCATATTCGCTCTTCAGCATCTCCGACGGAAATGAATACCTCTTGTTGTCTTCAGCGAATGAGGAAGGCAACCTTGATTTGTACTATATCTATAATCAGCCAGTTACCGACATTACTCTGCCGCCCGTATACGGTCCGCATCCGGTAACACTCCTCAACACTGACTCCGATGATGCATATCCCTGCTTTAACACAGCCCAGGATACCATTTACTATACGTCTGACAGGGAAGGAAATTTCAATATATACTATAACAGCAAATCTTCATCGAAAGCCCTTTCCGCATGGCTGTCGGAGGGTTTTTCGGAAGGTACTGAAGTTGCGGCCGTCAACAGTTCAGCCGACGATAAATGTCCTTTTATCCTGAAGAAGATAATGGTCTTTGCCTCCGACCGGGAGGGCGGAATGGGCGGATTCGACCTCTACTATTCTGTTTTCAGGAATGGCGAATGGGGTGAACCGGTGAATTTCGGTCCGGAAATAAACACTCCCTACAATGAATACCGTCCCGTGATCGGCTTTCATGAAGGCTTTACCAACAATTATATCATCTTCTCCTCCGACCGTCCGGGCGGGAAGGGAGGATATGATCTCTACTTCAGCGGGGTGACAATCCCTAAATAACAGAAGTCATATTATGATTTTACCGGCTGCGGCACATAGTAACAGCGAACGGCTAACTGTTTCCGGCAGCAATCAGGGAAAGGAAGAGCCTGATATCTCAGCCCTCCCTTCGTGTTACTGCGAAAAGGGTATTTTTAAGGAGCGAAACGCGGGTCATTGGCCCTACTCCTCCCGGAACCGGCGTGATATAGGAGCATCTGGGGGCTACATTCCCGAAATCCACATCCCCGGCAAGCCGCCATCCTGATTTTGTATCCGGAGCAGCTATCCTCGTGGTTCCCACATCTATAACCACAGCGCCCTCCTTTACCATATCAGCTTTTACAAAATCCGGTGAACCGATTGCAGCTATGATGATGTCGGCCGACTTTACTATTTCGCCGATATTACGCGTACGGCTGTGAACAACCGTTACTGTTGCATCCATTCCCTTGCGGGAAAGCAGTATGCTTACCGGTCTGCCGACAATGTTGCTTCGCCCTATCACAACACAGTTGCTGCCTGATGTAGTGATGTTGTAACGCTTAATAAGCTCAACTATGCCATAGGGTGTCGCAGGAAGAAACCCGGGAGCCCCTATCACCATCCGTCCTATATTCACCGGATGAAATCCGTCGGCATCCTTTTCCGGATCTATGGCCTCAATCACCCGTTCTTCGGATATATGTGCCGGAAGAGGAAGCTGGACGATAAATCCGTCCACACTGTCATCTTCGTTGAGCTCCCTGATCTTTTCAATCAGTGCCTTTTCCCCGGTTTTTTCATCAAAACGGATAAGTGTTGACCCGAATCCCACTTCTTCACAATCTTTTACCTTGTTGGCCACATAGGTTTCACTTGAAGGATTGTTTCCGACAAGTATGGCTGCCAGGTGCGGAACCCTGCCGCCGCTCTTTCTGATATCCGCAACTTCAGCGGCTATTTCCCGCCTGATATCAGCTGCTGTCTTTTTACCGTCGATAAGTGTATACATAGTGTTGTCTGTGTTATTTCCTTCCTGCAAGACCGGCCGGATTTCCGCCCTTCGACACCATCTTCATCATCCTCCGTGTTTCGTCAAATTGTTTCACAAGCCTGTTTACATCCTGAACGGTGGTGCCGCTTCCAAGGGCTATTCTCTTCCTCCTGCTGCCATTGAGAACCTGCGGGTTTTGCCGTTCCTCGGGAGTCATGCTCCGTATGATGGCCTCAATACTTCTGAAGGCGTTGTCATCAATATCCAGATCCTTTACCGCCTTCCCGACTCCCGGAATCATGGCCATAAGATCCTTTACATTTCCCATTTTCTTGATCTGCTGGATCTGATTTATAAAATCATTGAAATCAAACTGATCCCTTGCAATCTTCTTCTGCAGCTTCCTGGCTTCCTCAGCGTCAAACTGTTCCTGGGCCTTTTCAACAAAGGATACAATATCACCCATCCCCAGTATCCTGTCGGCCATACGTTCGGGGTAGAAGATATCGATTGCATCCATTTTTTCACCCGAACTGACAAACTTGACCGGCTTGTTAACCACGGAACGGATTGACAGGGCTGCACCTCCGCGCGTGTCACCGTCCAGTTTCGTAAGAACAACGCCGTCAAAATCAAGTCTGTCATTGAATTCCCTTGCAGTATTCACCGCATCCTGACCCGTCATTGCATCAACTACAAAAAGGATCTCATGAGGAGTGACGGCATCCCGTATCGCCGATATCTCATTCATCATTTCCTCATCTATGGCCAGGCGGCCTGCCGTGTCAATGATCACCACATCATTCCCGTTCCTTTTTGCTTCTTTAATGGCATTCCTTGCTATATTCACGGGATTCATGTTTCCTTCCTCGGAATAAACCGGAACCTCTGTCTGCGACCCGATAACCTTCAGCTGTTCAATGGCGGCAGGCCTGTAAACGTCACCTGCCACAAGCAAGGGGTTCTTGCTCCGTTTAGTCTTTACCCACCTTGCAAGCTTCCCGCTGAAGGTTGTTTTTCCCGATCCCTGCAATCCGGCAATAAGGATGACGGAAGGATTGATCCTGATATTTATGTCCGTCTTCTCGCCTCCCATCAGGAGCGTCAGTTCATCATGGACAATCTTTACCATCATCTGTGAGGGATTCACTGCCCTCAGAACCTCCTGCCCCAGAGCCTTGGCCTTTACGCTATCGGTAAATTGCTTGGCAGTCCTGAAATTGACATCAGCATCGAGAAGTGCCCTGCGAACATCCTTCAGCGTTTCCGCAACATTGATCTCGGAAATTCTTCCCTGCCCCTTCAGTATCTTGAAGGACTTGTCAAGCCGTTCACTAAGATTCTCAAACATATTAAATAAGCATTCTGTTTTTTCTTTTTCACATCCTCTCAGGCATTTCAATTCCCAGGAGCAGCATGCCTGTGCTCAACACCTTCCCGGTTATTTCCGACAGACCCATCCGGAGATCACGTACCGTCTGGTCGGTCTCCCCAAGTATAGTAAAATCATGATAGAACTGATTGTATTCCCTGGCCAGGTCATAGCAATAGTTGGCAATAAGGGCAGGGCTGTAGGTTTTTGCTGCTTCGGTAACGGTGAAGGCAAACCTTCTGAGCAGCTTAATAAGCTGTATCTCCTTTGCTCCTGCACCGACCGTCAGGCTGATATTCCTGCTGAAGGTGATTCCGGCCTCTTCCGCCTTTCTGAAAACCGATCTGATCCTTGCGTATGTGTATTGTATAAAAGGTCCTGTATTGCCGTTGAAATCGATAGATTCAGCCGGATTGAATGTCATGTTCTTTTTCGGATCAACTTTCAGGATAAAATATTTCAGGGCAGCAAGACCGATTTTCCTGTAAATTTCCCCCTTTTCATTCCCGGGAAAATCAGACAATTTGCCAAGTTCGAGGGATACTTCCCGTGCAGTCTCAATCATTTCAGCAATAAGATCATCCGCATCAACAATCACCCCCTCCCTTGACTTCATTCTGCCCTCGGGCAGTTCAACCATTCCGTATGAAAAATGGTACAGGCCTTCGGACCAGGTATAGTTCATCTTTTTCAAAATGGCCTTAAGAACCTGAAAATGATAATTCTGTTCATTTCCAACCACATAAATGCATCTGTCGAAGCCGAATTCTTCATGCCTCAGCACAGCAGTCCCTATGTCCTGTGTCATGTAAACAGCGGTGCCGTCGGATCTCAGAAGCAGTTTCTGATCAAGGCCCTCGTCAGTCAGGTCGGCCCAGATTGAACTATCGCCATTTTCATGCAGAAGTCCTTCCTGCAGTGCATTATAGATTATATCCCGACCGGTCTTGTAGGTATCGGATTCATAATAAATCTTATCAAAATCCACACCCAGCTTCCTGTAGGTTTCGTTGAATCCTTCGTATACCCATGAATTCATCATGTTCCACAACTCCATCGTTTCCGGATCTCCGGCCTCCCATTTCACAAGCATCTCCCTTGCTTCCTTCAGAAGCGGTGCATTGTTCTTGGCTTCCACAGGATCCATGCCGTCAGCAATGAGAACATCTGCCTGTTTCCTGTACTCCCTCTCGAAAAGAACATAATATTTACCTACCAGGTGATCACCTTTTATGCCTGATTTGGCGGGGGTCTCCCCTTTTCCGTATTTCTGCCAGGCCAGCATCGATTTACAGATATGTATGCCGCGGTCATTGACGATATTTGTCTTTATCACCCTGTGTCCGCAGGCACTGAGAATCCTGTAAAGTGAAAACCCGAGAAGATTATTCCGTATATGTCCCAGATGCAGTGGTTTGTTTGTATTGGGCGATGAATACTCGATCAGGATGGTTTCCGGATCATCTGACCTGCATTTTCCCAGAAGATCATCCCCGGCGAGCATGCCGCCGAAACAGCTGATCCACCATGACGGGGATATTTCAAGATTCAGGAAGCCCTTTATCACATTGAAACCCGTGACGGAAGGAAAAGTATCCATCAGGTATCTGCCGATAGTCTCACCTGTTTTTTCCGGAGTATTCTTGGAAAAGCGCAAAAGAGGAAATACAACCAGCGTGAAGTCACCAATGAATTCCTTTCTTGTTTCATGAATCTGTACAAGATCATCGCTCACCTCACTGTTGTAGAGAATTCTTAAGCCCTCTGTTATTCTTGACTTTAATATGATCTCCATCTGAATTTCCCCGTTTCATTTTCAGCTGACAAAGATAGTATTAAAAAAGAATGAGAATATACAAATACGGACCAATTTCAGGCAACACTTCTGTCCGGCTTACATCAAAAGTTGATAATATTTGATAACTCCTGCCATTTTTTTGATAAAGTTTAAGCGCTTCCTATGGAAATAATATAAAAGATATACTATTTTTGGTAAGGTTTAAATCACAATAATATTTATATCAGCATTGTCAGGTGGAATTGAAGAATGTTTACATAGAATCAACTGCCAAGACACCACATGTTGACTTTAACCCTCTGACCGGAGAACTGATTTTTTCAGGGAGATCCATACCGGAAAATCCTGCAAAGATTTATGAAAGTCTTCTCAACTGGGTTCAGCAATATGCCAAGACTCCCAGAAAAACAACCAACCTGCGGCTGAATATCGAGTATTTCAATACCGCATCAGTTATCTGGATTGCCAAGATAGTCAAGGTCCTCTGCGGAATGAATGAATCGGAAAATACCCTGCTGATACATCTCTATTTTGACATTGAGGAATTTGACACCATGGAGGCAGACGACATCAGGGATGCCCTGAGTCCCGTCCTTGATATGATAGGCACTCCCTCAATCAGCCTGGGCATAAAAATTTACGGCACAGACGAAAAGGGGGAAATCATCAAGGAATCAATGGTCCTCGTATAGGACCCGGCAACAAACCTGTTCAGATATCTTTTTTTCAATTATTTGGCCTAACTTTATTACGCCAAATTAATTACAGCTATGCGTAACACATTAGCACTCCTCATCATTATGATATTTGCCATGGATCTCAATTCTCAAAGTAAACTTATTGACCGACAACCTGTTGCTGCAGGAAGATTCTATCCCGCCGGAAAAGAATCACTCAACAGGGATGTTTCCGATCTTTTTGCCAAATGCAAAAAGACGCCCGGAAACCAGAAGGTCAGGGCATTGATCACCCCCCATGCCGGTTATGTTTTTTCCGGCAGGATTGCCGCATCGGCTCTTTCCACCATTCCGGAAGATCACAGCTATGACAATATATTTATCATCGGAACCAGTCATGTAATGGCATTTGACGGCGCTTCAGCATATTATGCGGGCGATTATGTCACGCCGTTCGGTAAAGCCATAGTGAACAGGGATATTGCAAACAGGCTGAGAAAAGAACACAGGGTTTTCAATTTCCCTCTTACCGCACATGATCAGGAACACAGTATTGAGGTGCAGATACCCCTGATACAGTATTACTTCAGCACTCAGCCCAAAATTGTGCCGATAATAATCGGAAGCAGGAACAACAATACGCTAAGGCAGATTGCCAATGCCCTGAGACCCTGGTTTACACCGGATAACCTGTTTATAATCAGCAGCGATTTTTCACATTACCCTTCCTACAGGGATGCCAATATCATCGATGATCTCACGGCTGAAGGACTGATATCGGGCGATCCCGGGATTTTTCTTGAAACACTGAGGAAGAATTCTGCAAAAAACATAAGGGGATTATCCACAAGTATGTGCGGCCATACATCAGGACTTGTACTTCTGTATCTTGCAGAGGCGGATAAGAATCTTGAGTTCAGAAGAATTGATTACTGCAATTCGGGTGATTCACCATATGGCGACAAGGACGGGGTTGTGGGCTATCATGCAATAGCACTTGTTGAAAAAGGCAATAACCCCGGAACTTCGGCAAGAACGGAAAGTGATTTCTCTTTTACCGAAGGTGAAATCCGTGAGCTTTTCAGTATTGCCAGAAACAATATTAAAAGTGTACTGGCAGAAGGGAAAAAGGCCTCACTGCCGAATCCGTCCGGAGCTACCGCCGCCCTGAAGCAGCCACTGGGTGCTTTCGTAACCATCAGGATCGACGGAAAGCTAAGAGGCTGCATAGGACGTTTCACCTCATCGGATCCTCTTTATGAAGTGGTCAGGTCCTCTGCCGTTTCCTCGGCATTTGAAGATCCGAGGTTCAGCCCCCTCACATCCGAGGAATTTGAAAAATGCGACCTGGAAATCACTGTTCTTGGTCCCCTGAAAAAAATAAAAAACATTGATGAGATAATTCTCGGAAAACACGGTATCTATATCAGGAAAGATATGCATTCCGGCACAATGCTTCCCCAGGTGGCAACGGAACAGGGATGGAACGTGGAAGAATTCCTTGGATACACCTCAAGGGAAAAGGCCGGACTGGGCTGGGACGGCTGGAAGGATGCGGAAATATTTATTTATGAAGGCCTGGTCCTCGAAGAAAAGAGCAACTGAATCAATGCATTTCCGCAAACACAGTGAGAACCACCGGAATATCAGCGTAAATCTGTTCATTGTAGGCTTTGTAAGCACCTCCGTTCAGCTCCTGCTGATGCGGGAGATAATGAACCTTACCGGCGGATATGAACTTATCACAGGTGTCTTTCTCGGATCATGGCTTACAGCTTCTGCAGCCGGTTCCGTGCTGGCCGGCAGATCCCGCTTCAGCAACCTCCGCACGATCAGCCTTCTCTTTTCCCTGAGCCCCCTCCTGTCGCTGCTGCTCCTTGTGACACTGACAAGGATAATGACCGGACCCGGGGAAACACCGGACTTTCTGAAAAGCCTTGTCATTACTTTCATTATGCTGATGCCCTTCTGCCTGGCATCAGGATACATATTCATAAAACTGTTATCGGCTGCCAGGACAAGGGATGATTTTGTACCCGGAAAATCTTTTTCAATAGAGACAACCGGAGGCATTCTCGCAGGAATCATTCTTTCCGTCCTGACATCCGGTCTGCTGAATACCGGACAGATACTGGTTGTTATTCTCGTTTCCGCAGCAGCCTGGGCTGTTCTTTCATATTTTCCCGCCGGAAGCCTCTCAGACTATCTGATCAAATCCCTTTTTGCAGTAATTGCGGCGGCAGCACTGATGGCCGGACCCGGTACCGTGCTGAGGCAGCTGATGATGCCCGGGATCAGGGTTTCAGTAACAAAGGACACGCCTTACGGGAATATTACCAAAGGGCTATATGGCGGAGAGGTAAGCATGTATTACAACCAGAGGCTTCTTTCATATTCTGAAGATGCCGTGGAAAGGGAGGAAAATATTCACTATGCCCTTCTTCCGGCAAAGAATCCGCAAAAGATACTGCTGGTTTCAGGCAATCTTGCTTCATCTTTGGAAGAGCTTGCAAAATACAGCCCTGAAAAAGTAATTTATGTCGAAAATGATCCCGGTCTTATTGAAATGACACAGGTCAATACAGATGCATACAGTTTCAGCATCGGTATTGAAATGAGGGATGCCTTCAGATATATCAGGGAAACAGGAGAAAAGTTTGATGTGGCCATTGTCCTGCTGCCCCCTCCATCAACACTGGCTCTGAACAGATATTACACAAGTGAGTTCTTCGCACAGATCAGGGACAGACTAAACCCTGGCGGCATTTTCATGTGTTCCCCGGGCAGTTATGACTTTTACCTGAACAGGGAATCTGTCCTGCTTTACTCATCGGTATTCAACAGCATGAGGGAAATTTTCAGATACGTCCGACCCGTTGCAGGACACAAGCTTCATTTTATTTCTTCCGACTCGGCGTTCCCTGTATCGTTTTCCCGGATGACGGAAGAAAAACAAATCTCCAATATCTATGTGGGACCTGATTTCCTGTACGACGATCTTATTGAGCTAAAATCGGACGAACTGCTGTCGGTGCTGGATGCAAATGTCAGGCAGAACCGGTCAGCCTCACCGATAGCATGTTTTTATTACCAGTCATACAATCTTTCACGCTATCCTCATGCGAAGGCCCTGGCCATCGCGGTTTCAGCCGCCATATTCGCACTGTCGCTTCTGACCATACGCAGGAAAAATATCCTGATGTACTTCACGGCATCCTCACTTGCAGGTTTTGAGATTATTATACTGCTGATTCTGCAAATTACCATAGGCAATATGTATCAGTTTACGGGCACAGTAATTGCCTCCCTGATGACGGGACTTGCCGCGGGTTCGGGAATACGGCGAATAGCGGCCGGTCCTTTTCCGGCCAGGACACTGTCAATGGTGCTGATAATCTATTACATCCTCTTTGCACTATGCGTCAGGCCCCTGCTGACAGTAACAGGCACGGCAGGAATCATTCTCATCATGGCAGCTGTTTTTCCCCCGTCTTTCATAACAGGTCATCTGTTCAGGATTCTTACAATACATGACAGTGAAGGATCGTTATCATCATCGGTATACAGCGCCGACCTGGCCGGTTCGGCTGTAGGATTCATCCTTGTCTCGGCCATAATGGTTCCGGTTTTTGGAATAGTGACGACAATAATTTTTCTTTCGGGACTTATACTAACAGGAATCATTTTTGGAGGTAACAAGATCAAATAATTGTTATATTACAGCATTACACAAAGGAGGCGATATGGCGAGCAATGAATTTAACAGGAGCAAGAGAGAATTTATCAGGAAATGCCTGGCCCTGTCGGCAGGTGTGGTGGCGATGCCCCGCTTTCCGCTGAACGCTGCTCCGGAAGCGGAGGTACAGGGAACGGCGGGAAGACTGGCAATGTTCCAGGAAGAAACTCCAAGGGGTGTAATGTGCCTGTTATGTCCCAACGGATGCATTCTGAAAGATGGCGAGATAAGCAGGTGCAACAACCGTACTGTAAGGAAATCCAGACTTTATACAATGGCTTTCGGCAATCCGTGTGCCATCAATATCGATCCGATGGAAAAGAAACCCCTGTACCACTTCCATCCCGGTACGAGAATCTTCTCCATTGCAACTGCCGGCTGCAACCTTGCCTGTCTCAACTGCCAGAACTGGTCCATCTCCCAGACCAGGCCCGACAAAACCAGGAACTATGATCTCATGCCGGAAAGAGTGGTTGAGGAAGCCCTGAAAAACAACTGCCGCTCCATAGCCTATACATATTCAGAACCCACTTCGTTTTATGAATACATGTATGAGACCTCGGTACTGGCAAAAAGAGCGGGGATTAAAAATGTTGCCGTTTCAAACGGTTATGTAAATCCCGAACCGCTGAAAAAGCTATGCACTGTTCTGGATGCGGCCAATATCGATCTCAAGTCATTCAATGACAGCACATATATGAAACTGACAGGAGGAAAACTGCAGCCCGTTCTTGATTCGCTTCTGATTTACCGCGATTCCGGTGTATGGCTGGAAATAACCTGTCTGATCGTGCCTACGTGGACAGACAAGGCAGATGAAATAGCTGCAATGTGCAAATGGCTGAGTGAAGGCGGATTCAGGGATACTCCCGTTCATTTCACCAGGTTCTATCCGATTTACAAGCTTGACCAGCTCCCTCCCACCCCGGTGGAGTTTCTGAATGAGGCAGCAGGGATTGCAAGGCAGGAAGGTATGAAATATATATACACCGGAAATGTTCCGGGAAGCGAACAGGCAAACACCATTTGCCCCGGATGCGGTACCCGCCTGATTCTGAGGCAGGGATTCAGAATCGTCTCGAATGATATCAGGAAAGGCAGATGCAGCAAATGCGGAAGGGAAATTCACGGCGTCTGGTCGTAAAAATAAAAACAGACTCTCAACAGAAACACACAATATGGACCGGACAGAAGCAGGAGAAAGGATAGAAAAACTGCGAAGGGAAATTGAAACTCACAATCACAGTTATTATGTATTGAGCAATCCGCTGATTTCCGACTATGAGTTCGATCAGCTGATGAATGAACTTGAAGCCCTTGAAAAGGAATATCCCGATCTCATTACCCCCGATTCCCCCACCCAGAGGGTGGGCAGCGACCTCACACCGGAATTCAGGCAGTATGAACATAAATATCCCATGCTTTCCCTGGGGAATATTTATAATGAGGAAGAACTGAAGGCATTTTGCGACAGGATTGAGAAAACGGCAGGAGGACCGGTTGAATATGTCTGCGAGCTTAAATTTGACGGGGTATCGGTAAGTCTGAACTACAGGAATAACAGCCTGTACATGGCCCTGACCCGGGGTGACGGCAACGCGGGGGATGATGTCACCAGGAATGTCAGAACCATCAAGAGCATTCCTCTCAGGGTTTCAGGCAGCAATATTCCTCCCGACTTTGTGATTAGGGGTGAGATACTGATGTCCAGACCAGTTTTTGACAGACTGAACAGGGAAAGGATACAGGACGGCCTGCCGGCTTTTGCCAATCCCAGGAATGCAGCTTCCGGCACTCTTAAGCTTCTTGACCCCAAGATTGTTGCCTCACGCCGTCTTGACTGCATGTTCTATTTTCTTTTAGGTGAGGATATCCCGCATGAAACCCATTATAAAAACCTGAAACAGGCAGAGGAATGGGGTTTCAGGATTTCTGAGGGAATAAGCATCTGCCGGAATGCTGCTGAAATAATGGATTTTGTTAAAAAATGGGATGAAGACAGAAAAAAACTGATATATGATATTGATGGCGTGGTGATCAAGGTCAACTCCCTTGCCCTTCAGCAGGAAGCCGGATTCACCGCCAAATCCCCCAGGTGGGCAGCCGCTTTCAAGTTCAGGGCAGAACAGGTTACCACCAGACTGCTCTCAGTATCTTTCCAGGTGGGAAGGACAGGAACAGTAACCCCTGTGGCCAACCTTGATCCCGTATTTCTTGCCGGATCCACAGTACGAAGAGCATCTCTGCACAATGCCGACCAGATCGGAATACTTGACCTGCATATAAATGATATGGTTTACGTTGAGAAAGGCGGGGAAATAATACCGAAAATAACGGGTGTGGACCTGTCGGAGAGAGATGAAAACAATATAAAAGTCAGCTTCATCACCAGGTGTCCGGAATGCGGAACTCCCCTGGAAAGGAACGAGGGAGAAGCAAATCATTTCTGTCCGAACTATCTTCACTGCCCTCCCCAGATCACCGGAAGGATAGAGCATTTTATCAGCCGCAGGGCAATGGCCATCGAGGGACTCGGCACGGAAACCGTTGACCTGCTGTTCAAAGAAGGACTGATAAGAAATTTTGCAGATCTGTATGAACTAAGAACTGAACAGCTTGTACCCCTTGAGCGCCTCGGGGAAAAATCGGCCCGGAACATTATCAACAGTATCAGGGAGTCTGCAGGGATTCCATATAGCCGTGTGATTTTTGCACTGGGTATCAGGCATGTCGGAGAAACAACTGCAAGGACTATTGCCAGAAATTTCAGATCTGTTGATGAGCTGATGAATGCTGATTTTGAAAGGCTGACAGGTATCAGGGAAATCGGTCCGAGGATTGCCTCCAGCATCATTTCATATTTCAGGGATGAAGAGAATATTGAGATAATCCGGAGACTGAAATCTTACGGACTGAATCTCAGGGAAGAAAGGAAGGAAGAAAGGAAGGAAGAAGATCAGGAAGAACACGAAACTGAGGAAGGGAGAAAGGAAGGAATGAAGGAAGGAAAAAAAGAGGCGGTCCTTGCCGGGAAATCAATTGTTATTTCAGGAGTATTCCACCGGCACAGCCGTGATGAATACAGGGAGATAATCGAAAAAAGGGGAGGGAAAAATGTTTCTTCCCCGTCGTCGAACACTTCATTCATCCTGGCCGGAGAAAACATGGGGCCCTCAAAAAGAGAAAAGGCTGAATCCCTTGGAATTCCCCTGATCAGTGAGGAGGAATTTCTGGAATTAATCGGTGAAGAATAAAAAAATCTCCTGCAGGATAAAAAAAAACACTTAGGTTTGCAATATGGTACTATTGGGAGAATTCAGACAGAAGGTCGGGGTATACATCCTGGACAGAAAAGGGTCAAGGTCCAAGCGTAAGGTCCATTACTCGAATATAGAAAGCGTAAAAAAGATAGGGATAGTATGGGATGCGTCAAACAATGAAGAATTTGCCGTTTTGTCGAAATTCCACCGCCAGATGAATGAAAAGGACATAAGAGTCAAGATACTTGGCTTTTATTCAGGCAAGGATCTCCCTGTAAATCTCACTGCCGTCAAGTTTCTGTCATGCATCAGGACACCGGAACTTGATTTCTTTTACAAGCCTGCCTATTCAGTTGAAGCAGCCACATTCATAAAAACAAGGTTTGACGTTCTTATTGATATCAATTTCGACAGGAAATTTCCTCTTTACTATGTCTCCACCCTGTCTGCAGCGGGTTTAAAGGTCGGATTATGGGATCCGGGGATAAGGAATCCGATATTTGATGTCATGATTGAACTGAAAAGGCCGGTCAGGATAGATAACTATCTTGAACACGTTATGCATTATCTTGAAATGATGAAATCAAAATCACCTGAACAAGTTGAAAAATAATATATTATGAAGAAATTCAAAGGTACCGGCGTTGCAATCGTAACTCCCTTCAAAAATGACAGCAGCATTGATTTCTCCGCGCTGGGGCGTGTAATAGATCACGTTATAGGCGGTGGTGTCAATTACATTGTTGCCATGGGAACAACAGGTGAAGCCTCAACCCTGACAAAGGATGAGAAACAGGCAGTCCTGTCGTTTGTTACGGAGTCCATAGACGGGAGGGTACCTCTTGTTGCAGGAATAGGGGGAAACAATACACAGGAAATAATCAATAGTCTGAAGGAGCTTGATCTCACGGGAGTTGACGGGATACTGTCAGTGGCGCCATATTACAACAAGCCGGGGCAGAGAGGATTGTTTCAGCATTTCAAGGAAATTGCCACCTGCAGTCCGCTGCCTGTGATAATATACAACGTTCCCGGCAGGACCAGCTGCAACATATCATCGGATACCACTCTCAGCCTGGCACATGAATGCGACAATATAGTCGGCATAAAGGAAGCATCAGGCGACATGGCACAGATAATGAGAATAATCAGGGGAAAACCGGAAAATTTCCTTGTAATCTCGGGCGATGATCTGTTTACCCTGCCAATCATAGCAGCCGGCGGTGCCGGGGTAATCTCAGTTCTTGCCAATGCCTGGCCGGCACAGTGGAGTGAAATGGTTAATCATGCACTGAAAAACAATTACAGGCAGGCCCGGGAAATACAATTCAGATTTCTGGAAATTATTGATTTGCTGTTTGCCGACGGAAACCCTTCAGGTATAAAGGCATTTCTGTCAGTATTGAACCTGTGCAGGAATAATTTAAGGCTCCCGCTTGTGCCGGTCAGCAAAAATATTATGACACGCATACAGAAAGCCGCGGAAAGCCTGCGCTGATTATCCTTCAGTCAGCTGCTTACTTTCATTTCATTTATATCCTTGCACTTTGACCGGGAGCAACTGCCTGCTGCTGACCATGGCAGTGTTTGTACTTTTTGCCGCTGCCGCAGGGACAGGGATCGTTTCTTCCTACTTTCTTTTCAACCCTTACCGGTTCTGTTTTCTGGTCTCTGTCCGGTCCGCCACCGGGTCCGGAACCATATTGTGAAAAATCACTTTTTGATGCCCTGAGATTATCCACCTGCCGCCTCTGCTGCCTGGCTTCTTTTACCTGATCAGGATCCTGAGTGGGTATATGGCCTTTCATGAGAGTACTGACAACATCCTTGTTCACCTTGTTTATCATGGCTTTGAAAAGCTCAAAGGATTCGAACTTGTATATAAGCAGCGGATCTTTCTGCTCATAGGTTGCAGCCTGTACGGACTGCTTCAGTTCATCCATCTCACGCAGGTGCTCCTTCCAGGCATCATCAATTGTAGCCAGTACGACGGTCTTTTCATAGGCTTTTGATAATTCCTTCCCCTCCGATTCGGCTGTTGCCTTAAGATTGGTTACCACCTGGAACACCCTGATGCCATCCGAGATCGGTACAACCACGTTCTCATACACGTGTGCCATCCGGTCATAGACGTCCTTCAGCACGGGATAGGCCTGGCGCGAAATCAGTTCTTCCTTTCGCTTGTATGTATCGAGAACCTTGGCATATACCTTGTCGATCACCACCCCTGCTTCAGTTTTTAGAAACTCCTGGGATGAAACAGGAGAATCTAGTGAGAATGAACGGATAAGATCAAAATCAAAGCCTTCAAAATCTCCATCCTCCTGATATGACTCCACCAGATGCTCGGTAACGTCATACATCATGTTGGCGACATCCACGCTGAGCCTCTCCCCCAGCAGCGCATGCCTTCTTTTTTTATAAATCACCTCCCGCTGGGAGTTCATAACATCGTCATATTCAAGAAGCCTTTTGCGGATGCCAAAGTTGTTTTCCTCCACTTTTTTCTGTGCCCTCTCGATTGACCTGGTAATCATGGGATGCTGAATCATTTCCCCGTCCTTGAGTCCGAGCTTATCCATTATACCGGCAATCCTTTCGGAACCGAAGAGCCTCATCAGTTCATCCTCCAGGGAAACAAAGAACTGTGACGATCCCGGGTCGCCCTGTCTTCCCGAACGTCCGCGAAGCTGCCTGTCAACCCTTCTCGACTCATGCCTTTCCGTACCTATGATTGCCAGGCCTCCCGCCTTTTTCACCTCATCGGTCAGCTTGATATCCGTACCCCTTCCGGCCATATTGGTGGCAATGGTTATGGTTCCGGTCTTGCCTGCCTCTGCTACTATCTCTGCCTCACGCTGATGAAGCTTTGCATTAAGAACATTATGCTTCAGTCCTTTCATCTTGAGCATTCTGCTCAGCAATTCGGATATTTCAACAGATGTTGTTCCGACCAGGACGGGCCTTCCCTGGCGGTTAAGAGAAATTATCTCATCAATAACCGCATTGTATTTTTCCCTTTTGGTCTTGTAGATTATATCCTCACGGTCTGCCCGGATGACCGGTTTGTTTGTGGGGATAACCACCACATCAAGCTTGTAGATATTCCAGAATTCTCCGGCCTCCGTTTCTGCCGTACCCGTCATACCGGCAAGCTTGTGATACATTCTGAAATAGTTCTGGAGAGTAATGGTGGCATAGGTCTGGGTTGATGCCTCAACCTTTACGTTTTCCTTGGCTTCAATAGCCTGGTGCAGGCCGTCGGAATAGCGCCTTCCCTCCAGTATCCTCCCTGTCTGCTCATCCACGATCTTTACCTTGTTGTCCATGACCACATATTCAATATCCCTGTCAAAGAGAGTATAGGCCTTCAGAAGCTGTGTCATGGTGTGAACCCTTTCCGACTTGACGGAATAGTCCTGAAGCAGCTCATCCTTTTTTTTCAGTTTTTCCCTCTCATCCAGATCTGATTTCTCGAGATCTGCAATTTTTGATCCCACATCCGGAAGGATGAAGAAGGATGAATCCTCGACTGAAGTTGAAATAAGATCAATGCCTTTTTCAGTCAATTCTATCGTATTGACTTTCTCATCAATAATAAAATAAAGAGCATCAGTCACCTTTGGCATTTCCTTGCTGTTGTTCTGCATGTAGAAATTTTCTGTTTTCTGCAGAAGAGACCTGTTTCCTTCCTCACTGAGGAATTTTATCAGGGCATTGTTCTTGGGCAGTCCCTTGAATGCCCGCAGTAGCAGCATGCCTCCGTCTTCTTCCTTTTCAGAAGAGATCAGTTTTTTTGCATCGGCAAGGATCTGGGTAACCAGTTTTTTCTGTGCGCTGACAAGTGTTTCGACCTTTGGTTTAAGCTCATCGAACTGCAGGTTATCACTTTTTGCAGTAGGACCTGAAATTATCAGAGGCGTTCTGGCATCATCAATAAGGACTGAGTCAACCTCGTCAACAATTGCGTAATGGTGCTTTCTCTGAACAAGGTCTTCCGGGTTGATTGCCATGTTATCCCTCAGGTAGTCGAATCCGAATTCGTTGTTTGTACCGAAGGTGATATCCGCATTGTAGGCATTCCGCCTTTCAGCCGAATTGGGCTGGTGCTTATCTATACAGTCAACCGTAAGCCCGTGGAATTCATAGATGGGACCCATCCATTCGGAGTCCCTCTTTGAGAGATAATCATTTACGGTCACTATGTGCACTCCTCTTCCCGCAAGGGCATTAAGGAACACAGGCAGGGTAGCCACAACGGTTTTTCCCTCCCCGGTGGCCATCTCGGCAATCTTTCCCTTATGCAGCGCCACCCCTCCGATAAGCTGCACATCATAATGAACCATATCCCATGTTATCTCATTGCCCCCGGCAATCCACCTGTTGTTCCAGTATGCCTTATCACCCTTCACGACAATCGATTCCCGCGTGGCGGCCAGATTCCGGTCATACTCCCTTGCCGTAACTTCAAGCACACTGTTCTCCTTGAATCTTTTTGCAGTTTCCTTTACTATGGCAAAAGCCTCAGGCAGGCATTCATCAAGGAAGACTTCCAGCTTTTCAGTGATGCGTTTCTCGATCCTGTCAATCTCATCATACAATTCTTCCTTCCTGTACACATCCTCTTCCCTTTCAGCCTGCTCCCTGAGAGATTCTATCTCATTCTCGTCCGTCTTTACATGATCCTTTATCCGATTTCTTATTGCATCACTCCTGTCACGAAGCTGATCATTTGACAGACCCTGAAGTTTTTCAAATTCAATATGTATCTTTTCAACATAAGGACTTAACTCCTTCAGATCCCTCTCGTACTTATTCCCCAGAAAAAGCCCCAGAACTTTATTTACAATGCTCATTTTTAACAGCCTTACAGATTTTCAAAATATACTGCAAAATTAATCTATTTTTCCGATAATGGATTTGAATTCCATTCCGGTTTTACGGGCGGCGGGGCTGTATTCAGACTCACCGCGGGTGGTACGGTTACAGAAATGACGGAAGCATCAGTGTAATGATGCCTGAAGGGCCGCCAACAGGTTAAATAGAGATAATTCCGGGCCATCCCTGCTGACCCGGATAATCCTCCAATAAGATCCGGAATCAGTTAATCTTCTGATTCTCTGAGTTTCATAATATCCCTGTCAAGCTGATAAAGGATATTCCTGCCACCCAGCTTAAGCTTATCCACGATTGCCTGTGCAGATGATTCTTCTTCCACCTGTTCAGCGACAAACCACTGAAGGAAATTGTGGGTACTGTAATCCTTCTCAGCCAGGGTCAGTTCAACTATCTCATTAATACTGGCCGTGATGTACTGTTCATGTTTAAGCACATCATCAAAAAGTTCCACTATACCCGCGAAATCTTCCGGTGGTTTACTGAATGCGGGAATAACGGCCTTGCCTCCACGTTCATTAATATACCTTACAAACCTGAGCATATGATCTTTTTCTTCTTCAGCCTGGGCATAAAGCCATTCGGCAATGCCTGCCATTCCATTTGCTTCGGCCCATGAGGCCATTGAAAGATAAAGTATCGACGAATAGCCTTCCCTTTCAACCTGTCTGTTACAAAGATCTTCTACATTTTTCTTTAACATATTTCAATTCATTTTAAAATTTTAACATTAACAATCAATCTGCGGATACTGTTCAACAAGGTTCAGTTATTCCTGAATAAGATCACTAGGTGAAATCAAGATTGAATGCCCTGATGAAATCTTTCATAGCAGGATATTTGTTTTTCAGATAATTATATTTCTGCTCATCGGTATAGGGAGTTTCCCTCGTTTCTGAAACATCAACCACTGTTTCAATATCTATATCATTTTCCAGGAATCTCTTCTTCAGAAGCATCAGAATTCTCTTCCTGTAATTTTCATTGAAGAGGTCTTTCTGGCTGGCATTGCTAAAGTATATCCTGATGGTATGATCATCTTCCAGATTGAATTTCAATGATTTCAACATACTTGCTATTCGCGGGCCCTCATTGCTGAAGCTTTCCCGGAATTCCTTCCAGACAATGGCAAAATTATCCTCGGTCAGTTCCACCGGAGGAATTCCGGCATCAGCTGCATCCGTATCAGCTGAATCCGCATCATCTCCGTCTGCATCAGCCCCACTCCGGCCGACGTTTCCGGATTTTGCCTCAGCCGGTGCTTTTGCTTCCGTTATCACATCCTTTATGGAAAAGGTCCTGGGAGGCTTTATCTCTGCAGTTGCACGTGAAGTTGCTGCAGTGATTCTCTTATCTGCCGCGCCTCCGGTTTCTTCGCTGCGGATTATTTCTGATTTTGACGGAAGGGCTATGTCGTCTTCTGCTCCTGCCTCAGGCTTAACCTGCTGCTTTTTTTTTTCCGGCTCTCCGCTGTTGTTTTCCGTCAGTCCGCACAGGCGGATAAGGAAAAGTTCAACATGGAGCCGGGGATTATTGCTTTTTTTGTAATTGATATCACAGTAGCTGCCGGCTTCCAGGGCCTTATAGAGAAAATCCGCAGTGCATTCCCCTGTTTGCTGAAGATATCTCTGCCGTACAGATTCGGTGGTTTCCAGAAGCTTCAGGGTCACCTTGTCCCTGCTCACGAGCAGGTCACGGAAATGGCTGTTCAGTCCTGTAACAAAATTATAGGCATCAAAGCCTTTTGACAGTATCTCATTGAATGTCAGAAGTACAGTTGACAAATCCCCTCTGAGTGCCCCGTCAACCGTTTTAAAATAATATTCGTAATCAAGAACATTCAGGTTTTCAATAACATCCCTGTAAGTAATATTTTTTCCGCCAAGGCTCACAATCTGATCAAAGATTGAAAGGGCATCCCTCATGGCACCGTCAGCCTTCTGGGCAATGATATGAAGAGCTTCTTCCTCCGCGCTTACAGATTCGTTCCGTGCAACATACATAAGCCTCCCAATGATATCTTCCACTCTGATCCTGTTAAAATCAAAGATCTGGCAGCGTGAAAGAATTGTTGGAATGATCTTATGCTTTTCCGTGGTTGCAAGGATGAATATGGCATGGGCAGGAGGTTCTTCGAGAGTCTTCAGGAATGCATTGAATGCAGCTGCAGACAGCATGTGAACCTCGTCTATTATATAAATGCTGTATTTTCCTATCTGGGGAGGAATCCGGACCTGTTCATTAAGGCTCCTTATGTCTTCCACCTTATTGTTTGAAGCTGCATCCAGTTCATGAATATTAAAGGATCTGAGAGTGTTAAAGGAAATACAGGATTCACATTCATCACAGGCCTCACCGTTTTCCTTCAGATTGAAACAGTTTATCGTTTTCGCCAGAATCCTTGCACAGGTGGTTTTGCCTACCCCCCGCGGTCCGCAGAAAAGATAGGCATGGGTCAGATGCTTATTTTTTATTGCGCTTTTCAGGGTATTCACAATAACATCCTGGCCGACAACCATATCAAAGGTTGCTGGACGGTATTTTCTGGCTGAAACAATAAAGTTTTCCATAAAGGAACAAAGCTTTTTAATACGGGTTTATCAGTAGTGCAAATATAATTAAATAAGGAGTGTCCGGGGGTATCGAATTATATTTTCAGGCGTAATAGTTTTTTTCCAGAGAAAATTATTGTATTTTTGCGACCCAAATTCATTAAAAACAGTAACAAACCTATTATTCAGATTATGTTGAACCAGTATGAAACCGTTTTCATTGCAACTCCCGTTTTGTCTGAGAACCAGATGAAGGAAGCGGTACTGAAATTCAAGAAGATCATCACCGATAACGAAGGTGAGATCATTCATGAAGAGAACTGGGGCCTGAAGAAACTGGCCTATCCTATTCAGAAAAAATCCACCGGCTTTTATTATCTCCTTGAGTTCAGGGGCCCGGGCAGCATTGTGGAAAAACTCGAAGTCCAGTACAGAAGAGATGAGAGAATAATCAGATTCCTCACCTTTAAAATGGACAAATTTGCTGTGGAATACGCAGAGAAAAAGAGAAAACAAAAAGAATCAGCTAAAATCATGGAGGAATAAGGCATGGCTAAAAGTGAATCAGAAATCAGGTATTTAACCCCTCTCACTGTAGAGATCAAGAAGAAGAAATATTGCCGTTTCAAAAAGAACCGGATAAAGTATATTGATTACAAGGATCCTGAATTCCTCAAAAAGTTTCTCAACGACCAGGGGAAAATACTTCCCAGAAGATTAACCGGCACATCTCTTAAATACCAGAGAAAAGTTGCACAGGCTGTAAAAAGGGCACGCCATATTGCTTTGCTCCCCTATGTGACCGATCTGTTAAAATAAGGAGGAAAAGGAATGGAAATCATTTTATTGCAGGATATTGCGAAACTGGGTCAGAAGGATGACCTGGTAAATGTAAAAGATGGCTACGGAAGAAATTATTTGATTCCCAAAGGATATGCCATTGCTGCCACTCCCTCGGCAAAGAAGATGCATGCCGAAAATCTTAAGCAAAGAGCTCATAAGGAAGAAAAAATCAAAGCTGAAGCTGAAGAACTTGCAACAAGAATGGAAGGCCTGAAGCTGGTTATTGGTGCAAAAACAAGTTCTTCAGGAAAGATATTCGGTTCCGTGAATACCATTCAGATTGCCGAAGCCCTCAGGGAAAAAGGATTTGAAATTGACCGCAAGTCCATCACGATTCCCGAGGACCAGATCAAGGAGATAGGTAATTACAGCGCCGTCGTCAGGCTCCACAGGGAGGTTAAAATAAATATTGAATTCGAAATTGTTGCGGAATAAGCTTCCCTGATCAGAGAGGGCCCGCAAAATGAAAGAGGCTGCCGGTAAGGATAATCTCTTTACGGCTATGGTCTCAATCCCGGCAAAAGCAGAACGGGCAGGCTGATCATTTTACAGCTATCGTCTCAATCTCGACAAGTGCACCTGCAGGAAGATCCTTAACGGCAAAAGCAGAACGGGCAGGCTGATCCTCAGTATAATAGCTGCCGTATATTTCATTCATGGCTGCAAAATCAGAAATATCATCCAGGAAACAGGTTGATTTAACAACATCCTGCGGACTGTAACCTGCAGCCTTCAGTATTGCATCAATATTTTTGAAAATCTGTTTTGTCTGTTCCTGTATGCCCCCTTCAACAAGCTTTCCGGTGGAGGGGTCAATACCGATCTGACCCGAAACATAAAGAGTACCCTTCTTTTCAACGGCCTGGCTGTATGGTCCGAGAGCCGCCGGAGCTTCCGCTGTTCTGATGATTCTTTTCATTGTTGCTGACTGTTTATCTGATATTCAATTATTCTGATTCCTGTTTCAGGTTTCCGTATTTTCTGCTTTGAGTATTGCGAATATGGCCTTTTTCATTATGCTTTTCATATTCTGCATTTCAGGTCCATTTTTTCCGCTTTGCGTATTGCCGGTTCGGCCTGTTTCATTCTGCTTTTCATATTCTGCATTTCAGGTCCATTTTTTCCGCTTTGCGTATTGCCGGTTCGGCCTGTTTCATTCTGCTTTTCATATTCTGTTTCCCGGGCCCGTGTTTTCTTCTGCTGATATCCCGGTATTCATTAATGCCGCCTGCATTTAAAAATTATCATGATAATCCTTTCTCCTCTCGTATTTAAGATCGGAAAGGACAGCTGCCTTTACCCTTATGGAGAACTCCCACATTTTCACATAGCCGTTTGGTATCCAGCTGAATGACATGTCCCAGCAATGAAGATCCCTGGTTACGGCAATCTGGGTCATTGTGATCTCTTTCCTTGTAAAATCGTAGCCGCTGTTGAATGTAACATTCATCTTTTTTGTAAGTGAGAGGTTTCCGTTCAATCTCAGCGTCTGGGTGAGCTGTGATGAACTGAAAAGCTTTGAATAGTTAAGGCTGTAGGCCACATTCATTGACCAGGGAATGTCGAATTCCATGTATCCGTATTCGTCAAACAGGGAAGCAGCTTCCGACCTTCCCCTGCTGTCAGCCGCAGGGCCTCCTGCCGGAATCCGGGAGTCTGCCTGTGCCATCCGGCTTCCTGCAGGCGAAGTGCTGGCTGACCTGCGTTTCGATTCATCCCCTTTTAACAGGTCACTCAGGCTGAAATCCAGGCTCATCCCCAGACTGGTAAGGCGAAGCGGTTTTTTGGTATCCGTATAATAGAATCTTCCCGTCTGCCTGCCCCTGCTGTCAAGTGCATAAAAAGAAAAATTACCACCCGCTGAAATACTGATGTTCTGAAAGAGCGTCGTCCTCATTACCATATTGACAGGGCTCCAGTTCAATGAATCAGCAAATACATTATAGGAAGTGGAGATACCGAAATTCTCAATCAGCTTGACATTTTTGGGTTTTCCGCTTGTATCGTTGCGTTCAAATACCTTTGCCTCAAGTATATTGGTAAGACTGAAAGCAATATTTCCACTTTTCCTGGCAAGGGAAGGTGTCCCGTATAGTCCGCCTTCAAATATTGAATACTCTTCCATTCTTCCGGTGGTGTCTGACTGAACCTGCCTGTACATGTCGGTGCTCAGGCCTTTCAGAAAGGGTATGTAGCTGAAACTTACCGATGGCTTCATCACATGCCTGACAGCCCTTATCCTTGAATCCGGATTGGTGAACTGGAACAGTCCGAAGATCTGCGGACTGTATCCTGCGCCGATGGACGGATTTATTGAATGACCGTAAAAATATCCGCGCACAGTGTCCTTCACCATAACCGGCCGGATCTGACCGGTTTCAGGATCCCTGTAGTTTATATCCCAGGTCTTGTTGATTTTCTGCGTATAAAGCACACCGCTGTAGGACAGGGAGGGTGTTATGGAGAAATTCCTGAAAGGCCTCAGCTGGAAGCTTACCGGTATTTCGTGTGAAAACCCGCTTCTCATATTATCCCATACCTTGTTGGTGAATAACAGGCTGTCGTATGTGGATATCTGATTGTCAGCCCTTGCAGAATATGAAAACGACAGTTCCTGGTACCATTTCCCGGGACCTGCCTGCCGTCTGCTTTTGAGGGGATAAATCCTGGACATGTTGAAATTCATCTTGGGAAGGTTCAGGTTAACGGTGGGATGTTTGCCCCGGATATTCTGACTGTGGTTCATGCTGGCAGAAAAATTGAAGGGGGTACCCGTCCAGGTTTTCGAATAGCTGATGCTTGACTGCCGCTGGGTCGTTATATGATCATTGATATTGTAGCTGTTGTTTCTGTCAAATCCGCTGGAACTCATGTTTACGCTGGCTGAGAAAGTTGAGCCGGGCCTTGCCTTTGGATTCTGGTTGAAACTCCATCCAATGCTGTAGTTTGCCTGCTTCCTGTAATCCGGCAGGCCCTTGTGGCCATTTATGTTGTTCGCGTAGGTGAATGAAAAATTACCGCTGAATTTATACCTTTTATTATAGGTAGATGATACCGTGGAGAGCCAGGAACCGTTTGTGAAAATATTCCCCTTTAAGGTAAGGTCGAAATAGTTGTTGAGCGCAAAATAATATCCGCCATCCGTCAGGGCATAACCTCTTCCGTCCTCATAATGCGGCTTTGGCATCAGTATTCCCGATGCGACCCGCTTGGTCTGTATGGGAAAATACCCGAAGGGAAGGAAAAGAGGCAGGGGTATTCCCTCCAGTACCAGATTTCCCGGACCGGATATAATTTTTTTCCCGGGATATACCTTTGCTCTGGGGAGATTAATATAAAAGTGGGGAGTGTCAGCTTCACAGGTGGAGTAAGTGCTGCGGTAAATGTTTGTTGTCTGGTCATCAAACATTTTTGCTATTCTGCTTCGCAAGAGCCCGTCTTCCTGCTGTGTGGCTATCACCTTCACCAGGGCCCGGCCTGTTTTAAAATTGTACACAAGCGTGTCGGCATTATAGGTCTCCGATCCGACTACCAGTACCGGCTTTCCGGTTATCACCCCCGACGTGTCCCTGATACCTGTTGCAAAAACCTGCCGTGTATCCATATTGAACTCTATCGAATCAGCTGTGATTCTGATATTGTCATAATTGACTTCTGCATTCTTTACCAGGGTGGATGTTTTTTTTATCAGATCATTCCTTTTATAACCATCAGCCCTGTAGGTTACCTGTTTCTCAATAGCTTCAGGTGAAATTTTTTTGACGTACAATGTATCAGTCAGGAGGGTGTCTGGCCTGACAATGAGGGAATCAGGGACGATATTTTTTTCCTGTGAGAAAAGAGTGACAGTGATGAACATCACAAGTAACACTACAAGTAACCGCTTTTCTTTAATAAAATACAACTTAAATGTTATTTTTGTACTGTTTTTATGTGACGTCATTATGTCGGCAGTAAAACTATTAAAAAAACGCGAACTAAAAATGTGCCCTGTTTATAAAAACGGCAAACAGCATGCCTTTTATATATGTAATACCGTTTTACTGCTGTTTCTCATTTTAAATCCCTGCGCCGCCTCCGGACCTCTGGCGGAATCAGCAAGGAAATGGGTGATTGTGCTTGATCCCGGGCATGGCGGACGGGACCCCGGAGCCCTTGGTTCCTTCAGCCAGGAAAAGAATATCAATCTGGCAATCGCGTTAAAAACCGGGGAATATCTCAAAAAGAACCTTAAAAATGTACAGGTTGTATATACGCGGGATGATGATTCAACCGTTGATCTCCTTGACAGGCCCCAGATTGCAAACCGGAACAAGGCTGATCTTTTTATATCCATACACGCAAACTGGGCCAGGAATAAAAACGTTTCAGGAACGGAATCCTACATCATGGGACTGGCAAAGGATGAAGACAATCTGGCTGTGGCCATGAAGGAAAACGAGGTTATTCTGCTGGAAGATGACTATTCAACCAGATATCAGGGATTTGATCCGAAGTCACCAGAATCCTATATAATCTTTACCCTGATGCAGAATGTCTTCCAGAAACAGAGCACGGATCTTGCCATGAAAGTCCAGAACCAGTTCAGGGAAAGGGCGAACAGAAATGACAGAGGGGTCAAACAGGCCGGTTTCTGGGTTCTTTTCAACACCACCATGCCTGCGGTGCTTATTGAAACAGGGTTTATCACCAATGCTGCCGAGGAGAAATACCTGAATTCCAATGAAGGACAGGAGCATCTGGCTTCCGCGATTTTCAGGGCGTGCAGGGATTATATTAACAGCATTGACAATATGAGCAATTTCAGCATGGCTGAAAAGGAAACAAAGGAAACACAGCCGCCTGCACCGGCTGATTCTGCAGCTGCCACCCCGGGTGACGGAATAGTTTTCATGGTTCAGGTTGCATCAGCATCCTCCCGGTCTGAAATCAAACCTGACCAGTTCAGGGGAATTAACGATATTGTTGAAATCCATTCCCAGGAGCGCTATAAATATGCAACGGGCAGCTTCGCGGAATATGCAGATGCAGTAAAGTACAGGAGGCAGATTGAGCAGATATATCCCGATGCATTTGTCATTGCTTTGAAAGATAATAAAATAATACCTTTACAACAGGCACTGGATCTGAAAAGGAAGAAATAAAACAAAAATCAGTAATGAAAATATCACACGAAGTAAAAGTAGGAGCAGTAACACTGCTGACTATAGCTGTTTTTATCTGGCTTTTCAACTTCCTTAAAGGAAAGGATTTTTTCAGAAAAACATCTTACTACTATAGTGTTTTTGATGATATCGGAGGACTATCCGAATCAAGTCCTGTAGAGATTAACGGCTTCAAGGTGGGGATCGTTCAGGCAGTCAGACTCCTTGACCGTACAAGTGGAAAACTTCTCGTTGAATATTCAGTGAGCAACGATTTCAGGCTTCCTGTAAATTCTGTTGCCGAAATAGTACCGGTTTCAATCATTGCCGGAATGAAGGTTCAGTTCCGTATCGGGGACGGTCCGGGTTTTTACAAGGTTGGTGATACCATCCCGGGGAAACTTTCAAAATCCATAATAGTGAGCATAGAAGAGGAATTCGGACCTGTAAAGGATAAACTGTTGTCACTTGTGGCTGCCCTGGACTCTGTTTCTGCCGCAGTCAGTAAAATGCTGGATCCGGAATTCAGAAACAATATTGACGGGATTGTGGCAAATCTCAGCAGCACCACCGGCAGTATAAACAATATAGTAAAAACAAGGGAAGCGGATCTTAAGAATACCATTGCAAATCTTTCCGCATTCTCACAGCTACTTTCAGATAATTCATCCAATATCAGCAGTACCTTACACAATCTCAGATCGATAAGCGATACCGTTGAAGCTTCCGGCCTCAATGAATCGCTGGCATCACTCAGCACCAGCCTGGCTGAGACATCGAAGATACTTGAAAATCTTAATGAGGGCAAAGGAAGTGCCGGGCAGTTCCTTACAAACGATTCACTGTATGCTAACCTGTCAGCGAGCCTGGAAAGTCTGAATCTGCTTTTACAGGATATGAAAGCCCATCCGAAAAGATATGTGCATTTTTCTCTGTTCGGGAAAAAAAATATTCCGTCAGAATGAGCGGAAATTAAAAAATTCGCACTATCTTATCGCCGTGAAATAGATGTGAAGTCATGTGATAATATTCCGCATTTTTGCTTAACAGTCGTTTGATTGTTATATTGTATTTGTAAGGGGTTGGTATGCATTACCAAGAGGGGATTGCTATGTCTAAATGACTGATTAACTATAACTTATGAAAGAAAAATATTTTTACAAAATTAAGTTCCTGAGGTATAAAACCATATACTCTTTTTGACAAAATCAAGTAAAAATAATTTTTTTTTTAAGTTTTTTTTTTACAAATATTGCTTACGAAATGAGCTTGAATACGTCCTTATAAAACAACCTGTCTAAATGAACAAAACGCATCACGATGTCTGGAATAACTGTCTGCAAATTATAAGGGATATAATACCTTCGATCAGTTATAAAACATGGTTTGAGCCAATAGTGCCTCTTAAACTGGAGAATAACATTCTTACCATTCAGGTTCCCAGTCCGTTTTTTTACGAGTACCTGGAAGAACAGTACATTGATATCCTCCGCAAGACCCTCAGGCGGGAGATCGGAATTGATGCAAAGCTGGAATATAATGTTGTAATGGAGAACGCCAGTTATTCTGACGGGAAGCCTTATACAGTAAAATATCCTTCGCGCAACAAGACGGATCTTCACAACAAACCGCTGCAGGTTCCATTTGATGTCACCCAGACTTCGATAAAGAATCCTTTTGTGATACCCGGTATCAAGAAATTACATTTTGATCCGAAACTTAATCCGGATTACAATTTCAACAATTTTGTGGAAGGGGAATGCAACAGGCTTGCACGCTCGGCTGGTATTGCCGTCGGGAACAATCCCGGCGGAACGGCATTCAATCCTCTCATGATCTACGGGGATTCCGGTCTGGGCAAAACCCATCTCGCCCAGGCAATAGGAATACTTGTAAAGGAGAAGCATCCCGACAAAACAGTTCTGTATGTAAATGCCAATAAATTTCAGACCCAGTTTGTTGAATCGGTAAGAAACAACAACAAAAATGATTTCCTTCATTTTTATCAGATGATTGATGTGCTCATCCTTGACGATGTTCACGAGTTTGGCGGAAAGGAAAAAACCCAGGATACTTTTTTCCATATATTCAATCATCTCCATCAGTCGGGCAAGCAGCTGATCCTTACCTGCGACAAGCCGCCGGTTGACCTCCAGGGAATGGAACAAAGACTCCTGTCAAGGTTTAAATGGGGCCTGCAGGCCGATCTTCAGAAACCCGACTATGAAACCAGACTGGCAATACTGAAGAAAAAAGCATATAATGACGGAATTGAACTTCCGGATGAGATCTTTGAATACCTTGCAGCCAACATATCAAACAATATCAGGGAACTTGAGTCAGTGCTGATTTCTCTTTATGCGCAGTCAACCCTCAACCGCAAGGAAATCACCCTTGACCTTGCACGCATGATGGTCGAAAAACTGGTAAGCTCCGCCAGAAAAGAAATCACCATCGATTATATACAGAAGATAGTCTGTGATTATTACAAGATTCCGGTTGACCTTATCCAGGGAAAAACCAGGAAAAGGGAAATTGTACAGGCACGTCAGATTTCCATGTATTTTTCCAAGAATCTTACGAAAGCCTCCCTGGCCAGCATAGGATCGCATATAGGAGGCAAGGATCATGCAACCGTCCTTCATGCCTGTAAAACAGTAAACAACCTCATTGATACCGACAAGCATTTCCGTAATCAGATAAATGAAATAGAAAAGAAACTTAAAGTATAAAAAATGAACAAAAGGCATTTCTCAGAAAAATTCTATGAGAAATACGGGAACAGGAACGACAGGCCTGTTCTTTTTTTCTCTCCCGGCAGAGTCAATCTTATCGGAGAACATACCGATTATAACGGGGGATTTGTTTTACCCTGTGCCCTTAACTACGGAACCTACCTCCTTCTCAGGAAGACCGGCAGTAAATTATTAAGACTCAGCACACTTAATTTCAATGAAGATGAGGAACTGGCTGTTGATGGCCTTTTCATCAAAAAAGCCAAAAGCTGGATCAACTATCCTCTCGGTGTGATGAATGAGTTTATCAAAAAGGGTATAGATATATCCGGTCTGGATCTCCTCTACTATGGTGATGTGCCCAATGCCGCAGGCCTTTCCTCCTCGGCATCCATCGAAATGGTGACAGCCGTTGCGCTTAATGAACTTTTCAGTGCCGGATTAAGCACTCTTGAAATGGTAAAGATGTGCCAGAAAGCAGAGAATGAATTCGTGGGAATGAACTGCGGCATCATGGATCAGTTTGCCGTTGGATTCGGGAAGAAAGATCATGCCATATTCCTCAACTGCGACACACTCGATTACGAAAACGTACCGGTTATTCTGGAAGAATGTTCCCTTATAATCACAAATACCAACAAGAAACGTGGACTGACCGATTCGAAATACAATGAAAGAAGGTCGGAGTGTGAAAAGGCGGTTGAACTTCTTCAGTCATACAAGGCTGTTAGAAATCTGAGCGAGCTTAATGTAACTGACCTGCCTCACCTGCCTGAATATATTCATGATCCTGTTGTCCTGAAAAGGGCAAAACACGTAATCAGTGAAAACGACCGCGTTCTGGAAGCCGTAAAAGTGCTTAAGGGAAATAACCTTGCCCGCTTCGGGGAACTGATGAACCTCTCCCACGACTCACTCAGGGATGATTATGAAGTAACCGGTATTGAACTTGACACTCTTGTCTATGAAGGAAGAAAACTTCCCGGGGTGATCGGAACACGAATGACCGGGGCAGGATTCGGGGGATGTACCGTTTCCATTGTAAAAACAAAGGATACAAAGGATTTCATGGCAAAACTGGCCAGGATCTACACGGAAATAACAGGACTGATTCCCGATTTCTACCAGCCCGCAATCGGCAACGGAGCAGGGAAGCTTCCGTGTTAAATACGCGGGCTTTTATTTTCCGGGTCTGAATCTTTTTTTATCAATATCCCTGACACATCTGAAACCAAGGGTTTCACTGCGTTCGAACCCGGGCGAGACACGAAGCAGGATCTGAGTCCTGTCAAGGGGCTGGGGTCCGCCGGATGCATACCGGTTTCCTGATCCGGGATTGTGGAAACTGCCTCCCCGTATTATGATGAAATAGTTTGAACCGTTAAAGTACATGTCGTTTGTCATCTGCCACACATTGCCAACCATGTCCATAACCCCATAGGGGCTTTGTCCTTTGGGAAAGGCATCAACAGGAGTGGGCCTTTCAAAGGCATTATTGCAGTAAGTGGCATGAAACTCATTCCCCCACGGCCATTTCCGTTTATCGGTTCCCTGGGCAGCCAGCTGCCACTCAGCTTCCGAAGGAAGCCGTTTTCCGGCCCATTGCGCGTATGCCTGCGCATCCTCATAACTGATATATACAACAGGGTACTTATCCTGTCCCTGTTTATAAATTCCTGATGACCAGTGCCTCAGATAGCGTGTGGTATCAGCAGGCCGGTAGCCTGTCCTTGATATGAATTCATAGTACTGGGCGTTTGTCACAGGGTATTTGTCTATCAGGAACGTGTCGACGGTCACGGTCCGGCTGCCGGTTCCGGACCAGTGAATAAAAGCACCCGACAGCTTTACGTCAAAGGTAAAGGTGCTTTCAGGGACAAGAAGCATGTCGGAGGGCACGGAAACAGCTCCTGCGGATTTGTTTATCCGGCTGACGGGCCAGGGCCTGCCGCCGCTGACATTGATAACATTTTCGTCCTTCAGGATATTGTTTTCAGTCAGCTGAACAACTATTTTTCCTTCAAACCATCCCCCGAAAAGACTCTTCAGGCTTATTGTCGTATCCCCGGTAAGCTTCAGATCCCTCTTTTCCGTATTATATGACGGATTCCCCTTCCAGACCGTGACCAGTCCCCGTCCGGGTGAATTTATACTTAAGGAATCACCTCCTTTCAGCCCGGATTTCAGAATATCCGGAAATTCTGCAATGCAATCAACGGAACCCTCCCTTCTGGTTCCGGCCCATGCGGAGGGCCATGCATCAGTTCTGGCGACGGCATATAACCTGCCGTTCATTTCCCCGGGCTCCAGGTTTTCATGGTGCCAGAGTGAAACATAATGATATCCTTTCTTCCCGGATACCCCGAACAGCCTGCCGGAATAGCCTTCCGGCCGCAAATTAAGGACGGTATACAAGGTTTTGTCTCCCGAATGCCACCTGTTTACAAAAATATTGTCAGCAGCGGTTTCAATAAGGGGGGTCCAGTTCCTGTCAGTAAAGGCATCATTGTTCTGTCGCAGAAGAAAGGTTGTCCCTGCCAGGAATTCCTTGTCGGCTGTAAAATCCTCATTCCGTCCCCCGGGCCGGAACATATTGAGTTCCGTGCCATAACCATTGAAAAAGGATACTGCTATTTCACGGTGAAGAACATCCTCTCCCACATCACATACTCTGAAAATTGCATATTCCGGCTTTATAAACTTGCTGAGATTAAGTTCCGGACTTAAAAAAATGGAATTATGAACCCTTCCTGAAATAATTTTCTGCATTTCCCTCACGCCTGCCATACCGGACGGATATATAACCACACCGCTGCGTATGCTGTCTGCAGCTGCCTGCAGTCCCTCAAAACCGCTTCCTGCTCCTGTTTCCAGCATGACCCCGTCAGCATCCAGATCCCTGACAAGCTCAGTCATTCCCCTGCGGGGATTCTCTTTTTCCGTTCTTTTTTCCAGGGGGTTACAGGCAACAAAGAACCTGGTACCATAGGAACGGCCAAGGTTTACAAAACTACGAAGCTGTGATATTCCACCGGGAAGATTCCTGTACATGTCCTGCTGGCTCCTCCTGTCAAGTACCTGTACGGGCCATGTTGCTGCCAAACCATAAACATCCAGCCTGCCGAATTCCCCGATCGATTTTTTTAACAGTTCCGGATAGGTGTATTTACCGGTCTGACTGTCATAAAATTCTCTGTCCCAGGCTGTCTGAAGAATGATTAGGTAACTGTTTCTGATCCAGCCAAGATCACTTCTTTCATAGAGTGAATCATCAAACCTGTCCAGGTCAAACAAATATTTATCCCTGAACATCGTCCGGATCCCCTCCTGCCATTCCCCGCTGTACAGGCCGTTATATACCTTATAGTGAACAGCAGCACCCGGAGGAAGAATTGTTTCATACCTCCCTGCCAGTGCATTCTCTGTTCCCGTCCTTCTTGCCAGAGCACAAACAGAGAGATTTCCGGCTGAAAACGAAGAATAGCCCAGTTCCCATGCATTTTCCGGAAGTATCACACCAACAGGCCTGCGCCCGGGTCTGAACAGATATGCCCTGGCCGGAACGGGAGGCCCGAAACCCGTGATATACACTTCAGACCTGTCCTCCCCGTAGGGAACCACATTGGATATTCTCAGGGTGTCATTTCCCGTATTGCTGAGACTGAGATCGCAGATCCAGTCCGGATCAGAGAAGCCCGGGATTTTAAAGGTGATTTTCAGCTTGTTTCTAAGTATCTGCGAGAATACGGAATCAGTCTTAACAGCAGGCTGATCTGCGGAACTATAATATTTCCCGTTGCAGTGAAAACTGTATAAAGGCCTGGGAATATCAGGATTAAGAACAGTGCTGTCAGATAAATAGACCCTTCCGGTTATCAGGCCTCTCGTTGCCTCGACGCCTATCTGTCGTATCTCCTGGGAATATAGGGAGAAAGGAAAAAACAGAAGGAGGAATAAAATTATATTATGGTTTCCGGTTGATAATGTCAAATATTGAGAATGATGTTTCAGCATCTTGATTTCGGGTTTCCGTTTTGTTAAACAGCTAATTTTCAAATATAAAATTTAAACATTAAAATATCCGGATTATATGCTTTCCTGTATGAAAAATATTTCTTTCTCCCTGTTTACTGAGCCAAAAAGCTTAATAATAAGCTTTTAATTTGCTTTTTTGAATTAATTGTTGTATATTGGACGGTCTTTTCTGATTCAGATAAAAGGATGTCCGGAATAGTCAGAATATTAAAATATTTAGTATTATTCGGTTCAATTGTCTTAATGACAGGATGTGCTTCATCAAAGCAGAATCCCTATCATAAAAAAAGAACTGAACCCGTAAAAAAGGTCAACCCCCAGCAACTTGGCAAAAACAGGTATTACTATTCGCCCAACTATCAGAAGAAGCTGATAAGGGGTTATAAGAAGAAAAAGAAGTATTAGATTCATTCATCGCATACGAATTTCAGTCCGTCATAAGCCAGGAAAATACCCGGGGGCAATTCCCTGCTTACTTCACTGTGAAGTCCCATCTGGTGACTTATATGCGTTAAAAAAGCCTTTCTTGGAGATATCTCCCTTATAAAATCAATTGCTTCCCTGAGGGTGAAATGTGAAATATGCTTCTCCTTGCGTAATGCATTAATGACCAGATATTTTACCCCGATCAGTTTTTCCTTGCTTTCCTGGGGGATATAGTTGGCATCGGTGATATAGGCGAAATCACCGGTACGGAATCCGTAGATTTCCAGATGATGATGTCTTACCCTTACCGGCAGTATTTCCACTTCCTTTATTCTGAAACTATGATCACTTATGGCATTCAGCCTCATTCTGGGTATTCCGGGATAGCGGTATTCAGCAAAAACGTATGAAAACTCACTTTTCACTGCTTCCAGTACCCGTTCTTCCCCATAAATATCTATGGCATCCTGACTTTTATAATTGAATGCCCTAACATCATCCATTCCCGCAATATGATCCTTATGCTCATGTGTAAGGATTATGGCATCCAGTTTCCTGACGTTTTCCCTGAGCATCTGCTGCCGGAAATCAGGCCCGGCATCGAACAGCAGGTTCAGTCCGTTTTTTTCAAGGAGCAGGGAAGTCCGTAGCCTCTTATCATGCGGATCATCAGACAAACATGTGTTACAATCACAGGCAATCACAGGTACTCCCTGTGATGTGCCCGTTCCCAGGAAAGTGATCTTCACAACAGATTAATTTACCGGCAAACCTATATTAAAAATCAATAACAACAAACTGACAGAACCTGTTTTTTACCACATAATCCGGTTTTGCGACTCCACGGATTTTGTTATATTTGATAAACTTATCACTTGTGAAAGGCAAACTATATCTTATTCCGGTCACACTCGGAGGAAATGATGTCAGGGCAGTTATTCCCGACAAGGTGATTGAAACGACAAAAGGTCTCAGATACTTTGTTGTTGAGGATATCCGCAGTGCCAGAAGGTATCTTAAACTGGTCTGTAAGGGCTTTCCACTGGATGAAACCCGTTTCCTTGAACTTAATGAACATACTCCTGATGAAGACATGGCGAATTATCTCGACCCGGCTTTGAACGGTTCGGATATGGGTCTGCTGAGTGAGGCCGGCATGCCCGCCATTGCAGATCCGGGTTCAAAGCTCATTGCACTTGCCCACAGGAAAACGATCAGTGTTGTACCTCTCTCCGGACCGTCCTCTATTCTTCTTGCCCTGGTATCGTCAGGACTGAATGGCCAGGAATTCGTGTTTCACGGATATCTTCCGGTAAAACCCGCTGACAGGGCGGCAAAATTAAAGGAACTTGAAAGGAATGCCGGCAGAGGATATTCCCAGATCTTCATGGAAGCACCCTACAGAAACAACAGGATGCTTGATACAATACTGAGTGTCTGCAGGAATGACACCCTGCTGTGCATAGCAGCTGACCTGACCCTTCCGACGGAATTCATCAGAACGATGAAGGTATCGGAATGGAAAAGAAGCAGACCCGATCTGAACAGGAGGCCTGCTGTTTATATTATGCAATAATCACAGTATGCAATCTTCCTACCTTTTGCCTACGCCGGGAACTATGCTGTCCAGTGATACATCAAACAACAGGGGTGTATATGCCGGCATTAAATATCCCGAGTTGCCGTATGCCAGGCCGGATGGCAAAAGGAGCTTTGCCTTCCCTCCTTTTCTCATCAGCATTATACCTTCATCAAAACCCTGTATTACCCAGCCCATTCCTGCGGGAAAAACGTAAGCCGGCTTGCCTGCATTTGAATCAAACTTGTAACCATCCAGGAAATAGCCGGTATAATGTACATAAACCGTATCGCCTTTCGCGGGACTCCCGCCATCTCCCACGGATACGTCCATATAATACAATCCGCTTTCCTTTAATGTGAATGTCAGATTGGGATTGTCATTAAGGTAATCCTGTATTTTCTGCTTTTCTTCCCGCTCATATTGTTCATGTTTCGAAGCCAGGCTGCAGGAATTAAGAACCATCAGGCCCGCTAACATGATAAACACCAGTATTTTTCTCATTTTCAATAAATTTATGTTAATCATGGTTATTATTATCTCAGATTTTTACTGTTTTCTCAATATTTTCCACGTATTTAGTTAATTCTCATCAACCTGATCCGGATTCTCTCCGGTCATTTATTCATTCTTTCAACCTTTATCTCATATACAATAACAGATCTGGCAGGAATTCGTTTACCATCCCCCTTCAGTCCGAAAGCCAGGTGAGGAGGCATGATCAGAATGGCCTCACCACCATTCTTAAGCATCTTCAAACCCTGGGCCAGTCCTGCCGGTATATCGGTCCTGCCAAGCACAATCTCCTCTATGCCGTCTTCATCTGATGAATAGCAAAGCCTCCCGTCAATAAGTGAACAATTATACTCCATTCTGATCCTGTCATTATCAGACAGGAAATCACCTTCACCCTCAGCCTTCAGCTGATACCACAGGCCGGAAGGACTTTCATTCATTTTCAGATCCCTTCTTTCAATATAACTTTCAATTCTTTCCCTGTCTTTCTGAATAAGATATCTGTTGAGCTCGGCCATTTCCTTTTTGCCCGGAAGGTTCCCACTGCCGGTTTTTTCCGGAGCCTGCCCGCAGGAAAACATGCCTGTGAGCAATATGGCAGGTATCAACACTCTGAATATCATCTGAGACTATTGTTGCCGTTAAACTCTTCGAAATTTTCCTCCAGTACTTTCCTGAAGTATCTGATTGAATTTTCGAGTGTTCCCCTGAATTCGCCGCCCGAAGCATTAAGATGTCCTCCGCCTGAAAAGAAGCGGGAGGCAAATTCATTTACGGGGAAATTTCCCTTTGATCTCAGTGATAATTTCACGAACCCGTCTTTTTCAACAAAAAAGACTGAAAAGATTATTCCCTTAATTGACAATGGCAGGTTCACAAAACCCTCCGTGTCGCCTTTCACATATCTGAATGAATTCAGATCATCCCTGGTAAGCCAGATATATGCAGTGTTGTATTCATGGAGGATCGCCATCCTTTCATTAAGGGCAAATCCCTGGAGCCTCAGCCGTGTTTCTGAAAAATTATTGAACAGCAGGTCCAGTATCCTGTTTTTTTCAATCCCGTTCTCCAGCAGGTCAGCCACAACCCTCAGGGTATTGCTTGTATAGCTGCCATGTTCGAAATTGCCGGTATCGGTTACTATTCCCACATACACTGCTTCCGAATAGGGCCTGGTGAAATAGGGCTTCCCGTTTATCTGAGTGACTATCTCATGAACAAGCTCGGTAGTTGAGGAAAACGCAGGGTCAGATATTTCAATATCGGCAAATCCCCTCGGATTAAGATGATGATCAATAATAACCTTCACAGCCCCTGAGCGGACCACAATATCTTTCATCTCCCCGAGCCTGTCAGGCTGATTGAAATCAACCATAACGATCAGGTCAGCTTTTTCAATGATGTTCCTGCATTTATCCCTTTGTGAAATAAAAATCCTTATCTTCTCCGAGCCTTCCATCCATTTGAGAAATTCCTGAAGGTTATTCGGAGCAATCATTTCAGCCTTTATGCTGCGTGACTTAAGATAATGAAACAGCGCCAGTTGTGAACCAACAGCATCACCGTCAGGATTTATGTGACTTATAAGTACAATGTTCCCGGAGTTCAAAAAATGTTCGGATATTCTTTTTGTATATTTGGATAAATCCGGCATATTTGCTGCTCAATATTTAAGGGCGTAAAGATAAGCATAATTCCTTTAGAGGAACAGCGGATGTTCAATTACAAAACAGACAGATATGGAAGCTGATTTCACCTTTGCGATTATAAAACCCAATGCTGTAAGAACGGGCAAAACAGGTCCGATACTGGCTATGATAAACGAAGCCGGATTTGAGATTTCGGCATTGAAAATGACATCTCTGACAGTGCCCCAGGCTGAAGCCTTTTACAACTTCTGCCAGGAAGAGCCGGTTTTTGAAAGCCTTGTGGAATTTATGAGTTCCGGCCCGGTTGTGGCAATGATACTGAGAAGGGAAAATGCGGTTGAGGAGTTCAGCAGGCTTATAGGGGATCCCGATCCAGAATTTGCGGAACCCGGAACAATAAGGAAGCAGTATGCTGTAAACCTTCTAATGAATGCCATACATGGTTCCGAAAGTGAAGAAGATGCCCGGAGGGAAAGTGAGTTTTTCTTTTCAGAAATAGAAAAATTCTGATCCCTGGTTTTTAACTTTCCAATGAATTCTCAAATGACTATTGATTTTTCCGACAAGAAGACCCTTGAAAAATATTCATCGGCCTTCACCCTCTCCGATATGGAGATATTCATATTTCCCGAACTATTCTACCCCCTGGTTATGGCAAACATCATGTCGCCCATAATATGGAAATGGAGGGAAGATCCATGGTTCGCTGATATCAGGGAAAAGAGCTTCAATTACAAGGTAAACCGAATAAAGCAATACATAATCGACAACTACGTATTCAACCTTGATCTGGCAACCTGGGGACTTACGACCAAGACAAGGGAAATTGAACGGTTCCGGGACTTTTTCGATGTTGAGGTTCTCAGGCGCTCAAATGCACTGTTCGGCTATGAAGGAGACAAATACTATTTCGATATAGATATCCGCAAGCATTTCGGACTTGACAAATTCAATTCAGATGTCATTCCGTACTGGAAAACCGAAACCGTTGAAGCCATGACGGCTTTCAGGCACAAGGAGAATTTCACGACAGGAGCAGGAGAATGTGTATCATTATCGGCACTCTATGCCGCGGCAATGTTTATCGTTGCAGGTATTCCCCTGGAAAAAATATTCCTGATAGCCACACCCCTGCATTCACAGAATTTCATCACGGAAAAAGAAGGAGTAATAACCAACAACCGCAGAATAGTAACAAAAAACATGTGGTTCAACGGAACTTCCCTTTCAGAAAAGGCAAGACGGGCTCTGGAAAATGAAAGAGTTACAATGGTCAGCCATATTTCCGGCTATATGCATACAATATACAGGGATGCAACAATAAACAGGAAGTGTTATAAGTGGTTTTCCGGAAAGCTGAGAGATTTTCTGAGCACTGAGCTTACTGACCGTGTATTCATAAACTTTCTCAGATTCAAATCAAAATATAAATCTCTCTTTCAGGTTGAATGTACTTGCTCCGGAATCAGTTATTATATCTCGCTGGAAAAAATGCTGGAATATGAGCACACCAGCAAGTTCAGTGCCTCGCCTGATACAAGGGAAAAGCTTATCGGGGAAATTGAAGGGGATGAATTTCATCTGAGCCCGCTCCCGGGCAAAATTATTCTTAACAGGGCCGAAGAGATACTGGGTACGCATAAGAATTCAGACCTGAAAGAGCTTGAAATTCTTTTCACCGGGCTGAACGGAGAAATAAAGAAGGATATGATAAGGGAAATGTTTGAAGATCTGGCAAAATTCATCACAACCCGCCCTAATCTGCCTGAGGAGGATAAGAATTACATAGATTCGGTTGTGCCGGAAATTTCGGTTAACGACAGCCGTGAGCAGATAATTGAAAAGATACACGGGCATGCGGACAGGTCCGAGATGGCATTGCTCACACTGTATGCATACAGGCAGATGGATAAGGCTGACTGGCTTCCTTTCGTGAAAGCGGCCATTGAACGTAATCCCACCTGCTTCGGGGATCTGAACGGGAAAAGTATAAGGGAGGTTTATGAGATACTCACCGCTATGCCTGACGAATCTGTTTATGACGGAAAGAGGCTGGCTCTTCCCGATGAGATATGGAATTTCAAAAGGGGTGACGGACTGGAAAAGGCATTTCTGCTGGCTGTTTTCATAACAGGCACGGATCCTGCAGCAGAGATAAACATCGTGAGCGCTGATGAAACTGTCAGACTCAGCTGTTCCGGCAATGCTTATCTATTCAGAACTAAAAAGAATTTCCGTAAACATATCCGAATCAGCGGAAGTAACTACGAAATCAGTTAATCCGCGGAAAAATATCATCCACCGATCAAGATTCTGTGCTGAAACCTGATTTGCCGGCCGGACCAGGAAACTGCTGAAAAATTTTTTATCCACCGGTTCTTAACAGAACAATCTTCTCCCTGTCAGCTTTCGCTATTGTATTTATAAATGTCCTGAAGCTGCTATATTTTTCTGCACTTATATCAGACTCATTTAATTCAAATATTCTTCTGAATATCAATACTTGATATTCCTTTTCGAATTTGCAGACAAATCTGCCGAATTCATTTTCGATATCAATATCCGGAGGCATATATTCAACAACATAATTCTCCGGAATGTTGTATACAATGGAATCAGATGTAACCGAGGCCAATACTACTTTAAGGTGCACGGGTTTCTCCTGAAAATAATCCTGTACTGAAATCACAGGATTGAAGTACATCCTTGAAGCATCAGAAGTACTGAAATTTTTTATTGCAAGCTGACATTCAAGTTCTGCTGATGGATTTTCCGTCTTTCTTTCAGAATATTTAACCCCTGATATATCAAGGTCATTGAACCGCATGCCTGAGTAGAGGGAACGTTTGATTTCATCCTCCGACTGCATGGCATATCTGAATGTCGCCGATTCATAGTGATGTCCTGAATAAATACTGGACATTCTTCCTGATGATACTCCCTGTGTACTGATGGAAAAATTACCTTCCCTGCGAATAAGATTCTGTTCCTTTTTAAAAGAAGGAGTCTTGGCCATTATACCACCTTCAGGAGTTATCAGAAGAGCATTCTTATTGGAAGTGCTGCTGCTCAAATAATTAAACGGATAAGTCTGACTGGTGCATTCCAGCCATATTGTATCTTCGGCCTGAGGCACACACAATATTGCATGGTTAAACTGATTGTTGACAAAATCTTTGTTTATATCAGATACTGAACTTTGCCTTACAAGAGTATAAAACGATTTAATACCGGCTGCCTTCAGAAGTGAATAGGTATAATTGACCAGGGCCTTGCAATCACCGAATCCGTTCCGGGCAACAGCTGAAGCTTCAGCTGTACGGTAACCCCCTATTCCAATCTGAATTGAAACATACCTGGTTTTTAATTGCATATACTCATAAATCCGTTTTATCTTTTCCCGGGTTCCCTGCTCTTCTGAAACAAGTTTTCGGACGATGTCAATCTCTGACTGTGGAAGTTCATCCCTGTCCCTGTTTATTTCATATACCCAGTTGCCGAATTCCTTCCATGAACGCATTGATCCCCTGAATCCGGCATATTCAAAATCTAGGGGGGCTGCATTAACTGAGGGTATATGATAAACCGGCCGGATGGAGACATCCCGGCTTTCATATGCCGGAATATTTTCTTCCTGCCAGGTATAAATCTTTTTATTATCCAGTATCACCGAATCCACAGGATTCTTCAGATACTCATCATAATACCTCAGTTTCATTCCTGATGGAACAACATACTGTATACCTGATTTCTGAACAGATACATCCGGAGCATCCTGAAAATTCCACGAAGGGTAGTTTAACAGACTGGAAAAAGTAATTTCATATTCATATTCAATGGTATAGGGATATTTATATATCGGGAAATAGAGCAGCTTGATCCTGTCGTCCGAATAAAATGTCCCGCCGCTTATTGCACTTATGTCAAAAACATCCGAAGGTCCGAGTGCTTCGGCAATGTTACCTTTCTGATCATATATCATCCCTCTGATACCGCTTACTTTTGAGTATTTGTCATACATAATCTGCAAAAGTCTGTAAGCGGTTGCATTTTCATTGAGAAGTGTGACTGCCTTTTTGATCTTCATTACAGCATTGCCCGGTCCTTTTATGGTAAAGAGACACTGTTCAGTTCTGACAACTGCACTGGCTCTGTTTTTCAGATTATCAGGAATGGAATCGAAGGAATAAAGCTGGGAAAATACATTGGATGTAATTGCAGCCATCAATATGGTTAACAGGTATTTCATTTTATATCATTCTTCATTTTTGGACATCACAATCAATTCTGCCTGCTTTTGCAGAATCCCGGAATAATACTCCCTGATCCGGGAATATTCAGATGCTTCGAAGAATGTATTGTCAATTTTCAGATGAGCTGAAATCAGAATCTCATTGCCGCTGGTCTCACATCTGAATTCATAACTGCCATCCCCCTTCCCAAGACTTGTCACGGTGCCGGCAGGCTTTTCCACAACTGAATAGGTTGACGGCACAGTGATTTTCACAACAATCCTGTCCTCAACCGGAGCTCCGAAGTCTACGGGAAAATTACGTGTCTCCTGCCAGAAAGCGCTCTTTCCGGAAACTGCCGACAGGAATGGGTTAAAAAGGTAACTTTCCCCCGCTTTCTGTACCGCATTTATAATGTTTATCTTTATTGTTTCAATCACATCCAGGTCCCGTGCTTCAAGGTTTTCAAGTGAGAAATCATTTATTTCCAACTCGGTATATGATGATTTCAAATGATCAAGATAGCCATCCTTTCCTTCAATCATTACCTGTTTCCTGATGTTATATGCACTGAAATCAGAATAATGTGTTTTAATCTCACCCGATATACAGGCATCATCATCCATTACAAGATTTATTACTGTGGAAGTGCCGTTCTTTTCACTGTTTTTCAGATCCACAAAACGTGAACTGTTACCTGCAATCAGTCTGCCTGCATTATTAAGGCATTCAAAAGGCAACACATTGAAAGGCCTTAGCGGATCGGTAGCATCCACAAGAAAATACTGACCGTCAGCATATACATAGGCCAGCACGTAATTAAACTGCCGTATCATTGCTGAGTAAGGGTTTATACTTCCGTTTGACCGTGTGCTGAGGATCACCGGATCAGCTTTTATACCGGCAAGCCTCAGCATGCCGATAAGCATGAGATTTATATCTGCAGAATTTCCTTTTTCCTTTAAATATATCTTTTTCAGCGGTGCAGATGTCATAAAATCTTCCACTCCATTCCAGAGTATCTTTCCGGAAATGAATTCATGGATCTTTTTTACTTTTTCAATATCGCCGCTAACACCGGAGGTTAGTTTCAGGGCATCTTTCTTCAGAAATCCTGTCTTTGCCATTGCCTGTCCGAAATCACTGCGCTTAAGAAGTTCGTCCGAAAGAGTTTCATATGTCGGATTTATTCGTTCCAGCGATGAACCAGGAAAACTAACAGCGGCAAGCTCAAAATTGATTTTGGTCAGACAGTCATTTTTGCTTTTTATATAGGGCTCTTCCCTGAAAGCAGGCATGTCTTCCACATGATAAATATTAACGTTCGTTCTTACGTTTTGTTTGTGAAATACGGAAGTCCGGTAAGAAGGTGTGTTGACAACTGATAATGCAGATCCTGAAATAATTGTTTTGTAAATAAAATACTCCGGATAAGATACGGTTAACATGCTCTTTACAACAGGTATATCAGCCTGGAATTCCCACGGAACCAGAATGTTTACCGCATAATTTTTCAGTAAAACAGTATAGGAATATTCCAGTACCGAGCCTTCGCGGACCTCAGGGAAATTGAACTTCAGGGTTTTTGTTCTTTTACTGGTATTGTCGATTATGAAATCTTTTTTCGGTATTGAGGTTTCCAGTATTTCTCCGCTTCGGATATTGAATGTGGAGGCTCTGTAATTTTTAATTATATCCCTTGAGGAAAAAGGCAGTTCAATGTTTGCATAATCAAAACCCCTGCTGTTTACAATACGGATTTTCACATCCCTTACAAGTTCAACATAAAATTCATTGCCGTCGTATTTAAGAGATGCTGTACCTTCATCCGAAAGAATGATTGCATCAGCACCCGGATCAGGTTTGTAGGGTTTATTTTCAAGGTCTTCGAAACTGATCCGGCCAAAGGGTATTTTGTTCTGTGCCTGAAGAGTTACTACCGGAACGATTGAAAAAAAAATGATTAAAACCAGAAAATTAAACTTGTTCATATATGTTAAAGATCTTTTTTATCTCAAGTTTCTTTTTGCCCGGCCATTATTTTGTCTGTTTGTTTTTCCCTGAAGATTCCAAAACAAACGGCTGTTGCAGAAAAACATATCCATATCCTGCTATGCTTACCCACACCCTATGAGGAATATTTTCTTCTATTCCTTCAGGCACTCTGACAAGGATACGGGTGTTAGTAATTGAAATGATTTCAGCTTCTGTCTCTGTCATGGGATCTATTGTTGAGATGAAAATAACGCTAGTCTGAAAATCATCTATCAGGAGGTTTTCTCCTTCAATTGTAACAATGTCACCATAATATCCGGTAAGAGGATAGATATTTGATACGACCGTTTTGATAATGGTAAATTTATCCCCGAACGTTGTGGTCTGCTCTCCTGACTGAACCGACAGTGCGAAGGTTTTACTGGTGGGATCTCCTCCTCCCGGAACTTCACATATAATTTCTGTTCTTGTCATGGATTGAACCGAGACTTCATGTGGGCCAAAAAAGACATGATTATCATTTATATTATGTTCAAAGAAATTATTGCCTCTGATAGTAACCCGGGAACCTGGCGGGCCGGACAAAGGTGTAACTGATTCAATTAAAGGAGGCCTTAACAGGAAAGGTTCGGGGAAATAAAAAGTGGAACCCCAATCGTCCGCATCCATTTCCAAAACAGACTCACGGGTCCTCACCCACTGAGGAACAATAACTTTAATAATATTTCCACCTGCCTGAACCGAAGTAATCTTCCCTTCATTACCTACGCCGAAACGAATGCTATTATATTCCGCCAACGGATGAAAACGACCCGTTAAAGTCAGTGTATCTCCCCAGGTTCCTTCTTTTGGTGAAAAGTCCGTGATTATCTTCTGTAACAGCTCAAATTTTTCCGGCGAAATAATTTCCATCAAATTATTTATCATTATTTTCACATCGTTGGCAATATAAAATAAATTCAGAGGAACAATTATCCCAAGTGCATCGGTATTTAATTTGACAACATTACAGTTCAGGCCGCCGAGAGTGACGCTGTAATCATTCCTTTCGGTCATGAGATTAATACCCGAAACGGTAATAGTATCCCCCCATTTTCCCTGCCGGGGGACAAAACCGGTAATCTCCGGCAGCAGTACGGTTAAGGTTTCTGATACGGTAAAGACAGTTCCGTTTATTTTGACGCTGGCTTCATTTGCTGAAGTGATTATCCTTTCGGATACTTTGACAATAAGAGTGTCTTTTCTTTTTTCAGTAATGATACAATCCTGTCCGCCTATGTGTACTGAAAACTCAATATTTGCTGCATTAATATTTTTTCCGGTTATAAAAATACTGTCCCCCCACCTTGAACTTAAAGGGTACATACCTGAAATCAAAGGTATTTTTATATTAAGTTCCTTCTTGTCGAACAATGAAATATTACCGGAAACTTCAACTGAGATTCTGCCTTTTGTATCGGAAGCTTCACTTTTCACAATAGCAAAAACTGTAGAATCGGTTGATGAAATCACATGGCAGACGGTCTGATTTATGCGTACAGTATTTTTTCCGGGGATGTATGAGAAGTTTTTTCCTCTGATTTTTAAAGTATCACCCCAGATTACGGTATCCGGTTTAAAACTTTGAATAATAGGTGCCAGGCTTCCCAGGCTGACAAATTTCACTGTCTTACCATATATAATATGTTTGTCTGTTACAATAAACGGTCTCACAGTGTATTCGACTCCTTCCTCAAATGTTGATCTTACATCAGCTGTAAAAACACCCGGAGTGGTTACGCTCTTTTGAAATACTATCTTGTCTTCCGTCTCTATCCTGGGATTCTGGCCCTGAGACCAGACAAAACCATATTCCCTTATTGTTTCGGTTCCAAGAGAATAGATGTCGGCACTGAATGTCGCACCCTTTTCGGATATATTCGTCACCGGGAGAGTATTTACTCTCGGATATTCCCGGGGTACTGCCTTTTCTTCTTCACAATCGCTGAGTATTACAAGAAGTGAAAAAAACAGCAGGAAAAACAGAAAGTGGTTTATTTTCATTTAAATAGATCAGATTTTAAATTTTCCTGACATATTTTTCTGTTTATCACATAATATTAGCTGAATAATATGGAAGAAACAAATAATGTCCGGTTTTATTCCTATTTTAGCTTAATATACTAAATTCTTAGCACCTGATGCATCTCAAAAAAATTCTTATTTCCATTGTTATTATCATTCTGATCCCCTACCCTGCCTTTGGTCAGAAAATATTCAGGGAAGGTTATATTGTCAAGCCCGGGGGTGAAATACTGAACGGCCTGTTAGAATTCAGGCAAGGAAAGAAGGTCCCCTCTGTATGCACCTTCAAACGCTTTGAAATTGCCGTTCCGGTCAGATATAACCCGGGTGAAATCAGTGAATTCGGATATCCTGGCGGAAACAGATATAAATCCATAGTGCTGGATAACAAAGAGACATTTGTTGAGGTACTGATTTCAGGGAATATTACTCTTTACAAGAAGGGATCGCGATATCTGCTTGAGAAATCAGGAAGAGGTATCACTGATGTTTCAGGCGGGAAAATAGTATTCATTGAAGGGAGTACCAGAAAAGAATTTACAGAACTAAGCTCCTTTCTGAAATATATCACGAAAGACATACCGGTTACTGTGAGGGATAAGGCAGAACCACACAAAGATCTTATTCCTGTTATAAGCGAATACAATAAAAAATCAGGAGAGGATTATATTGTGTCCGGCAGGGATCATTCAGTAAGCATGATTTACGGAAAATCCATAAGAGCCGGTATCAGGCTTAACAATTACGGTGTTCTGGCTGGACTTAATTCATATTCCCTTAACATCAGAAGCACATCAGAATTTTATACACCGGATCCGAAAGCCGCAATAACACCTGCATTCGGTGTGGCCTACGAGAGAATTCTGTCACGGTTAAACAATAAAATATCCCTGAGAACAGAAATGATTTTCCTTAAACAATCATTCTATTCATACAGTGAAACACCGGGGCAAACAACCATAATGAACAGGGATGATGCCTTTTTCGGATTCACCGGTATAAGGATACCATTGTTACTGCGATATCATTTGTCTTCTGCAGGCATCAGGCCCTATATCAGCGGAGGAATTGCCCTGACAGGATTTATTTCGAAAAAATATGTTCACATACAGGAAACAGAAACATACGGCAACATTATTCTCACTTCAGAAGATAGTGAATTAAAGAATCTGCCCGGCGAGATTACAGGACTGCTAGGAACAGGAATAAAAATTAAGATTATGCACGGCCTGGAAGCAGAAATTCAGGGAAGGATTGAAGTCGGACACGGATTATTGAATTCGGGAGCTGACAGAGAAAAACTAAAACAATATTCAGTACAGCCTTCTTTTTTGATAGGAATAAATTTTTAAACAGTAAGGTCCTGTCAGCTCCGGCTGTAAAAATGATCCGGACTGGTCTCCGGCCCCGACCGTTGTCCTCCTTATTTACAGTTAACTGATTATCTCCTGACTTCGACAATGCGTCACCCTAAAACGCTTTCCAAAAATTTTCATCAAATAACATAGCTATTGATTTGTGTTTTGGTGTGAGAAGCATTGTCTTTGTCGCAATAGTTCCACTTGATGGTAATCTCACCTTTATGGTTGTAATTGTTTTAGCGATGTTTAGAACTTTATCAACGCTTAGATTTATATTGCTTGTTTTCAAGATTCTTTCAAGTTCCTTATATACCTTATAAGCAACAAAACATATACAAACGTGAGCCTCTATACGATTTGGGGTAAAATGAAACATGGGACGCATCTCTAAAGTTCCTTTGGTAATGCGATAGGCTCTTTCGATAACCCAAAGTTCATTGTATTGTTTGCAGGCCTCGTCAGCCGGTAAATCCGTGTTAGTGATATAACCTTTCAGACCATCCCATTTTTCATCATATCGAATCTTGTCTTCATTTATTTTTACACTAACATTCTCCGATAATTCCAGAAATTTGTTGTACCCCCGCTTATTGATGTTTTCCTTGGTTATAGTGCCGCTTTTATAGGCTGTTTTTAGCCGTTTCACTCCCTTGTCCCTGTTGTAGCGATCCTTCCTTGCCCTTTCATCCGTATAGCCAATAATCAATCTGAAATCTTCCTTTTTAGTTTCATGGAACAAACCATTTTGTTTTTCTAAGGACAGTATCCATTGCTTGATTTCATCCGATTCACTTTTTATCCTGGCACCGATGATGTACTTGTACCCGCCTGTTTCCAACAGTAATAGGTTTTTCTTGTTCATCAGTCCCGAGTCGGCTACAATTACAAAATCTGTTAGTTCAAAACGTTTAACAAAGTCCTCTACAATTGGAATCATTGTACGGGCTTCATATTGTGAGCCGTTAAAAAGTGAATAAGCCAACGGATATCCATCCCTGCTGACCAATAGTCCCAAAACTACCTGAGGATGACTATGCTTACCATCCTTCGACCACCCCTTTTCACGAAAGTTGTCGCTTTCATCTGTTTCAAAATAGAGGGTAGTGACATCATAGAATACTAAACCTATTTTTCCACCCAAAATCTTGCGAGTGTGTTCCACACTTATTTGTTGAACCAACTCTTGTTGCGACCTGTGAAGTTTGTCTAAATACCGGTAGATATTGTGCAACTCAACGTCTTCGCCAAAATAAGATTTAAGGTATTCCACAGTCGCAGCCTTACTCGATGGTTGGCTGATGCGTGCCGTAACTAAATGTTTTAAAATTTCATCATTTATCCGATCAAAACCAATAAGCCGAAAAATATGGTCCAACAGGATTTGTGTACCATTTAAAAGAACGTTTTCAACGTTTGAAATAAAGTAATCTATCAGTTTTCTTTCTTCTTCCGCTCTTTCTTGTTCTTCGAAAATATCGCGGGTTCCGCAATGAGTAGTAATCCATTCCTTTCCTTGTTGTACAAGCTGATTTATCTCTTTTTCATCCTTTGAAACACCAATTGTTGCAAGCTCTTTGAACTTGCCCCGGCTTTTCTCCACTACCACCACGCTGGTAGTTCCCGAGCGGTTCTTCTTTTTGCGCACAAACATGTGCAAAGGTAGTTTATTCTTGATCGCGTCACCCAAAACAACAAAACAAGATTCATAACAGAATGTGTGTCAGGTTTGTATGTTTCTTAAGGGTGATGCGTGTCGAAGTCAGGAAAATTAAGATTATGCACGGCCTGGAAGCAGAAATTCAGGGAAGGATTGAAGTCGGACACGGATTATTGAATTCGGGAGCTGACAGAGAAAAACTAAAACAATATTCAGTACAGCCTTCTTTTTTGA
>Ga0208196_1000115_pt1 | contig 111832 bp, 96 predicted proteins | sample AD_JPNNA7_MetaG_FD_184443 | JGI IMG/M metagenome (GOLD analysis project Ga0208196, IMG submission 184443) | Active sludge microbial communities of municipal wastewater-treating anaerobic digesters from Japan - AD_JPNNA7_MetaG (SPAdes) (version 2) | ecosystem: Engineered > Bioreactor > Anaerobic...
AACCTCCCGGCTTATCAGCGGCGCTTACCGTTCTCCTCTGCCGCGCAACGTGAAGAAATCCTTTACCAAGAGTGCGCCGGTACGACTTTATGAGACTTGTTAAGGTACGACTTTACGAGATTCGACAGAAGCAAAGTGACTATTCAGCCGTCCTTGCCAGGTGGCGAATGGGACTTTGGGGAGGGCACATAATAAGTTACCCCTTCGGCAGGTGATGACCCTCTTATCCCCCAACCCCCTTCTCCCCCGCAAGCGGGGAAGAAGGGAGCAAGAGGGGGTGTGGCGACACCCCCACCCAAAATCCCCCTTCCTGGGGGGAAGGGAGGCAGAGGGGATGGGTTGATAGAAACACGAATATCTTGTCATACAGAAGCACTTGGCATACCAAAGTCTACGCCAAAACCTGGCATAGGGAATAAGTGGCTTCGTCAGGTTTACTAGCCTGAATAGATACAAAAAAAGTTTCCTTCCCCTTGATGCTGGCTCTAGCACCAAAATGCTGAAAGTGCCAGAGCCGGCAGGCTACCAGTTGAACTGGTCGATGTTGGCCGCGTTGTAGACGAAGGGTTCACCGAGCAGGACATTGACACCAAGATCGGCGTCTTCTTTGATGGTGTACTCGCCCAGACGGCCGGCCGTGAACTTCTCGCCGGCCACACCCTTGATTTGGCCGGTGGCGAGGGCGTTGAGGACATAGATGGACAGGTACCCCAGGTCGCCCGGATTCCACAGGGCAAATTGCGGAGAAGCGCCATTCTTGACGTACTCGCGCATCTGGTTGGGCGTTCCCAGCCCGGTGACGAACACCTTGCCGATCAGCCCCGCGTCCGTGACGGCGCGTGCCGAGGCTGCAATGCCGACGGTGGTCGGAGCGATGATGACCTTGAGGTCGGGATACTTCTTGAAGAGCGCCTGCGCCTCGTTGTAGCTCTTGGTATCATCGTCGTCGCCATAAACCACGTCCACCAGTTCGAGCTTCGCGTACTCCGGCTTCTTCAGCTCTTCCTTCATCACCGCGATCCAGGCGTTCTGGTTCGGGGCGGTCGAAGTCGCACTGAGGATGGCGATCTTGCCGCCGTCCGCGCCGGTCAGTTCGAGCGCCATTTTGATTTGGATGGCGCCGATGCCTTGCAACTCGGCCTGGTTGATGTGCAGCACGCGCCCCTCCTTGCCGATGGCCGAGTCGAATGAGACGACGGGGATGCCCGCCTTGATGGCGTCCTTGCCGACGGGCACGAGCGCGTCCGCATCATCCGCCGAAATCGCCAGACCGCTCACCTTCTGTGCAATCAGCGAGTTGATGAGCTGAATCTGCTGCGTCGCGTCGGCGGCAGCCGGCCCCTGATACGTGACCGTCACGCCCAACTCCTTGGCGGCCTCTTGCGCCCCGTTGTTCGCCGTATCGAAGTAGGGGTTGCCGAGGTTTTTGGGCACCAGAACAAAGGTCAAGGGGCCGGCTGATTTCTTGCCCCCACACCCGCTCAGCGCAAGGCTGAGGATCATGGCCGAAGCCAACAGTAGATACAACATACGGTGTTTCATAGCTTTCCTCCTGAGTGAAATAGAATGAAGTTACCCCCAGCGGGCCGAATGTCCGCCGTTTTTCAACCAAAAACGCTTTATTGGATCAACACCGCCGCCCGCGACCAGAAGAAGAAGGCCACAAAGGCCGCCAACACCACAACAAACGCCACCATCGCCCACACCGACTGCCGGCGGAGTTTCCGCCCTTTGCCGGAGAACGTGCGGGCGATGTTCGGCAGCAGGATGGACAGGATCAGCAACAGGCCGATCACGATGCCCTGTACCTGCCCCTGGATGTTGAGCAAGCCCATCCCAAAGCGCAGCAGGCCGATCAGGAACAGAGAGAGCACCGCGCCGGTCATCGTCCCGGCGCCGCCGTTGATGTCCACACCGCCCAGCACCGCCGCTGTGATGACCGACAGTTCCAGGCCGTTGCCGATGTCGGGACGGGTACTGCCGAAGCGCGCCGCGAGCACCAACCCGGCCAACGCGGCCATAAAGCCGGAGATAGTGAAGATGATGACCTTGATGCGGGCAACCGGCACACCGGAATAGACGCTGGCGTTCTCGTTGTTCCCAATCGCAAACAGATAACGCCCGAAGGTCGTCTTGTGCAGCACCAGCCCAAAGAGGATCGCCAGCACGCCAAAAAGCGCGACTGAAAAGGGAATCAACGTGCCGAAGAGCTTGCCCTGGCCGATGTAGGTGAAGGCCTCCGGGTAGTCGCGCGCGGCCTGGTCGCCGAGCAGCACGTAGGCCACGCCGCGATAGAAGGCATACGTGCCGAGCGTCACCACCAGCGGTGGCAGCTTCATCCGTGCCACCAACGTTCCATTGAGGAAGCCGGCCAGCGCCCCCAACGCCAGCGCCGCCAGCGCCGCGACCCAGATGTTGACGCCGGCCATAAACAGCCAGCCCATGAACGAGGCGCACATCCCCAGGTTGGACGCCACCGACAGGTCAATGCCGCCGGTGACAATGATAAAGACCATCGGCAGCATCATCAGTCCCATCTCCATAAAGTCCGACGAGGTGCGCGAGAGGTTCTGCGCATCCAGGAAATAGGGCGAAAGTGCGCTGTTCAACGCGACGACGACGATGATCAACCCCACCAGCATCCACTCCCAGCGCTGGAACCGCGCCAGGAACGTCCGCCGTGGCGCCGTCGCGTTAAGCAATGATTTGGATGAAGACTCAATGTCGGGAGAAGGCAGTAACGTCATCATGAACCCTCTTTGATTCCGTGTCCCATTCTATTTTCCCTTCGCGCTGCGCGAGATCAGGCTGTCGGTCACGACGGCGATCAGGATGAGCAGGCCCTGCGCGGCAAGCTGCCAGAACGGGGAGATGCGCACCAGCGGCAGCGCGTTCTCGATCAAACCGAGCAAGAGCGCGCCGAGCAGGACGCCGGGCACCGTCCCGGCCCCGCCGCTGGTGCTCACGCCGCCCACCACCGCCGCCGCCACCGTCTGAAGCTCGAAGCCGAGCGCGGTGTTGGTCTGCGCCGATTCGAACCGCGAGGCCCACAGCACCCCCGCCAGCCCGGACGCGATCCCGCTGAGCAGGTACACCAGGAAGACGATCCGCTGGCGGCGAATCCCGGCCATCTGTGCGGCCTCCGGGTTACTGCCCACCGCGTAAATGTCGCGCCCGGTGCGGGTGTAATTGAGAAAAAAATACACCACCGCCGCAAAAAGGATGGCGATGATGACCATATTCGGCAGACCCAACGGTGTCCCCTTCGAGAGCAGCTTGAAGCTCTTCGGCAGCTCGAACGAGTTGATCCACGTCCCGCCGCTGTAGAAAAACACCATGCCACGGTAAATGCTCAACGCACCGAGCGTAGCGATAATCGGCGGGACTTTGCCGTAGCTGATGATCGTCCCGTTGAGCGCGCCGAGCACCGCACCAAGCGCCATACCGAGGAGCACCGCCGCGACCACCGAAAACCCCGGCGCCTGCTTCATCACAAACGCCACCATCATCGCTACCAACCCGATCATCGAGCTGACGGACAGGTCAATCCCGTGGGTGATGAGGACCATCGCCTGCGCCAGCGCCACGATGGACAGGATGGAAATGTTCAGCAGGATGTCCTCAAAATTCTTCAAGGTCAGAAACGCCGGGGCACGCAGCGCGACAAGAACGCCCAGGATCAGGATGAACAGGCTGATCCCGGCTTCGCGGAAGCGGGCAATGGCCTTGATGCGGTAAGAACGAGAGGTGGGGGTGGGTTGCGCACTCATTGGACGCCTCCTGCGTGTATGGATTGGGTGGCAGCGAAGATGATCTTTTCCTGCGTGGCCTCTGCACGGGTAAAGTGGCCGGTCATGCGCCCTTCGCGCATCACCAGGATGCGGTCGCTCATCCCCAGCACTTCGGGCAGTTCCGACGAAATCATCAAAATCGCTATGCCCTCGGCGGCCAGCTTGCTCATCAGCGCGTGGACGGCGGCCTTCGTGCCTACGTCGATGCCGCGCGTCGGCTCGTCGAGAATCAGGATGCGCGGCTGAGTCGTCAGCCACTTTGCCAGCACCACCTTTTGCTGGTTGCCGCCCGACAGTTCGCGCGCCTTCTGCCAGATGTGACCGGCGCGCACCTCCATCTGCCGTGCCGCCGCAAAGGCTGCCTCGCACTCGGCCTTGTCTTGCAACCAGCCCCGGCGGGCATACTCCCCCAGCACTGCCAGGCTGATGTTCGCCGTAATGGACATCGGCAGGATCAGGCCATGGGCTTGGCGGTCTTCGGGGACGTAGGCCAGCCCCAGGCGGATCGCCTCCTGCGGCGAGCCGATCTGCACCGTCTGTCCCGCCACCTGGATGATGCCCGACGTGGGCGGCGCGACGCCAAAGATCGCGCGCGCTACATCCGTGCGCCCTGCCCCGACCAGTCCGGCCATTCCCAGGATCTCGCCCTGGCGTAGCTCAAAGCTGATGTTCTCAAAGACGCCGGGGCGTGACAAATTTTCCACCTTGAGTGCCACGTCGCCGGCCTTCACGTCCTGCTTGGGGAACATGTTGGAAATCGTCCGCCCCACCATCAGGCGGATCAGCTCGTCGCGGGTTACGTCGGAGAGCGGGCGGGTGTCCACATAGAAGCCATCCCGCAGCACTGTCACGCGGTCGGCGATCTCGAACAACTCTTCCAAGCGGTGGGAGATGAAGATGATGGCCGTGCCCTCGTCGCGCAGGCGCCGCACCAGGCGGAACAGGTCGGCCACCTCGTTCAATGTCAGCGACGAGGTCGGTTCGTCCATAATCAGGATGCGCGCATGCAATGAAAAGGCCCGCGCAATCTCGATCATCTGCTGTTGGGCGATGCTCAACGTGCGGGCCTTCTGCTTCAAGTTTAACTGCACCCCCAGTGAAGCGAGCAGTTTCTCGGCCTCGGCATAGAGCTTGCGCCACTGAATGACGCCGCCACGGGTGGCAGGCTGCCGTCCCACAAAGATATTCTCGGCTACGTCCAGATCGGGGAACAGACTGAGATCCTGGTAAATTGCCGCGATTCCGGCCTGACGCGATTCGTGCGGGTTGTCGAAGCGGACTGGCTGCCCGTTCAGGTAAATCTCGCCGCCGTCGGGCTGATGGACGCCGGTGATGACTTTGACCAGCGTGGACTTACCCGCACCATTCTCGCCGAGTAGCGCGTGGACTTCGCCGGGTCGCAGGGTAAATGACACGCCGTGCAGGACTTCCACACCCGAAAAGCGTTTGGTGATATTCTTCAATTCCAGACAATACTCACTCATGAAGTCCCCATATTCCAGACAGGATTGACAGAATTTTGATCATCTTGACGCGACTGCAATGCGCTCGTCGTGCTTAACCCCGGCGATAATTCAGGCGCGTGGCTTCGAGGATGAGTTTACTGAGCCAGGTGCGCCGCCAGCCACGCTTCCACATCGCTTAGCACTTGCTCGTGTTCCGGCTCGTTGAACACTTCGTGATAGAAACCGGCGTAGATTTTGAGCGTCTTGTCGGAGGAACTGACCGTATCGTACAATAGCTTCGCTCCCGCCGGATCGACGAGCTTGTCTTCACTGCCCTGGACGATGAGGAGTGGCAGGGTGATCGTGGCGGCTTCGTCGTTGACCCGCTGGACCGCTTTGATGAGTTCGGCAGCCAGGCGCGCCGTCATTTTGCCCGTGTACACCAGGGGATCGTTGACATACGCCTGCACCACGGCGGGATCGCGGCTCACTCCTTCCGCCGCCAAAGCCATCAGTCCGGCCTTGGGCGTGAGGGTTGAAAGCAGCTTTCCCATGAAAACAGCCACGGGTGATACGCCCCCCATTTTCACGAGCGGTCCGGAGAGCACGGCGCCTGCCAGTTCATCCTGGTGCTCGAGCAAGTACGCGGCCCCGATCAGCCCGCCCATGCTATGTCCAACCAGGAAAATCGGCTTATGGGGATGCCACGCGCGGATCATGTCAAAGTAAATCTTGAGTGTGTCCGTGTAATCTGCAAAGCGCTCGACGTAGACCCGCGTCCCCTCCGACTTCCCGTGCCCCAGGTGATCGATACCGTAGACGGCGTAGCCGAGCGGGACAAAGTGGTTGACGACGTTCATGTACCGTCCGCTGTGCTCGGCCAGCCCGTGAACCACCAGGAGCACAGCTTTGCACTCCGTTTCCGGCAGCCAGGCCTGATAATAGATTTTCGCGTTCCGTATTCCCTGCAAAAAACCTTCACGATGTTCCATAAGATTGACTCCTTGTGAATGTTAATCTAAGCCCGTCCCAAACTTTAGTACATCGTGGCAGAAATTTTCCACCCGTTAGCCATGCTCGGAGCGGATCGCCAGATCTGCGGTTCTGGCGCGCTACGCCGGGATCTGACGATCCCTGGTAAGCATTCACTAGGGGTATCTATTCAGGCTCGTAAACCTGACGAAGCCACTTATTCCCTATGCCAGGTTTGGCGTAGACTTTGGTAGGCCAGGTGCTTCTGTATGACAAGATAGGCGTGTTTCTATCAGCCCATCCCCCCTGCCCCCCTTCCCCCCTTCCCTCCAGGAAGGGGGATTTTGGGTGGGGGTGTGGCGGGCGGCGAAGCCGCCCGCCACACCCCCCTTTTGCCCCCTTCTTCCCCGCTGGCGGGGGAGAAGGGGGTTGGGGGATGAGAGGGTCAGCACCTGCCGAAGGGGTAACCTATTATGTGCCCTCCCCAAAGTCCCGTTCGCCGCCTGGCAAAGGTGGCTGAATAGTTACCACTAGGGAACTATTTGTGCCACGCAGTACCAGTCTTCTGGTGGATGTCAGCCCACCAATATCCAATAACGGCGCCCCTCTAACACATCTGGATCATCGTCCAGATGCAATAATTGCACCGTCGCACGTCCGGTAGGCGTCAAGCCTTCAATACGCAAGCCATTGTCAATCCAATGAAAATGCTCTGTCCACACTTGCTCGCGGGGGTTAAATAATGGCACACTCTCACCCGTTAGCGGATCCTCCGCCGCAATCAAGAAATCACCTTCACTGAGGTATAGTGCCCATGGTTGGGAAGTGCTCGAGTCGGTCTCCGACCGTGCCCGGCCCCCGCCTGGGCCGGCGGTGGCTCGGTCTGGAGACCGGCCACAGCCATTCAGGTGCCATTCCCAGAGGGTGATTGGCTCTTTTCCAAGAATCTGTCGTACACTACGAGTACTCATCATTCACTGCTCCACGCGATAAATCGTCACATCCTTGCTTTGATACACCGCCGGGAACATGGCGGCGAATTTCGCCAGCCCGGCAGCGGGATAGCGCTCACGTTCCAGCGGGCCGACGTAGATGTAGCTCACGTTGTAGTGATGCAAGATCAAACGGGCTTCGTCCTGATTGAGCGTGGTGAAGAGGGTTTCCAGGTCTTTCTCACGCTGCGCGGGTTCATCGTAGTTGCCGCGCCATTGACGTTCATGCCCGGCCCATCCCAACACGGTCGGCAGGCCGGTGAGGGCCGCGACACGCCCCTCGTAGACGTAGGCGCGGAACTGATCGCCCGGCGCTTCGACGATGACCGGTGCGCCGGCGACATTGGCGTTGAGCCATTGAATCGCGGCGTAGTCAGCCGGTTGGGATGTCGCCAGCCACGCTGCGCCGTCCAGGGTCCACGGTTTACCGTGCTCTTCGGCGCGTGCGGGCACGGCCAGCACCGTGTAGACCAGCCCAACGGCGATCAACAGACAGGAGATGGCCGTCACCGCATAGCGCCAGCCCGACGACTTCACCCGCGCGGGACGGGGTTCGAGCCACAGCGCAAGTTGCCACGCTCCCGCCAGACTCCATAGCACCCATGCCTGGAAGTAGAACTTGAAGATGGTGTTCATCCGCGCCATAAAGACGTCCTGGAGGTAAACGTACTCCGGCGCCAGCGTGAGCAGCAGGCCGATGAGGGCCAGGAGAGCGGGGAAGGAGTAAGGAGTAAGAAGTAAGGAGTAGGAAGTAGGGGGGGACTCAGAACTAGAGACTGAGGACTGAGCACTGACGACTGACGACTGGCGACTAAAGAGTGCCAGCACAACGGCAGCTACCCCCGACGCCAGAGCCAGCCCTACCCAAGGCTGCATCCAGCGCGTTTTTATAGCGGCAATGACCATCTCCGGTGTAATCGAAAGCCCCTGGATCGGCTCGTGATGTAAAACGCTTTGCAGGTATGGATATGCCGCGCCGGCACCCACCAGCAGTCCCAGCAGGGCGATGACCGCCACCAGCCCGACGCCGCCCGCCGGCGCCCACCATCCCTTCACCCCGGCCTTGCGCGCCGCACCGACGATCACACCAAGCAGCGGAACCAGCAACGGCGCGAACATCACTACGAACTGCGGCCACGGCGTAGCGTTGAAGAGGTTGGGGAGCACTCCCCCGGCCTGTGAACGCAGAGCATACCAGAATGGGAAATACAGAAGCACGCTGAGCACGCCCAGGACAAAGCCTTCGGGCACTGTTGTCCACACAACGTCGAAGAACTGCGCCCACGGTCGTCGTGTCTCCTCTGAAGTCGGCGTTGCCCGCGCGTAACGCGCCACGATGATCCCCCCCACCATCAACGCCCAGTAGATGGGAAAGTCCCATGTATTGAGGAAGCCAAGCGCGCCCAACACCAGCGCGTAGCCGATCAAAGGGGTAAAACGTCTCCACAAGGTGACGCCGAACTCCTTCTCACTTATCGTCCGGTACAGATGCAAAGCCAGCGCGACCGCCAGCAGCACAAAGGGCAACGCCAGAACGTGGGGGTGCATGTCACCGAGGATGAAACTGAACGCGGGGAACTCGTCGATGATCTCGACGCGGTCGCCCCAGGGTGCGTAATCGGTCAGCACCCGCGAGCCTTGCCACCACCAGAAGAAGCGCGTGGGCTTCCAGGAAAACGGCGGCTGCGGCGCGGTGTTGAGATTGCGGATGTCCAGCCAGGTCCAGAATCTGACCGGGAGCAGGCCACGCGCGTGCAGCACTTCCAGCAACCCCTCGGCATTGCCCGTCAGCAGTAACAGCAGTGGTGCAAGCAAAGAACGAAACACGGCGCGTCGTTCCAGTAGATCATAGACAATGCCGTAAGCGCCCACCGCCGTCAACGCGAACCAGCCGGCGCATCCCAGGTTGAAGGCGACCGTCGCCGGGAGCGCGGACAGCCGCGTGAGCATCCCCAGCAGGAAGTAGCCCAGGTAATAGTACGAGATGGCATAACCGGAGAGCCAGGGATCGTGCGGTGGAATCTGCGGTGCACGCAAGACCGCGTTGAGGAATGCAATCTCCATCCATTTTTCGCCACCGGCCGTCTCCAACTGCGGCTGCGAGGCACGCACCATCGTCCACAACGCCAGGGTGCCCAGGAACAACGCCTCCGTTACCAGGACAAAAGTGCGCTGCGCCTGCCACCAGGGACGTATCTCCGCCCACTGTCGCCGCATGGCCCACCATCCTACGGCGAAAACCAGGCCCGCAGAAACGAGTATGGCCGATGTCGTGTTTCCCCACAAGTGGAGGATACCGCCCCACCAAAACACCGCGCCGGTCAACAAAAGTCCCAGCGCCTTGGCCACGGCATACCCCCGCGACGGCAGCCGCCGCAGCCACGCCCACGCCAGCGGCAACCCTGCCAGGGCGAAAAATTGCAGTGTCAGATACCACGATAAAAACTGTCCGAGCATAAAAACTCCGGTGAGTGAATCAGCACATCCCTACTTCTTACGTATCTATTCAGGCGAATCAACCCACACCCCCATTTTTGGCTCCCCTCTTCCCCGCTGGCGGGGGAGAAGGGGGGTGGGGAATGAGAGGATCAGCGCCGATGGCCGAAGTGTCAGCCCATGATGTACCCTCTCCAAAGTCCCATGCGCCACCTGACAAGGGTGGCTGAATAGTTACCTTCTTATTCCACCGTAATCAACGGCGCAATGTCTTTGAACCGCGTCTCGCCAATGCCCTCGACCTTCTGTAAATCTTCGAGGCGCTGAAAGGGGCCGTTGGCTTCACGATAAGCGATGATCCGCTGCGCCATCGTCGGACCGATGTGCGGCAATGTTTCCAGTTCGGCGGCAGTGGCCGTGTTGATGTTCACCCGTACAGTGGACGGCGCAACAGTAGCCACCGCCACCGGCTGGGGTGTAGCCGTAGCCACAAGGCGAGGCACAGTGATGTGTTGATTGTCGGCCAGCGGCACAGCCAGATTGATGTTTTCCAGGTCGGCGTCGGCGGTCGTCCCACCGGCGGCGTTCAGTGCATCGGCCAACAGACTGCCCTCCGGCACGGCGACAACACCGGGATGCACCACCGCCCCGCTGATGTAGACATGCCATGCTGGCGGGGTGGCGGTGAACACGGGAGCTGCTTTCACCGCCGACGCCGTAGAGACGCACATCTGCCCCCAATAAGGCGGCGGGGTCAGCAGAACGTTGGCGCGCGACGCCTCCTCGCGCAGCGTGAACCAGACTATCAAGCCGCCCACAACCAGACTCACCAGGGCAACCACGATGACGTAAACGCGATACTGCATTCGAACCTGGTGGCGGACTTCCACCAGGGCAGCATCAAGATCGACGGCCGGGGGAAGACCCACATCCATAAAACAACCTGCCTATCGTTTAACAGCTTCAAGTTTTGCCCTCAAGCGCTGGTGGGATTATCGTCTCCACGGACGAGCCGGCCAAAGGCAGTGTAAACATGAAGGTGGTGCCCTGTTCCGAGGTAGTGGAGACCCAAATCTGTTCACCGTGGGCGTTCAAAACCATTCGGCAGAAGGCCAACCCCAGGCCACTGCCATGCTCTACTTGCTGCCCGGCCACAAATTTGGCGAAGAGATTGCGTCTGATTTCAGGAGGAATACCCGGGCCGGTATCGGATATGGAGACCCGGAGCTTATCGGGCGCTTCAGGTTCGACGGCGGCGGCCACGGACACTTCTCCGCCTGCCGGAGTGAATTTGAGGGCATTGCTGATCAGATTTTGCAGGACACGTTCGATCAAATCCTTGTCGGCTTTGACCGGCGGCATATTCTCCGGCACGCGATTGACAAAACGCAGTTCGTGTTCGTGCGCCAGGGGCCTTTGTATCTCCTCCACAGCGCTCACCAGGTCTGGAAGATAGAAAACGGTGGGATTCAATGGCATCTGTCCGCTTTCCAGGCGGCTGATGTCGAGGATGGCGTTGACCAGCTTGACCATCTGCTCAGTACTGGCCAGGGCAATATCGATAGCGTGCTGCTGTCCCTCCGATAGCGATGCGCCGGCACTGCGCACCAACAGGGTCAGCGCCGCGTGGATGCCCGCCAACGGATTGCGTAGATCATGGACCATCGTGTACGTCAAATCTTCGCGGAACTGCTCCAGAAAACGTGCTTCGGTAACATCCCGCAACATCAAAAGCCGTCCCAACGGTTGTTCAGGTCCACGCACTGCCCAGCTTAACCATTGCAGAGTCCGCAAACCGACTTTCACTTCGCCTTCATAAGATTGATCTGCACCGGCGCTCACCCGGCGCATCTCATCCAGGACAACCTTGACGGCGTGGGGGGCATATTCCCGCAAGTGATGGATGGCATCCTCAAGTGAATGATCGACCCACGCCTCCGGCTCCCCCGGCAATCCCAGAAAGCGCAGCGCCGGTCTGTTGATGACCAACAGACGCAAATCGCTTCCCAGCAAGATTACGCCATCCCGGCTGGACTGGACAACGGTGCGCAGTCGTTCGCGTTCCTCCGTGACCGCCCGGAAAAGCTGCGCGTTTTGCAGTGCATTCACGATTTGCGCTGCCGTTGCCATGAGCAGATCGACATCCGCTTGGGTGAAATCCTGTTGATCAGAACGATTGACCGCCATCAGCACCCCAAAAACCTGGTCGCGCGCCAGCAGCGGCACTACAGCTACCGCTCCCCCGGTCTGATCCAGGTACCACGGTTGTTCTTCCACCGGGATACGCAAAGCCAGCGCCTCTTTGGAGAGAAAGATGGGGCGGCCCTCGCGCATCACTTCACCGACCACGCCTTCCACTGCCTCCGCGAAGCTGAGGGCCGGCACGGGAGGATGCTCCATCCCACCCACGAGCAGGTCGGTGACCTGTTGATTCGCCGGATCACAGCGCAGTAGCCATGTGCGGTCGGCGCGCAACGCGCCGGCAAGGCTGTTCAACAGCGTCGGCAAAATGTCGTCGAGCTTGCGCGAGTCGATCAAAGCGCGACTGACGAAATACAGTGTTTCCGTTTTACGGGTCGTCGACCAGAATCGATCCTCGATAGATTGGCGCGCCGCCACTTCGTGCTGCAAGGTGGTATAGAGCTGCGCGTTCTGCAAGACCAGAGCTAAGGCTTCACCCAACGATTCTGCCAACCAACGCGCTTCGTCACTCACCACGTCCTGTTGATCATTGACGATGTAGAGCAGCCAATGCACCCACTCGTTACGCTTCAGGGGCACAAGGGCAACACTATAGACGTCGCCCTCTTGCGGAAATAACAACGCCTCGCCGGGTACATCAGGAGCGAAATAGGAGGTTTTGTTCTGTAACGCCGTCGTGATGAGCGGATGAGCGGCGGGTACCCGGGCTTCAAGAGGGGGCGCCAGAGGTCCAGCAGAAGCCGTCACCTCTACAACGGTCGCATCATGATCCGGCGACAACAAAGCGATGCTCGACCAGCCGGTTAACTGCGCGATCAGGGCAAGACTTTCCTGTGCCAGGTGCTCTACTCGCTGAAATCTTCGCCAAAACTGCAAGACCTCATGGAGAATTGCCAAACGGTCGTTCACCTGCCCCGACTCCTCTCCTTGTTCAGGGGATATAAAAGATCTCTAATGAGAGTGTAGCACAAAATGCGCTAGAAGTAAAACACCAAACAACATTTACAAAAGAATTAACCTTAGTCGTCATCATCACCGCCGAGGATCACATGGCGCTTGCGCCCGGCGCTTTCCTGCGGGCCGACAAGGCCCATGTGCTCCATCTCTTCCATCAGCCGGGCCGCGCGAGGATAGCTGATACGCAGTTGGCGTTGTAAACCGGAAGTCGATATCCGCCCGTGGCTTCTGGCAAGGGCGACCGCGCGTTCCAGTAAATCGGCGTCCTCTGGCTGACCCTCCAGCCGTAATGAATCGGGGCCTTTCGCCTGCGACAACGCTTTCCAGGGCGGTTGCGCCGGCGTCGCCCCGGCGCTCTTCTGCCAGAAATGAATGATCCCCTCCAGTTCAGTATCGGAGATGTAGCAGCCTTGCACGCGCAACGGCGCGGACGCATCCGGTGGCAAAAACAGCATGTCGCCCCGGCCAAGCAGTGATTCCGCGCCCGGCGTGTCGATGATGACGCGCGAATCGACGTTGCTGGTGGTGGCAAAGCTTACCCGCGCGGGGAAGTTGGCCTTGATCAACCCCGTCACTACATCAGTGCTGGGGCGCTGCGTGGCGACGACCAGATGGATGCCGGTAGCGCGGGCCATCTGGGCGATGCGGGTCAGCGTGCGCTCGGTCTCTTCCGGCGTGGACATCATCAAATCGGCCAGTTCGTCGATGAGGACGACGATGCGCGGCAGTGTCTCGGCGCCTTGACGCGCCGCTTTGCGATTGTAATCGTCCAGGTTGCGGGCGACGGCGGCGGAGAAGAGCTTATAGCGTCGATCCATCTCATGCGCCACCCAACGCAGTGCCCGGATGATGTTTTCGATGTCGGACTCGGCCTGCCCCAGCAGATGCGGCAAGCCGTTGAGATGACTCAATTCGACCATCTTGGGATCGATAGCCACCAGCCGCAGGACCTGCGGCGCATTGTGCATGATCAAACTCGCCGCGAGCGCCTTGACAAATACACTTTTGCCACTGCCCGTCGTCCCGGCGACGAGCAGGTGCGGCATGGCCGCCAAATCCGCCACAATCGCCGAGCCGGCCACATCCATCCCCACAGCAAAGCACAAGGGTTTGCCGCACTTGCGGAAGTTTTCACTTTCCAACACCGAACGCAGCGACACAAGGGCGATCTCCGTATTGGGCACTTCGATGCCGACCACGGCGCGCCCGGGAACCGGCGCTTCGATCCGCAGTGATTTCGCCGCCAGCGCCAGTGCCAGGTCGTCGGACAGCGAGGCGATCTGGCTGACGCGCACCTTGCGCTGTTCCTCACCTTCCGTGCCGCGGCTGATGTACCCCGGCGCGACGCCGAACTGCGTGACCGTCGGGCCGGGCCGGACTTCGGTCACCTGGGCGGGGACGCCGAACTGCGCCAGCGTCTCTTCGATGATGCGGCTCTTGCGGCGGATGTCCTCTGGGTCGCTGCCGGCGCGGCGGGCTTCTTTCAACAGAGTGAGCGGCGGCAGAGCGACCTCGGGCTGCGCCGGCCCCGCCGGCGCAGCGGTGACAGACAGCGATGAGGTCGCCATCTGCGGTTCTATCTGCGGTTTTATCTGCGGTTTTATCTGCGGTTCTAATGGAGGAACGGCCGGCTCAGGCCCAGAAGCAGGCGCAGGCGACACTGGCTTCGGCGTTTCCTGGCGTTTGGGAACAGGGGAGACGGCGATACTGGAAGAGGTTTGCGCCGTGGATTCTGCCGGCGGTGGGGCTGTCTGACGGGCGCGCAGTGCGGCGACGATCTCGGCCAGGCGCTGCGTGAACAGCCGCAGGTCTTCTTTCGTCACGTCAAATGCCAGCGCCAGGCCGATCAGCAGCACCACGACCATCAAGAAAGCGGTGATCGGGACGCCCAGGGCATCGTTCAAGAGCACATAGAACGCCCAACCGACCAATCCACCCCCCCGGCCGGATTCCACCAGGCCCCAACTGCGTTGGGTGATGAGGGTAGCAGTGAGGGTCAGCAGGGCGATGAGCGCCAATTCGAACCCCAGGACGGGACGCCAGCGCCAGACCATCGGTTGGTGAACCAGATGGCGCAGCCACAACAGGCCCACCCCGACGATCAAGGCAGCCATGGGATAAGCACCCCAGCCGAAGGCAAACACGAGGAAACGCACCCATCCCCGGATCAGTACGCCTGAATTGACGCCTTCAACCTTCCCAGTGATGGCAACCAGGGTCAATAGCCCAAACAAAATCAGCGCTACGGCCAGCAATTGCTGTCCAGTAGGGCCTTTGATCCAGCTCCACAGTACCAGGCCGATTTTGGACAGCACGGTCATAGCCGCAGGTTGAGGCGTCGCCGTCTTGCCGCGCGCCGTCGTTTTGCGCCCCTTGCTGCTCGGTTGAGCCATCGAGGTAGCTTTACGCTGTGCCATGCGAGGTTTCCCCATCCACCAATCCTAATGCGATGCGGTGTTCTTCGGGTGCAATTTCCAAAACGCGCACCGGCACCTGCTGCCCCACGCTGAAGTTGCGTTGCAGGGTTGCGACGGGATCGTTGCACGCCAACTCCGAGACGTGAAGTAAGCCTTCCAGACCATCCACCAGTTCCACGAAAACGCCAAAGCGCTCGACGCTGGCGACGGTTCCACGAATCACGTCTCCTACCTGGATGCGGGTATGGACCGACAGCCAGGGGTTCGCGCTCAACCGTTTCAAGCTCAGGCCGACCCGTTGGTGTTCCAGGTCGATGTTGAGGATTTTGACATGCACCTCCTGCCCTGGCGTCAAAAAATCCTGAGGATGGCGCACCCGGCCCCACGAAATCTCGGAGATATGCACCATGCCTTCCAGCGGTCCGATATCGACGAAGGCGCCGAACGGGCGCACGCTGGTGACTTTACCGGTACACGTATAGCCTACACACAACCACGCCGGCCATTCCGGTTGCATCTGTTCGCACTCCGCTACCTGGCGTTCAGAAAGCAGGATCCGGTTGCGCGTCGGTTCTACTTCGATGATGCACAGGCGCCGTGGTTGGCCGATGTAGGCTTCAAAGCACTTCTCGCGCGCCGTCGGATCGGCGGGGAAGGGATAGTTGACCAGGTGCGAAGCCGGGACAAAACATTCCACGTTCTTCCAATGCGCTATAAGCCCTCCGCGGTTGAAGCCGTCGATTACCAGCTCCAGAATTGCATGCGTCCGGTGAAGCTGGTGCGCTTCATCCCAGACGGCCATGGGGACATCCGGCGCTTCGACCCATTCCCAGGCGCCGGTCCCGTGGCTCAGGCTAAGCGGACCCTCCTCCAGGATAGCCGCCCAATAATTTTCACACGGCTGAGTATGCGGCGGGACGTAATGATCCATACTGTGACTCCTTTTGCCGGGCATGATGCCCAACAGACCCCAGAAACGAGTCTCTATGAATGGCTATGCCCATGATTCATCGTATTGGGCAAGGCGCCTTGTCCATTATTGCAGACTTCTTTTTCCATGGAGGCAATAATCTCGGCCAGATTTTCGATGGCGATGCGCTGTTTGCGATACAGGTCCGACTCGCTGACCGCCAGGCGCGTGGCGACTTCGTGGACTTTGTGACCGCGCAAAAACTTCATTTCCAGGATATTGTATAACAGCCATTCCGGTGCTGTCAACTTGCGCTCGCCATCGGGACGGAGATGCTCGACGGCATCCGCGAGGACCACCCGCAGCCCCTTGACCACATTGCCGTCGTAGTTGGCGGCGGCGCGTTTGACGACTTCCAGATCCAGGAGCGGATTCTCGGTCAGACGCGGACCGCCCCAGTAATGTGCCAGGGCATCGTGAACCCACTGGGGCAATTCCGGCGATTCGGTCAACAAGGGGAAGCCGGTGACAGCTTCACCCTCATAACGCAACATACTGCCCCGGCGTTGGATGTCCGTCAGTTCGGAGAACAGCGGCGAAAAAGTACCGAACACAATTTGTTGCCAACGCCGGTCCTCAAGCGCCGCGCCGGCCTGCGCCAGTAGTTCGTCCACCAGCGCTTCCTGAGCGGGCAAAAGCGGCAACGTGACCTCCGGCGACCGCAAACCGACCAATCCAAGCATATCATCCCCTTTTCGATCACGAATGACGAGCACCCAATAACCGTCCCAGAAGATCAATTGATCCTGTTGGGGCGCCTGCATGACTTTTTCGAAGGGGATATTGAGCAGATCCTCCGGTGAAATGTGCAGATTACACCGGACATCCCAATGCAGTGTGTCGTGATCCATCATGGCGAGGAAGCCGCCATTGCTGTGCATGACCTCGCACATCGCTGCCAGGACATTTTCCAGGAATTGCCACAGGTCGGCGGTCGTCAGCAGGCGTTGGCTCAATTCCTGGATGCGCGTCACTTCGGCCTGCCCCTCACGATAAAGCGCCAGGTCGATCAACGGCTTCGCCAACTCGATCCCCAATTGCATCACGATCACACTGGCGGCCAACACCATCAAGGAGAGGGTGTAGGGACGCATTCCTAACGCCGGCTCCAGCGTCAGCCCCAGCCCGAACATCGCCAGTGCCACAATCGCCGTCAACGGACCGCGCAGCAGGAAACGCACCATTCGATGTTTGATCGCCCGGGCGGGGGTCAACGCGCCGATAAAGGCAACGCTGTAGGCCATCAACACCAGCATGCACGCGACGCCTATATTCCCTATGATCAACAAACACCAGAACAGCGTCTCCGTAAGGCGCGCCGGCCAACCGATCAACAACAGGTACGGGAATACCCCCATCGCCGGCGCCACAAAGCCGATCAGCAGATAGGTCATACGGCGGCGCGCGGTGCGCGTATAACAGCGCCGCCGCGCCGCCAGCGTCTCGCTCAATCCCCACAGGGCGACGCCGGCAAAGACCACGGCAAACGGATAGAAAAGCGGACCGGGCTGCAAATGCAGTGCCCCGGTAGAGGCAACGCCGTCGCGGACCACGAGGTCGGTCCACAAAGCCAAAGCCGTCACCAGGCTGCTGGTGAGGAAAATGACCCACCGCAACCAACCGGGGAAGCGGTCTTTCATCACTGACAGGCGGATGGAACGCACGAATTCGATGTAGAACGGCGGGGTGAAGGCAATCCCCAGCCACTGAAGACGCAACAAGGTCCATACCGGGCCGGCGTCGGTGTCGTTGGGAGATAGGAGATCGACAATGTAGACCACAATGACACAGGCCAGCAGCCCGCTGAAAGCTCTGGCGACACGGCTGTTGCGGTTGTAGAAGAAGAGATACAGCGTCAAGGCAAAAGCCGTTGCCGCCACGCCGGCGGTCAACACATCATTGACGCGCATAAGAAACGATTGCCAACCCATGATCGTTATTATCGCACGCGCTTGCAAAAGAAGAGTGCAACTTCTTGTTCCGGCCAGTAGACGTCTTGAAAACCGCAGAAAACAAACCGGTGTTTCATGGCGAAGCCGATAGCCGGCTGCGCCTTGAGTGCACATTCTAAAATGAGGTGTTCGACGTCTTTACGCAAACACCACTCCATCGTATGGTTAAGTAATTCTGAAGCCACGCCGCAACGACGATACATTTCGCCTACCGCCAGGTCGGTGATACACGCTTCGCCGCGCTCGGCCGCCAGCGCCAGCGTCAGGTAGCCCAAGACTTTGCGTTGGTCCACGGCGACCCAGAAAGCATCGCTGCGCGCCCATCCTTGTACGCGCGCCTCCGGGGAGATAAGGGGGGTGATGCGCTGTTTGCGTGGCAGGTGCACTTCACGAAAACGTGCTCCCCATTCGCCGTCGTCATGCAAAGTCTCCATCTGCCATGCCGACTCGGTCTCATACGAAATATCCAATGCCAGACAGGCTTTCCAATCCTCTTCACGCGCTGAACGGATACGCACAGGTCCCTCCTCTAAAAATAGCCCCAGAGCACACAGAGAAAAACCCAAATCTCCCCGCCAAGTCCCAGAGAACCCCACTTTTACCAACCCTCACGATTGCAGGTTACGGCGCGACGATGTTGACCGGCACGGTACACGTCGTTGTGTTGCCGTAGATGTCCACCACCACCAACTGGAAATGATAGGGGCCTCCCGGCGGATAACGGCTGGCATCCGACACATCCCATATACCCAGGACTCCGTTCTCCACTGGCGCATCGTATTGCGAGACAAAATTCGGGGTGTCCGATCCCGGAAAGCGCACCTCGAATTTATAATAGGAGAAGGCATTGACGTTAGCCGTGCCCTCCACACGTATTTCGCCCGCCAGGTTACTGCCTGCTGTCGGCAGCGTCAACTGCGCCTGCGGAGAGGGACAATCGGGCTGATAAACATCCGGCGGCGCAGGCGTTGGCGTGGCGGTGACCATCACCGTCGGTGTGGCCGCCGGCGCGGTGACGACCTCCGACGTGAGGGGAATCGTCGCCGTCAGCAGCGAGGTTGGACCGACGCCGACAGGTGTGACGGTCACTGTGACCGGAGCCGGGGTTGCGGTGAACAAGCCCACTCCTAACGTAGGTGTTGGCGAGGCCGTCACAGGCAGGGATGGCACCACGAACGCGCGCACGATCAAGATGACGCCGCCCAAAAGAAGGAATAACAGCGCCATCACCCAGGCGCGCACCATGTGCTGGTGGTACACCTCGCGCTCCAGGGAAAACTGCGCAATATCCCGCCGGCGTTTGGTGGAGATGGCAGTGATGACATACCCCAGCGCGCCCAACAGGCAAATCAAGCCAATCCACAGTGCCTGTCTTCCCAGCCAGGAGAGAACGATTGTCATGGCGTGTGCAACACCCCGCGAATGATGGTCTCCAAACGCGGCACCACGATGCGCCCGGCGGCCAACACTTCCTCATGGTTAGGCGGCGGCGCGCCTTCTTCTCCGATCAAGGTGTTGCTGATACCCGAAAGACCGAGCACCCGCATTCCACTGTGACGGGCCGCGATCACTTCGGGTACCGTGGACATCCCCACCGCATCCGCGCCGATAAGACGCAAGAAGCGCACATCCGACGGCGTCTCAAAACTCGGCCCGGCGAGGCAGATGTAGACGCCCTGGTGCGCGGGAATCCCGGCCTGCAACGCGATCTCTTGCGCTGCTTTCCGTAACGAAGGCGCGTAAGCCTCGTTCATGCTGGGGAAACGGGGGCCGAATTCGGCCAAGTTCGGACCGCGTAGCGGATTCAGGCCGGCCATGCCGATCAAGTTGATGTGATCCCGTATCACCATCACGTCGCCGGCTCGGTAGGCCATGTTCAGCCCGCCGGCCGCGTTAGTCACGATGAGCCACTCGACGCCGAGCAGCCGCATCACGCGGATGGGCAGGCCGATGCGGCTCATGCTGTAGCCCTCGTAGTAGTGCGCACGGCCTTGCATCACGACCATGGGCACGCCTTCGAGCATTCCCAAGACCAGCCGTCCGGCATGGCCTTCTACCGTAGAAACCGGAAAATACGGAATGTCCTCAAAGGGGATGCTCACCGCATTTTCTACAGACTCGGCTAATGCGTTTAGCCCTGACCCCAGGATCAACCCGACGCGAGGTTCCAGGGGGGTGTGTTGGCGAATGGCCGTCACGGCTGTTTGGAACTCCTGCATGGTCAAGAACTCTTCCATCCCAAAACCTCCTGATAGTCGTGAGTCTTCAGTCTGGTTCGTCGGCGTTGGAGTGAGCGCGTGGATGCGCCTGGTCGTAGACTTCGCGCTTGCGCCGGTTAGAGACTTCGGTATAAATTTGCGTGGTGGTGATATTGGCATGCCCCAGGAACTGCTGCACTTCGCGCAAGTCGGCCCCGCCATCCAGAAGATGAGTCGCGAAGGTGTGACGCAGTGTGTGGGGCGTCACCCACGCTTCCAGGCCGGCTGCTTGCGCGTAGTATTGCACCAGGAACCACAAACCCTGGCGGGTCAACGGTTTCCCTTGATTATTGAGGAACAGTGTTTTTTCGGCAGCGTCGCGCAGCAGGAACGGCCTTCCTTCTTCTATGTAACGTTTGAGACAGGCCAACGCCGTGGGATGCACGGGAATGAGCCGCTCTTTGTTTCCCTTCCCTACACACGAAACAGCGCCGGTAACCATATCAATGTCGCCTACCGTGAGATTGACCACCTCAGTCGCCCGCATCCCCGTCGCATACAGGATTTCCAGCAGCGCGCGATCCCGCAGGCCCAGGGGGGTATCTTCGACCGCCGCCGCAGCTAACAGGTCCTGCACTGCTCCACGGGAAAGCGTGTGCGGCAGGCGTTTTCCCACCTTCGGCTGGTGCAACCAGTCCGCCAATTCCCGCTTCACCACGCCTTCGGCAAACAGAAAATGCAGGAATGAACGCACGGCCGCAATCTTCCGCCCGGTTGTCGCCGCGCTGTATTCTTGATCCTGAAGTGACGCCCCGAAATCTTCGAGCACAGCGGGGGAAAGTGCTTCCCACTGCGCCACGCCGGACGTCTGCACAAATTCCTGGAACTGTGCCAGGTCTCGCGCATACGCCGCCAGGGTGTTGGCGGAATAGCCCCGCTCAAACTGCATATAGCGCAGAAAATGTTGTAATTCGGTATTCATGATCGGTCAAAACATATCATAAAAGAGTATCTATAAGTTCCGTTTGCAATCTGCAAGGGTGGCTGAATAGTTACATAAAAGATTATACTTGACTATGTTAATAAGCCAAATAACATAACATGGAGCCGTTTGCCAGGTAGCTCCGGCGGTCTCGTCAGCTCAGCGCCCACAGTTGTTGAGCGATGTCCTGTGCGGCGTAGGGCCGCGCCAATGCCTGAGACCGCGCCGCCATGGCGGCGCGCTGTTCTGGATGCGCCAGCAAATCCATCACGGCATCTGCCGCTGCCTGAGGCCTGGGCGCCCACACGCCCGCGTGATTTTCGACGACGTAAACGATGTTGCCTTCTTCCTGCCCCGGCAACGCGGCGTACAGGACAAGCGGCAGCCCGGCGATGAATGCTTCCGCCAGGGTATTGGGACCGGCCTTCGTCACCAACACATCGGCGGCGCGCATCCACACGGCCATGTCGGAAGTAAATCCTTCCACTTGCAATGGAAGGGGAAGGTCCAACGCGCGCAGTGTGTTATAAAGGGAGCGATTCCGCCCCACGATGACTACCAGGCGGGCATTCGGCCGGCGCTCCGCAATCGCGCGCGTGACCGGAATCAACGGCCCCATCCCTTCTCCCCCGCCCACCAGCAAGACGAGGGGCTGATCCACCGGCAGACCCAACGCGGCCCGCGCCTGCTCCGGGGATCTATGGCGCGCTTCGACAAAGGAACGGCGGATGGGCATCCCTATTACCTTGACGCGCTCCGCCGGCATCCCGGCACGCAGGGCGCGAGTGCGTGCTCTCTCTGTAGGAACGATGTAGACCTCGGCCCCCGGCGCGAACCAGCAGGCGTGAACGCTGACCAAATCCAGGGCTACCACGGCAACCGGTGTCGAAAGCGCCCCTTGGCGCCGGGCCAACATCAACGCATAGTTGGGAACGCCATGAAACGAGACGATCACGTCGGACGGATGCCGCTGGAGCAAGCGACAGAGAGAACGGGCCACGTAAGGCCATACAGCGCGCGATAGCGCCTTCACCATCCACGGTGTATCCAACAGGTGATAGCCAACGTACCACGGAATGCCTTGGCCCTTCGTCATCAGCGGATACCATGCCGGGAAGCGATCAAACGGCCAGCGGCGCATCTCCACGAAGATATCCACCATTTCTGTGGACACAGCAGCACCATAAAGCCGCGTCAGCTCATCCTTGACGGCCTGTGCTGCGGCGCGATGACCGCCGCCGGTATCGGAAAAGAGAAACAGGAAGCGTTTGGACGGCAAGGGGAAGCCGGGCGTCATACCTTCTCTGCTGAAGTTGCCTCCGCCCGTTCCACAAAACGTTTGAGACGCGCTTCGAAGCGGCTGCGGGGCACCAACACGTAGCGGCGGCACGTGAGACACTCTATTCCCACATCCACGCCCACCCGTAGAATCCGCCATGTGTGTCCGCCGCACGGATGCGCTTTGCGCAATTCAACGACATCACCGACCTGTAAGAGCAACGGCGCTTTTCCACTCATCCACCATCTCCACGACAGAACATCACAGCGTCACGTGGCGTGGAAAGACGCGACAATGCTCGGCAGCGATGATGTACCCCACCTGATCCACCGTCTCATCTAACCCGCCCTCGCGGTTGATGACCACGTACTCGAACTCGCCGAGGCACTGCATTTCCTCGCGCGCCACCTGCATCCGATAGCGCAACTGTTCCTCGGACTCCGTCTGGCGGCGGCGCAGGCGATCGTACAACTCCTCTTCTGAGGCGGCCATCAAGAAAATGAGGATTGCTTCCGGGACCAGGCGTTTGACTGTCGCCGCTCCTTGCACGTCCAGGCGCATTACCACATCTTTGCCGCTGGACAACGCATCGCGCACCTGCTGTTTGGGAATACCTTTGTACTGCCCATAGACCATCGCGTGCTCAAGAAGCTCGTCCCGAGCGATCATTGCCTGGAACTCGGCGGCGGAAACGAAAAAATAGTCCACGCCATGCACTTCTTCGGGCCGCGGAGGACGCGAGGTGGCCGTCACCACAAAATGAAAGGGGTACTGGCGCTGCTGCATCCTCTCGAGGACGCTGTCCTTGCCGACACCCGAAGGCCCGGAAATGACAATCAGCAGCGGGCTACGCGGACGATGATAGGGATCAGACTCCCACTTTTCTGCCATAAACTTGCTCCTCGCCCTGTTTTCGGTATAATGTTCCCCAGCACGTTACCTTAGCGGCGGACAAGCACAATCCATGAAGGATAAAGCAAGTCCAGGAAACCATGATAACTGTCGAGGCTAGAAAAGACTCAATCTTACTATACCACATTTAGGAAGGAGAGGGAAATGCCTGTTTACGAATACCGTTGTCAGAAATGTCACCGCCGGTTTTCGGTATTTTGGCGCTCCTTTTCGGCTATTGATGAAAACACGGTTATTTGCAAATACTGCCACAGCCCTGAAGTGCAGCGCCTGGTCTCGCGCGTGCGCGTCCTGCGCTCCGAAGACAGCCGTCTCGAAGATATGGCGGACCCCAGCGCCTGGGGCGGCTTCGACGAAAACGACCCCAAGAGCATGGGGCGCTTTATGCGCAAAATGGTCAATGAGATGGGCGACGAGGCCGGTGATCTTGGACCCGAGTTCGACGAGGTCATTGACCGCCTGGAAGCCGGCCAGGACCCCGAGCAAATCGAAAAAGAAGTCCCCGATCTGCTCGGCGACGCGGGCGAGAGCGGCGGCATGGGCAGCGATATGAGTGGCGAAGGTTTGGCGTAGATTTTGTCATGAAGGGCGCTCTTGGGTGATGGGGTTCTCTAGCCCGGAGCGTAGTGAGGAGATCACCCCTCCTCAGCAGACTGGGGGGGGGAGAAAAAATAAGGAATTTTGCAGACGGGCGCAACCCGTCTGCAAAATCCCCCCCCCAAGATTTTCCTCTGTTTTGTGTTGACCGGGAGAGAGTATGCATGCAGAGAACACTTCATTGAAAGGACGCTGGGCGCTCATCCTGGGCGCTTCGAGCGGTTTCGGCGCAGCGACAGCGCGCGCTTTTGCGCAGGCCGGGATGAACATCTTCGGCGTCCACCTTGACCCGCGTCGGAGCATTGAACAGGCCGAGGCCGTCATGGCCGACGTGGAAGCGGCCGGCAGTCGGGCCGTCTTCTTCAACACCAACGCCGCCGACGCCCGCCGCCGGGCGCGCGTCCTTGAAACCATCACTGCGACGTTGCTCAACGATGCCTTTCACACCCTCCATATCATGGTCCACACCCTGGCCTTCGGCAGTTTGCGCCCCTATATCACCGAATTGCCGGAAGACGCCACTACTGAGGAGCAAATGGAGATGACGCTGCGTGTGATGGCGCACAGTCTGGTTTACTGGACGCAAGACCTGGTTCGGGCAGGACTGTTGGGAGCGGGCAGCCGGATCTATGCGTTGAGCAGCATTGGATCGCAAAGGGCTACTCCGTATTACGGCGCCGTCTCGGCCGCCAAGGCGGCATTGGAGGCCCACACCCGCCAACTGGCCCTCGAACTGGCTCCGCGCGGTATTGCCGTCAATTGCTTGATGCCCGGTGTCACCGACACGCCGGCACTGCGCGCCATCCCCGATCATGAGAAATTGATCGAAACCGTATTGACCCATCATCCGGCGCATCGCCTGACCACGCCGGAAGATGTGGCGCAGGCGCTGGTGACCCTGGCCGATCCCCGCCTGACCTGGATATCGGGCGCCATCATTCCCGTCGATGGCGGTGAAGCGGCGATAGGTGTCACCTGATCCGCGCCAAACCTGGCATAGGGAATAAGTTGTTTCGCCAGGTTGACTAGCCTGAATAGATACATTGGCACTATACCCCATCAGGCCGCAAGGATTGACATTATTGCCCGGTATGATAGAATACGGGAAATTTGAACAGACTACCCAAGTTGCACGTATAGTCCCAACTTGCAATACTGGGTAGAAGAGGAGTAAATGTGGAAGACCTAAAGGCGACCCCGACTGAATCCATGACGATGGAGCATTGGGAGGAGCAACTCGAAGAATCGTTAATCGGCACTGAACTTCGGCGCGGAGAACTTCGTGAAGGCGCCATCCTGGCGCTCAAAGACGGCGGTTTAGTCGTCGATATCGGCTCTAAGCGCGATGGATTTGTCCCCCGCGAAGACCTGGAGGGCCTGGAGAACAAAACCTTCGCCGTCGGTGATACGGTTAATGTCATCGTCACCAAGTTCCGCGACTCTGACGGCAATGTCGAACTTTCTGTTTCCCAGGCGATGCTCCAGGAGGACTGGATCAAGGCTGAGAAGCTAAAGGAAGAGGAAGCCATTTACGAAGCGAAAGTCTTAAATGCCAATCGTGGTGGACTCACCGTCGAGTTCGGGCATCTGCGCGGGTTCATCCCCATGTCCCAGTTGATCGGTTTCTCCCGCATCCATCAAGCAGCGGAACGACACCGTCGCTTGCATGCGATGGTGGGACAGTCGCTGATGCTCAAGGTCATCGAGGTCAACCGCCATCGCCGGCGTCTGATCCTTTCGCAGCGCGCGGCAGCCAAAGAATGGCGGGCCGCCCGACGCGAACAATTGATGGCAGAACTGGAAGCCGGACAGGTGCGGCGTGGACGTATCAGTCAAATCACCGATTTCGGCCTCTTTGTCAACCTCGGTGGATTGGACGGTTTAGTGCACATCTCCGAACTCTCCTGGGGACGCATCGAGAATCCACGCGAAGTTTATCACGAGGGACAGCGCATCAAAGTCAAAGTTCTGAGTGTGGATCATGATCGTCAGCGCATCGCCCTGAGTATCAAGGCTTTGACGCCGGATCCGTGGGAAACCGCGCCGCAGAAATATAACGAAGGCAAACTGGTAGAAGGCAAGGTTACCCAGGTGGTGGATTTCGGCATTTTCGTCGAGTTGGAACCCGGCGTTGAGGGGTTGCTCCACAATTCTGAACTGGGCGATATGGAACAACGCAATGAGTTACAACCAGGCGCACGGGTGCTGGTGAAAGTCATTCGCGTCGAACCTGACCGGCGGCGCATCGGCCTGAGCGTCCGGCAAGTGCGGCGCGAGGAATGGGAAGAGTGGTCCATCGCCAAAGCCGCAGAAGCCGCGGCGCAAGAAGAAGCCCAGGCAGCCGTCAAAACCGAAGAGGATGAGGACAACCTCGCCGATGAAGCGCTGACCGAGGCTGTGGACATGTTTGCAGAGGACGATACAACTTCTGAAACCGTCGCCGCCGGCGCTGAAATGGATGAGAGTGAAGCCGAAACAGAGGCGTAAAAGTGGGTAGTAAAGAAGAGAAAGTCGTTGTTGAAGGAACGATTACAGAAGCTCTGCCCGGGACGCAGTTTCGCGTGCGGTTGGATTCGGGACACGAAGTGCTGGCCTACCTGTCCGGGAAAATGCGCAAATATTACATTCGTATCCTTCTGGGCGACCGCGTGCGGGTAGAGCTTTCGCCGTATGACCTCACCCGCGGGCGGATTGTCTACCGCCACAAAAAGCTGCGCAGTGGTGGGGAAGAGGATGAGGAATAGCGCTCCTCCGGTTGAGATAAGATGAACGCCGCCTTGCAGGGCGGCGTTTTTGTTGGCTCACGTTATGCCGGGCGCAACCTTGCGCGCGCTATGAGCGCCATCCACTCCTCGCGCTGGCGGCGTTCTATGACTTGCAATCCCCTTTCTAGGAGCACGGTCTCGACTGCGGCAGCTTGCTCTTCCAAAATCCCCGATGCTACCAGCACCCCATCCCGACGGAGCCGCGTCGCCAATCCCGCCTGCGCCATATCCACAATGGTGTGCGCGAGGATATTCGCCGCGATCAGGTCATACGTTTCCCCAACCCCGGCCAGAGAGCCGTGCAGGAGCCGTATTTTGTGCGCCACAGCATTGACCTGCGCGTTACGGCGGGCGACGGCAACGGCGTTGATGTCATTGTCTACCGCGAGGATTTCGGCGGCGTCCAGCCGGGCCGCAACCAGAGATAGAATCCCGGTGCCGGTTCCCAGGTCCAGGACGCGCATCCCCGGCCTGACCAACTCCTCCAACACCTCGACGCACAACTGCGTCGTCGGGTGAAGCCCGGTGCCGAACGCCATCCCTGGATCCATCTCCAACACTATTTCCCCCGGCTGCGGCGTGTATTCGCGCCAGGAGGGTTTGATCACCACCCGTTTTCCCAGGTGCATGACGGGAATACTTTCCTTCCACCCGGCGGTCCAATCCCGATCTGCCAGCGGCGTGAAGACCGGCTCAGGAATCACCGGCCAGATATGGTGCAAATGCCAGAGACCCTCTGCTACTTGCTGACGTCGCGTGGCGATGTCGTCGTCCGCTACCAGATAGGCTTTCACCGTCACAGGATGGGGTGCCGCGTCATCCCCTGTCCCCAGGTCAATGACAACACCCTGCGGCGCGTAGCGGCTGAGGACTTCGGCAACGGCTTCCGCTGCTTCGGGGATCACCGCCACGCTGACTTCAAGCCATTCCAGAGGCGCCATTCTCACAACCCGAGTGCTTCCTTGACACGATCGACAAAGCCCACTTTCTCTTCGACCACCACTTCGGTGCCCAGGGTACCGGCCAATGCCTGGAAGAGTTCCTTTTGTTGCGGCGACAGTCGCGTGGGAACGGCCACTTGCACGACAATCAACTGATCCCCCCGTCCATTGCCTTGCAGATGGGGGATGCCCAATCCGCGCAGACGGAAAATGGCGCCGGACTGTGTGCCCGCGGGCACGGTAATCTGGCGCTCGCCATCCAGGGTGGGCACTTTCACCGTATCGCCCAAGGCGGCCTGCGCCACGTTGATCTGCATTTCGAGGATGATGTCATTGTTGTGCCGCTTGAAGAAAGTGTGGGGCTTGACGTTAAGTGTGACGTACAGATTGCCGGGCGGCCCGCCATGCTCCCCCGGTTCGCCCTGGCCGGCGAGGCGCATGGTGACGCCGTCATCCACACCGGCCGGTACCGTGGCCTTGATCTTCCGGCGCATGTAGACGCGCCCGTTGCCGTTGCACTCGTGACACGGTTTGGTGACGACCGTGCCTTTGCCATTGCAACGCGGACATGTCACGATATTAACGAACGATCCCAGAAAAGTGCGTTGAGTGTGACGGACTTGTCCGGCGCCGCGGCACTCCGGGCACGGCTCAGCCGCCGTCCCCGGTTCAGCCCGTGAGCCGTTGCACACCGGACACACCTCTTGCCGCTGTACCTCGACCTCTTTCTCAACACCGAAGACGGCTTCCTCAAAAGTAAGATCGAGACTACTGCGCACATCGTTGCCGCGCCGCGCCGCGCTCGACCGTCCCGTCTGTCCGAACCCACCAAAGCCTCCCAGGTTGCCAAAGACTTCGGCGAATATATCGAAGGGATCACGTCCGCCCGTGAAATCAAAGCCGCCAAAACCATTGGGGACATCCGTGCCAAAGCGATCATACATCGAACGTTTCTCGGCATCGGAAAGCACTTCATAGGCCGCGTTGACTTCTTTGAAACGTTCCTCGGCATCCGGCTCGGTGCTGACATCGGGATGATATTTGCGGGCCAACTGCCGGTAGGCTCGCCTGATGTCTTCCTGGCTGGAATCCCGCGAAATACCCAAAACTTCATAATAATCTCTATTCATACCACCTCACACCTTAAGCGGCGTTGACACCTTCACCAGATTCTTCTTCACAACCACCACATTCTTTTTCCACTTCTGCTTGAACTTCACCCGCGGGTGGGGGAGACGCCGGGGTCTTCATCTCCACGACTTCAGGCTCAGGTGGCGGCGAGACGGCAGGCGCTTTGGCGACGACGACGGCCACAGGGCGCAACACACGCTCTCCTAACATGTACCCGGCTTCCACTTCAGCGACGATTTGCCCTTCTTCAAATCCAGCGACTTCCTGGTGCAACACGGCCTGATGGTAAAGTGGATCAAAAGTGTCACCGGGCTGCACGACGATGCGGCGCACATTCTCGGCTTCGAGAATACCGGCGATCTTGCGCTGGATCAGGGCAATGCCGTCCAGCCACGCCTGCCCTTTGTAGTCCGCCGGCAATGCCTGGAATGCACGCTCGAAATCATCCAAAATCGGCAAAAGCCGCGCCAGGAGCGCAGCATTCGCCACACTGCGCCAGGAGATCTGTTCGGCTTCCGTGCGCTTGCGGTAATTTGCCAGGGCGGCTTGGGAACGCTGTAAGCTGTCCAGGTATTCTGCCGCTTTCTGTTCGGCTTCGGCCAGTTGCACCTCGAGTTGGGCGATTCTTTCCAGAAGCGCATTTTCCGCTGCTACTTCTGCGGCTGCACATTCTTCCAACGCTTCTGGTTCAACGGTTACTTTTCCCAGGACTTCCTCCTCCTCGGGTCCAGGCATACTTTCTTCACGTTCTGAGACAACTTCTGTGTGTACTTCCTCTACCATGATGACCTTATTCCTCCATCATCAAGAATTTTTCAAGATGTTGTTTCCAATCAGCATTATTCTCCACTCTCAGGAAATACCTCCCGGATGCCGGGTTGGTACATCTCATAGACCATCTCGCCGAGGATGTTGGCTACAAAACGCACTACGGAGATCGCGCGTCCATAGGGCATACGAATGGGGCCGACGACGCCCAAAGCTCCTGTGGCATAATCCATCACGCCATAACGCGCCAGCACGATGCTGCACGTTCGCAGTTCATCCCACCGCCCCTCGCCGCCGATGAGGACACGCACGCTCCCGACGCCGACGGCCGGGGTCAGCGTCTCGGAAAGCACGGCCTGGAGCAGACTGCGCTCCTCCAACACCCGCACCACCGCTGTTGAGGCTACCTCACCCTCGACAAATTCCGGCTCCTGGAGCAATTCAGAAAGTCCGTGTTGGTAGATCTCGTCCGAAGGCATACCCTCGGCGTTGTGCATGATGGAAACGATGAGCCGGGCGATGTCGGCCTCCAGCGAAGGCAATTCGCCGAGGCGCGATTCGATATCCGCGACCTTCAAGCCGGCAAAAATTTGATTCAGCCGGTCTGCGGTCTCACGCAGAGACGTCTGTGTCATCGGCTCCGCAAGGGCCAGCATCTGCTGCTCGACCATCCCTCCTTGCAGCACGAGGATCAACAGCACCGCCCGCCCATGGGTAAGAATCAATTCCAGGTGTTGATACACCGACTGCATCGTGCGCGGCGCGGTGACGACGGAAGCCGCTCCCGACGTTTGCGCCAGCACCGAGGAAGCCAGCGGCAGCCACGCTCCGATATGGTCACGCGCCTGGTGGAACTGATGCGCAATCCGGCGCTGCTCGGCCATCGGCAGTGCCTGCTCTTCCATCAGCCGCGCCACGAAGTAGCGAAAGCCGGCCTCGGTCGGCACCCGTCCGGCAGAGGTGTGCGGTTGGGAGAGATATCCCAATGTCTCCAGCGCCGCCATTTCGTTGCGGACTGTGGCCGGGCTGAAATCCAGGTTGTACTTCTCGACCAGGGTACGCGAAGCCACCGGCAGCGGCGATTCGACATGCTCACGGACGATCAACTTGAGCAACAATCCCTGCCGCGGCGTCAACTCATTCGCTTCTGTCATCGCCATTCCCCACTGTTATGGACACGCTAACCTCAATGCAACATCCTCAACCTGATGTTAGCACTCACAAGAATTGAGTGCTAAATCCAATACATAAATGATACCATGAAGAAGGTTCATGTCAATTGAACAAGGCGATAAAGGTGTAGTAGTGACTTTAGTCGCGCTTGCCACTCGAAAACGGAAACGACTAAAGTCGTCACTACACACATCTTGGTTTTTAGGTACAATAAGGACATTCTACCACTCACAAGATCAGGAGGTTTTTTCTATGGTGAAGAAAGTCGTTACCTTTGGTGAGATCATGATGCGCTTGGCGCCGCCCGGCTTTCTGCGCTTCGGGCAGGCACGCTCCTTTGACGTGATCTACGGCGGCGGCGAAGCGAACGTTGCCGTCTCGCTGGCAAACTTCGGCATGCCCGTCGACTACGTCACCCGCTTGCCTCACAATGAGTTGGGCGAGGCGTGCCTCCAGTTTATCCGCCAGTACGGCGTGGGGACGGATTATATCGTGCGCGGCGGTGAGCGCCTGGGCATTTATTTTCTGGAGATGGGGGCCGCGCAACGCGGCAGCCAGGTCATCTACGACCGGGCCAATTCATCGCTGGCCACGATCCGGCGCGGTATGGTGGACTGGCGGACGGTCTTCGCCGACGCGGACTGGTTCCACTGGACCGGCATCACGCCCGCGATCGCGGAAGGCCCCGCCGAGGTTTGCCTGGAAGCAGTGCAGGCCGCCAAGGCCATGGGGTTGACTGTGTCGTGCGATCTGAACTTCCGCGCCAAGCTGTGGAAGTGGGGCAAGCAAGCCGGCGAGGTGATGGCGGAACTGGTCCGTTACAGCGACGTTGCTATCGGCAATGAAGAAGATGCAGACAAGGTGTTCGGCATCAAAGCGCCCGCTGTGGATGTGTCGTCGGGCAAGGTCGAGGCCGGCGGGTACGAATACGTCTGCACGGCGCTCGCGGAACGCTTCCCCAATCTCAGTACCATCGCCATCACCCTGCGCGGGTCGCTCTCGGCGAGCCACAACACCTGGTCGGGCGTATTATGGCACCAGGGGACGTTCTACAGCGCTCCGGTCTACGACATTGTGTCTATCGTGGATCGTGTCGGCGGCGGTGATGCCTTCGGCGCCGGGTTGATCTACGGCCTGCGTACTTACGGCCACGATGTGCAGAAGGCGCTCGACTTTGCCGTGGCGGCGTCGTGCCTCAAGCACTCGATCCTCGGCGATTTCAACCTCGTCACCGTGGGTGAGGTCGAAAAACTTATGGGCGGCGACGCCTCGGGCCGCGTCTCGCGGTAAGAAATTCTTGCCACAGAGACACAGAACACGCAGAGAATTTTCTCTGTGATCTCTGCGTCCTGGGTGGCTATGATGAGATAGGAGTAAACTATGGCACGCTTTGATCGTATGACAGTGTTGAACCGCATCATGGAGTTAGGCCTCATCCCGGTGTTCTATCACGCGGATGGGGAAGTCGCCGCGAAGATTGTGGCGGCGTGCGCGGCGGGCGGCGCGACGGTGGTGGAGTTCACCAACCGGGGCGACTTTGCACCGCAGGTGTTCCTCGAATTGAACAAGCACTTCACCACGGCCGATCCCAACATCATCCTCGGCGTCGGCTCCATCGTGGATGCGCCCACGGCGGCGCTGTACATTGCCTACGGCGCGAACTTCATCGTCGGCCCGAACTTCAATCCCGAGGTGGCGCGGTTGTGCAATCGCCGCAAGGTCCCCTACGCGCCGGGCTGTGGCAGCGCGACGGAAATCGCCGAGGCGGAAGAGCTGGGCGTGGAAATCGTCAAGGTCTTCCCCGGCAAGTCGGTCGGGGGGCCAGATTTCGTCAAGTCGGTGTTGGGGCCGTGTCCGTGGACGCGCATCATGCCCACTGGCGGTGTGGACGCTACGCAGGAGAGCATCAATGCCTGGTTCAAGGCGGGCGTGGCCTGCGTGGGGATCGGCTCGCAGCTCATCACCAAGGAGTTCGTCACGAAAGGGGACTTCGAGGGGCTGGCGCAGAAAACGGCGCAAGTCCTGCAGTGGATCCGCGAGGCGCGCGGGGAATAAGCGCGCATACACACTCATATTCCAGAACCAAGCCCCGCGAAGAATCGCGGGGCTTGGTTATTCCTGAAGCTCCAACTTCAAGAAATCCTGGATGCCCATCATTCTCAAACCGGAGCAAAGCAAGGCCGGAAATGTCGTCAAACCGATTTCCCTGTCGATGAATACAGGGTGAACGAGCTGGAAGTCCTTGTTCTTCCACCTCAGCGAGCAGCCCCCTTTGGCCGCGACATTTTTGTACCAGTCAACGTTTTTCCCGTACGTCAGCGCAATTACAAAGCCGTTCTGGAAAGGTTCGGCGATAATCGGTATCCGGTACAGCTTGCCGCTCTTGCGACCGGTATGCCCCAAGACTGCGAAATGGCCGAAGCGTTTACCGGCAATGTGAATCAGCAGCTTGTTCGTCACATGCTTGTTGATGATTCTTATTCGGTCCAGCAGGGCTTATTTCATTACCAATATGCCATTAGTCGCATTAGCCTTGAAACGGTGTTAGCCTGCCCCTTGCGGTTGAGTCAAAACAGCCGATGGACGTTCCAGCACTTTGACTTCGCGTGTAATCTGCGGGCCTATCTGCCGTTCTGCCATTTCCAGGTCATAGCGCGCCTGCAGGCGCGTCCAAACCAGGGCGCTGGTGCCAAAATACCGCGCCAGACGCAACGCTGTATCCGCCGTGATAGCACGTTGCCCGCGCACAATTTGACTGATGCGCAGCGTCGGCACGCCAATATCCTTGGCCACCCGATATTGGCTAAGCCCTAAGGGTTGCATGAAATCTTCCCACAGAACCTCGCCCGGATGGATTGGGGGTAATCTTTCTTCTGTTTCCATTTCTTCCTCTGAGCTAATGATAATCCACGATCTCGACAAACTGCGCCTGTCCTGCCTCCCAGGAAAAGCAAATACGCCATTGATCGTTGATCCGAATACTGTATTGGCCTTCACGCGTACCGTGTAATGCTTCCAAACGATTGCCAGGTGGGGCTAACAAGTCGCGTAAGTCTTCAGCATCATCCAAATAAAGAAGTTTGCGTCGGGCGGTCTTTTGTATATCTGGCGGTAGCTTGCGCGAAACAAAGCCGCGATACACCTTTTCAGTTTCGGAATCGGCAAAAGAGACAATCATAGCACTATGGTATCACGCAACGATACCATTGTCAAGCAATATCAACCACTCCTGGTTCTCGACAGGCGCAACCTGCGTAGGAATCAGCTTGAAGCGCATCACCAAATCATGTGTGGCTACAAAGGACTTCGAGGGACTGACGCAGAAGACAGCGCCAATCTTGCAGTGGATCCGCGAGGCGCGGGGGAAGTAAGAACGCGCCCCTATCGATAAGCCCTGTGATCTCTCGCGGGGCTTATGTTTTGTTTCGAGCGCACGTAGCCGTCATGGGTGGCAGGCCAGGGGGATTTTTGTAGGGAGATGAGAGGGTCATCGCCTATGGCCGCAGTGGATCTCCCCAGGGACTGCAAAAGCCGTCGGCGGCTTCAATGACAATGCTTTTCCACCGCAGAGGTCGCCGAGTACGCAGAGAAATCACAAAATCTTTGTGGTCTCTGCGTACCCGGCAGTAAAATGGCACCTGTTTGCATGGAAAGCCATGCCATCCGTGGCTGTTGTTTTATTTCGACTCCACGAAATCCTGAAGAACCGTTGGTCATTGCTTCTGGTTCTTGCTTTGACGTGGAATCGGCAGATACTCCACGCCGCCTCCTTGCTGTTTCACCGGCTGCGGATACAGCGCCATAAGTTGGAGCACTTCGTTTGGCATGTCGGTGCTGACCGGGAGACCCAGCGCCCGCGCCTCTTCGGCTGAGATGGGATAATCGTGCGTCCACATCCCGGTGGACAACTTTGCCGCCAATGCACGAGCGGCCTCCTCTTCCATGTGCCTCTGCAACAGGCCGGTCGCTGCTGCTTCGAGTTGCTGGATGGCTTTGCGCCCAATGTCCGCCATAATCAAGGTCTGATCGTCAACGTCGGAGATCGGCTTCTGGTCGACGACTGTGATGAAAGAGGCGGCAGGGTATTGCCCTAATTGTGGATCGATCGGTCCAAGGACAGAATGTTTACACATGACAATTTCATCCGCAGCCAGGGCGATCAACGTGCCACCCGACATGGCGTAATGGGGAACGAAGACCGTGACCTTGCCCTTGTGAGCTTGAATGGCGCGGGCGATCTGTAACGCGGCCAGCACCAGGCCCCCCGGTGTGTGCAATACGATGTCCAGCGGTACATCTTCATCGGTCATGTGGATGGCGCGCAATACCTCCTCGGAATCATTCACGTCAATATAGCGCATCACGGGAAATCCCAGCAAGCTCATGGTTTCCTGCCGATGCACCAGGAGAATGACGCGCGAGCCGCGCATCTTTTCAATTTGCGCGATCTTGCGCGTGCGCATGGCGTCAAGATAACGCCGTTGCAACACGGGCTGCAGGGTTGAAAGCATAAAGAAGATCCAGAAAATGTCCATTATTCCCATCGTAGTCCTCCCTTTGATCTGTAGCCATTTGGAAAGAATCCGTAGCGCCCTTCATCGGCGTAAAAGCGACGATAGCTGCGCGCCGGACGTCTGATCAACGGTACAAGCACCCAACCGGCAATGAATCCCCCAATATGCGCCCACCAGGCAACGCCTCCCCCGGCGACAGGCATCATCAAGGCGAAAATACCAGGGATAACCTGCGTCATAAACCAGAAGAAGGCAAATACGATCGCGTGTACTTCGATAAACAGCGGAAAAAACAGAACCGGAACCAGCATAACCAGCCGCGCGAACGGAAACATGCGCACATAGCAGCCGATAACACCCGCGATAGCGCCTGAGGCGCCAAGGGCCGGCAGCGTCGAGTTGGCGTTGAAAACCGCATGGGCAAAGGATGCAGCAATTCCCGCTATAAGATAAAAAGCCAGAAAGCGAACTGAACCCAGGCGATCCTCCACGGCAGGGGCGAAAATCCACAACGTCCACATATTGAGAATCAGGTGCAGCCATCCACCGTGAAGGAACATATTGGAGACGAAGGGTAGATAGTCGACGATTCCTTTCGGCGGTGTTACAGTTGCCAGGTCGCCGAAGTAGCGCGCCGGGATCAGAGCAAATTCCGACAAAAATTGCTCCAGAGCAGCCGGTGCAAGCGATGCCTGGAAAAGGAACACGATGGTGTTCACAGCAATCAACACCCATGTGGCTATTGCCGGGTAACGTTTGGCTACACTATCCTGGATTGGGAACATAATCTCTCCATTGCGCTAACGATAGCGGCTCACCTGTGCGGCAGCCAGGGCGACAAGCCTCCGGTAGATCCCTCGGCGGCAGGCCCAACTAACTTCACAACCGTTCATGGTGTAGCCGCGTCAGGCAGAAGCCGTTGTTATTATAGGACTTACGCAGATGCGGCTATTTTATACTGCAGAGGTCGCAGAGAACGCTGAGAAGCCCTAAATTCTCTGCGTTCTCTATGGATGTACAGGATGTCTGACCTGCATCCTGCACAAGTGAATCCTTTCCGTTCTCGCCCCTGGCGGCTGGCTTCTTCTAAAAGATACTGTATCTATTCAGGCTTGTAAACCTGGCGAAGCCACTTATTCCCTACGCCAGGTTTGGCGTGGATTTTGGCATGCCGGGTACTTTTGTATGACGAGATATTCGTGTTTCTATAATCCCATCCCCCCTGCCCCCTTCCCCCCAGGGAAGGGGGATTTTTGTAGGGGTGTGGCGGGCGGCGAAGCCGCCCGCCACACCCCTCTTCCGCCCCCTTCTTCCCCGCTTGCGGGGGAGAAGGGGGTTGGAGGATGAGAGGGTCAGCGCCGATGGCCGAAGGGGCAACCTATTATGCACCCTCCCCCAAGTCCCGTTTGTCACCTGGCAAGGGCGGCTGAATAGTTACAGATACTGTATCGATTCAGGCTTGTAAACCTGGCGAAGCCACTTATTCCCTACGCCAGGTTTGGCGTGGATTTTGGCATGCCAGGCGCTCTTGGATGACGAGATAGGTATGTTGGCAACTGCATTTCCAGGATTATAGTGCAAGGCCGATGCAAGTCAACGCCCCCGCGCATGCTACGGTATACGACAGGCATAGCGATACGCGGCCTCGGCGACAGGCGCGAGGACCTCCCAGGCACAACGGTCACGCACGTCACGGGCAGCGCGTTCGCCGAGCGATTGCCGCAGTGCAGTCTTGCGCAAGAGCGTCGTCACGGCCTCAACGAACGCCGCGTCATCCCCAGACGGGACGAGCAGACCGGTTTCGCCGTGACGGATGCTCTCCGTTACCTGCCCCACCGCGTCGGCGACGACCGGCACGCCTGCCGCCAGCAAATCCAGCAGTTTGACCGGGCATTTGGTGCGGTTAAGCAGCGTGTCATCGAAGGGATAGAGCGCCACGTCAGCCTGGGCGAAGTGCGGGGGCAAATCTTCCGGCGGAACCAGTCCGGCGTAAACCAGGTCGGCGTCCGATGATGGAGAAGCTCCTTCTGCTACACGCCATCCCGCCGCGCGGGCCAGCGCCAGCAGCGAATCCTCCTCCGCGAAGAAGCCCTTCCCCACTACCCATAGCCGCACCTCAGGAAGACGCGCCTTCACCCCGGCGACGATGCGCCACAGTCGCTCCACCTTGTACTCGAAGAAGCGCGTGTAAAGCAGCAGGGTGGGACGTCCGCCATTGTGAGCCAGGCGCGGGACCGCCGGTCGTGGAACACAACCGTTCGGCAGATAGAAGACGCGCTCCGGCGGGCCGCCCATCGCCCAGACGAGCGTCTGCAGGGCGTGGCTGGCAACGGTGACGGCGGCGGCGTGCGTCAGCCCCCACCGTTCCTGCCAGGCGAAGAACCGTTTGAGCAGGGCGGGATAGGGATTGAGGTCGTTCCAGCCGCCGTAGCCCTCCCAATCGTCGGTATCCACCACGACGGGGAAATGGCGGCGCAGCGCCAGATGCGCCAGTCCGGCGTAGGCTTTGGGCTTGAAGGTGTGGACGACGTCCGGTTTGAGCGCCGCGGCGCGACGGACCAGTGTCGTCGTCAACCGCCAGTGGAACCACCCCGGCACGCCTGTCGGGAGCACGACGTTCTCGACATGCACGCCGTCCGCGTTCCAGCATTGACCCGCGTCTGCGGGGTTTTGCCACGGCGGAAGCAACAGTGTGATGCTATGCCCGCGCGCGACGAGCGCCTGCGCCAGCGGCAACGCCCGCACGCTCATCGTACCGCGCGGGCGCAAGCCGAACGGGCCAATCATCACAATACGCATGGTATACGCTCAAAAATGATCGGCAGATTAAGCCGATTGGTTTTTCAAGATTCCGTGGGATCGAAATAAGAAACCCGCCACGGCAAAATCAACGCTCGTTGTCAGTACGCGATGACGCATCATGACGCGCCACGATAGCGAGCCGTGAAATCGGCGTCATGGACCAGCGCCCAGATTACATCGGCAACCTCGGCGGGTGTCCGTGAGGTGGTATCCACCACGTACCCCAGGTCACCGCTGTGCGCCGCCGCTTCCTGGATGCGGACGAGTTCGGGGGTACGGTTGAGATACCAGGCCAGTTCGTCAGGAGCGCGCGAAGCGTCACGGAGACGCTGTTCGAGCACCTGCGGATGACACACCAACCGAAAAGCGTAGACCTCGTCGTCCAAATCGGCGAGCCATGTGCGCAAGCGCGCCAGGGACTCCGGCGATTCAAAGACGTAGGGGATGACGAAATTGTGATAGTCGCCCCGTTCGATGTGAAACGCAATCAAATGCCGCAACGTCTGGTACAGATGCTCGATGCGGACCTCATCGTAGATCTCGAAGGGATGTACCGCGCCGATGTAATCACCGTCCAGAAAGACTGCCCGGTCGAAATGCCGAGTCAGATGCTCGGCCGTCGTACTCTTGCCGATGCCGCAGGGTCCGTTGATAATCACAATCATGAGGCTCGTGTTTCCTTATGGAAAAAATGAAAATAGCGAATGGCAGAAATCCGTTTCATCCGTTCAAGCTATTGACAAATACCGCGACCGGACGAAAGGTCAACCGGTGCAGGGGACAGACGCCCAGACGGGTCAGCGCCTCTCGATGCTGTCGTGTCCCGTAACCTTTGTGCTGCGCGAAGCCGTAGCCGGGGAAGTCGGCCTCGGCCACATCCACCATCCAGTGATCCCGCGATACCTTGGCGATGATACTCGCTGCCGCAACTGCAAGCGAACGCACGTCGGCATAGGGAAAAACGTCCTGCGGCAGGTCTACATCAGGCAAGGGCAGTGCATCGATCACCAGCGCCTGCGGGGCCACGGACAGGGCTTCCAGCGCGCGTTGCATCGCCAGCCGCGTCGCCGGGACGATGCCGAGCGCGTCGATCTCCTGTGGCTCGCCGCGCCCTATGCCCACTGCTAACGCCACCGCACGAATGCGTACTGCCAGCGTCTCGCGTACTAGGGGTGACACCTGCTTGGAATCGCGCACACCGGTCAGCGCCGCGCATGCACCGTCATCACGGGGCAGGATCACCGCCGCAGCGACCACCGGTCCGGCCCACGCTCCGCGCCCGGCCTCATCCAGTCCGGCTACGCGCCACATTCCCTGCGTCCAGAACCGTTCTTCAGCTTCCAGTGTAGGTAAGTCCATAAGTCGGATAGTCAAGTAGTCAGGGATTCAACCGCTCATTTGCCATTGGCTCATGCGCCTATTCTGCCACATTCCGCCCGATTGCCAAATGGATATTTGCGGTTCTCGGGGACCTTGCGTGGTGATGGGGAAAAACGGCTTTGGCTTTTGCCACGGATGACACGGATTGCACTGATTTTCTATACTTTTCGTGTCAATCCGTGGCTGGTTTTTTATTTCGCCCCGCCCCCCGCAATCCTGAAGAAACCTATTTGCTTTTTCACACATATCGTTTTATACTGAGTTTGCGTGGCGTAGTTTATTTGCGAGAGTCACGCGCGATTGACCTGAAGCAGGGGAGGAAGAATATGGGGTTGCTCGATGATAAGCATGGGTCCCGGCAGCCACAACCGGATGATGAGCTGTGGGACGATTTCCTGAATGAGATGGATGTTGAAGAGCCGGCTGAGAAGACGCCGGCAGCATCCGCCGAGAAGGGCAAGGCCCGGCGCCGTGCCAAACGCGAGAAACGCCCCCCAAAGCAGGGTAAAGAGTCCCCGACTCCACAGACGCCGAAGAAAAGCCGTGCCCGTGCCAAAGGGAAAGGGCTTAGTCTGCCACAATTGCTGATCCTGGCCCTTTTGGGCATCCTCATTGTTGTGGCGTATCTGGCGTTGGCGAGAGTATTCAGACAGACTTTGCCAGGTGTTTCACCGACCGGCGAGGCCACCACAGAAGTATCGGAAGGTACACTGCCCCTCAATGTGCCCCCTACCACCATCCCTCCGACCCCCACATTGAAGCGTGTCCAGGTAAACACGCCCATCCCCCTGCCAACGGCCACACCGGCTCTGCCGATAGTGACAAAATACGATGAACAGATCGTTCTCCACCCCGATGATGTCGATATGCGGCTTCAGCGCGGCGCTGAATATCTGCGGTTGGGCGCTTATGAGGCGGCGCTGGCCGACTTCGAACACGCGCGAAGCATCGATGACCAACGCGCAGAAACTCACGTTGGTTTGGGGCAGACGAACTACCTGCTGCTCAATTGGCCCGAGGCCGAGAATGCTTTCCTCACCGCCATCGCTCTCGATCCGGCCTCGTCGCTGTCGCATTTTGACCTGGGGATGTTGTACTATCTTCAGGGACGCTACCAGGAAGCTGCCATTGAGTTCGACAAGGCAGCCGAGATCAGCCCTGATTATGCCGAAGCCGAAGCCTGGTTAGCTATAGCCTCGGCGCAATTCGGGGACGCCGACGAAGCTACAGCGGCAGCCGAGAGAGCCATCAACATCACCGAAGACAGTGCTATTGTCCACATCGCACGCTCATGGGCCTATCGGATTCAGAATCCGCCCGACGTGGATGCTGCCCAGAGCGATCTCCTTTATGCTCAAAAGCTGGAACCTTACAACTTCGAGTTGCTCATTGAGCTGGCCCGTTTCTACAGCGACTACCGCCCTGAGCGTTTGGCGGAAGCGGAACAACTGGCTTATTACGCCAGCAATTGGGCCAAAGGTGACCTGGAGCGCGCCCGCGCCCTGTACACTCTGGGACACGTCTATCTGGCGCAAGGGCGTAAAAGCGAGGCGAGGAAGGTACTTGCCGAGGCCGCCGATCTGACCACTTACCAGGGACAAGTGCTCCTGTTCGGCGTCGTGGCCGACCTGGAACGCGCGCTCGAGCCGTGAAAGTCGACGAGGAGCTGGAGAGGCGGTTCATGACGCCTCCGGTGGCCGGCGCAGGCGTTTGGTTGCGCTGCGATGACGCTTCGCCTGCAAACGCCGCTCCTTGACCGCGCGTGACGGACGGGTGACGTGGCGGGGACGGGGAACCTCGGCGGCTTGACGGATCAGGTGGATGAGGCGTTGGGTGGCGTCGCGCCGGTTGCGCCATTGTGAGCGATACTGTCGCGCATCGATGATGAGCACACCCTCCTGCGTGATTTGCCCCGCCGCCTGGCGCAGCAAGCGTTCGCGTACCTCCTCCGGCAACGACGGGGAGTGCGCCACATCGAAGCGGAGTTGAACCGCCGTCGCCACCTTATTCACGTTCTGCCCGCCCGGTCCGGAAGCATGAACAAAGGTGTAGTCCAGCTCTCGCTCATCGATGACGATTTCGGGTGTAATGGTTAACATCGTTCCCTTATCACAACACGACAACAAGACTGACGAGTATGGGACTGTGTTTGTGTCAGTCAACAAGATCTTGGACACACGGTTAAATTCGTTTCCACCGCTGAGGACGCAGAGAAATAGTATAAATCTCGGCGAACTCGGCGCCCGCGGCGGTAAAAATCCCACGCTGTGGTGTTCACTATTATCCTGACGAATACAAAATCGTTTGGAATCGGGGAATGATTGGGTGGAGGCCGGGTAATTTATCGTACCAACATCAAAAATATACTCCCGATCGTGCCGACGCTATCCTCGGCGCCGCCAGAGTAAGACCCCGACGATGACCATGACCAGCGCCACCCCACCGCCGATCAACACGCCGTTGCGAACTGGGAACGACGTATCTGGCACTGACATTTCCGGTGTGCTGGTAGCTTTTTCGACCATGGGTTGCGGTGTGGCTGTGGGTGACGGCGTCCGCGTTGCTTGCGGAGTGGGTGTGCTGGTCGGTACGGGCCTGTGCAGGCGGACGTAGTCGCTGCCGGTCTGCATGTTGTTGTGCTCGTCGCTCTCCTCCACGCGGCCCGTGTCGCCCTCTGACGTGTCGTCCACCCAGGCGAGCACAACGAACGATCCGGTGTCGTCGGGTTCCCAGCGTGGATTGTCGTCAGGCCCGTTGTTAGCAATGAGGATCATCTCTGCGCCGGGCGAGAGCGGGTAGGCCGTCTCCGCCCAACTGACGAGTTCGCCATCGACTAGAAACGCGCAGCGGAAACCGCCCAGTACGGCGGCGTTGCCCTGGTTTTTGACGACGGCGCGGAACGTCACACCTTCATCTTGGGTGGGTGGATCTTCAACCCACCCTACCTTGCTCACTACAAGGTCAGGACGCGCAGCGGTGGGGGCAGCAACGCCGCCGGTCTCGTCCGGCTCCGGCAGCGGGGCATCGGCCCGGTCGAAGACCCAGAACTCCCACAGTGAGTAACCCCACTCCGTCCCGCGTTTCAACCCCTCCATCCGCACATAACGTCCCCGTGCCGTGACGAGGTGATCGTCCTGGCCGCCGTCTCCGTTGGTCTCGTGGACGACGTCCGTCCACGTCACACCGTCGGCGGAAACTTGCAGCTTGTACTCTTTGCCGTAGGCTGTCTCCCATACCAACACCATGCGGGCCATGTCGCGGACTGCACCCAGATCAAGGGTGATGGACTGCGGATCGGTGTAGGCGGAGGCCCAGCGCGAATTTAACCGCCCATCCACGGCTTTCTCGCCCGATAGATCGGCGTTTTCCACCGAGGAGACCTCGACAGGCCGCCCAATAGAGATGATGCCTTCGGGGGCAGGAAGCGGCGTAGGGGTGGGCGCCGGCGTCAGCGTAGGGATGGGCGTGGCCGCGACGAGCCACTCCGGGCGCACGGCAAGATTGTGAATGCTGTACGTACTGGTCATAGCGACTTCCAGCCCCCAGGCGTGCAGCGTGTCGAACGTGCCATCCTCCGTCATATCCATATCTGCGCAGTCGCTGTTCCCCGGCCCCCACGACCAGGGCAAGTAGCCGATTTCGTTAAGGGCGCACTGCTCGATGATCGTCCTGTAGGGGATGCAGCAACTACAGCCCGGCCCTTTATCGGCAAACTCACCCACGATGAGTGGCAAATCTAGTTCCACCGATTCCTTGATCTCGTCGATGACGAATTGCGTCACGCCCGCGCCACGCCACGCACTCGGCCACCACATGTGGATGGAGAACATCAGATTGTGGTCGGGATCGATCTGGATGAGGTACGGGCCGTTCTTCTGCAAGCCGTTGATGTCCTGTCCCCAACCAGAGGAATCGATGATCAACGGCACGTGAATGCCCGCCGCCCGCATCCGCCAGATCGCCAGCTCATATCCCGCACGATATGGGTCGTCTTGGACGATGCTGCTGCCGGCTTCGTTGGCGATGTTGATGAGCAGATAAGCTTCGTGCTTCTTGAGCACGGCCAGGACGTCGGGCCGTACCCAGTAATCGACGCAGACGGGTAGAGAATCCCATTCTCCCGTCGAATCGTGGCAATCCACCAAGGGGATTAACCGGTTATTGACGGCGTTGGTGATGGCGACATCCAACTCTTCCGCCGAGCCTTCCGTCAGCCAGACGATGCGCACGACGTTCGCGCCGGTCTTGGCGATTTCGGGGAACGAGGGGATGCCGTCACGGTCGGTATAGATGACCATCTTGTTCACACCGTACAGAATGACCTGGTTGCCAAAGCGATCATAAAGATGGCGGCCTTCAACCCGAAAGCCGGGATATTGACCGGATTGGGCCAATACAGCCGTATGGCTGTCGCCTATCAGCAACAAGCCAAGCATCATCAGCAAACAAACCAGGCCTCCTCGCCACACCCCACCCCGACTTTTGTTCATCACACACCTCTCCCGGATAATTTCACCTGCATTGTAACATAGGTTGGCGAAAAGTAACTATTCAGCCGTCCTTGCCAGGTGGCGAATGGGACTTTGGGGAGGGCACATAATAAGTTACCCCTTCGGCAGGTGATGACCCTTTTATCCCCCAACCCCTTTCTCCCCCGCAAGCGGGGAAGAAGGGAGCAAGGTGGGGGTGTGGCGGGCGGCGAAGCCGCCCGCCACACCCCCACCCAAAATCCCCCTTCCTGGGGGGAAGGAGGGCAGGGGGGATGGGCTTATAGAAACACGCATATCTTGGCATACAGAAGCACTTGGCATACCAAAGTCTACGCCAAAACCTGGCATAGGGAATAAGTGGCTTCGTCAGGTTTACTAGCCTGAATAGATACGGCGAAAAGTAGTTCCAAACTCCTATTGCGGCGCCTATCCATATAACCTATAATGTAAGCAGTGAGGTATGATTCGTGGCAACCGTTGAGTTCTGTGAGTCCTGTGTGCTGTGAAGAGATTCCCCCTCCCCCTGTCCCCTCTCCAGCAGACTGGGGATATGACATCGATCTCCGGTGAGCGTGAGGAGAACATGCAGAAAGCCATCGAATGTTATCAAAAGGCGCTTAAAGTCTATGCAGCGACGCCCTCGTCGGGCGGCTATGCCGAGTTGCAACTCAAACTGGGGAAAACCTATGCCGCCTTGCCCGGCGGCTGGCATGCTGAGAAACGATCGGTACACCTGCGTCGGGCGATTGACTGCTACAAAGCCGTTCTCACCGTCTACACCCGAGAGTCAGCGCCCTTTGACTATGCCCAGACCCACGTCGAACTGGGAAATATCTACATGCAACTCAAAGATGGCGACCAGGAGGAAAACCTGCAAGCTGCCATTGCCTGCTACCAAGAAGCATTGCGCTGCTGGCTCAAAGATATCCCTTCTGTTGGCTCGCCGTATCCACTCATCGCCCAGGAGAAGATGACTTCGGCTTGCCTTGATCTGGCGCATCTTTACATCAAACAGGGCCGCATCGAGCGTATCCAGGGACTCTATCAGGAAATCCGGCAGCTTTACGCTGACGAGGCGTTGTAAGCGCACGTTTTCTTCTGTATTAGTATTAGGACTGTAACTACAGGACTTACGCAAGCCTGGCTCGAATCAAGCGGCGGAGGATTTGTAGTGACGCCTTCAGGCGTCTCTTAGGAGCTAAGAACGGCTAAAGCCGTCACTACAAACGGAAATTTGCGTAAGTCCTAACCATTCAGCTATTCTTGCCATGTGGCGCAGGGAATAAGTTGCTTCGCCAGGTTGACTAGCCTGAATGGCACCCAATCTTGGCGCTCTCTGCGCACCCGGCGGTAAAATGGCCCCGGTGGGCGTAAGTCCTGCTACGGCTGTACGTCGGTCAGCGGTAGAAGCAAACTCGTATCGCCGTTGACCGCGAGATAGTCCCCGTTTTCTTGCCGATAGAATCCCACCCGCAGGCGATAGTCGCCCGCCGGCAAGTCGTCAGGAATGAACAGCGTGTGAGGGTCGGCCACGATCTCGCCCTCAACCCACAGCGACGTGGGATAACCGTTGGTCTGCGGTGCCTCATCCACCTGTGCCACAATGTGCCCCTCCGTCACCTCGAACACATGCACAAAGACAAGATAATCCTCCGTCATCTCCGCCGCGGCCTGCCAATACAGGGTCACATCCAGCGGCTGCCCCGCCTGAAACGTCCCCACGTCGTAGCCGAGCAGTCGAACCCGCGCGCCGAAATCCGCCGTGAAAGGATGCGCCACGTGCGGCGGCGTAAAAGTGTGCGCCACCGCCTGAATGTCGACCTCCCCTAACACGGCGACGGTTGCTTGTCCGATGGACAACGTCAGCGTGTAATGGCCCGGCGGCATGGCCTTGGGAATGCGTAGGGTGTAACGATCCTCGATGATCGTGCCCGTCTGCCACTGCGAGAACCCATAGCCACGCGCCGGCGCGCCGGCGTAGAACGTGTGTTGCTGCGGGCCGCTCAGCCTCAGGCTGACGTCGTCCTGCGGCCGAGAAGCGCCTGTCGCCTGCCAACACAGCCTGAGCAGCGTGGCTTCGCCGGGACGCAGGGAATCCGGCAAGGGCGTGTATCCCAGCAACAGCACCCCCGCGTGCGCCGTACCGCCGTCGCGTGGAATGCCAACACAGGCTTCGGCGGATTGCGCCTCATCAGGTGCGGACGCCAGCGGCAAAAGCGTCGTCGTCAGCGGAAAGCGCGCCTCCAACCCTGCGAACCGTTCTGCGACCAAACGTGGCAGCGCTTCCCCGCTGTCAGGATTGAAGAAGCCCACGCCGATCTGGTAGCCGTCCACGGGCGGCGTGCCTACCGGGGGAACGAGGAGAAACCGGTCAAAAACCACATCGCCCACCGTCCACTGTTCCGGCGGATAGTGGAAAGCGGTGGTACGCACCCACTCGCCGGTGTCCGGGTGCCACAGGCGCACAACTGGCTGGAGCGTGGTGTACGGCGCGCCGACCGACCACGTGATCTGGATAGCGCACGGTTCCGCCACGCGGCATGGGCCGACGGCGTGGGCATCGTAGACCTGCACGACGTGCGCGAAGTCGGCAACCGGCGGCGGCGTTGGACGCAAGGCGGCGATCTGCGCCGCCGTGAGGCGCTGTACCCACAGCGCGGGTTCCCCGGCAGGATCGGTCAAAACGGTGGATTGCCACTGCCGGGTGATGGCGTCGGGCCAGGCGGTCGGCGGCGTGAGCGAACGCGGCAGCATATAGACGGCATCCCCGGCGGGCGGCAGTACGAGCGTCATACCGCCGGTGAGCCATTTGGCCTGAGGGTACTGGCGCGCCAGCGCGGCCACGGTGGGATGGCGGTAGTGTTCACTGGCAATGTAGACGGTGGTGTGCGATGCCTCTGTCGCGTCCAACGCCTTGGCCGCCAGCAGCATCTCGCCGTCGGCAGAATAGAACAGCGCAGCGGAGGTGGCCCATTGGCGGTAGGCACGTCCGGTCGTCAACCCGCCGAGCAGCAAAAGCAGCCAGAGGCAAGCAGCCAGCGGCGAGAAACGGTTTTTTACATCTGTCGAGCGCTGTGTTAAATCGCCTTTGAGTGCGCCGCTGAGCCAAACGACGCCATACGCCGGCAGGATGGCAATAAAGGGGAACAGCCCGACCAGGCGCAGGTTGCTCGGCGTGATCTCCGAAGTCGCCAGCGCGCTGGGAAGCAGCATCGTCGCTATCGCGGCGACGACGAAGAGCCGCGCTGTGTCATCCGGCGTCTCCTTCCGCCCCGTGCACAAGATAGCCGCCAGCCCGATCAAAGCCAGCCCTGCCGAGACCGCGTCCAGAACCGGCTTGCCGGGGATGTTGAAACGGATGTAGGGATCGCCGGCGCCGGGCCAGACCAGTGCACGGATGCAGAGGCCCAAGCCGCGCAGTGCATCGCGCCATGTCGGCGCCGCCACCTGGGTGATGCGTGTGGTAAAAGCATCGGGATAGCGCACAAAGTAGAGTCCCAACGGGGCAAAGACGATCAGGGCGGCCAGCAGCGCCAGGCCAAACTGCCCTGCCCGCCGCAGACGTTCATCCCGCCGCGTGTGGATAAGCACCCAGCCAAGCGCCAGCGCGAGCGGCAGGGGGAACAAGCGCGCCGCCAGGTACGTGTAGCCGGTGAGACCGAGGAAGGCGCCGCCGGCCGCGAACCAACGGCGTTTGCCACTGCGCAAGCCATGCCAGAGCGCCGCGACCGTCAACGCCTGGAGAAGCGGCTGTGAAATCGCCCGGAATCCGTAGCGGCTCAACAGCACATGGGGGAAAGCCACTGCCACCCATCCCGCCGCCAGCAGTGCCATCCAGCGCGCGCGTCGGTCTGACCCAAACAGCGCGCGAGTGACGGCGTAAGTCGCGGCGACGGTGAGCACGCCGAACATGGCCGCATTCAAGCGCAGGCCCCACGGCGCACCGCCCGTCGCCTCTACCCACAACGCCCCCGCATAGAAGAAGAGCACTTCCTTACCGGTATAGGCACGTATGAACACCGGCCGATAGTCACCAGAAGCTATCTGCCGGGTAAGGATGACGTTGGCGGCTTCATCGTAGTGTAGCCCTACGGGTAAGTTCGGCAGCGCGGTCACACGCAACGCGGTGGCGACCAGCAACACGACCACCATGACGAAAGTATCACAGCGTTTCATCGCAGAGGTATTATACCCTCAAAGACCACAAATTGCTTCTGGGTTGGGCATACGCCAGATGATGGGAAAAGGGAACGATTCAGCTACCCTTGCCAGGTGGCGAACGGGATTTTGGGGAAGGTTCGTCATGGATTGACCCGTCTGGGTTTCCGCGCTTGCCAAGGTATAGTATAATCGTGGGCACGGTAGACGAAACGAACCGTAATTTGAGCGAAGGACTTTCTGAATCATGCGCGAACATCTCAAAGAACTGTGGGCATACCGCGAGCTGGTTTATAACCTGGTGGTACGCGATCTCAAGGTACGTTACAAAAACTCATTGCTCGGCATCCTCTGGTCGTGGCTGAACCCTCTGCTGATGATGCTGATCTTCACCTTTGTGTTTGGTTATATGTGGCGCAACCGGGCTATCGACAATCCGCATATCCTCTTCTTGAGTGCGTTGCTGCCGTGGAACTTCTTTGCCGGCTCCGTCATGGGGGGACTGCAGAGCATTGTGGGGAACAACTCCCTGGTGAAAAAGGTCTATTTCCCCCGCGAGGTGTTGCCCATTTCGGTGGTGCTGTCCAATCTGGTGAACTTTCTGATTTCGCTGCCGGTACTGCTGATCTTGATTCTCGTTTCCGGCATGCCGTTGACGGGCTGGCTGCTATTCTTACCGGTGCCCATTCTGATCCAGGTGACCTTTGCCCTGGGGATTGTGCTGTTTCTTTCCACCGTAGAGGTGTTCTACCGGGACACGCACATGATGATGGATGTAGGTATGCAGGCGTGGTTCTTTCTCACGCCCATTGTGTACACATTCCACGACCTGCCGGAGAAACTCACCCTGTTCGGTGTCACATTTAATCCCCAGGTTTGGTTGTTCCGGCTCAATCCTATGGCCTCGATCATCAACACCTACCAGGATATCCTCTACCACGGCACACTGACGGAGCTTGACTTCCTGGCGCGTACAGCGGTGACGGCGTGCGTATTCCTGGCCTTTGGATATTGGTTTTTCTTGCAGCATAGCAAGCGATTCGGGGAAATGGCTTAACGTCGTTCATACGTTTGTGGAGGTTAACTATTCAGCCACCTTTGCCAGGTGGCGAACGGGACTTTGGGGAGGGCACATAATAGGTGACCCCTTCGGCAGGTGCTGACCCTCTCATCCCCCAACCCCCTTCTCCCCCGCCAGCGGGGAAGAAGGGGGCAAAAGGGGGGTGTGGCGGGCGGCTTCGCCGCCCGCCACACCCCCACCCAAAATCCCCCTTCCTGGAGGGAAGGGGGGCAGGGGGGATGGGCTTATAGAAACACGCCTATCTTGTCATACAGAAGCACCTGGCCTACCAAAGTCTACGCCAAACCTGGCATAGGGAATAAGTAGCTTCGTCAGGTTTACGAGCCTGAATAGATACTGTGGAGGTTAGTCCAATGGATGATCCATTTGAGCTGTGGGAGACCCCCACGGCTAAAGAGAAATATATGCTCGCCGGCTGGCGACAATGGGCCGATGCCGGTTCGATTTCATCAGGATTGCCGCAATATCTTATCGAAAAGATGAATGCGCGCCGGATCGGCGAGTTGAATTCGGAGGATTTCTACCTGTTTCAGCTTCCGGGGACGCATCATTTCCTGCGTCCACAGGTCAAGCTCGCAGAGGGATACCGCCTGTCGATGTCGACCCACCGCAACGAGTTCTTCTATTCAGGTGACAGCGAAAAAGGGTTGGTGATCTTCCTCGGCGAGGAACCGCATCTGCACGTCGAGCGCTATGCCGACGCTTTCTTCGATATGGTAGAAGCCCTGGGAGTGAAACGGGTTGTGGCCGTTGGCGGCGTCTATGGCGCCGTGCCTTATGACAAGGACCGCGAGGTTTCGTGCATTTACAGTCACAAAGCCATGAAAGAGGAGTTGAGTCGCTATGCCCTCAGTTTCTCCGATTACGAAGGTGGCACAACCATTTGCTCGTACCTGGCGGATAGAGCCGAGTTGCGAGATATTGAATTTCTGGCCTTTTATGGATTCGTGCCGGCGTATGATCTTTCCCAAATTTCCACGTCAGTGCAGGGCTTTAGCATTGAGAACGACTTCAAGGCTTGGTATGATTTGGCTAAAAGATTCAGCCACATGTTTAATCTCACGCTGGATCTGTCGGACCTGGAGGCGGAAAGCAACCAACTTTTGACCTCCATCGAGGCTGAGATCGACAAATTGGAAGAGGAGACGCCGGACCTGCAAATCCGGGAATACATCAAGACATTATCCGAGGATTTCACCGAAAAACGGTTCATCCCGCTCGGCGATATGTGGACCAGGGGGCTACGTGATCTGTTCGACAACGACGGGGGAAATTCATAAGCGCCGCGTTTGACAATCCCTTCACTTATGGTAAACTCTCACTTTGCGGAGAAGGGGCCGGCATGTGCCGGCAGTCCCTTTACCTCGCGGGGCTGTAGCTCAGCTGGGAGAGCACTACAATCGCACTGTAGGGGTCAGGGGTTCGAATCCCCTCAGCTCCATCAGGGTCCCGACGTTATTCTGGAGCGGTCGGCAATCGGCATGACGGCCGACAACGCATCTATTTTGGGCCTGTAGCGCAGTTGGGAGCGCACTTGAATGGCATTCAAGGGGTCGAGGGTTCGAGTCCCTCCAGGTCCACTCTCTACCGTAGGGCGAATAGCCCATTCGCCCTACAAAACCCGGAAACACCCCCTTTCATGGTGATCCCCAGCGCGTCTGGCAGACAGGACAGAAGTAGGTGCTGCGCTGTCCCTGCACGAGGCGTTCTACCATAGAGCCACAACGCGGACACCGTTCGCCGGCGCGGTCGTAGACACCGAGATACTCCTGGTGCCGGCCTGTACCGCCGTCGGGGTAGACGTATTGCCGGTCGGCCAAACTGGTGCCGCCGTTTTCCACCCCCGCGCGCAACACGGCCACAATCGCCGCGTGCAGTCGCTGCACCTCCGGCGTGGTCAAAGTATCGGCGCGGCGTTGGGGATGGATGCCGGCCTGCCACAACGCCTCATTCACGTAGATGTTGCCCAGTCCGGCGATAAACTGCTGGTTGAGCAGGAGGGGTTTGATGCTGCCGTGGCGCTGCGCCAGTTGCTCCGCCAGCCACGTCGGGGTGAAGTCCGCCGAAAGCGGCTCCGGCCCAAGCGTGCCGGTGATCTCGCGGGGATCGTCCACCAGGTAGAAGCGCCCGAATTTGCGCGGATCAACGAAGACTACCCACGTTCCGGCGGCCAATTGCAGGCGCAGACGCGCGTGGCGATCATCCCCAGGCCCGTCCTGGTAGACCGCAAACTTGCCGCTCATCCGCAGATGAACCAGCAGCGTTTGCCCGGTCGAAAGCGCCATCTGGATGTATTTGCCGCGCCGGTTGACGTCCAACACGCGCGCGCCGTTCAACCCGGTATAGAAGGCGGTGAGGGAGGGACGATCCACCGTTCGTTCCCAGAGCACCTCGACGTGCGTGATGACCTGCCCCGTCAAGACCGGTGCGAGCTTGCGGGTGATGGTTTCGACTTCAGGAAGTTCTGGCATAATCCGGGGAGCCAGTCGGGGACTTCAGCCGCCGTCGGACCGCTCTTTCGGCAGGGCGTTTATGTGATCGTGATCGGCGTTCCCACACGCCGGTCACTGCGGATGAACTCGTCCTCATAGCCACCGATGGGGTGGACCCAGCGGTAGATCCAGCGCGCGGCTTCGCACGAGACGTTCAGGCATCCGTGGCTGCGGCGGACGCCGAAATCGTTGTGCCAGTACGTGCCGTGGATGGCCGTTCCTACCAGATCGAAGAAAGTATTCCACGGCACCCCCGGCAGGTCAAAGATATCGCCGGGGGCGGGTGGGTCCTCCATCCCTTCGTAAGGGACGTTGCTCATGTGCCGCGATGGCTGTTTGAGCAAGACGCAGTGTTCACCCGTCGGCGTCGCCAGTTCGCCGCCCAACCCCGAGGCGACGAGAGTTTGAAGGACGACCATGTCGCCCTCGAAACAGGTCAACGACTGCGCGTCCAAATTCACCTCAATGCGCTTGTTCCCGACGAAGGGGCGGAGGGGCGACATCTCCGCACGCGGAAAACGCCGCACATCCCGCGCCAGCACCCATTGGTGGTTGCCGATGACTTTGGGCGGGTAATCATCGACGACTTTGTACCAACCGGTCCCTTCAGCGTCGGTGGCAGTTTCGATCACATGAAACATCGTGTTGCCGTAGAAGCGGTATTTCCTCGCTGCCTGCGCCTGCGGCTCGACACGCGCCTCGGTATAGACCTGCGATATTTCACCCCAGAAGCCCCATGGCCCGATGTCCGCGATGAAAGGTTGCGGTGGATAGATGCGCATCGGCAGCACCCACGCCGAGTGCACGTACCCCAGGTCGGTTTCATACCACAGATTGTTGTGACGGCTAAAAGGCGCGCGCACCTCGCCCAAGATACGACAGGACTGGTCGCGTGCCAGAGTGTTCAGCCGCTTAGAAGAGGCATCCGGTTTTTCGTAAAAAGTCAGGGAATGAATCGCCCGGCCGGTCCAGACGTAGGTGTTGGCGTCCGCCTCATCGGGGTCCAGCCGCAGTGTGGGATAACAGGCGCGAGCATGCCACACTGGCGCAAGCATGGCTGCGGCTGTGGCTCCGCCCATCAGCTTTAACATCTGGCGGCGGGTAAGGGGACGCGGCGCAGACATTAGGGCACCACCGGATAATCCGCTAAAGCGGCATAAGCAATCCCGACCATGGAGGGACCGGTGTGCGCCCCCAGCACGGGCGAGAGGGTGCCCATCGGCAGCCACGTACATTGGAACGTTTTATCCGCTTCTTCGCGCAGGGCGTTTGCACTCTCCGGGTTAAGCGCGTGAATAACCTGCGTGCGCAGAGGCGTACCGGGGGCGTGCTTCCTGGTCATCAGCTTGATCAACCCCTTGATGGCCGCATCCATGGTGCGCGCCATGCCGAGTTGTTCGTACATGCCGCTGTCTTTGGCGACGCCGATCAGTGGCCTGATCCGCAAGGTAGAAGCAAGCAAGCCTTTCAGGTGACTGATGCGTCCACCGTGAATCAGGTATTTCAATTCGTCCAAGGTGTAGATGCTATCGCTGACAGTGGCGATACGGTGCAGCAGAGCGATAATCCGCTCCTTCGCCCAACCGGCTTTGATGGCACGCGCTGCCGCCGCTATCTGCCAGCCCATCGCAGCCGAGAGCGTCTTGGAATCCACGACGGTGACGTTGGCCTCCGGCACCATCGCCGCGCCGGCCTGCGCCGCATTGACCGTGCCGCTCAGTCCCGACGACATCTGGATCGCCAGAATGTCCGGATCGGTGGCGGCCAGTTGGCGGTAGACCGCCGCGAAATCCCCAGGCGATGGCTGGGAGGTCAAGGGAAATCCACCGGTATCCTTGAGGATTTGGTAGAGTTCTGTGGCCTGAATATCCAGGCCGCTTCTGTACGTCTTCCCTTCGAGCGTAAGCGCATGGCGTACAATATGGACTTCCATAGCCGGCATTTCCTCGGGGGGCAAATACAAATCCATGCCGCTATCCGTGACAATTTGCATTTCCTACTCCTTTCCTGGCAAACAGGAATCATCTACACAGCCTGTGTCTATTCAGGTCAGCCAACCTGGCAAGAGCGGCTGAATAGTTACCACCGCATTATAATGCCCATGTTCACGTCAGGCCAGGCACGGTGAATTGTCATCCCCATTACACGCGGATTTCACCCTCACGTTTCCCAAAGTTGATCTTGACGCCGGGCGTCAAGGTCATGCTGCGGCCAAATTCGACGTCCTTGATTGTGCCATCGTCGAGGGTGATGACCCATTTCTCGATGCCGAGGTTCTTGAGACCCCAAATGTTCGGCTTTTGGGGATGGCGCGTGACTTCGGCAAGCGGAACGGAGAAATCGTACATCCTGTCAGGATCGACATGATGCGGGTAGAGCTTGGTGTTGTAATTCAACATCACAACCGCATCGCCCACACGCAGCCGCGGCGGGAGCACGAGGTCACTACCACAGGACCAGCAGACGCCCGGCTTACCGCCGGAAGCCTTCAAGGCGGCGATGTCGTAGAAGTTCTCGGCGCTACACTGAGGACAGTAGATGATGGTATCGCGCAACTGGACCAGCGCTTTGCGCCATTCACTTTCGCGGATACGGCCGTTGTAAGGATCCTTGATGCCGGCGGTGAATGCCTGGATGAACATGTCGCGGATGAATTGCGGGTAGAGCGGCCAATAGGACTGCACACTGACGTGATAGCCCGGCATCGGACGGTTGGTCGCATTGGCAGGATCAAAGATGAAGACCGGCTCAACACCGTAAAGTCGCTGTTCCGCCGTCTTGTCGAACGCCGGGATGTTGACGGCCCGCTCACCCTCCAGTGGATGGTGGACCATCATCATATAGAACAACACCGTCGCCAGGGTATACAAATCCGTTTGCACGCCGGGCGACGCTTCCCCGCGGACAAGTTCCGGGGCGAGAAAGCGCGGTGAGCCTGATGGAACGGCAGCGCCGGCCATGACGATATTGTCCGTGTAGGTGAAGAGCACATCCCCTGTGCCAGGATCGAAAAAGACATTGCGCGGTGAGAAATCCCGATAGCAACAGCCTTTCAGATGCAAAGCAGCAAAGCTATCCACCACGCCTAACAGCGCTGTCGTGAGGGTGTGAAAGGTTGGCTCCACCCAACGCTTAACCAGGTCCTCGATATTTTTAAAGCGCGGGTCCCGCGCCGGTGTGAGATAGCCGAAGCCCGGGACGTCCGCCGCTTCGACTAGCGCCGTCGGCCAGAGGAAGCTCGCGGCGGGCGGCCCTTGCCGAATCAAGGCTTCCAGCGCTGCGCGTGTGTCCGGCGTCGCCTCGGCGGGGAAGAACCACCGCAGCAACAGCGGCTGGCCGTTAACGTTGGCGGCATAAGTATCCCCCTGGCCCTCGGTGCCGAGAAATTGCTCCACGGTGTAGGTGCCGGTCAGTGTGCCGGTGCGGTGGTCCGGCACGGTGAAGAACGTGAAGATTTTCGGCGCGGGGGCCGGCGGCGGCGCAACTGGCGACGTCACAGCCGGTGGAGGAACCACCGCGGGCGGTGCAGTCGGCTGGGGCGCAGGTTGTAGTGGCGGCGCGGCGGGGGCCACTGCTACAGGCGGTGGTGGGGCAACGACAGGCTGCGGTGCAGGCGAAGGTTGGGGGGCAGGAGCCGGCGGGTGTGGCGCTAGTGCGGCCGCTGTCTGTGCTTGCGCCGCCGCGATTTGACGGTCGATGGCCTCCAGGGCCTTGAGCGCAAGAGGGTTGTCCGGTTCCATGGCGAGCCACTGATTGATGGCGATTTTGGCAGCTTGCAGCTTGCCGGCCTTCAACGCAGCGTCGGCTTTGGCGCGCAGTTGGTCGGCCATCACCGATAACTTCGCGCCGGCGCTGGCCGGCGTCTCCAGCCCCTTCAGGGCATTCCAGAACGTGATCGCATCGGGGTAACGTGCGGTAGGATCCCAGGCCAGCGCTTTTCCCAACACGCCGGCGATTCCCGCCGGCACATCGGTCGGCCAGGTTGCCGGGAACTGCGGGCCTTGCGCGTGGGAGTGCATGGCCTGCATCGCGTTGTCGCCGTTGAACAACTTTTGTCCCATCAACATTTCGTAGGCGATACAGCCCAGCGCGTAGATATCGGCGGGGGATTCGGCGGGTTCCGTCTCCCACACTTCCGGCGCAATGTAGGCCAGCGTGCCGACGACGCCGCCTTCGATGCGACTCAATCCCACGCTCTGGGCGGCCATCAGGCGCGTCAATCCAAAATCCATCAACAGCGGGCCGCCCGGCGGATCGATGAGGATGTTCGCGGGTTTGAGATCCCCATGGGCAAGGCTTTGCCCGTGAGCATAATCCAACGCCTCGCAGACAGGCTTCAGGAAGTTCAGCGCCTTGCTCCACGGCACACGCTGTCCGCTGTGAGCGGTGATGGCCTGGGCCAGACTGCCATCCTGCGCTAACTGCATCACGATGTAGAGATCGGTCTCCGTCTCGCCAATATCGAAGATGGGGACGATGTGTGGATGCTGCAAGCGCGCGGCGGTCTGCAAGTTATGGCGCAGCCGGACCAGCCATGATTCATCGTGCAACAGCAATGGATCAAAAGCTTTGATCGCCACCAGACGCCCCATCGAGGGGTCTTCGGCGCGATAGACCGTGGCAAAGCGGCCCTGACCCAAGACGCCGAGGACACGATATTTACCAAAAACCGGAAGATTAACGCCTGTGCTCATGCTTCCCCTTTCATTAGTTAGTAAATTTGTTAATGGGAAATGGATGCATTGACACACCCTCCATCCTTCAAGGCACCGATTGACAAATTTCCCATCACTAAATTCTGATTTCGCCTTCTTTTTTGCCAAAATTGACTTTGGTACCGACGACCAGTTTCACGCTGCGGCCTGGAGCCACATCGAGAATTTCACTCTCAGGGGTGGTAATGACCCATTTTTCGTCGGTGAGGTTCCGCAATCCCCACACTGCTGGGTCGGCGGGGTGCTGGTTGACCTCGGCGATGGGTTTGGAGAAATCGTACAAGCGGCTGTTATCGATGTGATGGGGATAAAGTTTGGTGTCCCAGTTCAGCATCACGATAGCATCCTCAATGCGCATGCGCGGCGGAAGAACCAGCGTTGCCCCGCATGACCAGCAAGCACCCGGATTGCCGGTGACTTTGAGCTTTTCGGCGCTGTAGAAGTTCTCCGCGCCACATTTCGGGCAATAGATGATCGCGTCGCGCATTCGCACCATCGCTGCGCGCCACTCGCTTTCGCGGACGCGAGCCAGCGGGTCTCTGAGGCCATCCGTAAAGGCTTTGGTGAAAAGGTCGCGGATGAATTGCGGATAAAGAGGCCAGAACGCCAGGACATTGTCGTGAAATCCCGGCACCGGCCGGTTGCTGTCATCGTGGGGATCGTAGATGAACAGCGGATCGGTCCCATAGAGCTTGTTCATCGCCGGCAGATCGAGGCATTTGATACTGCTTTCGCGCTTGCCCTCCAGGGGATGGTGCACCATCAACATGTAGAAAAGCAGCACGGCCAACGAGTAAAGATCGGTCTGCATACTGGGGCGCGCTTCGCCACGCACAATTTCCGGCGCCATGAACCGCGGCGTGCCCAGAACGCCGCCGGCAGTCTCACCATCCACGGCCACGTTGTCGTTGTCGCAGATGAGCACCTCACCGCTGTTCGGCTCGAAGAAGATGTTGCCGAAGGAGATGTCGCGGTAGCACAGGCCCATCGCATGCAGCCCCAGGAAGCTGTTTGCCGTCTCCAGCCCGGCCGTCGCCAGGGCCCGGAAGGTCGGCTCGGCCTGGCGCTTCATCAAATCGACGATGCTTTTGTACTGTGGTCCCCGCAGCGGCATGATGTAGCCGTAGCCGGGAACATCCATGGCCATGGTCAATTCAATCGGCCAGAGGAATTTGTCACTTGGTGCCCCTTTTTTGATCAGGGTTTCCAGTGCCGTGCGTTGCTGAGGTGTGGCCTGAGCCGGGAAGTACCACTTGAGGGCTACCTTCTGCCCGCCCAGGTTGGCCCGGTAGACTTCACCCTGTCCGCCGCCGCCCAGGAATTTCTCGGCCGTACAGGGCATCCGGGAGGTGACGGTCTGGACGGTTTGTCCCTCTTTGAGAAGATGCATGGTTCTATCTCCTTGTATAAAAATATCTATTCAGGCGAGTCAACCTGGTGAAACAACTTATTCCATACCAGATTTGGCGCGGATTTTGGTATGCCAGGCGCTCTTGGATGACGCGATATTCGTGTTTCTATAAGCCCATCCCCCCTTCCCCCAGGAAGGGGGATTTTTGTAGGGGGGATGAGAGGGTCAGCGCCTCTGGCCGCAGTGTCAACATATTATGCACCCTCCCCTAAGTCCCATTCGCCACCTGGCAAAGGTGGCTGAATAGTTACCGATGACCTTATTATAATCCAAACCTCAAGTTTCGCGCCTTCACGTTTCACCACCGGCTTCAGCTTGCCAGGCCGGGTCCGCACAAAAAGCCGCCCGCAGACGTTCTTTGTGCGTCTCAGGCAGCCACGCGGCATCAATACTGTTCAGCATCAAACTCCGCGTGTCGTTGCGGGAAAAGCCGAGCCTTTGTTCCAACAACGCATACTCTTCCGCCAGGGTATTGCCGAACATTTTCGGGTCGTCCGTACTTATCGTTACGAGGATACCATGCTCAAAGTAGCGACGCGCCGGATGCTCGTCCAGCGACGGGATAACGCCTGTGCGTACATTGGACAAGGGGCACATCTCCAGGGGAATGGCATGCTCGACGAGATAATCCAGTAACGCCGGATCTTCCGCAGCCCGCACACCGTGTCCGATGCGTTCGACGTGCAACGCGCGCAGCGCACCCCAGATGCTGGCAGCCCCGGCGGCTTCGCCAGCATGGGCCGTGGTGTGGAAGCCCAGCTCACGGGCCGTGGCGTACACGTTGGCGAATGGCTCCGGCGGGTAGCGTTGCTCCGATCCGCCGATGCCAATGCCGATAACACCCAGGTCACGCACTTCGTACACTTCGACGAGGGTACGCGCCGCACGGCGGGGGCCAAAATCGCGGTCGAGATCCGCAATGAGGTTCACCGTGATCGCCGGGACGCGCGCCAGGCCGGCACGGATGGCTTCTGTCAACAGTTGCACCTGCAGGCCATACTGAGCGAAATCTACCGGCGAGTAAAAGGCTTCCGCATAGCGAATATTCTGCTCTGCCAGATCGTGGGCAACGGCTGCGGCGACGAAAGTGAAATCTTCGTATTCGCGCAGGAATTGGTTCTTCCAGATCCACGTGTCGATGAAGTGTGGAAAGTCACGAAAGATGAATTTCTCCTTCAAGGCCGCCAGATCCGGCAGCGCTGGATCGCCGCCGTATTTCTGGACGAGATCCCACAATGCCGAATAGGGGATCGCGCCTTCGAGGTGCAGGTGCAGCTCAACTTTGGGGATACGTTCGAACCAGTTCATCCAGGGTACTCCTTATCGTTGTGAGTTTCAGTCGATCACCTATTGCTCCGAGGAAATCGTTAGATCCCCGTTCCGGACTGGATTAGATGTTTCATTCATGACTAATGCACAATGGTCAGGTCAGGGCGTGCCAGGGCGGCCAATCCGCCCTCGGTGATAGCCTCGCAGCCGGTTACATTCAGCATACGTAACGATGCGCAGGACGCGAGGTGTGCCAGTCCGGCGTCGGTGATGGCGGTACTGCCGAGATAGAGGTTGGTGAGGCCCGGAAATGCCGGCACATGTTCCAACGCCGCGTCTCGGAGTGGCGTTCCTTCAAGGTCCAGGTCGGTCAGGTGGGTCAAGTCGCGCAGATGCACCAATCCTGCGCCGGTGATGGATGTGTGCGACAGGTCGAGGTGCGTCAGGTCGCTGAAGGGGCGCACGTGGGCCAGTCCGGCGTCGGTGAGGCGCGTTCCGGCCAGCGCCAGTTCCGTCAAACCGGTGAGGTCGCTCAGCCGCGCCAGGCCCTCGTCCGTAAGGCGCGTCCAGCTCAAATCCAGGTGCGCCAGGCCGACGAGCGCATGGAGATAGACGATGCCGGCATCGGTGATGTCGGTGTCGGCAAGGTTCAGCGTCGTCAAACCGCTGAGTGACCGCACATGCACAAGTCCCGCATCGGTGATCTGACCGCACGCGCCGAGATTTAGCCCGGTGAGATGTTTGAGGGTCCGTAAGGGCGCCAATCCACTGTTGGTGAGCCGCACACAGTGGAAGAGGTTCAACTGCGCCAGATGGGCCAGGTCGCCCAGAGCGCTTAACCCTGCGCCAGTGATGCCCGTGTCGCCGAGGTTGAGCGCCGTCAACCCGCTGAGACTTCCAGGCGAGGCCAGGCCAGCGTCGGTGAGCCGGGTGCTCGCCAGACTCAGGACACGCAGGGCGGCCAGTTCGTGCAGATGCGCCACTCCCGCATCGGTAATCTGCGCGCAACGGCCAAGATTCAAAACACGCAAGCGGGGGAGCGCGGTCAGGTGGGCCATTCCGGCATCGGTGAGGTGTTCACACCACCACAGATTGAGGTCGGTCAGATCGCCGAGAATTGGCAGAAAGGACAATCCCGCATCCGTGATGGCGGTGTGGGAGAGATCGAGGCGCAACAAACCGACGAGATCGCACACGTGCGCCAGTCCCACATCGGTGATGGGGCTGTGTTGCAGATCCAATTCCTGAACGGGGCCAAAAGCGCGCATTTCTTGCGCCAACGTTCCCAGGGCAGCATCTTCAAGGTAGGCGCTCAACCGCACTTCATAATCGGGCGGCACTTCGACGCTGCCCGGCATCTTCCCCAGTTCGCGCCACGCGCGGTCGCCCCACAGGCTGGAACGGCCCAACACGGCTACCGGCAGCGTCGATGTAAACATCCGCGATTGGGCTTCTGCTAGCGGGATGTCCAACGCTTCCGCGCATGCCTCCACCGCCCAGCGCGCGGCCTCTTCCGGCAGGAAGTAGGCATCCTGCAGGCGCCGCGTCAGCCAGCCGAAGAGCACGGGTTGCGGAATACCCGACGAAGCGCCTTGCAAGTCGACGGGGATTTTCTCCTGCACCGCCATCATGAGGAGATTGATCTCGCCCTTGTACGCACCGCAGAAATCCAGCAGCAGCGCGCGGCAACGGCGCGGGTCCTCCAGAACGGAAGTCCCGTACTGCGCGACAATCTCGCGGAGCTGGCGACGCGGCACGGAATGCATGATAACCCTTCACCAACGCTTTAGATTATGTAGGGCTAATACCCCAATGTTGGACTGAACCACGCCATTCCTCGGGTATCTGCGCAATTTTGTACGGGTCCACAAGATGTTGAACACAGTGACGTGTTCAATATCATCCTGACGAGTACAAAATTCATAACTATTCAGCCACCTTTGCCAGGTGGCAAACGGGACTTTGGGGAGGGCACATAATAGGTTACCCCTGCGGCAGGTGCTGACCCTCTCATCCCCCAACCCCCTTCTCCCCCGCCAGCGGGGAAGAAGGGGGCAAAAGAGGGGTGTGGCGACACCCCCACCCAAAATCCCCCTTCCTGGAGGGAAGGGGGGCAGGGGGGATGGGCTGATAGAAACACGCCTATCTTGTCATACAGAAGCACCTGGCCTACCAAAGCAAAGTCTACGCCAAACCTGGCATAGGGAATAAGTGGCTTCGTCAGGTTTACGAGCCTGAATAGATACCAAAATTCATCAGATTAGCCCCCTTATTCAAGTGGTATGTCGGTTTGCGAGTCACGCCGGTTAGCGCAGCACATAGAGGCCGGGCCGCGTGAGTCGGTTCAAACCGCGCTGGGTGATGTGCGTGCACCCGCCGACATTGAGGTAGGCCAGGTTCTTGAGACGGGTCAAGTGCAGCAATCCCTTGTCGGTGATGGACTGGCAGTGGGAGAGATCAAGGTAGAGCAAGCTGAGGATGTCGCCGATATGACGCAGCCCGGCGTCGGTGATGGTGGTCCACGCCAGGTTCAGCGTGGAAAGACGCGGCAAGTCACACAGCGTCGCCACACCTTTATCCTCGATTTGACCATTTCGGGACAGGTCAAGATACGAGAGGTTCGGCAGGTCGCGCAGGTAAACGATTCCCTGGCGGGTCACTTGAGGACAACGGGAAAGGTCGAGCTTGGTCAAGTTCCTGAGAGTACTGATATAGGGCAGACCTCCATCGGTGAGCTGGGTCGCACCGGCCAGATCCACGGCGACAAGATTACGTGCACCTTTCAAGGAGGCGAAGCCGGTACCCGTGATGTGCTTACATTCGCGCAGTTCCAGAACGGCCAGCCGGGGCAGAGAGGCCAGGTACTGCAACGCGGCGTCGGAAATACCTGACCAGGGCAAGCTCAGGGTGACTAAATCCGGCAGCAAACGCAAGTAGGCCCATCCGGCATCGTTGATGCCGGTGGTCCAGGCAAAGTTAAGGGTCTTCAGATGCGGCAGGTAGACCAACTGGGCCATCCCGGCGTTAGTCACCCGCTCGGCATTGTCGGCTTCCAGATAGGTCAAATGGGAGAAGACGCGCAGGGCAGACATGCCGGCGTCGCTGATTGTGCCATTCAAATCCAGCGAGATCACGTTGTCCGGGTTTTGCACTTCGCCGATCCAGGTTCCGAGTTCCCTGGCGGTGAAGTTGAAAAAGCGCAGGCCCAGCACGTGATCCTGCGGCACATCGATGCTGCCGGGTGTCACGCCGAGTCTCTGCCACTTGCCATCGGGAGAACGACGCGGGCGACTGTAAACCTCGATGGTGTGGCTCGACACGAAGGACGTTGAGGGAGATGACGCCGGGAGCGGCGGCGGGGTCGGCTCAGAGATGGCGGGCGCCGGTTCAGAGAACGGCGGGGTCGGGCGCTTCTCCACTGCTGGGACGGCGACAGACGGCGGGGTCGTCGGTTCGCCGTTGCCCAGGCGCAGTGCATACGCCCACGCCTCTACGGCCCACCGCGCTGCATCTTCAGCCAGGGCGCGATTATCCACCAATCGTTGGGTCAGTTGTGCCGTTAACACCGGCAGTGGGATATTGCCTGTGCCCTCCTGTAAATCGCCGGCGACACGCTCTTCCTGCGCGATATTCAGCACAAAGATTTCACGGCGATGCTGACCGCAGTAATCAAGCAGCAACGCCCTACAGCGTCGAGGATCATCCACGACGCTCTGACCATACTTATCCACGATAGCACGGAGTTTTTGTCGAGCTTCGTCGTTCACTTCAAAGCGTCAAAAGTCTAAAATTTAAGGGCGAGAGTCGCAATGCAGGCTGGCGACAGCACGCCGGCGTCAGGCGCTATAAATGATTGCGTGCTGCATCCTACGTGAGCGACATTCACGCAATGGGCAGCAGCACGCAACACAGCAGGGAACGCACAGGCCAGGGCTACGCAGGGCCTAATCATCGTAAAAGATATTCGGCAGTTTCTTACTTGGCTCGCGTGGGCTTTCTTCTTCCTTAATGCGCTCAATCTTAGGCTTGGGCGGCGGCTCTACGGGAAGCGCCTCAGACGGTTGCACTCCTGCAGCCGCTTTCTCTCCCTCAGGGAGCACGGCAAGAGGCCGGGATTCTTCCCCCTGTTGGGACTGCGTTGCATCCGATGCCACAGCGACTGCCGGCGGAGCCTGCGGTTGCAGCGGTTCCTGATCCTGTACCGGCCATGCTTGATCCAAGGCCGCTGGTTCTTTCTCCGCTTGCTTGATGACTTCCGGTGTACGCGCCGGCGTGCTCTTTCTCTTGCGAGGCGCAGGACGCGGCGGTTTCTCCACCCCAACCGCGGGGGTTGGCCTGGTCGAGGGCAAAATTTCGGCCGGGAAGATGAGACCCAACGTGATGTCGTCGCCACTTCCGGCCTTCGATGCATCCGTCAGCCACGTTTCCAGACTTTGTTCGACGACTTCAAGTCCGTCGGTGCGCAAAATATCCAGGATGTCGCTCCCTACCTTGATGAAAGCCGCATCGTTGACAAACGAGTTGGCATAGCCATCGCTCGAAAGCACAATCAGCGCCGGATGTGGACCGTAGAGCGCCTGAAATTTGATCTGCACTTCCCGCCAGGCTTCATCCATGCACAGCGAGGTCGTTTCGTTGGCGATGAGCCGGGGGTCGCGGGTCATGGGGCGCATCACCTCGCCGGTTTCCGCTACGGTCAGAATATCGCCATCTCCTAATTGCAGGTACAGGATATACCCGGCGGTGATCAACACGCTCAACAAGGTCGCGCCATAGGCGATGGACGGCTCTTTTTCGATAGCCCGCCGCGCTTGGAGATCGCGGCGCTTCTCCAGGGTCTCCCACTCCTGCGGGGTAATCGGGTTATCCTGGAGATGCCGGGTCACAGCCGCACGCCAGCGACGGGTTAGCTCGCCCGGAATCCGTTCCTCGGCTATGCGCTTGATCGTGGAGAGTCGAGTCGGATCGGGTTGGCCGGTTGATAGCAACTCGCGCATCAGATTCGTCATCTCTTCGACGGCGAAGCGTGCTCCCACGTCGCTGCGGAAATTCCGCGGGCTGCCATGTCCATCCGACACCGAAAGGATCAACGGCGGGCCTACGCCGGAGGCGGGGAACCATTGGATTGCATCCTGATTGGGCATGCCGGCGCGGATATGCGAGGCACCCTGAACCGACCGTCCGATCACATGCCAGACGCCGGCGGGCCACGGCGGTGTTTTTCCCATAGTGGCCCCCTGAGTTTTTACCAGACGTCGTCGGCAGTTATGTTCGCATCGTCAACAGGCGGCGGTACGGCAGGAATAGGGATGTTGGTGGGTGTGACCGGTTGAGCCGGGGGCGTCTGATCGACAGGGGTGGCCGGTGTCGACGGCGCCGCTGTGGGAATCGGCGGCGGTGTGGCAACGCCGGCAGGTGTCACCGCTCCGGTGGGTGCGGCGACGGCGGCCTGGCTTGCCGGGGAGGAAGCGGATTTCAGCACTGCCGTGGACACCCATTTGATGTAGTTGACGAGCGCCTCGGGATTGTTGGCCTGCAACGGCTTGATCTCGCTGTGGCCGATGAATTTTTGCAGTACGCTATGGTCCGCATCCTGGCCGATGGCAATGGCGATGCGCACGGCTTTCTTGCCCCATGGCTCATCCATCAACTTCTGTAAACCCTTCTCGAAACTGTCGGTCGGCTGCCCGTCGGAGATCAACACCAGCACCGGCGGAAGGGCGCGGTCGGTCATGGGCGGGATCTTGAGTTGATCGGCAACCATCGAGAGCGCCTTGCCCATATCGGTGACGCCGTCGGCCTTCAAATCCACCCATTTGAAATCCTCCACCGGCGTGGGTTGCGAGATGTGCCACTGCGCACCGCTGGAGAATTTGATCGCCCGCACCAGGACCTGCGCATTGGGGTTCTCCGCAGCGACTTTCTGCATGTGAGGAATTGCCTCACGAATCGCCATATTGAGGGCCTGAATTTTTCCATCGTCCTTCATGGAACCGGATGCGTCTGCGATCCAGATGAAGTGCAACGGGCGGGTTGCCAATTGACCACCGGGTCTTTTACTCATTCCTTAACCTCCTTATCTCATGCATCATTGAATGCTTGGACCTGAAACTTCCGGCATAAAGCGCACAACTTACGTTTAATACGTACAAATCATCCCCCCGTTGTGTTGTGTAGAGGGTATCCACAGGACTGACGCAAATTTCCGTGTGTAGTGACGGTTTTAGCCGTTCTTAGCTCCTAAGAGACGCCTGAAGGCGTCACTACAAATCCTCCGCCGCTGGATTCGAGCCAGGCTTGCGTAAATCCTATCCATTCACAAGTATAATGCAGGGTGTGATGAAGTCAAAGGCTTTAGTGCAGCACCCCGCCGCTGTAGTGTAACTGGTAGACGGCTACATCCTGGTAGCTGATGATTTCTATGCCCCAAAAGCGTTCCAGGTCGCCGTGGATGGCGTTGCTGTAGACGAGATCGCCTTCCTCCCAAAGGGCAGGACCGCGATAGGGATGCTCTGCCGGTGCGTGGCGCAACGCGGCCTGCAAGAAAGCATATACCTGCGGCATCTCCACAGCCAAACGGATGCTACACAGCATATTTTTCAACCTGCCCCCGGCGTAGACCATCGACCAGACAGGCGATGTGTCATAATAGACGGTCTCCTGTCCGGCAAAATAGTCGCTGCCGAAGTAGACGTCCCGATACGCAAGTCGCCCGGCGCGGTATTCCAGTTGGCGCGAACCGGGCAACAGTGGCGTCACCGCCGCGTCCGCACCGCCCTGTGCGGCATAGGTGTGCTGTTTCGCCGCGAGCAGAAAGGCGACGAAAAGCTCACGGTTGAGGGGAAGATTGGGCCTCGTCATGGATGCCTCCTGGCAGTCAGTCTGATAGTCATGAGTCTCATAGTCATTCGTCTGAACGGTCAGTTGTCGAGATTCGCTTATCTGCTGGCCTCAAGACACTGGATATTGTCCATATTCTCGCACAGTTTCGTAGAGCGCCAAGAGGTTCGCTACCGGCGACAGCGGCTGGACGTTATGAATCGTGTTGAAGACGAAGCCGCCGCCCGGCGCGAAGATACGCAGCCGCTCGCGGACTTCGCGGCGCACAGCGTCGGGCGTACCGAAGGGCAGTGTCTTCTGCGTATCCACGCCGCCGCCCCAAAAAGTGATGCGGTCGCCGAACGCCCGCTTGAGCGCGGCGGGGTCCATGTGTGCCGCCGAGCACTGCACCGGGTTCAGGATGTCGAAGCCGGCAGCGATGAAGTCGGGGATAAGCGCGTAGACGGAACCGCAGGAGTGGATGAACGTTTTCCAGGGAGTGTGCGTGTGCATCCACGTGTTGACGCGGATGTGGAACGGTTGGTACAGCGAGCGATAGGTCTGCGGGGAAATGAACGGTCCGCTCTGCGCGCCGAAATCCGTACCCGTGACCATCACCACGGACACACGGTCGCCGACGACGGCGTAGAGCTTCTCCAGGTTCGCCAGCGCGATCTCGCACTGTCGCTCGAAGATCGCCCATACATAATCGCGACGCGCTACCGTACTGACGTACCACTCTTCGATGTCGCGGATGCCTTGGGGATATTTAAGCTGTGTCGCCGGGACGAGGGCGATGTCGCCGAAAGCCGTCCCGCCGAAGTTGGCAAGGATGGCCTTGTCGGTCTGAGTGTAGAGGCGGTCGGCCTCGCGTGCGAAGTGGGCCAGGACGTCGTCGGCGATAGGGCCGAACTCCTCCAGGTTGTCTTCGACGTGGAGATGGGCTTCATCGATGGGTGGCTGGCGGACGATGGCATCGAAGTACCAACCGCCGGACGGCATCCGCCCGCTAGGTGGTGCGGATGGGTCGCCCTCGGGATACATCAGCAGATCGCCGTTGGGTTCCGGCGTGGTGTTGAAGCTCTCCGGCACGAGCACCGGTGTCCCGTCGAACGTCGTCCAGGGCTTCCACCCCTCGTTCTTGAAGCCGAACATCGTCGTCGGCGCACCGAGCGGGACGACGTCCACGCCCAGAGCGTCGATGAGGTCCGGCGCGATCTCGCCCAACATCTGGTACGGCTCGATGACCTTCACCGGCGCGCCGGGAGCATCCAGGCCGAGCGCCTGCCGCAGCGCGTAGACGACGCTCACGTGCATTCCACTGACCGGACTGCCCCCCAGATCCAGCGGGACGCGATCCGGCTCCTGGTGGTTGAGCGTCATGTTGACCCGTTCTCGTGATGTCAGCATACGAACCTCCTGATGCGTGATGCGTAAAACATCGCCATTATAGCGTATGCAGGAACCTGAAGCTCAAGGTGATTGTCGCCACAAAAACAAGCGCGAAAATCACCCCGCACGTTATCGCGTAGGCCAAAAGATTCGCGCGATAGGAAGGGACAAAGTAGAGTACGAGCGATACCACGGTATGGATGGCGCCCGATATGAGCAGCCATTTTCCGGCATAGGCATTACTCTCATACCAGATACACTCGTCACCGAGGGTTTTGAGGGTACGGAAGCCGTACAACCCGTTCGGTTTAATGCGCCGCCGCAGCAAGGGGATGGACAACCCCACGAGCAGTAATCCGGTGCAGACAAAGAGCAGCATAAAACCCACAGGTACGCCAGGCGCGGTATTATCCATTCAACAACCTCCTGCGATAATAGTCAGCTCGTCGTTAGTCTGGTAGTCCCGTATTCCCGGCTAGACTGCTTTGACTACAACGATCGGCTTTCTGGGTGATGGTTGAAAGTTGATCGCTGACCGCTCTTTCACAGCAACAAGCCCTCAATATCCCACAGGTTGAACTCACGATGGCCGTTGATCTCCGCCTTTGTGGGTTTGCCGGAGGCAACGGCAAGGATGGCGTCGAAAATCACCTGCCCCATCTCCGGCAAAGTTTTCGCGCCGCTGATGACGCCCCCGGCGTTGACGTCCATATCGTCGGGCATCCGTGCGCAGAGTGCGTCGTTGGAGGCGATTTTGATGACGGGGGCAATGGCATTGCCGAACACCGAGCCACGCCCGGTGGTAAAGCATACCATCTGGCAGCCCGCGCCAACCAACCCCGTCACCGAGGGCGGATCGTAGCCCGGTGTGTTGAGCATGTAGACGCCGCTATCTGCATGATCCCATACCCAATCGCCGTAGTCGAGCACGCCCGCGACTGGCGCACTGCCGCTCTTGGCGAGCGCCCCCAACGATTTAATCGTGATGTTGAGCAAACCTCCATCTTTGTTACCGGGGCTGGGATTCTCCATCATACTGTGCCCGCCGCGCGCAGTGGCATACGCGCGGTACCATTCGAGCAGTGCGAAGACGTCACTGGCAACCTGACGGTTCACGGCGCGCTGCGCGAAGAGGTGCTCCGCACCGTAGAACTCCGCCACCTCCGCGATCACACTGCGTCCTCCGGCCCGCACCAGCAGATCACTTGCCTGCCCTAGCGCCGGGTTCGCCGAAAGGCCGCTGAAGGCGTCACTGCCACCACATTCGAGGCCGAGCGCCAGCGCGCTCAGCGGGGCCGGTGCACGCGGCGTCTTGTTCGCCTCGGCCAGTAGAGCGGGTAAAAGCGCCAGGGCGCGATCGATGGTCGCCTGCGTACCGCCGATTTCCTGAATGCTCAGCCGCATCACGGGCTTGTCATAGAGCGCTGCCAGGTCGACGCCGAAGTAAGCATCGAACGCCGCCAGATGAGTCTTTTCGCAGCCGAGTTCGATCAGCAGTGCTGCACCGACGTTGGGATGTCCGATGTGCTGCGCGAGAATTCGCAGTGTGTTTTCCAGCGTGCCTCGCCCGGTCGCATCGGCCTGAGGATAGGGACAACCGCAGCCGCCCGTGTGCGGAATCGCCGTGACGCCGTCCACATTGGGATAGCGCTCGCGGGTGTAGAGACCCTGCCACCCGGCGCGCAGGGCGACTTGCGCTGCTTCGTGGCTGGAACACATGCTCGTCGGCACGATGAGCACCCAGTTGCGCACGCCGACTCGTCCATCGGACCGGTGGAAGCCGTGGAAGGCCGGCAGCGCGCCCTCCCACGCGGGCAAGTGTGGCGTTTGGAGCACCAGACTGGCGGCATTCACCTGCGGGACGACGCTTTCTACGGTGTCGTCATTCACCGGATCGCCCGCTGCCAGCCCTTTTGAGCGGGCGAAGGGCTGCCCATACTGGCGCACCCATTCTCCAACGGGGACGGGGTAGAGCGCGAAGCGATGTCCAGGAGGAATATCAGCGCGCACGGCCATCGTCCGCCCCTGCCAGAGCACAACCGTATCCGCCGGGATGAAGGATTTGGCGACGGCGACGTTGTCGCGTTCGGGATCGACGACGATAGCGAGTTGGGATAGATTCTTCAAACACTTCCTCCAAAACCCAACCGCCAATCTCTTATGAAGTTAGCAAAGATTCGCGGCTAAAGTTCTGGCTCACGTCAGGAATGCCGGATTCACACGGTACGCCGACTTGACACAGACCACAGGCGTAACCCGGAGGTATCTATTCAGGCTCGTAAACCTGACGAAGCCACTTATTCCCTATGCCAGGTTTGGCGTAGACTTTGGTAGGCCAGGTGCTTCTGTATGACAAGATAGGCGTGTTTCTATCAGCCCATCCCCCCTGCCCCCCTTCCCTCCAGGAAGGGGGATTTTGGGTGGGGGTGTCGCCACACCCCCCTTTTGCCCCCTTCTTCCCCGCTTGCGGGGGAGAAGGGGGTTGGGGGATGAGAGGGTCAGCACCTGCCGAAGGGGTAACCTATTATGTGCCCTCCCCAAAGTCCCGTTTGCCACCTGGCAAAGGTGGCTGAATAGTTACACCCGGAAAACCATAATTTTCGAGAATGTAGGGGCGAGTATAGTCAAGGTAGTCACGGCATTTGATTTTGTCGTGTCCTACAGCCGAGAGCGCACCCGCGGGGCAACGTCGGATGCATTGACCACAAGTACCATCAATATACCAGGAACAGTAGGCGTGGTGGTCAGTGTAAGGCCGGGGAGTAGCAGGGATAGAGATACGCGCGACGATTGCACCTAAGCGGTGCGCCTTTCCAACCGGGGTGATGAGGCCATCGCTCAGGCCGAACGTCCCCAACCCGGCAGCATATGCGGCATGTCGCTCCGACCATGTTGCGGCCAAGGTATAGTGCTCCGAGTCGTGGATTTTGAATTGTGGCGCAGAAGATGGCGCAACTGCGGGGTAGCCCGCTTCGTTGAGGGCAAGCGCGACGTGATCGCGCAGATCGCGGTTAAAGTGCTCGCCGAAAAAACGTGTTCTGGCCCAGCGTTCGGAGGGATAAGCGGTTTGTCGGCGTTGATCGCGTTTAGTGACCTCCGTCTGCGGCAGAATGTACACGATGACGGTCAATTCTTCCGGGGCAACTGTCAAATCTGGGAACATCTGGGCGAAAATCTCCCAGGGCGTCCAGTGAAATTCCCCTACCGCCGTCTTGTACTGTTCGAAAATCGAGTCCGCGCCGTTGGCGAAGCCGACAAGCGGCGTATCCCATGCCCGTTCGCCGGTTCCATCCTGCATCGAATTTGCCGGGCTATTACAGAAATCTCGGCTGAGGGATGTAATCCAGAGTATTAAGTCAGGGAGTGTCATGCCTCCTCCGGGGTCACATGGAATGATTTATACTGGCAATACGATAAAACCCATGGTACGAAAGTGCTGATCAAAAGCAAACACATCTCTTATCCCGTCGCGTTGCATCACCGCAAAGCTCACGGCATCGGTATAACTGAAGTCCTGGTCATGGTAGAGCCGCAACACTTCGCGGGCGCTCATTTCCAATTTATCGTCTGACCATACACAATGGATGCGTGCGGACTTCTCGATCAAGTCCAGAAATGCAACAGCTTTATCGTGACTGCTGCTACGACGGATATTGATGTATGTCTCGGCGATAACCAGGTTTGTCGTGACAAGATAAGTGTAAGTGGACAACGCATACCGGAAAAAATCGGCTGCCTGGGCGTGATATTTGTCTTTCGGATCCAAGACGCCCAGCCATCCACCGGTATCCACAAACAGTGCCCGATGGCTAGACATTCCGGGTTTCCTCAACAATGTAGCGATCGTGTTCGACCGACATATCACCGGGGCTGTTGGTCTCTTCGCCAAGCAGACCGATAAGCCGCATCGCTGGATCATCGTCCATCGAAAGAGTTGTTCGGGACAAGGCATCAATACCGAGACGCAGTACCTCAGCATAGGAAACATCCAGACGTTCAGCCAAATGCGATAGTTTTGACCAATGCGCCGCGTCCAGGTAAACTTGCACGGGTTTTTTATCTGAAGCTGCCACCACTCTCCTCCAAAAGGTATTATGATACATTTATAAATGTATCATAATACCTTTATTAACGTCTGTCAAGAGTACAGCGGGACGAAACTGAACTTTCACTGCCCATAAACGTGCGTATACCGGTGGTGTAGCTTGGCGACGTCCTCCGGAGTGATTTCGTCGGGTTGACCGATTTGCAGCGCCAGCCACACCGTTTTGGCGACGTCCTCCGTCATCACGGCGGCCTTGACGGCAGCCGTGGCGTCGCGTCCGATGGTGAAGACGCCGTGGTTCTTCAGCAGCACCGCGCACGACGCGCCGATACTCTCCACCACGACTTTGCCGATGGCCTCGTCGCCGATCAACGCGAACGCCCCGCACGGAATCGGTCCGCCGAACTCGTCCGCCATCGCCGTCAAGATGACGGGGATCGGCTTGCCCACGGCAGCGAAGGCCGTGGCATACGGCGAGTGCGTGTGGACGATGCCGCCCACGTCGGGACGACGACGGTAGATGTAGAGGTGGCTGGCGGTATCGGAGGACGGCTTTAGGTCGCCCTCGATGATCGCGCCGTCCAGGTTGACGATGACCATGTGCTCCGGCTGCAAGTCCTCGTAGCGCACGCCGGAAGGCTTGATAACCACGTAGCCCGTCTCCGGGTCACGCGCGCTGACGTTACCGCCCGTCCATTTCACCAGGTCGTTGGCGGGCAGTTCCATGTGCAATTGACACAGTTCTTCACGCAAAGATTGGAGTAACATCGCCTGATCCTCGCTTTTTATTGGTATGGACTCTACTGACAAGTCTATCCATCAACGGCAGCTTCAAACCGGGTATCCAGCTCCGGCTGTTTGGCGACCACGGGTTGGCGGCCCCGGCCCGGATGCCGAGTACACCCGGACGCAGGTAAGCATTCGGGGTGGGCCCGTTCGGCGCCCCGTGAAACAGCGGGGCAATGTGACATTAGCCTGACTCGAATCAAGCGGCGGAGGGGGAGAGGGGCCTTCAGGCGTCTCTTATCGCGCATTAAGCTTTGGTCGTGCGATATAGAAATTCCGATCCGGTGCCCTTCTTGCTTACCGCCAACGGCGAGATGCCTAACTCCCGCGCCAGAATGTCGACAACGCGCGGCATGTCGAAGCCCCCCAGACAGCGCCCGGTGCCGAGCCATGTGCGGCGCTTGATGGCGTCATAAGTGGTGGCGGGGATGGGCGCATGGATTTCGGCGACGATTTCGCCTTCGGTGACGGTCTCGCAGCGGCAGATGACGCGCCCATAGCGGGGGTCACGTGCGATGAGTGCCGCCTGCGCCTCACGGTTGAGATGACGGAACACGGGCCGCGCCGGGCGGATGGGATTCCAGTTTGATTTGTCACACAGCGCCTCGCCCGCGCCCTGCAGCAACGTGACTACGCGCTCGGCGATGGCCGGGGCGGCGCTCAACGCCGGCGATTCCAAGCCTCCCAGGTTGACGAAGCCGGCCACGTCAGTGGGAATCTCGATGAGGAAGTCCTTGTTGTACGGCGTAGCGCAGGTGAGACATGGCGCATTCCCGCCGGGGCGCAGCCCCGCGAACAATGCAATGACCTCGCGCTGGTTCAGGCCCGGCACGAGCTTCTGGGCGCCCTCCCAGATTTCGTGCATCCCCTCGGCAGTGACGGCGACGTCGGTCTTGTCGTCGATCTCCTCGGCGTTGGGGCCAACCAGCGGGTTCCCGTGCAACGTCGTCGTAACGAGGATGCCTTTGCTGACCTTGCTCGGTACGGGGAAAAGTACATTGTTGATCTGCACTCGGGCGCGATCCAACACGTAGTATTCGCCGCGCCGGGGCGTGATGTGGAACTCCGGGTGCACCCCGGCCTTGTGCATCACCTCGTCGGCATACAGCCCGGCGGCGTTGACGACCCAGCGCCCGTAGAAATCGCCCTGATTCGTCTTTATCCCAATGATTTTGGATTGCGGATGCTGCGCCGCTTCGCCTTCCCAGATAAAGTCTTCGAAGGTAGTATTCAGGCGCAGTTCTACGCCGTTCATCACGGCGTTTTCGGCAGCAGCGATGGTCACGGCCCACGGATCGCAAACGCCGCCGGTAGGGCAGTAGAGCGCGCCGCTCACGGCGGGATTGATGGACGGTTCGCGCCGGCGCATCTCCTCGCCGGAGATGATCTCCGTAGGAACGCCGCCGATATCGCCACGCTGCTTCAACTCATCCAACGCCGCCAGTTCTTCCGCGCCGATGGCGACGACGTAGGTGCCCGTCCGCGCAAAGGGGAACTGCAATTCGGCGGCGAGCCGATCCCACATGGCGTTGCCGGCGATGTTCATTTGCGCCTTAAGCGAACCGGGCATCGCGTCATAACCGCCATGGATGATGGCCGAGTTCGCTGCCGTCGCCCCCATGCAGATGTCCGATGCCTTCTCGATCCACAAAATGTCGAGAGCGTAGCGCGAGAGCGTGCGGGCGACCATCGCTCCCACCACGCCTGCGCCGATGATGATGATGTCGTATGGCTGCATAGATAGATACCTCATTTGATCATGTCTGTCAGGATGAAATTAGTGAAGTCGCTTAGATCCGTCCAGTTGATGCTCGATGACATCGACCATCAACTGGATACTCAAGCCCTCATACTGAGGTACCAATAGGGTAACTATTCAGCCACCCTTGCCAGGTGGCGAATGGGACTTTGGGGAGAGTACATAATAGGTTACCCCTGCGGCAGGTGATGACCCTCTCATCCCCCAACCCCCTTCTCCCCCGCCAGCGGGGAAGAAGGGGGCAAAAGGGGGGTATGGCGGGCGGCGAAGCCGCCCGCCATACCCCCCACCCAAAATCCCCCTTCCCTGGGGCAGGGGGGAGGGGCTTATAGAAACACGAATATCTTGTCATACAGCAGCACCTGGCCTACCAAAGTCTACGCCAAACCTGGCATAGGGAATAAGTGGCTTCGTCTTGTTCCTTGGTATCCGCCATACCCTTGCCTCGAAAAATCAAGCCACCCTCCAATTCAACGTGGCCACTCTCAAGTATATCACGTTTCCACCCAATCCAACGCCCGTTGTACAGCCTTCTGCCAGCCGGCGTACAGCGCCGCGCGCTTATCCGCCGCCATCCCCGGCGTGAAAGTCTTGTCGATGCTCCAGTTCTGCCGCAGAGCGTCGAGGTCTTCCCAGAAACCGACTGCCAATCCGGCGGCGTAGGCCGCGCCGAGCGCCGTCGTCTCGGTGACGGTGGGACGCACGACGGGCACGCCGAGGATGTCGGCCTGGAACTGCATCAGCAGCTCGTTGGCGACCATGCCGCCGTCCACCTTGAGCGCGGTGAGAGCGACGCCAGAGTCCTTCTCCATCGCCTCCAGGACGTCGCGGGTCTGGTAGGCAGTCGCTTCGAGCGCCGCGCGACAGATGTGGTTTTTGGTGATGTAGCGCGTCAGCCCGACCATGACGCCGCGCGCGTCACTGCGCCAGTAGGGAGCGAAGAGGCCGGAGAACGCGGGAACGATGTACATCCCGCCGGCATCGTCGACTTTGCGCGCCAGGTCCTCGATCTGCGGAGCGCGCTCGAAGAAGCCCAGATTGTCGCGCAACCACTGCACCAACGCGCCGGTGATGGCGATGGAGCCTTCCAGCGCATAGACGGCAGGCGCGTCGCCGAAGCGGTAGCTGAGGGTGGTGAGCAGACCGCTTTGCGAGGGGACGATATTCGTGCCGGTGTTGAGCAACATAAAACAGCCCGTCCCGTAGGTGTTCTTGGCCTCGCCCGGCGTGAAACATGTCTGCCCGACGAGCGCCGCCTGCTGGTCGCCCAGATTGCCGGTGACGGGCAGACTTTCGCCGAAAGGCCCGTCGTGGCAGGTAAATCCGTAGGGTTGAGGAGCGCTGGAGGGGCGAATTTCCGGCAGCATGGCGCGCGGAATGCCCAACACACGCAGGATGTCCGCGTCCCAGTCCAGCGTCTTGAGGTCCATCAGCAGCGTGCGACTGGCGTTGGTCACATCGGTGACGTGGACGCCGCCGTGCGGCCCGCCGGTTAGCCACCAGATCACCCAGCTATCGATGGTGCCGAAGAGAGCGTTGCCCTTGTCGGCGGCCGCGCGTACGGCAGGGACGTTATCCAGCATCCACTTGACCTTGGGCCCGGCGAAGTAGGTCGCCAGCGGCAACCCGGTGACGGGGCGGAAGCGCTCCTGTCCGCCTTCGAGCGCCAGCGCATCGCAAATGCCTTTGGTGCGTGTATCCTGCCAGACGATAGCGTTGTAGAGCGGCTGTCCGGTGCGCCGATCCCAGACGAGCGTGGTCTCGCGCTGGTTGGTGATGCCCACGGCGGCGATGGCCCCGCCGGGGATGTTGCCCTGCATCAAGGTCTGGCGGATGACTGTTTGCGTCTTCTCCCAGATTTCGAGCGGATTGTGTTCCACCCAACCGGGTTGCGGGTAGATTTGCTCGTGTTCCTCGTAAGCCCAGACGACCGGCCGGCCGCTATGATCAAAGAGAATGCAACGCGTGCCGGTCGTGCCCTGGTCGATGGCGGCGATATATTGCGTCATAGAGACCTCCTGCGAAAATAGTCGCATAGTCGTTAGTCTTATAGTCGAATAGCCATTTGCGTGCTTGCAGGGATGCGCCAGTCCATGGCGTCTCCGCTCAAAAGAGTCGCCGGGTTCACAGTGAAAAAGCCACGGTTACAAATTTTCACCCTCGTTGGTGTGGTTCCACCCATGGAGACTCCTGGAATGATGCTGTTGAGACGTTACGGCGTGGCGGCGAAGATAAGATCGTCCACAAAAAGACTGCTGACCAGGCCGGAGTCGGTCGTCGCCGAGAGGCTGAACGTGACGGTTAGCCCCGCGTAGGCGTGCAGGTCGAGCGTTTCTGTGACCCAGCCGTTGGTCTTCTGCGCCACGCACAGATTGTAGGTTTTGAAAAGGGCGTTATTCACGTAGACTCGCCCGAAATCGTAGTGACAGATATCTGTGGAATCGATCCAATACCAATAGTTCAGATAGGGCGTGTTGGCCGGAATCATCAGTGAACGTTGGATGTAGGCGCTCTCGTTGTCCTCGCCGCCAAGCCATGCGGCCCATGAGCCGCTGTGCGCCGTGACCGTGTTGGGGAAAGTGTTGGCAATTACCACGCGCCCCTTTGCGGAATAGGTACTCCAGTGGGTAAGGCCGCTCTCGAAGTCGCCGTTGGGGATGGGAATACTGAAGATCGGCGGTGTGTAGGCTTTCAGGGTCAACGGCAGATATACATAGCTGGTGACGATGACCGTCTTGGTCGCGCTCCACGGGCTGCGCCCGTCAGGCCCGCCGGCGCGGACGCGGTAATGCCACTGCCCTCCGGTTTGCTCGGTGACGGTGTAGATGGATGGCGCACCCGCGTAAACAACGAGCGGGTTGGTGAAGTAAGGGCTGAGGCTCTCTTCCAGCGTATAGACGGTCGCGCCGGCCACGTCGCTCCAATCCAACGTGTAATTACCGTCGCGGTCGTCGCTGAGGGCGGTGAGGGTGGGCGCCGCCAGCGGTGCAGAGGCAACGGTAGTGGAGACAGGTGTGCTCCATGGCCCGATCAAGGCGCCGTGAGTCGCGCGCGCGCGGTAGTACCACGTCCCGCCCGGCTGGCCGGTGACGTTATAGGCCGTGGCCGAACCGACATAGCGGGTGATGGGGCTGGTGAAGGCAGGCGTCGTGGCCTGCACGAGGACGTAGCTATACGCCCCCGACACGGACGACCACTGAACGGTGTAGGCGTCGGCGTGTGTAGGGTTGTTGATGGGCGTCATGAGGGGAGCAGCAGGCAGCACGGTGACGGATCGGACGTTGCTCCACTCGCCGGGGGTATCGTAGGCGTTGATGGCGCGGACGCGGTAGTACCACTCACCGACGCTCTGCCCGCTGACTTGCACCTGGGTATTCGACCCGCTGTAACGTGTGGCGGGGGAGTTAAAGCTCGCCGAGCTGGATTCTTGAAGCAGATAGCTGGCCGCGTCAGGGACGGTGCTCCATGTAACCGTGTAGGTGGGATCGCCGTCGGCATTGTCGATAGCGTCAAGCACCGGCGGGGCCGGTACCGCCAGCGTCGCCAGCGCCGCGTAAGCGTTGATGCGCCCCCATCCATAATCCTGATCCTTGCCTGCCAGCCCCGGATCGTCTGCCGTTTGCTCGATAAGGCTTTGTACCCCATCAGGCGTCAACGCCGGATTCATCGACCAGACCAACGCGGCTAACCCGGAAACGTAAGGCGTTGCCTGCGACGTGCCCTGCAGGTAGTCATACTGATTTTGATAGCCATAGTAGGTCGTCAAGTACACGGCATAGGTCGGCATGGTGCTGTAGATGCCGTTGGGGTCACCGAGTCCACTCAGTTCCCCGCCGGGCGCAGCGATGTCGCAGTGCGCGCCGTATTGCGAATAGTAAGCGTAAGTGTCGCTGTTATCGGTCGCCGCGACGGCCATGACGTTGTCGAAAGCGGCAGGATACATGGTGGGATTGGCTGTCGGACAGGCGGTGGAGATGTTACGGCAGTTGCCCATGGCGGCGACGATCAGACTGCCTGCGGCATGCGCCGCGTTGATGGCATTCTGCATCGTTTGCGAAAAATCCTTTCCCCCCAGACTGAGGTTGATGATTTTCGCCCCGTTTTGATAAGCCCAGGTGATGCCGTCGACGATGTCGGAGTTATAGCCGCTGCCTGTATTGTCCAGCACACGCACTGGCATGATTCGTGCTCCCCACGACATCCCCGCTACGCCGACGCTGTTGTTGGTGACGGCAGCGGCGATACCGGCAACGTGCGTGCCGTGCCCGTTCGCGTCGGATGGCGTGTTGTCATCTTCGACAAAGTCGTGCCCGGTGACCAGTTTGCCTGCCAGATCGGGATGGCTCGTGTCCACGCCGGAATCGATGATGGCGATAATAATGTCACTGCTGCCGGTGGTGATCCCCCACGCTCCAGGCGATTGGATGACGGTGTGCGCCCATTGCTTGCTGTACGCAGGATCATTGGGGACGGCGTCGAAGGCTTGATAGCGATAGTTGGGTTCGGCGTAGACCACGCCGGGATCGGCGTTGAGCGCGGCAGCAATCTCCACCTCGCGCCCTTCTGGCACCCGCAGCAGTTGCACATCACTGTGGTACAGCGAGCGGATGGTGGTGACGCCATACTGCTCCAGGGTGAGTTGGGTGGTCATGGGACGCGCGCCGGATATAAAACGCGCCAGGATTTCTCCCGGTTTGAACTCGCCAGGAGCCGCGGCTTGGGGACGCGCAGCATCGGTCGGGGCCGGCTTGGCGGTGATCAGGACACTGATGATGAGAAACAATGTCAGGATAAATCGGTGCGGATGAATTTTCATAGTACATTGTCCTTGAGAATGATGGGTTTTCTGAGACCTGGCGTGCTGATGGAAAAACGGCTTTGGTTTTTGCCACGGATGACACGGATTGCACTGATTTTTTATACTTGGCGTGTCAAGCCGTGAAATCTGTGGCCAGTTTCTTATTTCGACCCCACGAAATCCTGAAGAACCGAATGATGTTAAAAAACCGCCGGTAACCCGGCATAAATGTAGTATAGCGCGATTCCGTAGAAAGGCCAAAATCCCTTCACAGTGCTTGCCTGTAACGCCCCCACGAGTACAATGAATGAACAGCACCTACGGGACAGCGCTGAGGATGAATTTGCCACTTTTAACTATTTTCAGGAGAGCATATTGGAGAGCATATTATGGAAGACTTTCTATTCAACGAATCACTGGACGATTTAGACCCTGACCTTGCACGTCTGATTAGCTACGAGACCGAGCGTCAGGCCCGCAAGCTGATCATGGTGCCTTCGGAATCCCTGGCGCCTTATGCAGTGCATGAAGCGCTCGCCTCGGCCTTCTCGCACATCTACGCGGAAGGCTATCCCCACGAGGACACGCGCCAGATGAGCACAGCGGAGATTTTGGACTACGAGGCCGTGTTGGGCCATTATCGTCGCTATGCCGATCCGCGCTACTACAAGGGTGTGGAATACGCGGACGTGCTGGAGACGCTGGCACGCCGCCGTGTCGCCGAGGTCTTTGCCACCGCGGCTGCGCCTGCCGATCAACTGTATGTCAACGTCCAGCCGCTCTCCGGCTCGCCGGCGAACACGGCTGTGCAGTACGCCCTGCTTGAGCCTGGCGACACGATGCTGGCGATGGCGCTCCACGTCGGCGGACATCTGAGCCACGGCAGCAAAGTTGCCTACTCCGGCAAAACCTTCAATGTGGTTACCTATACCGTCGATGCGCAGACCGAGCGGTTGGACTATGACGCCATTCGTCAGCAAGCCCTGGAGACGCACCCCAAACTGATCATCGGCGGTTACACCTCGTATCCCTGGGCGCCGGACTGGCAGAAATTTCGCGCCATTGCCGATGAAGTCGGCGCGTATTTGTTGGCGGATATTGCCCACGTCGCCGGACTGGTCGTCAGCGGCGACTACCCCAATCCCGTGGGCATCGCCGACGCGGTGACGTTCACCACGCACAAAACGTTGAACGGCCCGCGTGGGGCGGTCATCATCACCCACAAAGCGGCGCTGGGCCGTAAATTCGACCGCGCCGTCTTTCCCGGGTTCCAGGGAGGGCCGCACCTGGAAACCATCGCGGCGTTGGCGGCGACGATGCAGCTTGCGCGCACCGAAAAATTCCGTCAACTGCAACATCAAGCGGTGCGCAACGCCGTCGTTTTGGCCGAGGCCCTGCAAGCGGAAGGTATCCGCATCCCCTACGGCGGCACCGACACCCATCTACTGCTCTTCGACTGCAAGACGATAGGGGGGCCGGATGGCGTCCCCTTGATGGGCGACCCGGCGGCGCGCATCCTGGATATTGCCGGCATCGTCGCCAATCGCAACACCATCCCCGGCGACACGACCGCCGCCTATCCCTCCGGCGTGCGTTTGGGTACACCCTGGGTCACGCAGCGCGGTCTGCGCGAGCCGGAGATGCGCCGCATCGCAGCGCTGATCACCCGACTACTGCGGGGGATGAAGCCGTACAAAATTGAACACCGCGGGCAGGACGAGTTCCACTCCCGGGTGGACTTCGACACGTTGGAGACGGTAAAGATGGAGGTAGCGGCATTAGCGCAACAGGCTGCGGTACCGGCGTATCCTTGCCCTTATGAACATCCTGACGCCAGCGGCTACCCGCATTTCTATGGCCTCAACGACGCGCCGCAAGGTCACGGCGCTTTTGAACGGCTGGAATTGAGGGGAGCCTTCGTCCGCACTTTTGTGGAGTGGCTGACCCCCTCGCGCACGACAGACATGGTCACGGGGGAAGCGCGTCCTATCACCCTGCTGGAAGCCGACGGGCGGGGGATGACGGCGGGATGGTTGACGCGCGTCAAGGCGCAGTCCTATTGGCTAGATGTGCCCCGCGCCGCCGCGTCACGGGTGATGACATGGCTGCGGGCGCTCGTCGACGGTTACGTCGCCACCGACGATGTCTACGGCCAACTGCCCCTCTTGGATGCGGTGCGTGACCTGGGCGCGACACCCGGCGCCGTGGCGGAGGTGACGCTCGCAGTCGGGCCGTTCACCAAACCGTACTTCATCGGCGCAGGATCGCGCCAGGAAGCGGCCGCCGAGGCGCTGCCGCCCTTTGTCTGGAGCGAACCCCAGAACGCGCCGCTGCGCCAGACGCGCCTGAATGCCATCCACCGCACTATGGGCGCGCGGATGGTGCCCTTTGGCGGGTGGGAGATGCCTGTCTGGTATACCGGCAACCTCGAAGAACACCGCGCCGTCCGTGAAGCGGCAGGACTCTTCGACGTGAGCCACATGGGATGTTGGGATGTGCAAGGACCGGAAGCCGCCACCTTCCTCAACATGGTGCTGGTCAACGACGTGAATTATGTGGAGGTGGGGCACTCGCAATACACGGCATTCTTCGCTGTGGACGGTATCCCCCTGGATGATCTGTTAGTCTACCGGCTGGCCGACGAGCACTACCTGCTGGTCGTCAATGCGTCCAACAACGACAAGGATTGGGCCTGGGTCAATGCCGTGCTCAAGGGCGAAGTGTGTATCGATCCCCGCCGGCCCTGGGTCCGGTGGCAAGGTGATGGCGTGCAATTCCGCGACCTGCGTGACGCGGCAGCAGGTGCGGATCGGCGCGCCGAACTGGCACTGCAAGGCCCCAAGTCACGGACGATTCTGCTGGAATTGGGAGGGACGCCCGCCGACCTGGCCGCGATTCAACGTCTGCCGTGGGGCGGGATTGCCCGCGTTACGCTGGGCGATTTTGATATGATCGTGAGTCGCACCGGTTACACTGGGGAGCGCGTCGCCTACGAGTTGTTCGTTCATCCAGACCGCCTGGTGGATTTCTGGAAGACGCTGTTGGAGGTCGGCGCGCCGTTTGGCCTTAAGCCGTGTGGGTTGGCCGCCCGCGACAGCCTGCGTCTGGAAGCCGGCCTGCCGCTCTACGGCCACGAAATGGCCGGCCCGCTCCATTTGACGATGGCCGAGGCCGGTTTTGGCGGTTACATCAAGCTGTACAAATCGTTCTTTGTGGGGCGCGAGGCGTTCATTGCCCGCGATGCGCAACGCGAGGGTCAGGTGATCCGCTTCGGCGTGCCGGAAAAGGGGCCGATGCCGCAGAACGGCGACCCCGTTATAGACGACAAAGGTAAAGTGGTGGGCTTCGTGACAAGCTGCGCCATCGATACCGCCGGGCAGCAGTTGGGACAGGCTTACGTGCGGAATGCTTACCGCGGCGAAGGGACGCAACTCGCGGTCCTGGTTTCACCGCGCCGCGAGCCGAAGCCGCGCACACAGCTCACTCTAGGGGATCGCATCCAGTTGCCGGTGGACATAGTGGTGTTGAGCCGCTTTCCAAAGCGGTAGGCGGTAAGGCGATAAGGTTAGGACCTGACAGGTTGTTCGCAGCCTGTCAGGTCTCCGGGGATGACGCATGGCCGGCGTCAGATCCTTCCCAAATGGGCAAAGTAAAGTAGAAGGACACTCCGCCTTCGGGCTGGTTCCGCATCCAGATGTTCCCTCCGTGGGCCTCAACCACCAGGCGACACAGAGCTAATCCCAATCCGTAGCCGTGCATTGGATATGAACCGACGGCAAATTTGTTGAAGAGCTGTTTTTGTGTCTCCAGAGGGACGGGCGGGCCGTTGTTGTAAACCTCGACTTTTACCCAGTCACCTTCCTGAACGGCGGTGACGGCGATGCGTCCATGCTCTTGCGGAACGAATTTGAGGGCGTTGCTGAACATGTTCTCGAAAACGCGCGTCAAGGCTGAGGCATCCACCCACAGGAAAGGCAGGTCGTCAGGAATAGCAAGGTCCACGCTAAGATTCTCATGGGGAACAATAGCTCTCTGGGCGATTTCCGCCACGTGATCGGCGAGGGCGAGCGCCTGCGGGTGCAGATCGAAACGTCCGGCTTCCAGACGGCTGACCTCCAGGATCATCTCCACCAACTTTTTCAACTGCTCGGTGTTGTCGACCGCGATGTTGATGAGATTGTCAGTCTCGTCGCTCATTTCCGGATCCGCCAGGAGACGCAAAGAGTATTCGGCCACCGCGAGTGGATTGCGCATATCATGAACCAGCATATCCAGCAAGTCCTGGCGCATTTTATCCAGCGCCCTGGCCTCGGTCACATCACGGAAGAGGAAAAGTACGCCGAGAGACTGCTTATTCTCCGCATAGACGATCCAGTTTTGCACCTGAAGGAACAGTCCCCGTGGGGTTTCAAAAACCGGCGCCGTCTGGCTTCCGTAAGCCATATCGGCAGCCGTGGCGGCTTCCATGGGCTTGCCGATGGCTTGAGTGAGCCATTCCGCCAATTCCGGCATGGAGGGGGCTATCGCCGCGCTGATTTCCGGCAGCGTGCGCCCTTCCCACAATGCAGGGTCGCCGGCCAGCATAACCATGTCCAACAGAGGCCCATTGATGTAGCGTATGTTCAGCGCCGGCGTCTCCACGTTGACCAGGATGATGCCGTCGCGCGAGGATTCCAGAATAGCGCGCAGCAGGCTTTTGCTTTTCTGATCGTCCTCGTAGTTTTTGATGCGCAGCAGGGCGGCTATGCTCTGCTGCACGATCGCTAAGGCCAGGACAATCTCATTCTCTTCCAGGACGCGTTCTTCAGCCATCAAGACCGCCACGACGCCGCGACGTTCTTGACCGGGCGGAGAAACAGGAAAGTAAAGCAACTGTTGAGCGCCGACGGCTTCAACCTGTTCCCAAAAGCGCGGCAGGTCCGCACCGCTTGAACGCGACACCCGCGTTAGACGTTCGGCTTGACAATGGCTCAAGAACTCAGATTCGCCCTCCCACACCGGTCCGTCTGTCCATAGGGACTTAAATTTTGGACCGCGGACGGTATACGTTTGCGCACGTACCCAATGCTGATTCTCGGTGTGATAAAAGACTGTGCCGATGGCGCCGGCGATATGGTCGTACAAAGCGCGCAGCAGGATGAAGATGATGCCGGCCCGATTCATTTCTGAAAGGAACGCCGTGCTGATCTCGTAGAGGTGGCGCACGATTTGCAACTGAGCTTGCAACTGATCGACAAGCTGTCCACGCTGGAGCGTCAAGGCCAGTTGGTCAGCAATGGTGATCAGCAGTTGGGTAACTTCCAGGGACAAAGTCTGCTTATCGAACATGCTGAGGCGCATCACGCCGCTGACCTGACCGTCGATGATCAACGGCAGGTTGATGTGTGTGGTCGGGCCGGTGGCATCGACTGCTGGTGGGAGATCGTGCTCCACCACCATCCATTTTTGGGCCAAGGCGCGTCCTGGACCGCCTTCCCCCGCTGCAAAGGTGACTGCTTCATGGACGTCCTCAGAGATGCACCCCACGCACACATTGAGTTTGAGGACTTGTTCACGTTGGTCCAACAAGTAAATTCTACCCTGTGCCATATTGGCGATTTGCATGGCCTGGCTGAGGCCCGCACGGAGAATTTCATCCTGGTTGGCTTCGGTGTTGATGGTGGCGATGAGGGTATACAGGCTTTCCAGATAGGTTTGCCGTTGCTGTTGTTGCCGGGCAAGGAGGGGGGCGTCTGTCCGTCTGCTGAGGGATAGCTCATTTTCATATTGAAGCCGTGCGCTATAGACGAGCGGCGTCAAAAGTGCACTTCCCTGTTCGAGCAGCGCCTGCGGGAAAGGTGCTGCAACGGCGGAAAAAGCCAGCAATCCTCTGGGCGTATCCGCATACGGCGGCACAGGCAGGAGCCACAGCGGTGTAGTATGTTCCGGGATCGTCAGCGTATGACAGCCGCAGTGCGCGAGGCCCTTTTGCCAGCGCGTAGCGTATTTCTGCAGCGCGGCATAGAGGGCCGGAATTTCCATAGGTTGGGAGTGGATGCAAGTCAGCGGGGATTGAGCCTCATTGAGGATCAGCAGGACGGCTTCCTGGGCGCCGACCGTATCCGCAAAAAGTGTCAATGCTTTTTGCAGCGAAGTTTGCCAGGGTACGGAGCTACTCAGGCGGCAGATCTCCATAAGCTGGGCGATGAACTGGGGTTCATTCTCGGCAGTCACATTCATTTCTCCATGGCCTATCCCTATCATACCATAGCCTTGTGCGGCCTGCAAATAGGGTATAGGGCAAATTCTACCGGGCTATCCTCCCTGCCCCCTTCCCCCAGGAAAGAGGGATTTTTGTAGGGGGTCATCGCCGGTGGCCGAAGTGGCAACCCATGATGCACCATCCCCGCAGTCCAGTTCGCAAGCTGGACAGGGTAGCTGAATAGTGACTTCCAAATAATCTGTCGGATACTCCTGCCCATGGCCTGTGGCGCTTGCCCCTGCGCCGCCTTATGATAAAATGGGGAGCATGGAGCCGCGAATTGTGTTCATGGGAACACCAGAATTTGCCCTGCCAACGCTGGAAGGGCTGGCGTTACACTATCCCCTTGTCGGTGTAGTGACGCAACCGGACCGTCCGGCCGGACGGGGACGGCGTTTAATCGCTTCCCCGGTCAAGGAATTTGCCCTGGCCGAGGGTATCCCTGTTTTCCAGCCGGAGCGTCTGCGGGGCGTGGAAGCCGTTGAGCACATCCGTACCTGGTCGCCGGATTTGATTGTCGTCGCGGCTTATGGTCAGATATTGCGCCCTGCGGTGCTGGAAATTCCTCGCTTTGGCGTATTGAATGTCCATGCTTCCCTGCTGCCCCGTTGGCGCGGTGCGTCGCCGGTCCAGGCGGCGATTCTCGCCGGCGACACTGTAACCGGTGTGTCAATCATGAAGATGGACGAAGGGCTGGATACGGGGCCGGTGCTGGCGAGGCGGGAAGTCCCTATCGCTCCAGGGGAAACAGGCGGTGAACTGGAAGGGCGGCTCGCGGAAATCGGCGGTCAACTGTTGCTGGAAGTCTTGCCCGATTACTTGAACGGTCGTTTGCAGCCGCAGCCGCAGCCCGACGAAGGAGTGACGATCTGTCATCGTATCCCGGCAGAAGCGGCGGGTATAGATTGGACATGGTCCGCCGAAGTTTTGGAACGTCATGTGCGGGCTTTTGCGCCGACGCCGGGTGCCTTTACCGAGTGGGACGGTACGCGATTGAAGGTATTGCAGAGTACAGCTTTGCCCGCCGGGGAAGTTTCGCCGGCGGCACCCGGTACTGTTTTCCTGTGGCATAAATTTCCGGCCGTGGCGGCCGGGGAAGGCGCACTGGTTTTGTTGCAGGTGCAGATGGCCGGTAAGCGTCCAATGAACGGCGATCTGTTTGTGCATGGCAGAAAGGATTTAGCGGGAGCCGTGTTTAGCTCCCCCAGGCCGGGCGAGAAAAAGTGAATCGCCCGGTCTATTTTTCGGGTGTGTCAGGCGTTGGATCACTGACGTGCTGAAATAACGCATGGTTGCAGTTTGCAGGAAAAATCATATTATTTTTAAGGAGGTTCTATGTCTGGTCATAGTCATTGGCAAACCATCCGCCGGAAGAAAGAAGCGAATGATGCGAAGCGTGGCGCCGTCTTTACCAAAATGGCGCGTGAAATTGTGATTGCAGTGCGTGAGGGAGGGGGCGGCGATCCCGATTCCAATATCCGCTTGCGGCTGGTGCTGGATAAAGCGCGCAGTATGGGGATGCCAAAGGATAATATCGACCGCGCCATCCGCCGCGGCAGCGGTGAGGATAAGGACGGCACAGACATCGCCGAAATTACTTATGAGGGTTATGGGCCTAACGGCGTCGCCGTGATTATTGACGTGGTGACCGACAATCGTAACCGCGCCGTCGCAGCCGTGCGCCACGCTTTGACCCGGGCCGGCGGGACGTTGTCCAACCCCGGCGCGGTAGCCTGGCAGTTCAACCGCAAAGGTGCGATCCACGTCTCTGCGGATGTAGATTTCGATACCCTCTTCGAGGCCGCGGTGGAAGCCGGCGCCGAGGATGTCATTCAGGGCGAAGATGAGGACGATCATATTGTTTACACCGATCCGATGGATCTGCACACCGTGAGCAGCCATCTGAAAGAACGGGATATCCCGGTGAACGACGCCGACCTGGTCATGCTTCCCCAGAATGAAGTGTCGCTCGATGAGAAGAGTGCCGTTCAAGTGCTCAAAATGATCTCGGCTTTGGAAGAACTGGACGATGTCAATCAGGTTTTCACGAATCTGGAGATGACGGATGAGGCGCTGGCGGCATTCGAGGCCGCGGCGGCGTAAATACACAGGTAGGGCGAATGAGCGGTTTGCCCTATAAAAGCTGTTGGCAACATGGCTCCAACGCGCGTCTTGGGTATTGATCCAGGCACGGCCCTCACGGGTTACGCAGTTGTCGAAGAAGAAGAGGACCGTCTGCATCTGATCACCATCGGCGTGGTCGATACACCGGCCAGAATGTCCCTGCCGGTGCGCTTGCAACGCATTTACACGGGTTTGCGCGCCGTAGTGACGGAATACACGCCGGAAGCCGCTGCCGTCGAGCAACTCTTCTTCAGCCGGAATACGCGCACGGCGATGACGGTAGGAGAAGCGCGGGGCGTTGTCCTGCTGGCTATGGCCGACGCCGGTCTTTCGATTGCGGAGTACACGCCGATGCAGATCAAGCAGGCGGTGACGGGGTACGGCAGTGCGGACAAGCGCCAGGTACAGGAGATGGTGCGTGTGTTACTCGCCCTGCCGGATATCCCCCGCCCCGATGATGCCGCCGACGCGGCGGCGGTGGCGATTTGTTATCTGCACCGGGCCAGGTTAGACGGATTGCTCGAAACGCAGGGAGCCTGATGATCGCACGATTGGAAGGAATAGTGCTCAGCGCTGCCGAAGGCATCGTCATCCTCGATGTGGGCGGGGTGGGCTTTGCCGTTCACACCCCCATCAACGTGACACTGCCAGTGGGAAAACGGGCCATCCTTTTCACCCATCTCCACGTCCGCGAAAACGAACTGTCACTTTATGGGTTCCCTGACCAAGACCAAAAAGACCTCTTCGAGTTGTTATTGGGCGTTTCGGGAGTTGGACCTAAAGCTGCACTGAGCGTGATGGGGACGCTCTCCCCGGATACATTGCGCCGGGCCGTGCTCAACGGGCAGCCTGAGGCGCTTTCCCGCGCGCCGGGCGTGGGCAAAAAGACCGCCGAAGCTATTGTGTTGCACCTCAAAGACAAAATCAAACGGCAGGGCGTGACGACGTTGGAGTTTATCGAAGATGATGCCGACGTCATCACCACGTTGACGACGCTGGGCTTCAGCATCGTGGAGGCGCAACGCGCGCTGCAACAACTTCCCCGTGACGAAAAGCTCTCCCTGGACGAGAAAATCCGTCAGGCGCTGTCGCTGCTTGGCCGGTAGAATAGTCAAGGAGTCTATCGTCGGATAATTTTTAGTCTCGCAGTCCTGAGTCAGGCATCCTGGCGATGCGTCGTTCCCCGGTCACTATTCAGCCGCCCTTGCCAGGTTGCGAACAGGACTTTGGGGATAGTTCATCATGGATTGACACTTCGGCCATAGGTGCTGACCCTCTCATCCCCTGGCTCCCTTCTCTCCCCGCAAGCGGAGGAGAAGGGATAGAGCAGGAGAATGGGAGGATGCAACGTTCTCCCCCGCAAGCGGAGGAGAAGGGAGCGAAAAAGTGGGGGGATGAGCTTATAGAAACACGCCTGTCTCGTCATCCAAGAGTGCCTGGCATACCAAAATCCGTGCCAACCCTGGTATGGAATCAGTTGTTTCGCCAGGTTGACCAACCTGAATAGATACGTTCTCCAAAGATATAGGCTTATCATGCGTAGACTCTGGCAAGATGGTGCGCCGCTTCGTCGGGTGGGATGTGCAGTGCTAGTACTGACATTCACCAGCTTCGGGGCATTGACCGCCTGCCTTCCCCCCGCCTTACCTCGTGTCATCAAAATCGGTCTGGTGGCGCCGTTCGAGGGACGTTACCGCTACATCGGCTATGACGCCATCTACGCGGCGCGCCTGGCTGTGCGGGAGATCAATGCTGCGGGCGGCGTCGCCGGCTGGGCGCTGGAATTGGCTGCCTACGATGACCGCGCCGACCCGGAGATGGCGCGCGCGGCGGCGCGTAACCTCGCCACTGATCCTGACGTTGTAGCGGTGATCGGACATTATCGTGAAGCGAGTACCGCCGCTGCCGCAAAGGTGTATGCCGAGGCCGAAATGCCGTTACTCGTCGTGGGCGTGTGGCTCACGCCAACCCATGCGCCGGTGTGGTCTATGGTGCCCCCGCCGCAGCAAATAGCCGAGGCGATGCTCGAAGCAGGGGGCATCCTCTTACCGACATCTTCCCCGGCAGGGGAAGGAAAGAGGGGCGAGGTGTGGGGCGCTGGCCCGTTGGCCGTAGCGCTGAAGGATGCCCTTCACACGCGCGACTATCGCGATGAACCGGAAACTGCGGCATTCCCTGAAGCCGTCTTCAGCGTACTGTCGCCGGTGGAGACGGCTTCGCGGCTCGTGGCGCAGCGCGCGGCGGGATGGAATGGCACCCTTGTCGGCGGCCTGGAACTGGCGGCAGCAGAATTTGAGGCCGTAGCAGGTATGGCGAGCGAGGGGACATTCTTCGTCACGCCATACCGCTTGCCCCAGGATATTCCTGACTTAGAGGAATGGTGCGCGGCGTATCGCGCTGTCGGCCCACATGTCCCCGATCCCGGCATCTACGCCCGCCCTACCTACGAAGCCGTCTATGCCCTTGCCGACGCGATCGGTGCCGCCGTGGAGGCTAAGGGGCAGCCCTCACGCAGCGGAGTGCAGGCGGCATTGCCCAACGTGCATCGTTCCGGAGCCTGGGGAACGGTCGCGTGGGATGCGGCAGGATATTGGCGTGAGATGCCGTTGTACGTTTATGTGTGGAAACAGGGGCGTGCGGAATTAGTGGACGGTAGATAGTGGGTGGGAACTTTTTTCTTGCCCTTCTTTTGCTTTCCAGTATACTGGACGGCATCTTATAGGGGGAGGTGCTCCATGCGTTTTCCACGTGCTGCTGGCATTTTGCTGCATCCGACATCGCTGCCCGGCGGGTATGGCATTGGCGAATTGGGGAAACCGGCCTATGGTTTCGTCGATTTTCTGGCCGCAAGCGGCCAGACGCTGTGGCAGATTTTGCCGCTCGGCCCCACCGGCTATGGCGATTCCCCGTATGCGTGTTTCTCGGCCTTCGCCGGCAATCCACTGCTCATCGATCTGGCCTGGCTGGCTGCCGAGGGAGACGTCGATCCTCAAGACCTGGAACAGGCACCGCGTTTTCCAACGCATCACGTTGACTTTGGGCCGGTGATCTCATACAAAACAGCCGTCTTGCAGCGTGCGGCGCGGACCTTCCGGCAGCAGGCGCATGGTGAACGGCGGGCTGCCTTCGACAAGTTCTGCGCCGACAACGCCGATTGGGTGGAGGATTATGCGCTTTTCATCGCCCTCAAGGATGCGCACGGCGGCGCCGTGTGGAACACGTGGGAACCGGAGTTGGCCTTCCGTGAACCGGCGGCGCTCGCGGCGTGGCGCGCGCGATTAGACGAGGCGATCTTCGCGCAGCGTTACTTCCAGTACCAGTTCTTCCGTCAGTGGGAGACGCTGAAGAAGTATGCTAACGATAGGGGTGTCCGCATCGTCGGCGATATCCCGATTTTCGTGGCTTACGATTCCGTGGATGTGTGGGCGCACCCGGATTTGTTCTTCCTGGACGAGGATTTGCTCCCGACAGTGGTGGCGGGTGTCCCGCCGGACTACTTCAGCGCGACGGGACAACTGTGGGGCAACCCGCTCTATCGCTGGGAGGTGATGCAGGAACAGGGCTACGCCTGGTGGATTGCGCGCATCCGCCAGACCTTCCGCACCGTGGACATTCTGCGGCTCGATCACTTTCGCGGGTTTGCCGCGTATTGGGCCGTCCCCGCCGGCGAACCGACGGCCATCAACGGTGAGTGGGTCGAGGGGCCAGGCGCGGCGCTGTTTGAAGCGTTACGCGACGCTTTGGGCGAGCTACCCATCATTGCCGAAGACCTGGGACGCATCACGCCGGATGTCGAGGCATTGCGCGATCAATTTGAGTTCCCCGGCATGAACATTTTGCAGTTCGCCTTCACCAGCACTGCCGAGAACCCCTATTTGCCTCACAACCTGCGCCCCAACTCGGTGATTTACACCGGCACGCACGACAACGACACCACGGTGGGCTGGTATGCTACCCGTGAGAAGACAGAGCTGGAGAATTTGCATGGCTATCTGGGGCCGATTGCCGAGCCGCTCCATTGGGCGTTGATACGGATGGCGTATCGCTCGGTGGCCGATATGGCGATCATCCCTTTGCAGGATGTGTTGGGGCTGGGTGCCGAGGCGCGGATGAACACCCCCGGCAAATTCGGTGGCAACTGGACGTGGCGTTTCCGCGAAGAGGCACTGTCGCCCGAATACCGCCGCAAACTGCGTGCCATGGCGCAGACTTACGGGCGCGTTGCTCTGGATGAATCGGAAGCCAGTAGACCGGACTGGATGTAATACATCCCCCGGCGTGTTCCAGGAAAAGTTCGAGAATATCCCCCCAAAAAGTCCCATTCGCCACCTGGCAAGGGTAGCGGAATAGTTACGATTTAAGGTATCTATTCAGGCCGGTAAACCTGGTGCAGCAACTTATTCCCTATAGCAGGTTTGGCGCTGATTTTGGTATGCCGGGGACTCTTGGATGACGGGCTAGGCGTGTTCCTATAAGCCCATTCTCACCTTGTCCCCCTTCCCCCAAGGAAGGGGGATTTTTGTAGGGGGTGTGGCGGGCGGCGAAGCCGCCCGCCACACCCCCCTTTTGCCCCCTTCTTCCCCGCTTGCGGGGGAGAAGGGGGGTGGGGGATGAGAGAGTTAGCGCCTATGGCCGAAGTGTCAACCCATGATGCACCATCCTCAAAGTCCCATTCGCCACCTGGCAAAGGTAGCGGAATAGTTACGATTTAAGTACTGAGGGCTTGCCGCGCGGAGCGCCGGCGCCACATGTCCAGGTTTGGGTCGACCCACTGGCCTAATCTCTGTCACGGGGTTTCCCCGCGATACAACCAGGCGTACTTGGCATAGTGCTCGCGGATGCGTTCGACGTAGGTGCGTGTCTCCGCGAAACCGATGAGTTCCACGAAGAGGTCTTGATCGGCGTTGGCGGCCTCCCACCAACGCGCGGCGTTGCCCGGTCCCCCGTTGTAGGCGGCCATCCCCGCAAAGAGATTGCCGTCGATGGCATCCCGTTGCGTCGCCAGGTACCATACGCCAAAGCGCACGCTGACCATCGGGCGGTAGAGGTCGGCTGTCTCATAGTCCGGCGGCCAGCCTAGCGTCCCCGCGATTTGCTGGCCGGTGGATGGTATCACCTGCATCAGACCGTGCGCGGCAGCATAGGAGGTTGCGTAACCCTCGAACAGACTTTCCTGCCGCAGCAGGGCGTAGATGAAGAGCGGGTCGAGGTTCTCCGTGGCGGCCTCTTGTTCTACCAGATCGCTGTAGTAGGTGGGATAGATCAGGCAGCCGATAAAGCGCGGCAGTTCCCGAATGTCGGCAGCGGACGAGAGCCGCCACACCGTCGATGCAGCGATGATCGAAGAACGGTACAGGCCGATGTCACGGAAGTAGAGCGCCAGCCGGTATTGTGTGAGCGCGTCGCCGGATGTGGCGTCGCGCAATGTTTCCAGGTCGGCACGCCCCTCGTCGAAGTGACCCAGGCGCAGGAGCAGCGTCCCCCGGCGCAGGTAGACGTTGTCGAGCAGATCCGCCGGTAGTGCCGCGAGGTTGGCGCTGGATTCCAACCCCAGCCACCCGGTGAGCCACACTTCGGCTTCCTGCTGTTCCACGGCAGAACCACAGGGGGTGATAGGCACACCGGTCGTAGCAAAGGGGCGGCGCCCTTTCAGCATGTCCGCCGCCCGTAGCCCGTAAAAGTTCCAGGCGCCCAAACTCACCGCCTGGTCGAACGCCTCCGTCGCGCTGATCATGTTGCCCGCTTGCAGGTACATTTTACCGAGCCAGAAGTGCGCCGCTTGCGCCTGCTCGCTGGCGGGGTACCAGAGGGTGAGATCGTTCCACGCGGCTTGAGCCACAACGGGATCACCGCTACGGTAGGACAACAATCCGGCGCGGAAGCGTGCATTGGGTGCGCCTTCATCGTTGGGAAACGTTTCCGCCATGTCGAGGTAGGCGGCAGCAGCGTCGGGGAACCGCCCGGCGCGTTCGAGCCATTCCGCCGCTTTCCACAGTGCTTCCGCTGCGCGCGGATGATCGGGCTGTTCTTCTGCCAACGTCCGGTAGGCTTCAATTGCCTCATCGATGCGCCCCAGCGCGGCGAGCGCCTGCGCCTTGCCGATCCATGCACTGCCCCAGTAGGCGTCGCCGGCATGCCCCTGGAGGAGGGCCTCGAAGGCGCGCAGCGCCTGGCTGTAGTTTTCAGCCCCGAGGTATGCCAGGCCCATGTAGTAATGAGGTTCCCCCCCGTGATTGGCGTCGGCGTTGATGACGCGGGTGAAGGCCTGGATCGCCGGATCGTAGGCTTTGGCGTAGTAATCCACCAGCCCCCGTTGCCTTTCATCGACCGGCTGTCCGGCGTTCACCAGTTTAATGAGTGCCTGATAGGCAGCGTCTTGATCCGGGTAGGCAGCAATCAGTGCTTGCATCCGGCGGTAGGCCTCGGCGTTATCGCTGAACAGGAGGGCGGTGTCGGCGGCCTGGAGCATGATACGCGCCCGGTAGCCGGCGATTTGCGCGACGGCCAGGACACTGTCGTAAGCCGCCAGTGCCGCCGGATAATCTGCCAGTGCGGCATAAGTGAGGCCGAGTTTCTCGTTGAGAAACGCTTTTTGGCTGTTGGTATCCGCGGCATCCAGCGCCAGACGATAGGCGTCGCGCGCTTCTTCGTAGTGTCCGGCGGCGTAGAGCGCATCACCCTGCCACTCGCGGGCGGACAGCGTCAGCAACGGATAGGCTTGCGCGACGGCGTCATAGTGCAGCGCGGCAGTGAACGGTTCGCCGGCGGCCAGCAGCGCATCCGCCAGATAGAGGTGCGCATCGGCGAGCTGCGGCGCATCGGTGACGAGGGTTTCCAGCAGCGGGATCGCATCGGTGTAGGCCCCGCGCGCCAGTCGAGTTTGTCCCAGACCGAGCATCGCGCGCTGCGCTTCTTCCTGCGTGATCGACGAAAGCGGCAAAAGCTGCCCGTACAGGGCCTCCGCCGTGTCCCAGTCGCCGTTGCGGTAGGCATGTTCGGCCTCCGCCAGGATTTCGCCTGGCATGGGCGTCGGCGTGGGAGTAGGCGTGGGAGTGGGTGTGGCGGTCGGGGTGGGGGTGGGGGTGGGGGTGGGGGTGAGTGTGGGGGAAGGGGTCATGGTCGGTGTAGAGGTATTCGTCGCCAGCAGGGGGATGTCTACCGGCAGGTCAACGCCGGCGCAACCCGTTAAGGCAGCAAGGAGAATGCTCCACAACACAAGACTTTTTTTCATGGCAGACCTGTCGAACATCTCTGAGTTTATACGGAGTTGCCGGAGTCCCGGGTGGCGGTGCCGGTCACTTCTATATCTTCGGCTGTTGAGATCACCGTCAGATGGAATCCACTCTGTACATCGCTGACCTCGAAATCGAGAACCGCACGCCGAATTTTGCCGAAGTATTTCTTCTTTCGCTGCATCAACTCCATAACAATCGACTTGGCGTCTGCTTGTGCGTCCGGCGGCAGTGACGTTATTATATTATCGACAGCCTTCATTCGCTCGTCTTTCGGCAGCAGTGAGATGTTCCAGGCAGCAACGGCTATAGTGAGCAACTTTTGCATGTGCTCTTCCGTCTTGACAAACTTCATATATGGCGCAAGGAACGCTTGCAAGACCTCGGACATTTTCACGCCGTCTGTAGTCTTGACGAAGGCGACTGGCGTTCCAGCCATGCTATCGCGGAGTCTTTTCTGCAATCTCTCTTCTGGTGTCGCTTTTTTTCTGTTGGAGTGATGACGGGCCTTACGTTTTGACGGGGCCATTTCCTTTTTCTCCTTACGTTTTACATTCCGTATCTATTCGGGCTAGTCCAGGTAAGGGGGATTTTGCTCCTTTTTCGCCTCCTTCTTCCCCGCTGGCGGGAGAGAAGGGGGGCAGGGGGATAAGAGAGCCAAAAGTGTCAACCCCTTATGCGCTATCCCCAAAATCCCGTTCGCCACCTGGCAAGGATGGCTGAATAGTTACGTCCCCAATATCAATCCGCATTATAGCGCAGCTTGAGAGGGGCCAAGTGTCCCTCGTCGCCGGCGTCGAACCAATCCTCAAGGAGACGGAATGAGATGGAGATGCGCGAAGGCAGGCCGAACGTCCCGGCTTCGAGTCCCCGGCGAATGTCGCGGCGGGTGAACCAGCGGAAATCCTCCAGTTCGCCGTCGTGGCACTCCGGTCCGGCGCAAAGGGCATCATCGACAGTTTCTGCCGTGAAGCCGAGCATCAACGAGCTGGGAAACGGCCAGGGCTGCGAGGAGTGGTAGTGGACGGCGGCAACGCGCGCGCCAGTCTCCTCCTGCACTTCGCGGATGACGGCATCTTCGAGGCTTTCCCCCGGCGCGACGAAGCCCGCGATGTTGGAATAGCGCCCTTGGACCCACGTGGGCTGCCGTCCGAGCAGGATTTTATCCCCACAGGTAGTACAGACGATGACAGCAGGGTCGATGCGGGGGAAGTGAAGCTGCTGACACGATGGGTTGGTGCAGACGCGCAAGTGCCCCCCCTCGCGGCTCTCCGTGGGACTGCCACACACGCCGCAGAAACGATGGCGCGTGTGCCAGTAGGCCATCGCCCTGGCGCAGGCGAGCAGGCCACCGTCGAAGCGGCTCAACAGCGGGGCGACCTGCCGCAAGTCCTGAAAGGCGCCGAGCGCCGTCAGTGTCTCCGGCGGCTTTGCCGTCGCCGGCAGGTCGAAGGCGACGTAAGTGCGTCCGGCGGCGACGCCAAGCACAGTGATCGACGCGGCCGGCGGCAGGAACACCGCCGCGGCCGGCGGTGTCAGCCACACCGGACGCGGTGGATCGTCGGCTGCGATGAGCGGCTGCAACTGCCATAACGGCAGGAAACGAGTGTGGGGGTCTACCAGTTGACTCGCCACCCATTTTTCATCTTGCAATGGGTGATGCACGCGATCCAGCCCGTAGGCAGTGAAAAGATTACGTGCGGATTGTTGTTGATGATCCATGATTCAAGGCGCCGTACACCCTTCGAGTTCGGCGCAGAACGCTGCGCAGATTTCTGCCGTGGTGCCGGCATAGAGGATGTAGAACTCGTTGTTATCGCCCGCCAGTGTGTAGCTGGCGGTGCACGGTTCGATGCCGAAGGTTTGGATGCCTGCTGTGCCGGGCTCCGGCGTGGGTTTGATGCACGCCAGGAGGTTCCGCGGATCGAGCAGGGCGTTCCGGTCGGCGATGGCGACCGCGCCGGCCGAGAGCGGGTTTTCCTTGTTGCTATAGACTCGCGCTTGCACCGCGCCGACGTCCTGGTAGCAGCCGATGAACTTATCCACGCCGAGGAACAGCGCCGTCATTTCGGGATGTCCGGCGAGCAGCGCGCCCCCTTCGCTCAGCGAACTGAGGTAGTCGGTGAGTGTCTGCCCCTCGACGACGGTGTAATCCGGCAAATCGGGCAGCATTTCTACAGCGGGGGGTGTCTCCGGCGTCGGTTGCAGGATGCCGGCGATGATGTCGCAGCCGCTCAACAGGGCAGTGAGGAGCGCCAAAGCAATCCAGCGGGTTATGTGTCGAGACATGATGCTCTCCTTAGGTCTATAGCCACCTCGGGCACAGAGTTCACAGAGGAAATAAAAACTCGATGTGCTCTGTGTTCTCGGTGACAGAAATTTTCATGGACGGGGCTATACCTCATCTCGTTGTATGGCTCTCACCTGCCCCATTCCCATAGTGGTCTGTGCACCGGCCCCGGCATAGAGGGCGAATTCTGCCAGTAAATCGAACGCCGATAGCCAGTAGCGATCGCGGTTGAGGGCGGTGTAGGTGATTTTGCCGATGCTGCCGATACGCAGACCGCGTCGGTCGCCCCGTCCGCGGTCCCAGCCCGGCGCACTGCGCAGGCTAAAGCGGCTGACGACGGTCATCTCCTCGGCGTAGTGTTTGATGCCTTCTTCCGGCAGTGCCACAGGCGCGAAGGCATTCCAGCGTTTGACAAGACTGCCGAAGAATAACCCCGGCAGGGGGAGCGGTTGTGTCTGTCCCTGAGAGCGGAAGGCAGTGGGGGACGCCAGAACAAACGTCCAGCGCGCGGCGGAGGGCGGGGCGGCAGGCAACAGGTGGCGCGCGGCGAGAGAGGGGTAATCGTCGTTTCCGGCCCAGGGAGAAAGATGATTTTCGCGCGATTTTTGATTTTCGATCTCGGAGGCGCTATCTGCTAGAGGTTCGATGGTTTCGACGATGAAATCGACGTCTTCGAAGGTGAGGGTGTCACCGGGGGCGAAGGCGGCACAGAGGGCGGCGGACGTTTCGGCGGTGAGGGCAGTGTAGCGCAGCGTATACAGTCGTTCCGGGGAAACACGTTGATCTTCGACCCGTCCACCGATTAACTCCGAAGCGGTGATGGGACGAAGGCTATCCTCGGCGTGCAGTGCCTCGGCCAGAGCGGGATCGTGCTCGGCGATGTGCGCCAGGAGGATGGCGTGGGCGGCTCGTCCCAGGCGCGGCGGCAGTGCTGCAGCAGTCGTCGGTCGCAGCGTTAAAACCAGACTGAGCAAATCCATAGGTCGTTCCTGCTTTCCATCAAGCAATACGCTAAGGATACGCTAAAATTGAGAATCGGCAAGTACGCCCGTGGGGGCCAGGCTTCTTTATCACCCCTCCCTTCCATCACATCTCCCCGGCCGGGAGGAAAGCGGGAGGCTGAATGCCCGCTGTGGGTAGAGTTCCTGGACAATTGCGAGCATTGGTGGCATACTATGGCAGGACTTACGCGCGCCTGCTAAGGGCGGCTGAAGCCACCACTACAAACAGAAATTTGCGTAAGCCCTATATGGGTAGGTATTTTCGTTCATTGACCATCGGTCACCAGATGACCATCGGTCACCAGATGACCAGCGGTCACCAGACTGCATAGTCACCTGATTCGTTACTCCCGCCTTTCGAGGACAGTATGGCACAAATTACCGTGATCGGTTTAGGCCCCGGCGCACCGGAGCAATTGACGCGCGAGGCCTGGGAAGCCCTCTCGCAGGCTGAGGCGGTTTGGCTGCGCACGGCGCACCATCCGGTTGTCCCTCATCTTCCCCACGGCCCGCTTGTTCGCTCCTTCGACGATCTCTACGAAAAAGCGGACTCATTCGAGGCCGTTTATGCTGCTATCGTCGAGAAGATACTCGCATGGGGTTCACGCCAGGAAGGTGTGGTTTATGCCGTCCCCGGTCATCCGTTGGTGGGGGAGTCTACCGTGACACGTATTTTGCAGGAAGCGCGTGCGGTCGGGATCCCGGTGCATATTGTACCCGGACTGAGTTTTATTGAACCTACTCTGACGGCGCTGTCCCTTGATCCTCTGGACGGTTTGCAGATGGTGGATGCCCTTAGTCTAGTCGGAACAGATTATCCCATCATTAACCCCGATGTTCCGGCGCTGATCGCGCAAGTGTATAGCCGCGTCGTCGCCTCGGAGTTGAAGGTGATGTTGATGGAGGTGTATCCCGACGAGCACGCGGTGGCCCTTGTTCACGCGGCGGGCACAACGGCGGAAGCGGTGATATGGGGGCCGCTTTACGAGATCGATCATCGTGACGCCACACCTTTGACTTCACTTTACGTGCCGCCGCTTCCTGCCGTTGGCGGTTTTGAGCAGTTTCAGGAGACGGTGGCGCACTTGCGCAGTCCAGAGGGATGCCCATGGGACCGCGAACAGACGCACGCCAGTTTGCGTGCTGCGCTTTTGGAAGAAACGTATGAGGTTTTGGCGGCCATCGATGCGGATGACATGGAGGCTCTCCGCGAGGAACTGGGCGATTTGTTGCTCCAGGTGGTGATGCATGTCCAAATCGCCAGTGAAGAAGGCGAGTTCCGGATGGCGGACGTGATCGCCGGCATTGATGCTAAACTCAAACATCGCCATCCTCATGTCTGGGGAGATGTGCAGGTGGCGAATGCCCAGGAAGTCACCGTCAACTGGGAAATCATCAAGCGACAGGAACGGGTGGATAATGGCGCTGCGCAACGTTCTTTGCTGGATGGGGTACCGCTGACGTTGCCGGCTCTGGCGCAGGCCGGCGCCTACGTCAGCCGCGCAGCGCGGGTAGGGCTGGACTGGATGCCCACGGAGGCGGTCATAGCGCAGGTCAAAGAGAGCGTCGGTGTATTGGCCCAGGTGCAAACGTCCCAAGAACGGGCGCCGGCACTCGGCGACCTGCTGTTGCTGCTTGCTACGTGGTCACGGCGATTGGGGCTTGACCCTGAAGAGGCGTTGCGTGAAGCCAATGCACGTTTTGCCCGCCGCTTGCGATATGTCGAGCAAACGGCGCAACAGCAGGGTATTCCCCTGGAAACAATGTGCCCGGAAGAAAAGCAACGCCTCTGGGAGGAGGCGGCGCAGAGCAGCGCTTGACGTTGTGAAGTGCGGCTTGCCGCTTCCGGGTTCGTGGCTCAATTCGTTGGTAAGGTGGATTGTCCATTCGCCCTACCAATGTTATACTTTCCACGGTTACAATCTTTCATGGCAACTGTTCGGTCACTGACTAAGAAACAGTATAGCTTTTCCAATGGAGCTTATTCCAGATAAGGCTCCAACTCTTTGATGAGCGCAGCTTGCGTGCGATTACCGACCAGACGTGTCACTTCCTGCCCATCTTTGAAGATGATCATGGTAGGAATGTTTGTCACACTGTACCGGGTTGCCAGCTCCGGCACTTCTTGGACGTTAGCTTTCACGATTTTCAAACGTCCATCCAGTTCAACCGCCACTTTCTCGAGCGTTGGGGCTAATTCGCGGCAGTGTGAACACCATTCCGCCCAAAAATCCACCAAAACCGGCAATTCTGTTCCTCGCACGGCGGCATCAAAGTTGTTTCCGTTGATATGGATTACGCTTTCCACTTCTTTTCCCTCCGAATTTGTTATGTGTTGAGGGGCGAATTGGCAATTGGCCCTACCGCTGGCGTGCGTTCGGGCATCCCCGCTCTACACGTCTTTCACCCTGGCAAACCTCACGCTCACTCTAGCATTACTCGGATGAATTGTCAATTCACCGTGCCTGGCGATTACCCCTATGGGGCAAGCTACACCCCATTCATTGACCGCGGAAGGCACCAAGTACGCGGTGAATGCTCCCGCGTGGCTTGACAATTCAATCTCGTGGGTGTTTAATATCGTGAAACGATAATAAAGAGAAGCATTCCGCTGTCTCTTTTCCATGACCTATCCCTGGGTTGCGTGAAAATTCATATCTTCTCCCATGCCGTCCGCAGGCCAAGCCTATGGGCTGTGGCTGATCAAAGATCTGCCCCGCCACGACTCTTTCTCTCCCCTCTTGCACAGGCCGGAGAAGGAGAGAGTGTTGCCAGGGGGCACCGTCGGTGTGGGGCATTTCCCAGCATATCCTTTCGCCAGCGGGTAGAAGAGCTTTGTGCCAGGAGGTGAGAATATGGAAAAAGTGATTGTCGTAACTGATTCGAGTGCCACTGTGCCGACGGCCCTGGTTAAGGAACTGGACATCCGTGTTGTGCCCATTTTGTTGCACCTGGATGGTCGCTCCTACCGGGATGGGATTGACCTGTCACCGGATGAGTTTTATCACTTGTTGCGTACCGGCCAATATACCCCGACCACAGCCGCCCCTTCGCTGGGTGATTTTCTCCGCATCTATGCTGCCGCTGCCCAGGAATCGGCCGGCGTCGTTGCCATTCACCTGTCGTCTCAACTGAGCGTTACTTACAATCTGGCCGTCACGGCCAGCCAGTTGGTAGACGGAACGCCGATCCGGGTTATAAATTCCGGCACGGCAGCCATGGCTCAGGGCTTTGTGGTGCTGGAAGCAGCTCGAGCTGCCGCGGCCGGCGCCAACCTGGAGGAAGTGGTGGCGCGGGCCGAAGAAATAGCCGCAAAGGTTCATCTCTACGCCACATTGGAGACACTGGAATATCTACAGCGGGGCGGGCGTATTGGTGGGGCGGCTGCCTGGGCAGGCGGCATACTCCAGATCACGCCCGTGCTCTATGTGCGGCATGGTCATGTGGAACCTCTTGCCCGCCCTCGCACCCGTCCGCGGGCGATTCAGGTTATGGTGGACGAGATGGTCAGGCTGGTGAACGACCGCCCGGTCCACGTCGCCATCTGCCAGGCCGATGCCCGGGAAGAAGCCGAGGACCTGAAGCAGCGCGTCGAGACGCTGTTCAACTGCACCGAGCTTTACGTGACCGAGTTCACCCCGGTGATGGGAGCCCACACCGGGCCGGGGCTGCTGGGTGTGGCCTTTTATGTGGACTGAAGAGAGAGTCTTAAGGCAGCACTGAGGGGCATGATCATGGGCTGCTGGAGGCAGATCATGGCCTCGGCGGCGGGACTGACATTATGGAGGGGTGGAGAGGTATATGCTCCTACAATCATTTCTGCTCATCATAATAGCGTATCTGCTGGGTTCGATCCCGACCGCTCAACTGGTCACCTACTGGCTCAAAGGAGCTGACCTGCGCCGGTACGGCAGTGGCACCGTCAGCGGGTCGATGGTTTGGGAACATGTGGCTCACTGGGCGATTGTCCCGGTTGGCCTATTTGATATCGCCAAGGCGGCTTTTCCCACCTGGATGGGACTACGCCTGGGCCTGGAGAGGCCGGTGGCTGCTGCGGCCGGCTTGGCGGCGGCTGTCGGCCACAACTGGCCGATCTATTTACACTTCACCGGCGGGCGGGGGTTGAGCTGCTTTCTGGGAATCTGGCTGCTCATCTTTCCCTGGGGATTCCCCTGGCTGCTGGGTTTTCTGGCCGTGGGCTGTCTGTTGGGTGACTCGGCGCCGTGGGCCTTAGTCAGCCTGGTGACGCTGCCGCTCTGCGCTTCGCTCGTGAACGGACCGGCCATCGTGACGCCGCTGGCCGCGGCCATGCTGTTGTTAACATTGGTCAAGCGCTTAGAGGCAAACCGCCGCCCTTTGCCTCCTCCCGGCCCGGAACGGCGGCAGGTCATTCTGTACCGCCTGCTGCTCGACCGCGATATTCGCTCCCACCAGGCGTGGATCCGACGACGAGCTGATGAACCATAGGGTAGCTGCGGGTGTCATGGCCAATCCTCCGCCGCCGGCTGGCGTCACTCCTGAGATTTAAGGTTCAGGGGGTGTTGACAGTCCAAACATTCTGTGTTATGATAAACCTGTCGGGTGGGACGTGGCGAATTGTCCATGTGCCCACAAACACCGGAAAGTCTACGTGAGACCTGACCGGTCTCATGCCGACTACCGGACTTAAGTAGCGGACTATTTTCGCCGAATCTGGAAGCGGGAAAGCCGCATGCCATACAAGAGAGTAGTTTGCAAAAAATAAACGATGCAGTCCCACCGTGGAAATTTTCCACGCTTCTTGGGCATATAATCGGTGAGATCACCGCCGTAATCTGGCGGTGGGGCAATGACCGGCAGGCTGTCGTGGCTTTGGTCGGGCGTTACGGTGCGCATGGGGCGATGCTGCTGTTGGCGCTGTGGCTTGGTCTGGCCGGACGTCTCGTGCTCGCGCCGATGAGTATTGCCATAACCCCGGAAGCCGGCTCTGTCTCTCAGCCGGTGGCGGCGGAACCGGTTGTCACCCCTACGACATTTGTGGCCGGTAGCGTGATGCCATGGTCCCCAGCCCATCAGACCCTCCGCGCCGTCTTCAGGAAAGCGCAACCGCGCACCGCCATTCCTGAGCGGGTGCGCCTGGAGGTCATCACCTATACCGTACAAACGGGCGATAATATCTTTCTTATTGCCGAGCAATTTGGTCTGTCCCCTTATTCCATTGCCTGGTCCAACATGGAAACGTTGCAAGGCTCACCGTGGTTGATCCAGCCTGGCTTGACGCTTTTCATTCCACCGGTGGATGGCGCCTACCATACGGTGATGGCGGAAGAAACCCCCGACAGCATCGCTGCGCAGTATGAAGTTGAGGTGACGGCGCTTTACAACATCTGGAATGACCTGGAGGCGGGAACACCTTTGCGCGAAGGTATGCAGTTGGTGATTCCCGGCGCTGTGGGTGAAGAGGTAGAGTGGGAGGCCCCGCCGCCTGACCCCACCGCTCCCGGGGTTGGCGCCGCCGCCGTCAGTTGGGGAGCATGTGGCGACGTAGCTGTGAGCGGTCCGGGTGCATTGGGGTACTTCATCTTGCCGACCGGCGCCTATGCTGTTTCGGGTTGGTACTTTGGCGATGCGCATAATCCCGGACACATCGGCCTGGACTATCGCTGTCATTTGGGCGACCCCATCTATGCGACCGACAATGGGGTGGTGGTCTATGCCGGATGGAGCGGTGGATATGGCAACCTGGTGCGCGTGAGACATGGCAACGGCTACGAAACGTATTACGCGCACTTTAGCGGTTTTGCCGTAGCGTGTGGAGAGCCGGTCTATCAGGGACAAGTGCTCGGATATTGTGGCTCCACCGGCTGGTCAACGGGGCCTCACTTGCATTATGAAATCCGTCTCAACGGTGTTCCCCAGAACCCTCAACTTTTTGAGCCATGAGCATACCCTTTGAACCTCCCCGGCGCGATGAGTACGCCTCACATACGTCTCCTCTAGTTCGTTTTTGTGCCAGGTTGGCCGTGAGGGTTTGGCGCTGGCATGGCGACTATGAGGGACAACGCCCGCTGGTGGGACGCCTGGCTTCTCATGGGGCCGTGGGCTTGATTTTAGTTTTGTTGGTGATCCTGAGCAGGGTGCAGTTCGATCCCATTGTTTCTGCTTCTCAGGCGGCGGAGACTTTGACCTTGCGCACGGGCGGTCTTGCCGCGCGTCCACTTGCGACCTCGTTCTCCAAGTCCTATTATCGCAGCAACGCCTATACCCAGATTGCGCGTCAGGCGGAAGCGCACACAGCGATCCCCGAACGTCCCCGGCTGGAGATTATCACCTACATTGTCCAGGCCGGTGATACGGCCGAAGTCATCGCGGCGGCCTTTGGCCTGCAGCCGACGACGTTGCTCTGGTCCAACCCGGAGATGGAGAAAAAACCCGATCTTCTCCAGGTGGGACAGGTTCTGACGATTTTACCGCTGGATGGCGTGTACCACACGGTCGCCTCCGGCGATACATTGGAATCTCTGGCCGAGACATACAAAGTGACCGTCGCGGATATTGTTAATTGTCCCTTCAACACAATTTCTGCCGGGGAACAGTTGACCGTGGGCGACAAGCTCATCGTGCCAGGGGGAACTAAGCCCTATACGGCGCGGGAAGTAACGGCCTATGAGGGACCGGTGAGTTCTGAGGCTGCGGGCGCCGGCATTTTCTACTGGCCGACGGCCGGCGTGTTGACGCAAGGCTACTGGTATGGGCACCGCGCTATCGACATCGGCGGAGCGGACGGAACTGCCATTGTGGCTTCGGATAGCGGCTACGTAAGTTTTGCCGGCTGGACGGATATCGGTTACGGCTATCTCATCGTTCTCGACCATGCCAATGGTTTTCAGACCTATTATGCGCATTTGAGCCAAATCTATGTGACCGAAGGCGAAACGGTCTATGCGGGGGCGGTGATCGGCGCGATGGGCAACACGGGCAACTCTACCGGACCCCACTTGCATTATGAGATTCGCTATAACGGCTATCCCACCAATCCTTTGATTTACTTGCCGGTAGGGCGGTGGTAAGGCGAATTGCCAATTCGCCTACGACGGGTCGCGCGGACGCAGGTGCGGGTAAAGGAGCACGTCGCGGATAGAGCGTTGATCGCTGAAAAGCATGACGAGGCGGTCGATGCCCATCCCGAAACCGCCGTTGGGCGGCATGCCGTATTTCATGGCCCGTAGATAATCCTCATCCATCGGGTGGGCTTCCTCATCACCGGCCTCATACTCACGTCCTTGTTGATAGAAACGCCGTTCCTGTTCAAAGGGATCGTTTAATTCGGTGAAAGCATTGCCGGTCTCTATCCCCCCGATGAAAAGTTCAAAACGTTCCACGTGCGTCGGATCGTCCGGTTTTTGTTTGGCTAACGGCGAGATTTCGACGGGGTAGTCGTGGATGAAGATGGGTTGAATGAGCGTCGGCTCCGCCACGGAGAGAAGATTGTCCACCAAATGTCCCCATGTCGCGTTGCCGGCGGCATCGTAGCCGCGCTGACGCATGGCTGTGCGCAGGGCTTCGGCGTCGGGAAGAGCCACGTAGTCGATGCCGGTGTGGGCATAGATGAGGTCACGCAGGGTCATCCGCTGCCAGGGGGGCGTCAGATCGATAGTGTTTTCCTGGTAAGTGATGGCGGTCGTTCCCAACACCTGTCGGGCGGCGTAGGAGATCATTTGCTCGACGGTCTCCATCACGCCGAACAGGTCTGTGTAGGCGCAGTAGAATTCGAGTTGGGTGAATTCGGGGTTGTGCTTGAAGGAAACTCCTTCGTTGCGGAAGTCGCGCCCGATCTCGTAGACTCGCTCGTACATGCCCACCAGCAAGCGTTTGAGATACAACTCAAACGAGATGCGCAGATAGAGATTGGATTTGAGTTGGTTGTGATAGGTGATGAAAGGTCGCGCCGCGGCGCCGCCGTAGATGGGCTGAAGCACGGGCGTCTCGACTTCGAGGTAGCCGTGCTCGTCGAGCCAGGTGCGTAACGCACTGATCGTCCGCGAGCGGATGCGGAAGGTCTCGCGGACCTGGGGATTGACGGCCAGGTCGGCGTAGCGCTGGCGATAACGTTCTTCGACGTCGGAGAAGGCGCTGTAGCGGGTGAGGTGGCCGTCGGCCTTCTCGTACTCTTTGGGGATAGGCAGCGGCGTGATGGCCTTCGCCAACATCCGCAGCGCGTTGACCTGGATGCTGATTTCTCCGGTGCGGGTGCGCACGATAGCCCCACTGGCTTCGACGAAATCGCCGATGTCGAATGTTTTCTTGAACAGGGTATAGTTTTCGTCCCCCAACTCGTTTTGGCGGATGAAAAGCTGGAGTTTGCCGCTCTCATCTTCGATGTGGGCAAATGCGACTTTACCCATGAGGCGAATACTGACCAGGCGCCCCGCGACAGTGGCGGTGGCGGCGATACTGCCGGTGCGTTCGGCTTCCTCGCCGGCAGCGAGAACGGCCTGGGCCGTATGCGTGCGGTAGGTGCGATGGGGGTATGGTGAGATTCCGGCCTCTTGCAGTTTTTCGAGTTTTTCGACACGTTGGCGTTCCAATTCGTTAAGTTCCATAGCATGACTCCTCGTATAAAATAGCCCCAGAGCACCCAGAGTGCACAGAGAAAAACACAAGTTCTTTGTGTCCGGCGTGCCCTTCGTGGTGAAAAGTTTTCATTCCACCGCTGGTGAACCGCCCCTTTCATGATGAATTCCTGTAAACTTTTAGTCTTGTGAACGTGTAACTATTCAGCCACCCTTGCCAGGTGGCGAAGGGGACTTTGGGGAGGGCACATAACAGGTTACCCCTTCGGCAGGTGATGACCCTCTCATCCCCCAGCCCCCTTCTCCCCCGCAAGCGGAGGAGAAGGGGGCGAAAAAGCAGGGGTGTGGCGGGCGGCGAAGCCGCCCGCCACACCCCTGCCCAAAATCCCCCTTCCTGGTGGAAAGGAGGGCAGGGGGAATGGGCTGATAGAAACACGCCTATCTCGTCATCCAAAAGTGCCTGGCATACCAAAGTCTACGTCAAACCTGGCATGGAATAAGTGGCTTCGTCAGGTTTACTAGCCTGAATAGATACCTTTGCAATAGGGTTGATCATCGTCCGTTAGCTCGTGGTCGGCAACTTCGGCCTACAAAACAAGCCCATACGCTCTGGCTCTGTATGGGCTTGTTTTGCCGCGAAATTTGCATTTTACTCTACGGTGAGAATGTCGAAAACAATGTCCCCATCTGGAGCCTGGACAACGGCCTTGTCGCCGACGCGCTTGCCGAGCAAAGCTTTACCGAGCGGAGATTCATTGGAGATTTTCCCATGCGGGGGGTCTGCTTCGGCAGACCCCACGACATAGTAGTTCTCAGGCGCATCATAACCATGTTCCTGGATCGTCACATGGCTTCCCACGCCGACGACGCCGCGGGGTTTGTTGGTTTCCTCGATAATAATTGCTTTGCGCAGTTGTTCTTCCAGGGTGAGAATTCGCCCTTCCACAAAGGACTGTTCACGGCGAGCATCTTCCAGTTCGGCATTCTCAATGAGTTCACCTTCACCCAGCGCCTCGTGCAGGCGATTCGCCAGTTCTTGACGCCGAACCGTTTTCAGGTACGTCAATTCTTGTTCCAATGCTCCGTAGCCTTCTGGTGTAAGGTATACCGGGCGATTGCTCATAGCACTATGCTCCTCAAGCTCTTGTTTTTATTTGGGGTGAATGTGTTTTATATATAAAAGAAAAACCCGAGAGCGCGCGGCTCACAGGCACAACAATTTTACCATAGTTTTGGGGATTGTAAACTTAGCACAGGCACGGGGTGCATTTCAGAAGGGGGGCGACTTGGCACCGCCGAGAGCGGATGCAGTGTGCGCTGCGAGACATCAGAGGTTGGAACTGCACTCAACGATAGGCAGGGTAAAATAGAAGGTGCTCCCTTTGCCGACTTCACTCTCTGCCCAGATCTGTCCTTTGTGGGCCTCGATGATTTGGCGAGAAATGACCAGTCCTAATCCCGTCCCGGCGACTTTGTGCTCCTGCCCCGGTAGTCGGGCGAACTTGTGAAAGAGGCGCGGCAATTGTTCCGCCGGTATGCCGGGGCCGGTGTCTGAAACCGCGACGGTGATATCCCGGGCATCAGCGCTGGCGGTTATGGTGATGGTAGCGTCGGCCGCGGAGTATTTCGCGGCATTGCTGAGCAGGTTGAGCAGCACTTGATGGATGCGTTGGTCATCACCGAGGGTGGGTGGCAGATCCGTCAGGATTTGTATGACTAAACTTTGTTGACTATCTTGCAAGGTGGGGCGGATGACGTCGGCTGCCCGGGCGATCATATCGGCGATGTTCAGCGGAGCTTTTGCCATCCGAATGCGTCCTGATTCCAGGCGCGCCAGATCCAAGAACTGGGTGGCTAAATGATTCACCCGCTGGGTCTCTTGTTGAATGATGGTGATGAATTGAGTGCGTAGATGCTCATCCACATCCGGGCGTTGGAGCAAGTCGGCATAGGAAAGGATCGCCGTCAGCGGGGTACGGATTTCGTGAACCACCTCGGCGACCCAGTCGCTCTGTTCAAACAGACGCGCGTTCTGGACGGCAACGGCGGCGATACTGGCGAGTGTTTCCAGAGTCTCAATGTCTTTGCGGGTGAAGCGATGGCGGGTTTTGGTGGTCACCGATTCCAACACACCGATGATGTGGTCCCCAAAGAACATCGGAACGGCCAGTAAGGACTGGGTAGGATCGATGGTTTGGATGGCATAGTGCCGGGGATCGGAGAGCACGTCCTCGACGATGAGCATGTCGCGGTTTTGTACGACCCACCCTGCCAGGCTGCCGTCGAGGGGGACGGTGGCGACTTCGAGCAGGTTGGCATCCGGCCCGGAGGCGGCGGCGAACTGCAACGTGTCGTCGCTCTCCATCAGGAGAATCGACGCGCCGTCGGCATTGGTGAGATCGCGCGCCGCAGCGACGATTTGTTGGAGCAAGGGGCGCATTTCAAGAGTAGAGTTCAAACACCGGCTGATGCTGATCAGTTGCTCTAAGGTAGCGATACTCTGTTCCAGACTCTCGCGGGATTTTTTTGCCTTTTCCACGGAAAATTTTATCCTTTGCTGTCAAGTGTTGGCACGATAGGGTGTATTGGCTGGGCAAACCCGGTCAGGGGCCGGATGACGCCCCTGAGCCGTCCCTTTATCACCTTTCATGCCTTTATGTTCCAGTGCTGGTCCATAGGTACCAACTTGAATTTAACTTGTTATAGTAGTGACGCGGTTCGCGCTACAAAAAGCGAGTTTACCGCAGAGTGCGCAGAGAGTGCTGAGTTTTTCTGTGTTTTCCCTGCGTTCTCAGCGACCTCCGCGGTGAAAAACAGGAACCTGCGTAACTACTGTTATTATACAGTGAGGAAGTATGGCTTCAAGTGACAGCAACGTTAAAATATGGTAACTATTCAGCCACCCTTGCCAGGTGGCGAACGGGACTTGGGGGAGGGTGCATAATAGGTTGACACTTCGGCTATAGGCGCTGGCCCTCTCATCCCCCAACCCCCTTCTCCCCCGCCAGCGGGGAAGAAGGGGGCAAAAGGGGGTGTGGCGGGCGGCGAAGCCGCCCGCCACACCCCCTACCCAAAATCCCCCTTCCTGGGGGGAAGGGAGGCAAGAGGGATGGGCTTATAGAAACACGCATATCTCGTCATCCACAAGCACCAGGCATACCGAAATCCACGCCCAACCTGGTAGAGGGAATACGTTGCTTCGTCAGGTTTACTAGCCTGAATAGATACAAAATATGATAACTTTTGCCGGCATGGAGTCGCATGCCCCATGGCTCAGGCAAGGGAATTCATCACGGTTGGCTGAGAATGTAACGCGGGCTGTTAGACCGGTGGGGTCGGTTTTCTGGGACTTTGCATGGTGATGGAAAAACGGCCTCGGTTTTTGCCACGGAGGACACGGATTTGCACTGATTTTTTATACCTGGCGCGTCAATCCGTGGCCGGTTCTTTTAGTGCGGCCCCGCGCAAGCCTGGAGACCCGTCAGGTCTCGGGCCCCGACTACCGGATGATTTTCAGGGGATGGGTAACCGCGAGTGCCAATAGCGCCAGAATCACCAGGATGATGAGACTATACCGCGTCGTGCGCCGGAGAACTTCCCCTTCCCCGTGGCTCAGTCCGACGGTGCTGCACCCGACGATAATTTTTGCCGGGGCAAACACCGAGCCTACCGCGGCCCCGGCGTTGTGGATGGCAAGAATGACCGGGACCGAATAACCCAGCGTCTGCGCCACCTGCTGCTGGAAAGCGCCGAAAATGACATTCGCGTTGGTATTGCTGCCGGTCATAAAGGCGCCTAACGCGCCGATGAAAGGGGCCATGAAGGGAAACAAGGCGCCCGCCGTGTCGGCCATAGCGTGGGAAAGTACTGTCACTATGCCGGCATTCTCCATGGTCGTGGCCATTGCCACCATCGCCAAAATGCCCAGCGTCGACTGGACGCCACTGCGCCTCATCCCCTCACGGATCTGCTTGCCGCTGCCCGGCGGCAACATCCCCTGGACATGCGACAGCAACAGGGTCAGGAGGCCGGCATAGAATAATAACGCTCCGGCATGTCCAAAGGGGGCAAAAGTTTTTGTTTCTGTGGCAGCGATCCTGCGCCCATCAGCCAGGGTCATGGCGGGGATAGAAATCTGCCATGTGACCCGATTGAGTATGGCGGCGAGCGCCGGGATGAAGCTGACGGCGAAGATGATGAGGAGCAAGAGCAAATACGGCGTGATGGCGAAAAGATTCTTCGTCCAGGGGAAGGCCGATGGAGCGTGATCGCGGTTGTTTTTCTGCCCTACGGCCCAGATAACGCCCACAACCAGTCCTGCCAGAGCGCCGAGCATAGCGGCGATGTTGTACAGACCGGCATCAACCGCGAGATATTGAATCCCGCTCATCGTAACCGCCATCGTGAGCATCGGCCATAGCCCCTCGCGGAGCGCTTTTTTGCCGCCGGCGATCCACAAAACCAGGAAACCGATGAGGAAACACACCAGGCCGAGGACTGCCGCCATCGCCGGCGCGATTTCTGCTCCTCCTAAACCTGTCGCCGCGGTGAGTGCCTCGAATGAAGCGCCTAGTGAGCCGAAGGAGATGGCCCACGCCAGCCCCAGGGATGGCATCACTACAGCTTCCAACGGCGCAAAGCCTAAGCCGACCATAATGGGAGCGACGACGGCGACCGGAACGCCAAATCCGCCGACACCCTGGAGAAATCCGGTGAACGCCCAGGCCAGGAGGAGCACCTGGAATGTTTTCCCCGGCGAAAGGTGCTGTAACATTGTGCTCATGGCGCTCAGACTGCCGTTCGCTTCCGTGATGCGGAAGAAAAACAGCGCCCCCCAGATAATGTAGAGCACCTGGAGGGCGCGAAAGAATCCTTCCACCTGCGCCCAAAAGATGAATTCGGCGTTGGCGGCAAAACGTAAAACGGCGATGAGCATCGCGGCGATCCAACCGACCGCGCCGGCTTTCGCGCCATTCCAGCGCCAGCCAACCATCAAAACGAGAATGAGTACCAACGGTAAGGCAGAGAACAGTGTGTCCATGAGGGTCATCTTAGGTCCTTGGATGATGGGTGTACTTGCAACCCTTATCAGGTTGGCAATCGCGCTTATTGTACCATAAACGTAATTATTCAGCCATCCTTGCCAGGTGGCGAATGAGACTTTGGGGATGGTACATCATGATATTTCGGCCATAGGCGCTGACCCTCTCATCCTCCCAACCCCCTTCTCCCCCGCCAGCGGAGGAGAAGGGGGCAAAAAAGAGGGGGTGTGGCGGGCGGCGAAGCCGCCCGCCACACCCCCACAAAAATCCCCCTTCCTGGGGGGAAGGGGGGCAGGGGGAATGGGGCTTATAGAAACATGAGTATCCCGTCATCCAAGAGCACCTGGTATACCAAAATCTGCGCAGGACCTGCTATAGGGAACAAGTGGCTTCGCCAGGTTTACAAACCTGAATAGATACCCCATTTCTAACAGCAATACCTTCGCCAATTAAGGCGAGTCCAGCACCGGTTCGGGCGGGTGAATACAGCCTAAAGCCGTGATGCGCGCATAAATGCGGGCTAATAAAACCGGCTCAGGCATTTCCGGAAGGAATTTTA